>SL_5KL_010_SEDDRAFT_10001037_pt1 | contig 17471 bp, 20 predicted proteins | sample SodLakKL_010_SED_FD_9118 | JGI IMG/M metagenome (IMG submission 9118)
CTGCTAAATGCTCTTCAAAATTTTCAGATTCAACATTTAAATTATCATATTCATCTGTAATATTTTGTAAAGCTCTTACAAATTCCGGGGAACCTCTCTCAGCAGTTAATAAAGTATCAATCCAATTTTCTAATTCTTTTACATATCTTCTCTGTTCTTGAGCTGCTTGAAAAGTTTCTCTAGCAAAATCTTCTTGTACTAAAGCTGAACTTAATAATGCAGATTCTAATTCATTTAAATAATTTTCTACTTCTTGAAGAGTTTCAAAATCCCCTGGGTCAATTTCTGTAATTTTAAAATCTATTTCAATTCCAGTTATTTCTTCTAATCTTTGAATAGTTTTTTCTAATTTATAAGCTTCTTCATCAAAACTTTTTTGGGCTTTTACTAATTCTGCCTGTAAAGCATCTCTCTCGGCTTTCCACTGTGTTCTTGCTGCTTGTCCTACAGGCCCTTCTGCCCTTGGGTCTTCACCTATTTCATCCATTTCCTGCATTAATCTCATTACTTCTTCAAATTCATCTCTAAGGTTAGCAGTTATCTCTAACTCTTCTAATCCCAATTCAATTTCAGGTAAGCTTAAATCGTGAACATCTTCCATTGCTCTTTCAAATACATCTAATGCACCAGATAAACTATCCATATGTCTTTCTAACTCTCTAGCTTCTTTACCCCATTGAGCAAACTTCCAAATAAGAGCAGCAACACCTAAAACAATAGCTCCTTTTACACTCAGAAGTACCTTTAATCCAGCTAAAACAGCTTTTAATGCCTTAAGTGTTCTCTTTACTCCAATTATAGCCGTTACAAGAGCTCCAAAAGCTATAACTAATTGATATGTTTCAACACCAGCTTCATCAAGACCCACTATAAAGTTATTCAGACCGTTTATAACGCCTTGCATAGCCCTCTGCATGCGTATAAATACGTCCACCATACCTCTACGTCCAGCTTGAATATAAAGCCGTTCTAAGGCACTTCTCGTCTGTTCTGTAACCTTTGCTAAACCTTCCATTGCTATTTCATTTTCTCGCATAGCAGAATCTTGTGCTTCTAATCCAGTAGTAGTAGCGTCAACAGCCATATCCCAATTTTCAATTAAAGAAATTAAATCAGAATATCTTCTTCTACCACCAATTACAAAACCAATATTAGCTTGCTGTACACTTGTTAATTCTTCCCACTTAAAAGCTAAATCATCTAATACGTCTGTTACACTTCTAAACTCATCTTCTGACTCTCTAACAGCAATACCAACAGCATTAAGCTGTTCTTCAACTTGTGTTATTGCTTGAGCTCCTTCTTCACCACTACCTCTCATTCTTGAGAACATTGTCCTTAATGCAGTACCAATTCTTCTACCTGATTTAGCTGTAGCCGCTGTCAAGGCTGTAGTCATACCAACTAATTCTTCCATCTCAACTCCAGCATTACGAGCAGCTGCTCCAGCTTCCTGTATAGACTCACCTAAATCAGTAGCAGTAGTAGCAAAGTTATTTGCAACCTCATTCCATGTATCAATAATTCCTACAGCATCGCTTGCATCATAATTAAACTGTAAGATTGTTGCAGTTAATTTGGAAACAGCATCATCTAATTCCATTTGAGCAACATTAGTAGCTAAAATACTAGCTTCAGTTAATTCAAGAACTTCAACTTGCTCTCTTCCTTGACGACCCCATTGTACCATAGCATTAATAACTTCACCAGCAGCTTGTCCAAAATCAAAAGCCATATCTCCAGCTGCGACTCTCATTTCATCAAAATCAGTAGTTAAATCATCCATTACACGCTGTAAAGCTACCATTTTTTCTTCTGTATCTACAAGAACATCATTCATATCCTCAAGAGCTCTTTTAGTCCCATAGATAGCAGTAGTAGCAGCAGCCCATAAAACTGTACTTCTAACAGCTATACCAATACTTTTTGTATAACTACTTAACCAATTTTTATTAGCTTGAGTAGCACTTTGTATTTGTTTGCTAGTCTCAGCTGTTGAACCAGTGACACCTTTATTTGCTTGAGTAACTTTTTTCCCAGTTGATGCTTGTTTTGTTTGTGTTTGAGTTACTGTTTTTGCTCTTTGATTAAATTGCTCCATTTGTTGGTTAATTCTTGTCATTTGACCTGAAAAATTATCAATCAACTGGAAGGTCATAGTTACATTATGTTGTGTTGACAACTTAATTCCTCCTTTCTAGTTTATAAACCCCTCCCTTCCTATATTCTTTTTATAATGAAAAAGGATAATTCTTGATATACTACATAGATATTGTCTGTATTTTGGCTTGGTATGCCCTCAGAAGGCGTTATATGGAGGTTAAAAAAGTTTTCTAATGTATCCCCTTCTGAAAGAAACAACTCTCTTAAATCGTCTGTTAAGTCACTCATAAGCTTGTGTATTCTCTCATTCTCTCCTAAGTTAATTTCTTTTATCATTGTATAAACATTAAAGTTATAATAAAGTTTTTCTCCTTTCAAACCATCTTGATTTATAATAGTTTTTCTAGAATGACCCCCTCTAGGTGCTGAAAAGAAATGAACAGGTTTAACAGTTAAATCTCCATTCTCCATTTTATCAAAAACCTTATTTACTTCATCATACCCAAAAGCACAATACACATCTAAACCATCTATATCATCTGTTACAAAATCGTATAAAACTTTTTTAACAGCATTAGTAGGTTTTTTATAATCTATTACCATACTATCATCTCCAAACCCTTAAAATGGGTTCCACTAAAATTGTTGCTGGTACATTTCCTGATAAAATATCTTGGTTTAATTCTTCTATAAAAGTTTCATCAAAAGGTCTAGGTTCAGTAGTAGAATCTGCTAACTTAATATTTTCATACTCAAACCCTTCTATTATTCTTTTTAAATACCCACTAGCAGCCGGACCATGAGCATTTACAGCATAACCATATTCAAATTTATGAGCAGTAGAACCTACTGGTTCTCTTGCTTGTGGTTGACTTGCTAAGAAAGAGTCATCTATGGTTAAAATTAAGCTAGAAGTTTTACCACTTTGTCTTTTTTGTAATCTAATAGCTCCTGGCTTTAATAAGGAATAAGTTCTTTCATACCAAACAGGGTCAGAAGTACCATACACTTCTCTTTCTATAACCTGCCTCAATTTTTCCCCAATATTGTAAGTTTGTGTTAAATATCTAAAGTATCTTTCTCTTACTAATCTAGCTTGTTGAACAGTTTGTCTTGTTGCTCTTACTGCTTTGTTTAAGCCAGTAATATTAATTTTTAACATTATCTTTCACCTAACAATATATAATATGCTACACTATCATCAAAAATAATAAATGGTTGAGGAGGTGTAGTTGCTGTTAAAACCCTATTATCAAATTTAAACTGATATTTATGTCTATATTTTGGTAAAGTAGTATCACGAGGGAGCATTAACACAATATCCCCTTCTTCAATATTACCAAAATCATATTTAGAAATATTAAATTTTGTTATTCTTTTTGGAGTAGCTTTATATTTACTATATTCTGACCAACTTGATGAATCTTCTTCATTATCAGAAAATCCCGGCTCCCAATTAGAAACTTCTTTATAATATTTAATATCAATATCTGCCATTGAAGTTAAACTATCTATATCATTTAAAATTGATTTCTTCTCGCTGGGAGTCAAATGTACATCATTCATCATATAAACCACCTCCTACAAAAATAGAGATAGATAAATTTCTTACCTATCCCTATCCATTGTCTTCTTCTTGTTTATTTTGCAGATAATTTTCATATTCAGCTTCTAATTGTTGTTTAGCTAGCATATCCATTCTTCTATTTATACCTATCTCATTCCATTCTTTATCATTTTTAATTCCATATTTTTCCCAGATAGTTAAAATTGCCCACTGTAATCCTACACTATAATCTTTAGGTCTAAATTTTTGTTTGGGATTATGTGGACCTAAGATTCGTTTTTTGCTTCAGTCAACCTTTCTTCAAAACCTTGTAATCTATAGCCAGCTTGAACAATTTTATTTGCATCAGCTAATCTAATAGATTCTTTTATAACTTTTGCACCTTCTTTTGCATTTTCAGCATCAGGCTTATATTCTTTTGCTAAAACTTCATAAGCAACTCTGTAAGTTAAATTTCTCTGAATTTTATCTTTTTTTTCTTCCCATTTTTTTGCTTTTTCATGGTCATTAAAATTTTTGTACATTTGTAATTTCTCAGGGTCAGAGTCTAATACAGGTACTTTTATATTCATTTTTCCCTTTTTAGCTGGAACTGTAACAGTAGGTCTTTCTGGAACTTCTTCCATTAATTGTTTATTTATATCAATTAAATCTTCTCTAAAAACAACTTCAACATCTTCCTCTACTTCTCCAATTTGAATTGTGACAACTTCTCTTAAATTATCTTTCTCACCTTTAAACTTTTCCCAAATACTAACTTTTTCCTCAGTCATTTTTATTCCTCCTTATTTTAAATAAAATTCTCAGCTGTACCAAAAATACTCTCACTAATAAGCTCATCTTCAGAAAACTGCCTATTATAATCCTCAATTATTACATCAATCAAAACCCTTTCTTGAGAGTGTCCATCTGTCCTATCAAAATCAACCATTTCTTCTTGATATACTATATTAAAAGGAGTATCCCCCTCAATATAAGTAATAAAATCCCAATCCGCTGCAACTTTTCCTATTGACACGTTATATTCTTTAGTAATAGGAATATTATTTTGTTCTTTTTTTAAATATTGAGCTCTACTTCTCATTCTCTTATTCATAGATATAGTCATGTTCTCAATATAGGCTATTGTATAATCATCTGAAATTCCTTTTTCATATAAAACACCAGAGCCAGTAAAATCTCCAAATATTTCATTATTTCCTTCTTCTATATAAAACATTTGATTAAGTGAAATTTTATCTGATATATCCGTACCATCAGAAGTATAAACTTGATTAGCAAAATCTAATACAACTTCAGTACCAGAAATTGATTCCAAAGCTTCAACTTCCGCTCCTGTTGTATTATTAGCTAAAAACAATCCTGTAGTAATAGAAGCGTTTGAAATCTCAACTTTAGGAGCATAAGAAATATAATCAGTATTACTAATAATTGTTGTTCCACTAGAAGATATACTAGTTCCAGTTTCTTCAGTTAAAGCTATTTTAGCTGTTACATCAAGACCACTATATACAGTAGCGTATCCCATTGAATCACCACCTTAAAGGTGAATAAGGGCAGGGCAATAAACCCTACCCTAATTAATTTATTATTATGTCATAGTGAATTCTACAGTAGTATCAGAATCAACAACAGTGAGTGTACCTGTTTCATCTGTAAAGGTTTCTTTACTTGCAGTATAGTGATAAGTACCATCTGCAAGAAGTATTGTAGCTTCACCAGATACATCAGTTGTAATAGTACCAACTAAATCTCCTTGAGCGTCATCTTCCCTTACTTCAATTTCTACATCTTCTTCATTATTAGTCTCATTAAAAGTAACTTCATATTTAGAAATCCAGTTTTGATTATCAATAGGGTCTCGGTCTTCCATTCTATCAAATCCACCCTCAAGTACAAGTTCTACTTCACCCTCATCAGGTACTGTCATTTGAGGCTGTGCAGGACTCCAATTATAAAAATATTTTACATCTTTTTCTGGAGCATCCCCTTGATGGGGTACTATAGATACTTTAACAAGCAAACCAGACCTATTACCATATTGAAATAAGCCTTCCTCAAATCCCATAAACTCCTGAGTAAGACTTAAATTATTTTCTACTCTAGTCTGCTTGGAACCCTTAAAATTTAATTTATCATATACTCTACGAGTGTTATCTGGCATATCAGGAGAAAAATCTCTACGGTATTCGACATAATCATAAGTCCAATTACCATCAATATATTCTCCTACTTCTACTTCTATCTCTGAACCATCATATACTTCGTTAAATACATAATCTTCTGCCATAGAAATATCCCCCTTTCATTATATATTATATTATATTATTATGTTGGCTCTTCCCAATCTACATTATCTACTGGTTCCCAATCAACCATTCTATTAAATCCACCTTCAAGAACAATTTCAACTTCTCCTTCATCAGGAACAGTCATTTGTGGTTGAGCTGGACTCCAGTTAAGGAAATACCTAACATCATCAGTAGGTGCATCTCCTTGGTGGGGGTTAATTGTAACTTTAACTAATAAAGCTGACCTATTACCATAAGGGAATAAGCCTTCTTCAAATCCCATAAATTCTTGTGTTATACTTAAGTTATTTTCAACACGTGTTTGTTTAGACCCCTTAAAATTTAATTTGTCATAAACACGTCTTGTGTTGTCTGGCATATCCGGTGAAAAGTCTCTTCTATACTCGACATATTCATAAGTCCATGCAGTACCATCATACTCACCAATCTCTACTTCTATTTCAGAACCATCATATACTTCATTAAATACATAGTCTTCAGCCATAGATTTTTATTCCTCCTTTAAAATTTCTTTCATCTCCCCTAGAAAATCTAGTGTGTCACGGGGGAGCGAATTGTAATGGTCAAGAATCTTACTTCTTAAAAAATCTTTCTTGTCTTTATCACCAGCATATACATCATCTAAAAGATTAAGAATTAAAACCATCTCACCTTTTATTTCTTTCATTTTCATATAGTGATTAAATAAGTTTACAAACACTTCTTTATCATTTAAATCATAAAGCCCCTCTAAAATTTCTCTTTCCTTTGACATAAAATCCTCTCCTTAATATAATATATATTTAAACCAATCCTCAACTCTATCTTTATATCTATCATATTCTGTAGTTGAAATACCTAAACTTTGTAACGTTTTTACCTTCCTTAAAGCTTTACTCAAATCCTTTTGAATATTATCTATATCTGAAGTATCTCTCCTCACACTCATAGTACCTGCTGTAAAATTAACATTAGGTCTATTTTGCATTAAATCCACTCTTGCTTTTAACATTATTAAATATTGCATAGCAACATCAACTTCTGGCTCTATAACAAGCATATCCCTATCTACTTCATATCCATGATTCCATTCTAATGATAAAGCTTCCAATGAGTCAGCTAAATATTCAGCTAATAAAATATCAGCATAGGAATAAGGCTCTTCGTTATCTCCAATAGCTCTTCTAAATTTAGGAACTATTTCAGCTTCTATGGAGGTTGACATTTAACCACCTCCTAAATTAATGAATCCCTATAGTCTTTTACTCTTTTAATTACTCCTTGAGATACTTCATTATTTTCTGCCCACTCTATAATATTTTCTAATGTAGAAATATCATCTGTATATTCTTCAATATTTTTAGCTTGATGTGTCCAATGCCCCGAAAATAATTCTTCATAGGGAATTTTTTCATCTTCAACAACATTAATTTCATGAGTTTCTGTTACAGACTCAACTTTTTCTTTATTTTCTTGAGTAGATTCAAAATACTTCTCAGCATCAACCCATGTTCCCTCTACTTTAATCACAAATTCATATCCTTCTTCTATAAATTCTTTTATAGGTTTAAGGTCTTTTACATTATTTGAAGTATTCTTATATATAACTTGCCCCCCTACTAAGGGACAACCTCCTTCTCCAGCATACTTTACATACATATAATCACCTACCCTTTAAACAATAATGAAGGGGGAGAATTACTCCCCCATATTATTATAGTTTATGCAGAATCAAATACCACTCTTAGATAATTCATTTTTTGGAATGGAGCTTGGAACATTGCCATACCTTTTGTCATTGTAACATAAATTCTTTTAGCATCCTGCTCAGTAAATACATCATCAAATTCTCTAATATTTCTAAATTCTCCCGCAGGAGCAGTAGTATTTATCCACATTTCAATTTCTCCATCATCATTTCCTTCTGTACCATCAAGAACATTAACAGGAACAAGATTTACAGGATAACCAAATAAATTATTTAATTGACCTGTTCTTACAACTTGGTCTTGTAAATATGATGGAACTACATCATCTGAATCATGAGCCCCAGCATCGTGACCAGCTGGAATACTTACCCAATCGTAAATATCTGCAAGTCTATTTGATGGAATATAAATATTTCTAATTTGTCTATTTACTCTATTAAAATGGTCAGCAATCTTTTTAAATATTTCTAAAGTAAGATATTCTTCACTTGAAGCATTAATATCATTCGTTGATGGGAAGTTTTTATAATCATCATCTAATTCAATTCCAATATCATTTATTAAGTCATTAGTTAAACCTTCTCTTAACAGAGTCCACATATCTTCATCAATCATTTTACTCATATTTCTCTCACTTCTAGTTCTAATCTTTTGCTCACTAGAGATATTACCTTGTCTTAGAGAGAATTTATTTGTGCTAACTTCGGGAGTAGTTACTAAATAAGGATGAACCCTTACAACATCACCATCAGTTACATGAGTCTCTGAAGGTGTACCACCATGCTGGGATAGATAAGGAATACCCATATCAGAGTCTATCTCATATGCTAACTCATACCATAGTGGCTCTCCAATTGAAACTGTGCCCATTCTAAAGAATTCTGAAGCAATCATCATTGCCCATACATTTAAATCAACTTTAGGGATTAATTCATCAGCATATTCTTTTAGAACTTCTTTATCATCGGCTAATTTTTTTATAAAATTAATTTTATCTTCTTTACTTACATTTTCAGAAGCCTTTGCTTTTTCATTAGCTTGTGCAAAATACTTTGCATTATCTGGCTGTGCTAATCTACTTTTGAAATCATACTTAGCCATTATTTTATTCCTCCTTTATATTTAATTAGTAATCAACATAATAGTAACAAAATCATCTTCAATTTCTAGAACTTTACCACAAGCATCAGCAGATGTATCAGTTTTTACATAAGCTCCAAATGGCTNGTAATATTCATATACAATAGTTAAATCGTTNTCATCAGTAAAGTCTGTTTCTGAATCTAAATCTTCAGAAATATCAATTTCACCTTTAGAATAATCTACTGTATAATAATCAGAAGAAATTACAGCATCATCATCATCATCATTAGTTATCACAACAGAACTTTCTACAACATCTCCATTATCTAATTCAATAGTATCTCCAGAACTCACATCTGCTTCATTATGTGTTACTTCTTCTGTATCTTGAGAGAACTTATCTGTAGAAACTGAACCTGCTGCTGCTACTTCATCCCCTACTGCTAAATCATCCAAATCAACCAATCTAGTTTTTAGAATAGCACCTTCTTTAAATAAAACAGCAGTAGCTGGGTCTCCCGGCTTAACCTCATCTCTTAAAATATCTGTCATAATCCATTCAAAATCAGATAATTCATCAGTAACTCTTGAATAAAGAATTAAATCTGGTCTTGAATCAGCATCTGCAATAGCAACATCATCAATAGCTCCATCAAACTTTAACGGAGTCCCATCAGGAAATTCATCAGTATCAGTAGTTTTAACCGATAGTAAATCTTCCCCTACATTTGATTCTCTTTTACCTTGAAAATTAAAACCATGCAGAAAGTGTGTATTTCTTTTAAATTTACTCATTTATTTTACCTCCTTTAAAGGGCATTTATGATATCTTTAGTCTTTGTATCCTCGTTACCATCATTAATGTTAGTTGGGTCAAAACCTTTCTTATCATCATCTTTAGCGTTAACTTTTTTCTCTTGGGCTTTTTCTGATGCTTGAACACTAGCTTTTACTAACATTTCAAAAGCTTTATCTCCCATTTCAACAATATCTTCATCAGAAGCTTCTAACTTCTCAATATCAATATCATTTTCAACAAGAGTAGCTTTTCTTTCATTAAGCTTTTTCTGAGCAGCAATTTCTTTTTTATAATCTTCAAATTCTTCTTTTACTTCATTAAACTTAGTAATGACATCATCAAGTTCCTGAACATCTTCAATTCCAGCTTCTTCAAATTTAGCAATAACTTTATCAACCTTCATATAATCTTCAGTTATTTCACTAATAAAGTCTTCATCTTCCTTTAATTGAGAAGCTATTTCAGTTTTCTTTTCTTCAAGAAACTTATTATACCCCTCTTCAGTTTCAAATGTTTTAAACACGTTATCATTACCTCCTTTTGTAAGGTCATATTTTTTCGCAATAGCTTTTCTAATATCAAGAGTTTTATCAGCTGCATTTTTAGTTAGAGCAGCTCCCGAATATTCCATTGGAACTATAACTCTTGCAACTTCCTTTCCCCTTAAAGTAGAGCCCCTATGTTTTACATATTCCTCTGCTTCTGGTAGGTTATACCTCTCGTCACCCACCATAACATAATAATCCTTAAAATAAACTTCCATACTGACTTGATACTCTCCATCTTGTATTTTAGCTGTACTAATATCAAATTCATCTAACACAGACTTCCATAAAACACCTTTACAGGTAATTACACCATATTCATCTTTATCTATAAATTCAGAGGCTGTAATAGCTCCAATATTTATCCATTCTTCATGTTCTAAATTTATATAACCAAATTCTACAGTATCATAAACTTGTTTAGCTGTTTCAAAATCATAAGAATCTCCATTATTATTAACTTTAGGATATGTCCTTAATAAATCAAATTCAATACTCATTTTATTAGTACCATTATCTGTATTAGATTTAGCTTGCTGAACAATTTGAGGAGTAATATCAATAGTTACTTTTTGTTTATCCATTTGTCACCTCCCCCTTTCTAATATTTCAATATTGCTAATTTTCAGTCTTTTTTCAGTAAAAAAATTAATCTTCTTCATTTCCCTCATCATCATTATCACTTATACCTTGATTACCTTCTGGGGGTTGCTCCTCTCCATTCCCTTTATCTTGCTTTATTGAATGTTCCCACTTTTTCATTGATTGCATATTAACATCTTGAGATGGTTCAAATGGAGTAATAATATGTTCTAAATATTTTTCTTTTTTACCTTCTTCAGATTGAATCTTAAATTCCTCTCCTATATCAAACCCAAATTCATCTAACGCTGTATCAGGTGAGATTAAACCATATGAATATAAGAACCTTAGAGAATCTAATAACTCTTCATTATTATGGAAAGATAAATTAGAGAACTTAACTTCTGGCATCTTTAATTGGTCTCCATAAGTTTTAAATCCTCGTTTCTCTGCAATCTCCCTATAAATATCTTTTATAGATTTTCTAATTTCACTCCTAGCAGCTTTTACATCCTTAAAAAATCCTTGTGTTCTGATAGAAGCAGCTCCTGAATAAGAGGCTTCATCAGAAATAAATAGACTTACACCGGACCACTCTAAAATATTCTGTATAACGGGCTCATATTTAACTTTATTATAAACATCAGTATCAGGTAAAATCCACTCTGGCTCCATAAACCATTGAGTAAAGACTTCCATAGCTTCAGAAGGATTACTAAATAATTCTTCTGCTTGCTCTAATATTTCTTCATCAACAGGGTCGCCTTCATTAAAATCCTTATCTCCAACTTTTATTTGAAGAATAGCTTTTTTAATTTTATACGCAACACTGTAATCACTCTCTTTATGCATTTCTAATAAAGCTAAATCATCAAAAATAGGTTCAATAGGAGTATGACTATATCCTTCATGATAAGCTTTTTGATTAAAATATCTAAAAACTTCATTTTCATCTAATAAAACTTCTTCTCCTTTAGACCATTTATTATAATATTTTGAAGGAACAACTTTTCTTAATCTTTTCTGAGTCTCTGGGTCAGGGTCGTTTAACAACTTCATTATCTCTTGAGTAGGTTTAAGGTATATTAAATCTTCTCCAAATAAACTCTTAACAGAAACCTGTTCAGGATTCAAAATTGTTAACTTCTTTAAGTCTGTACCATTCCAACTAAGAAATGGGTACCATTCTCCAATAACTTGATGCTCAAAAGCTGAATTTCTAATATATTTTTCAATATCAATTTCTTCATTAATTTGGTCATAAAATTCTTTTACTTCTTCTTTGTCAGAATAAATCCTAAACCCATCAATTATAAAATCAACCTTCATTTTTATAATTCTATAAAGTATTCCAACATTCCAAACAAAATTTCTAGATATTTTTAATTTATCATCTCTAGTTAAATTAACATTGAATAAATTTCTAAGACTTGGTTTACTTCCTGATACTAATTCATTATAAAGGTCTTGTCTATTTTTTTGATAATGGCGGTTAAAAACACTAGAAGCTCTTCCCATTTTTGTAACTTTTTTATTTTCTTTTTCTTCATTTTCTTCTTCTATATTTTCTACTTTTTCAGTATCTTCAGCTATTGTTCTCACCTCCTGTTACCTTGACCATTTACCAAGCACAAAATTATTTGAATTTCCTTTTCCTGCTAATTCCTTTAAATACTCATCTGCCATAAAACAACCTAATTCACAAACAGTCCACCTATCCTTATTTTGATTCCTATCTTCTGGTTCGTATCTAACTATACTTTGATGTGGTTTTGCTTTAACAGACGTAATTTCAAATATAGCTTGTTTTATTTCATTATATGCCTCTTCTTCTTTTTTAGACTCGTATCCACCTCTTGGGTCAGCAGGAATTTTAAATTTCCCTTTTTCTATTTGAGACAAAAAGTGTCTAGCCCTAATTTCATTAGAAGAAGCACTAAAATTATGTACTCTTATTAATTCTTTTACATCNGCTTTACTACCATATTTATTTTGAATATACTTTTTCTGCTCATCGTCATCCATATCAATAATAATTTCCCCAGTTTCCCCATCTTTATATTCATATGGTTCTGCTAAATTATCCTTGATATTTTTATGTCTTTGGTCACAAACAATCATCATAACATTAAATTTTCGTAATAAATCTCTAACTAAATCAATTTTTTCTTCAATAAATGCTTTATGAGTAGTTATAATTCTAACTAATCTTTTCACATCCCCATCGATTTTTATCAAAGAAACCGCAAAATTATTGGGTCCAGTATCTGCATCATCAAAAGCCATTATATATTTATGTTTTGGTAATCCATTTTCATCATATTCTTGCTCAAATTCAATTGTAGTTTTTGGTTCCTCATAAATATCTTTTTCTTCATCAACAACTTCAGCTTGGTCAATAGCATTTTCAGATAATAATTTATACGTAATAAATCCACCAGTATCATCAGGAAATATATTTAAATATTCCATTTTTCTTGTTAATGGGTCAGCATTTTCATATTCATCTTTTACTAATTGTTCTTCAAAAATACCACTTTGTAACCCATCTCTATAATCATATGATATAATATCATACATTTCATTACCTTTTTCTATTTTATCTAAATATTCACAATACTTTTTATAATAATCATTCCATTTAAATGTAGCTGTAGATGAAATTATAATTTGATTACCTATATCAGTTGGGTCATTATCTACTCCAGGTCTTTTTGTAAATGTCATAGGAATTAAAATATTCTCTAACATAGAATTCATACTTTTTCTAAATTGAAACCCATATTCATCTACAAAAATTATATGATAACCTTTAGACCTAATATTTTCATTTAAAGGAACACACTCAATTGAACTTCCATTCTTAAACTCTAATATCCACCCTGTGGGTCTATGTTTGGGTCTTCCTCGTGCTTCAGCTCTTAACAAAGGTGAACCCCTATAAATCTTTTCAACCTCTAAGAACGCTGTCTGAGACTGTCTAAAGACCGGAGCAGTTATCCCAATAGCCATATTTTCATATAACAAAGCTTTTAAAGCAAGATATGCAGCAGTTATAAATGTTTTACCAGTTCGCCGTGAACACAATAAAAAAGGTCTTTTCTTTGTCCATAAGCGTTCAATCATATCTTGTTGATAATAAGGAAGATTTAATCCAATTAACTTCTCTGCACCGATTACAGGATATCTTTTTGACAAATAAATTAGCTCTTGTAATCTTCTCTTTAAATTACTACTCATTAAAATTACCCACTTTATTACCTGTTTCTCTTCTCCTCTGAATAGATTCTTCTATTTTCTTTTCTCGGTGCTCCTTCTTTTCTTCTTGTTCTTGGATTAAATCTTCTATTGTTTTATCCTCAAATTCCCTATCTATTTGTTTTAAAATAGATAATTCATCGTCAGATTTTTTCTGTTCTTGAACAATATTGTCTAATTTTTTTTCTAATTTTGTATAAAGAGTTAATTCATCTTTTTTAATCTTTGAAAAATCTTTATTAGTAAATGTATTATTATCAACAGCTTCTAATCTATATAATTCTTTTAATTTTAATTCTTGTAGTACAAGAAAATGAACAATAGTTAAATCCTTTTTAGAAAACTCTACATGAGGAATATCTAATATTTCTTTAAATCTACTATTAAGAAATTTAACTTGACTATCTGAATATTCACCAGTATCAAAATCAGTTAAATCAATTGGAATATATTTTATATCAGCTGGACTAATTTTATCTTCACGTTTTTGTTGTCCCATCCTAGAAGCAAAAAGCTCTTTTATCATTGATTCAAACTTACGACTTGATGTTTTTCCACCTTTAATAGGCACTTTATATTTTTCTGCCCATCCACAGTCGTGGCACATTCTATAATCCCATTCATATCTAATATTAACTGAATTACAGCTAGGACAATTTTCTAATGGGTCATTTTCTTTTATCCAATTAGCCATTCCTCTTCTTCTTTTTTCAATTAATGCTATTACATCATGTACTAATTCATCATCAAATAAGTGGTCATACTTTTTAAAAGACCAATAAGATAAAGCCATTTAATCACCTCATTATTCTACCTTCTTAACTTGAGAAGAGTTAAAATTAGCTTTACCATCATTATATTCTATAATAGTATAGCCATTAGACCATCTCTGCCCACCATCTCTCTCATTTTTATAATCAACATTAAGATTAATCAAACATCCTGATTCAATTACAAATTTACCAAGTAATTCACCTTTTCCTACTCTATGTGAATGTCCAATAACCATTCCATCAAACGGGAAAAATTCTTGATTATGTTGGTGTAAAATCCTATTTTCTATTGCATTTTCACCAGTTCTCAGTTGAATTTTACTACATTTAAAAGGATGAGCATAAATCATATTTCCTAATTGTATAAACCAATGCGGAACATAAACAATATTCTCAAAATATTTTGTTACTTCATTTAATGGTTTATGTTTTTCAAGTAGAAAATCACTTAAAGCATTAACAGTTTTTTTCTCAAAATACGAAACCAATCTAAATTCATGATTTCCATGATAAATAAAAATCTGATTAAAAATTTTAGAAGCTGTTTTCAAAAACTCAAAAGCCATTTTATACTCTTCTTTTACATCAATATTTCTTTTAGAACCAAAAACTGAAATAGAATCATAATCTAAAAAATCCCCACCAATAACTAATACATCAGCATCTTGATTATTTAAAATAATTCTTTCTGATATTTCAATATCTAGTTTAGGAATATGCAAATCAGAAATAAACAAAACTTTAGAATTTTCAAAATTTTCCTCAAAAAATTCATAGGCTTCAATAATCAATTCTTTTGTTTCATCATAAATATTAACATAATTATCATAATCTAAATTATCAAAAATTCCTTCTCCATGTTTATTTGGAATATAATCAATTATTGAACTGCGTCTAATCCTATTTCTTATAGCATTATAAGTTACCTTCTTGCCTTTATCCTCTAAATTAAATTCAGTATTTAACTCATCTGCAATAGTTTGATAATTATTTCCATATTTGTCATAAAGTTCAGAAAGTTTTAATTCTAATTTTGGACTTGAATCCCAGTCTATCATTTAATCCACTCCTTATGCTTTTGTATAGATAGACACATCTGCCCCACATTCAGGACATTCTATTACAATCTCCATATTCTTTCCAGAATAAATAACATCTTTTTTTCCTAACTCAGCTTCTTCTACTGATATATGTCTTTGACATTGTCCACAATATAACATTTTCACCCTCTCCTAATCTTTTTTTATTCCTTGGAATCTTCCCATTGTTGAACACAAACAGCGTACCGCTGCTCATTCTCTTCAAATTCATCAATCATAACAGAATCTTCCATGCATCTTTGCAAAAATTCAAATTCAGTTTCATTTTCAGTTGGTTTAGGGATTGGCATTTTACCACTCCTTTTATAATGGCACCCCTGAAAGGACTTGAACCTTTAACTTATGCCTTAGAAGGACATTGCTCTATCCAGTTGAGCTACAGGGGCATATATGGTACAGGGGGAGGGATTCGAACCCTCGACTTTCGGATTAAAAGTCCGATACTCTACACAACTGAGCTACCCCTGTATGGAGGGGGCAAAGGGACTTGAACCCTCATTTGGAGATTGGAAGTCTCCGGCTCTACCAATTAAACTATACCCCCTTAATTTTTGGAGACAGTAGTTGGATTTGAACCAACACAAAAAGGATTTGCAATCCTTCGCCTTAACCAATTTGGCTATACTGTCATATAAATGGCTGTAGGGGTGGGACTCGAACCCACAACCTCTTGGTTAACAGCCAAGCTCCCTACCAATTGGGATACCCTACAATGGCGGAAGTAAGGGGACTCGAACCCCTGTTATCAGCGTGACAGGCTGACGTGTTAACCAAACTACACTATACTTCCATTGGCACAGGCAGAGGGACTCGAACCCCAACTAATCCTTCCAATGTAACTTTCTATGACAATTAGCACATAAAACTTGACATTTATCAATTTCTTTTTTAATGTTTTCTTTAGAATGACCATCACTTACCATAGTAGTAATATTGTTTTCTTTATTGTTTGGATTTTTATGGTGGAATGTAATAACAGCTATATGATTTGCTCCACATTTTTCACATTCTAATGTTGATTTATAATTTTTAAACCACTTTGCAATTTTATCTCTTCGTTTTTTAACCCTTTTATATTCTTCTTTAGAGTTTCTTTTATAATAATCTCTTTTTGCCTTCCTTTGACATACTTTACAATTAGAATGCAATATTTTTTTCTCTTTGTTTTTCCAACAAAAGTCAGAAGTTGGCTTCTCTTCCTTACATTTAGTGCAAATTTTTGTTTCCAATATTTACATACCTCTTCTAATCTATATTTGGAGTCTACTCTTCTTCCAATTGAATTATGCCTGCAATAATATTTGCAACTTACCAACCCTCAAGTGGTATTCTAGATATACTTTATAAAAATAGAAATAAATGGAGGTGGAGGAGGGACTTGAACCCTCCTCCTGCTCGTTACAAATGAGCTGCTCAGCCAATTGAGCTACTCCACCTTAAACTGGAGGAGGGAGTGGGATTTGAACCCACACGCCTTTCGGTTTCACTGGTGTTCAAAACCAGTCCCTTACCAGATTAAACTCTACCAGTTCCTGAGAAATGTCATCTTCCAGACCAAAATCGTCTTCTATGGGGTCCTCTTCAAGCTCTTCAAGCTCATCCTCATCAGGGACACCACAGGCAGCGGCGGCAAAAACAACCAGTGTCAGAACTAAAGCCAG
>SL_5KL_010_SEDDRAFT_10001038_pt1 | contig 17437 bp, 20 predicted proteins | sample SodLakKL_010_SED_FD_9118 | JGI IMG/M metagenome (IMG submission 9118)
CGTCCGTTTTCGCTCGGCCGGCGGACCGCGATGCGGAGGTGGTTGTCAAGGCGGGCGAACGTCCGGGCGTCACGCAACACGAACCCCCGCTCCCGGGCCGTATCGAGGATCTCGTCGGGGTCGTCGTCGCCGGCGTCGACGAGGAGAAACGGGGCGTCTGAGGGGTGGACGTCCCATCGCGTCGAGAGCCGCTCGGTCATCCGGTCGCGTTCGGCCCGAACCCGTTCGATGGTCCGCTCGACGAACTCATACCGGCGAAGACAGTGGGTTCCGACCGTGATCGCCGGCGTCGAGACTCCCCACGACAGCCGTGCCGTGTCGAGCCGGCTGCCGATATCTCCGCCGGCGACGAGGTATCCCGCGCGGAGGCCGGGCAGCCCGAAGATCTTCGTGAGCGAGCGCATGACGATCGTGCCCGGTTCGCCGGCGACGGAGGGGCGTTCGGTGAAATCCAGGAAGGCCTCGTCGACGAGGAGGACCGTTCCCGCGTCACGGCAGCGGGCCGCAAACGAGCGTAACTCGTGTGCCGGGACGGCCTCGCCGGTGGGGTTGTTCGGCGTGCAGACGATGATGAGGTCGTGGCCTTCGGGATCGGTCGCGAGGACTTCGTCGTGGGCGACGCCCACCGGGGTCGCCCCCTGAAGCCGGACCTCGCGAGTGTATTCGCCGAAGGACGGTTCGGGGACGACGACCGAGTCGCCCGGGGACAACACGACGGAGAAGGCGAGACGCATCCCCGCCATCGCGCCGGCCACGGGAATGATCTCCGTCGGCTCACGGCCGAGATACTCCGCTGCGGCCGTGCGGAACTCGCCGTAGTCGTCGGCGGGGTATCGTCGGGAGGCCGCGAGCGTGGAGTCGTAGACCGGCGCAATTCCGGACGGCGTCTCCGGGTTGATGTTTGCGCTGAAGTCGATCACGTGTGGGTCGTGGCTCCCCCCGTGAGGCACGCGCTCCACCGTATCCAGCGCACTGGCGTCCATATGTCATTCATACGTCGGTCACCCTACTAAAAACCACTCACGCCGACCCCGTCACACATAACACTTTACGGGGCTCACCGTCGCTCCCGGACCAGTCGACGGGCGACCCCGAGGTCGGACGGATGGTTGACGTTGACCGCGAGCGAGTCGCGGTCGCGGACGATCACCCGGTCCGTCTCCCCGGCGACGACGTTCAGTCCCGTCGGCGCGACCTGCGTCCCCTCGTGGTCGACCGTCGTCTCAACGCTCACGCCGAGCGCGTGCTTCGTCGCGACGGGGACGCAGACGGTGACCGAGGGCCGTGAGTCCGTGTCCGGCGCGGCCGCGGAGCGCGCGGCGTGAATGACGTCGTCGACGTCCGACCCGCGAAGCAGGGGGAGGTCGGCGGCGACCGTGACCGCCGGGCGCGTAACCATCGAGAGCCCCCGTGTCAGGTCGGCGACGTAGCCCTCACCGGAGCCGACACACACCTCCAGCACCAGCGCTGGGGGCCCTCGCTCGTCGTCGCCACCGTCCGGCTCCCCCCGTCCGTTTTGTCGGTTCCGCAGGTGCCGCGTCGTTTCGGGCGTATGTGGCGAGGAGACGGCGACCACGCGCTCGATTCGACTCGCCTCAAGCGCCGCCAGCACCCGGTCGACGACCGGCTTGCCGCCGACCTCGACGAGCGGTTTCTCCACGTCGCCGCCGAGCCGACTGCCGCGCCCGCCGCACAACAGGATCGCCGTCGAGACCGGCGAGGTCGCATTCGACTCGCCCTTCGGATCCGTCCCGCCGTCGCTCAAACGAGCGCCCACGCGACCACCCCCGCGTGCAGCGCGACCGCCCGGCCAAGTTCGTTCGCCGCGCCGAGGACGTCGCCGCTGACGCCGCCGAGCCACGGACGGACGCGGATGAGGAGCCCCAGCGCGACGACGGGCCCGGCCAGCAGCGCGGCGAGGAGCGCCGGAAACGCCCCGGCCGGGGCCGCGAGCAGGACGGTCGCGGAGAGGAGCGCCACCGGGAGCAACGAGAGCGGGCCGACGGCCGAGGTCATCGTCGATCCGAGCCCCTCGTGTGCGGGTGTGCCGAGGCAGACGAGCGTCGCCATCCCCGCCTTCGCGCCGACCTCGGCCGCGAGAACGATCCGGAACGCGACCGTCCCCGTCCCACCGCCGGCACCGCCCCCGCCGACGAAGCCCGTCCCGAGCGCGAGCGCCCCGAGCGTCGTGACGAGAAGCGTCACGCCCAGCGCGAGCGCCCCACCGACGCCGAGCGCGGCGTCCTTGAGCACCTCGCGGCGTCGGTCGGGGTCGTGTGCCGCGACCGCGTCGCCGAGGTCGGCCAGCCCGTCCGCGTGGGTCACGCCGCCGATCAGGTAGATGGCGACCAGATAGAGCGCCGCGGCCGTCCAGAGCGACGGGGCGAGAAAGGCCAACCCCGCGATCCCCCCGATAAGCGCGCCGACGACGGGAAACGTCCACGGGGAGCGCGCGAACGCCCGCCAATCGTGGGCGCTCCCGCCGGGGATCGGGATCCGCGTGAGAAACGTCACGGCCCCGCGAAGCGCGTGGATCGGGTTCACCCCGGCTTGCGTTGTGTCTGGCTCGGCGTTGCTCATGCGAGGATCACCACCGCGAGGCCGATGGCGACGACCGCGAGCCACGCCGCCCGCGAAACCAGCCGAACGCCCTCGGCCGCGTCGGCCTCCGACGGAAGCGCGTGCTCCGGACAGAGGGTGTAGGCGTTCGGCTTTTCAAGCCGTATCTCCCGCGCTGAGGCGACCGTCGCCATCGGCCATCCGGAGTTCGGGGAGGTGGGCGTTCCCGCGGAGGCCCTGGCACGGGAGACGACCGCAGCGGCGGTCCGGGGCCCGTTCGCGATCACGATGGCGACCGCGGCGACCCGCGCGGGCACCCACATCAGCAGGTCGTCGGTCCGCGCCGGCGCCCAGCCCGCCGCCCGATGTCGGTAGCCGAGCATCGAATCGAGCGTGTTGATTCCCTTTATAAACCCCGCGCCCGCGACGCCGCCCGCGAGAGCGACGTGGATCGGGGCATCGAGCATCCCCGCGAGGACGACGCCCGCGGCGAACGCGAGATACGGGGCGATCAACCCGTCGGCGAGGTTCTCCGCGGCGCTCTCGACGGCGGCCGAGCGGACCTGTTCCGGGCGCAACGCCTCGGCGTCGCGCCCGGCGAGCGAGCGCAACCGCGTTCGGGCGGCCGCCGGATCCGCCGTTGACAGCGAGATAACCGCGGTCGCCTCCGTTACCAACATCCGGTGGCTCGTACAACTAAAAAGCGCGACCCCAGCGAGCACGCCCGCGATACCGGCCCCCATCATCCCCGACTGTGGATAAAAAGGGGCGGCGACGGCGAGCACGGGAGCCGCCAACGCGGCGGCGAAGCCGGCCGGGAGTGTAGCCGTCAGCGCGACCCCCGCGGCGCGTGAATCGGGAAGCCGGGAATCGAGGGCGGCGGCGGCGCGGCCGAGCCACGCGACGGGATGCGCCCGGATCGGCGGTTCGGCGAACGTCCGGTCGAGCGCGGCGGCGAGCGCGACCGCGCCCCCCGCCGCGAGGCTCACGGTTCGGCCTCCAACTCGCCGTCGAGCGCCGAAAGCGGCGTCTCCGTCACGTCGACGAACCGGCCGCCCACGTCGACCACGCCGCCGTCGGCGGTCGGGTCGTCGCCGACGTGGATGAGCGTCGACGGCTCGACGCCCAGGGCGTCCGCGATCGCCTCGAAGGCCTTCGGATGGGGCTTTCGCCAGCCGCATCCGACGCTGGTGACGACCGCGTCGAACTCGCCGCGAAGCCCGGCGCGGATGAGCGTCCGGGAGACGAGCTCGGGGACCGCACAGTTCGAGAGGAGCCCGACCGGGCCGCGCTTACCGGCCGCGAGGACCGCCTCGCGTGCGCCCTCCCGGCGCGTTACGTCGGGATCGAACGCCGCGATGACGGCGTGTCTGGCGACGTTCCCCGTCGTCTCGACGCCGCGGGAGGCGAGGGCCCGATCGACGTGCACCGGGAGCGGCACCTCGGCGCCGGCCGGGGCGTCCACGTGGACCTCGCCGTAGGCGACGTGCCAATCGTCGGGGACCGCGACGCCGCGGGATTCGAGCTCTCGGGCGACGGTCTCTGCCGGGTCGCTCGGATAGTCGACGTCGACGAGCGTGCCGAACAGGTCGAAGGTGACTGCCACGATGGTCGGTATAGGGATAAAAGCGGGTTGAACCTGTCGGTCGTTGCCCCCGCCGCGTCCGGCTACATCGGGACCGACGGCTACATCGGGACCGACGGCTACACCAGTATCGGCACGAGGTGGAGCGTGTAGAACCGGTAGAGCCCCGAGACCCACGCGCAGAGCCAGAGGATCATGAACCCGGCGACGCCGACCCGCAGGCGCTTTCGCCAGTGGTCCATGTCCTCGTGGAGGTCGCTGATGTCGGCGTCCGGGTCGTGATAGGCGTCGGCGTTGCGTTTCGCCTGAAAGATGCGAACGATCCCGGTGAACGCGAAGACGAGCAGCGCGTACGCCTGCAGGCCGAAGAACGCGTGTATCACGGCGTCGCCGGTCATCTGCCCGAGGATCCGGGGAAGCATCCACGTCACCAGCGGGACCGTCGTGAGCGTGAGCCCGACGGCGATGTATTTGAGGTGATGGGTGAGGACGTCCCACGTGATCACCTCCGCGTCGATCATGATCCACGCGCCGTACAGAAGGAACGGGAGGCTCGCGGTCACGGACAGTCCCGCAACCGCCGCGATGACCGACTCGTCAACCATATCCTGCGTTACGCCCCCAGCGCGTAAAGCCCCGCGATCCGTGCTCGGACGTCGGGACTCAGACACCCCTTATAAGTAAGGCGCGGACGAAAACCGTTACCCTCCGCGGGACGTATACCCGGACAATGGACGAAACCTCGACGCGGTCGGACCCGGACGGCGCCGAGCGGCGGGAGGGTGAGGACGGGGCTGGAGCGGCAGGATCGGAGGCGACCGAATCGGAGGCAACCGAATCGGAGGCAACCGAATCGGAGGCAACCGAATCGGAGGCAACCGAATCGGAGGCAACCGAATCGGGGGCAGCCGGTCCCGACGCGGCCACGGGCGTCAACGCGGACATCGACGAGCTCCGCCGGCAGGTCGAGGAGGAGTATGATTTCGAGGATTTCGGCCCCGAGGACATGGCGCGGATGAGCGCCCAGGAGTGGGACGTCGCGTTCGACCCCGACACGTGGATCGTCGGCGAGGCGCTGCTCGACCGCGCGGAGGCCGAACTCAAGTCACGGATCGCCCGTCGCGAGGTGTTCGGGATCCTCGAACGGGTCGAGGAGGACGGGGTCGAACAGCTGCTCGTCTACTCCGATGAGGGCTATGCGATCATCACCCCGGACGGCGAGGTGACCGGCCGTGGGACCGTAATGCGCGACGTCGAGCCGGTCGTCGCGCTCGCCGCGATGGAGGAGTATGAGGTGCCCGAGCCGCCGGAGGACTGGTCGCTCCCGGACCCGGAGACGGTCCCGCAGGGCTCCGGGGAGTTCGGCAACCTGATGATCCAGATCATTGCGGCGTTACAGGTGGTGGCTGGGCTGGCGCTTCTGGGGTCGTTCGTTCTCCTCGGTGTCGAGACGATCGTCGCGCCAGCCGTGGGGATCCTCTTCCTGCTGATCGGGGTCTTCCTCTTCGCGATGGTCGCGAACGCACGGCTGTCGGATCGGTTCCGCGCGGAGGAGTATCGAGAGCGNCTNCGCGCGCTCCGCGAGGCGGAGGAACGGCCCGAGTTCGTCCCCCTCGATGCCCCCGCGAAAACCGNGGAAACCGANGACCGCTGAAACGCCGTTTTTCGGCGCTCTCACNGGTCTCGCTGGCGTCCCAGTGACTACCGATAGTCGGTGGGTTTAAGCGGACCCCGTCCTGAGAGAATCGTGTATGAAACGGCGGGAATTCGTGCGAACGGCCGGCGGTGCCACAGCCGCGGTCGCCGCCACGACCGCAGCAACCGGCACGGTCGCAGCCGAGGACCGCCCGGACTTCGAAGGCTACCTCGACGGCGTCGACGGGGGCTTTGCGGACCTCCGGGGACAGGACGAAGTCGAGGTGTCCGTCGGTGCCGAGGGGAACGGCGGGAACCTCGCCTTCGAACCGGCCGGGATCTGGATAGACGAGGGGACGACCGTGGTCTGGGAGTGGACCGGCCAGGGCGGTGCCCACAACGTCGTCACCGACGAGGAGAACACCGACTTCGAGAACACTCACGACCTCGAGAGCGACACGGTCGACGAGGAGGGGTTCACCTACGAGTCGACCCTTGAGGACCCCGGGCGAACCGGCTATGTCTGCACGCCACACCGCGGTGTCAACATGTTCGGTGCCATCGCCGTCGGCGACGACGTTCCGGTCGTCGAGGAGGGTCCGGATGACGGTTGGCCCGAAGACGTCGGACAATGGGGCGTACCGATCCACGCCCACTGGGTCGGCATCGCGACCATGTTCGGTATCGTGTTGACCTTCGTGTTCACGTTCTACATGCTGAAATACGGCGAGTCCGCCCACACCGGACACGGAGGGAGCCGATGAGTTCGAGCGGATCCTCCTACGGGGACATTCACCGCTACGAGCCCGCCCGCGAGAGTACGACGGCGGCCATCGCCATCGTCCTCCTCACCATCATCGAGGTCATCTTCGTCTTCCTGTTCGTCTACGGACTGATGTTTGGATGGGCGTCGACGGAGTTCGGTAATATGTACATGGGTGCGCTGCTCGCGCTCATCTTCATCGCGCTCGGCTTCATTCTGCTTCTCTACCGCAAGGAGTTCCTCCCCGACGTGATGATCGTGAAGAAGCGTCGCCGGAAGTGGGAGGACCTCTACGTGCGCGAAGAACAGAAGGACGGCGTGGAACTCGATGCCGGAAACGCCTGGGACACGGTGAAACGCGCGGTCTACCCCTACTACAAGCGGTGATACCACAATGAGCCTCAAAAAACAAGACGAGATGGATCATAACGCGTGGCTCAAAAGCCAGGACCTGACGGTCATCGAGACCGCGTTCCTCACCACGCTCATCTGGTTGGACAAACGCCTCCGCATCGTCGATTATCTGGAGCTGTTGGAGACGATGTACTACCGGGCGAACCTCCAGATGCCGAAAAGCCACACCGAACAGTACGACCTCGATAACAAGTTTTGGTACTGGTACCCGCTGTACTCGCTGGGTTCGCTTTCGATCCTCGCGTATCTGGTTGCCGCAGTCTCCGGCGCGCTGCTCGGGTTCTACTACTCGCCCTCGACGGCCGGCGCGGTCGCACAGGGCGACCCGACGGCCGCGTATGACTCCGTTATCGAGATCATGCAGGATGTCCAGTTCGGGTTCATGCTCCGGTCTATCCACCGCTGGTCCGCCCAGTTCATGGTCGCGGCGGTGTTCCTGCACATGCTTCGGGTCTACTTCACCGGCTCCTACAAGGAGCCCCGTGAGGTCAACTGGATCCTCGGCATCGTGCTCATCGGCCTGACACTTCTGTTCGGGTTCACCGGCTACGTGCTCCCGTGGAAGCAGCTGTCCTTCTGGGCCGCACAGATCGGCGTCGAAATGGCGCTCGCGACCCCCCTTGTGGGCGAGTGGGCGGCACAACTCCTGTTCGGCGGGTTCACCCTCGGGCAGGCGACGCTCGTGAGAATGTACATCCTGCACGTGTTCATCCTGCCGTTCGTGGTCACGGCGCTCATAGCGCTCCACGTCGGCATCGTTTGGGTGCAGGGCATCGCGGAGCCACACTGATACCATGACCGACGACAACCACACGCCGACCGACGTTCCCGACGCGTCACCTGAGGCGCGGGCGATGACCGACGGCGGAACCGACGAGCAAGCGCGCACCGACGGCGGCCCGCCGGCGACGGTCCCGCCGGACGACGAGACGCCAACGTGGACCGAGCGGAAGGAGCGGAGCCAGGGGCTCTCACAGCTCACCTACCAGTACTTCGAGCGGTCCCGCCGCGAGGACGAGGACCTTCGTGCCGCCTCGACGTACGTCGAACGCGACGTCCTCGGCTTCCCGACGTGGCCACACGAGACGATCCGCAACCTCGCGATCTCGAGTTTCTTCGTCGGGATCATGCTGCTCGTCTCCGCGCTGTTACCGCCGCACTTCGGTGATCCGGCAAACCCCGGTGTGACCCCCGCGATCATCCTGCCCGACTGGTATCTCTACTGGTCGTTCGGACTGTTACACCTCGACCCGATCAACCCCGAGCTGGCGGTTCTCGGCGGCGACAAGGTGATGTCCGACGAGCTGTACGGCCTCGTCGCTCACGGCGTCATCTTCGGGATCCTCGGCCTCGTCCCCTTCCTGAACAAGGGGTCGGCCCGGCGCCCGGTCGAGGAGCCGTTCTGGGCTGGACTCGGCGTCGCGGGCGTGATCTTCTCGGTCACGCTCGGCGTGCTCGCCATCCAGAACCTCGTCCCCATCGAGCTCGACCTGCTGTTGAACCTCGTCTTCCTGCTGCCGGTGCTCGGCGGGATCATCACGTACGCCGTCTTGAAGACGATGCGTGAGGGCTACATGTACGACCTCAACCGTCGATACTACATGCTCCGGCCGCCGAAGTAAGCGGCGAGAGGCTATTCCCGTCTCCACCCGCTCCCCGCCGTTTCCTCCATGAGGACCCACCGATTTCGCATGACCGACACGAACGCTACCGACTCACGGAACGATTTTCAGGCGGTCGATGAGACCGGCGATCCGATCGCAAAAGACGATCCGGAGGATCCGCGCAACGAACCGATCGGCCCGCGAGTGGGCCCCGACGGTCGCGAGATCGTCGTTCCGCTCCGAATTTATAAGGCGGTGACCGTCTTCTCGACGTTGGCGGCCATCGTCACCTACTTCATCGGGTTCACGCTCATCGACGCCGCGACGCTCCAGATCAGCTTCATCCGCAGCGTCATTCTCGTCGTCCTCGATACCGTCGGGCTCGCACCCGCCGAGGACGTGTTGACCGCGGTCCTCGTCATCTTCGGGGTCCTCTCCATCCTGCTCGGGACGGCCATTTACGTGCTCGGGACCCGGTTCCGCGCGCAGGGGATGGGCAGGAACCGATCCGCTGACGGAGAGGAGCAAGCCCGGACGGACTCCGGCGAAGGAAAGGCTCAAGAGGGCTCCGGCGAAGAGTGAATCAATGGCAGACGAGTTCATGAAAGGCCTCGCCCTCTTTTGTCTCGGGGGGCTCGGATGGCTCACGTTCGCGGGGTGGTACCGCACGCCGAGCTTCTACGACATTAGCCAGCTGTTCGCCGACCCACGCGCCGCCGAGAGCGTCTACGACGAGATCGGTATCCTCGCCGGCGACGTCTTCTTCTGGCTCATGATCCTCGGCGCGTTGACGTTCTGGGTGCTCGTGCCGGCGACGCGTGAAATCCGGTCCTCGCTCGCCGAGGACGCCGCGAACTGACCGACCCGGGTTTCGTTCCCTTCACGTCTTCGTTTTTTCGATTCCCCTCTTGATCACGAGCGACCGTGGCGACCGGTCCGGTTAGAGCGCCATGAAGCCGCCGTCGACCTGAAAGAGCCCACCCGTCGCGAACGACGCCTCATCGGATAATAGCCACGCGACCGCGTCGGCGATCTCCTCGGGTTGACCGATACGACCGATCGGGTGCATCCCGATGAACTGCTCGAACGCCTCGGGGCTTTTCTCACGGAACCTGCGGGAGACGTCCGTCTCGACGGTCCCCGGACAGATCGCGTTCACCCGCACGTCCGCGTCGGCGTACTCGACGGCCGCGGTCCGCGTGAGGCCGATGATCCCGTGTTTGGAGGCGACGTAGGGGGCCGCGCCGGCGCCGGTCTGTCCGGAGATCGAGGAGGTGTTCACGATCGCTCCACCCCCGTTTTCGAGTAAGACGGGGAGTTCGTGTTTGAGACAGAGCCAGACCCCTTTTAAATTGACGTCGATGACCCGGTCCCAGTCATCGACTGTCTGTTCGGCGGTCGGGGCCGTGTCGCCTTCGATCCCCGCGTTGTTGAACGCGAGTTCGAGCGGGCCGAACGTCTCGACGGCCTCCGCGACCATCGCCTCGACGGCGCGCTCATCACTGACGTCGGCCTCGATGAAGCGTGCAGTGCCGCCGTCGGCGCGGATCCCCTCTGCGACCCGTTCACCGCCGTCGACGTCGACGTCGACGACCGCCACTGAAGCGCCCTCGTCGGCGAGGCGTCGGGCGGTCGCCCGACCGATCCCGGATGCCCCGCCGGTCACTATCGCGGTTCGCCCATCCATCTGGTAGGCCATGGTTGATCGAGGTGGATGGAGAATAAAATCATATGTGTTGACTGGGTAACTCAACGGCCGCAACACGCTTGGACCCTCCCGGGTGTGGATCGGTTCACCCGCTGTTGGTCGCTATTCCGCCGGGTCGTACTCCGCAAGGAGCGTCTCAAGCGTCCCGTTCGACCCGTTCGATGGGGCGATAGAGAGCGGCGAGACCGACACCTCCCCGTCGAGGACCGCCCGACGGTCATATCCGACGGGGTCGGGGACCTCGCCGTCGAACAGCCGACCCCAGATCCGATCGGTGAGTTCGATACGGTCGCCGTCGCGCTCGGCGTCGAGGTCGTAGATCGGCGACGGTTCGGTGAGCCGCACTGGGGCGGTCGTATCGGGATCCGCCGGCGGGCCGTTCACGTTGAGGTAATCGACCGAGTCGAAGACGCCGGCGTCAACCGCCCGGTCGACGAGAAACTCGACCGTCCGGGTGACGTGGTCGAACTCCGCGACGTCGAGTTCGCGTTTCCACCAGTCGTCGTCCCCGGGGATGTACATCGAGGCGGCGACCGCGGGAACGTCGAAGAAAGCGGCCTCGACCGCCGCGGAAACGGTCCCCGATCGACCGAGAGTGTACGCCCCGAGGTTCGCCCCCTTATTACAACCCGAGACGACGACGTCTGCCTCGGGCAGGAGCGTCCCGAGCCCGGCGACGACGCAGTCCGAGGGGGTTCCCTCGACCGCGTAGCCGAGTTCGTGCTCGTGAACGTCGACGCTCCCGGAGAGCGTGCGGCCGACCGCGGATCGGTCCTCCGCGGGGGCGACCGCCGCCACCTCGTAGTCGGTTGAGAGGGCATCATATAGCGCGTGCAATCCGACGGCGTCGATGCCGTCGTCGTTCGTCAACAGGATCCGCTCCACGCTCATACCGGACCCAAGCGCGGTGTGATAAAAACACCTCCGTCCTCCCGGGTGGCCGCCGTACGTGAGCCGGCGGGCGGCCGCCGAGCGGAACACACACGTACCCCGAGCGAGAAAGGTCCGCCATGGGATTCGGCGACACCGCAAAGCGGATTCAGACGCTCGCTGACAAGGCCGAACGGACCTACCAGAAGCTCAACGAGCTCCGTGATGAGGTCCAAAACACACAGGAAACGGTCAATGATACCGCCGAGCGGGTCGGGCGGCTGGAAAACGAGTTGGCCGAACAGCGGGCGATCTTGAACGCCATCGCCGAGGAGGTCGGCGTCGACCTCGAGGCGACGAGCGCGGAGGCGCATATCGGCGAAGCGGAGACGAACGCGGAGGCCGCCTCCGGTGACGATGCCGAGGACGGAACGAACGAGGACGTCGCTGCGAGCGATGACACCGACGCGGCGGCCGGGGACGACGCCGAGGGGGCGGAAACCCCGTAATCGGACCGCGTGAACCGACGCCGTCCGGAACCATCGAGGCGAACGACCGCGGAGGTGGATCCACGAGGAACGGCATCGGCACAACGCGGTCCGTACACGCCGGCAGAATGGACAATTGACCGAGTGATCACTTACCCAACCCATCCATGACGACCCATCGTGAACCCCTTTCATCGGTACTTGAGACCATCGGGGAGACGCCGCTCGTCCGCGTCCAGGACGGACCGGAGGCCGTTCCGGTGTATGCGAAGCTCGAATCGTTCAACCCTGGCGCGAGCATCAAGGACCGGATCGGCCGATACATGCTCGAACGGATGCTTGAGCGGGGCGAACTTCCGCCCGGGGGGACCGTCATCGAGCCGACGGCCGGCAACACCGGTATCGGCATCGCCGTCGCCGCCGGACAGCTCGGGGTGCGTGCGGTCTTCGTCGTCCCCGAGCGGTTCTCCGTCGAAAAACAACAGCTGATGCGCGCGCTCGGCGCGGACGTGATCAATACGCCGACGGAGGACGGGATGGGGTATGCGATCCAGCGGGCCCACGAACTGGCCGACGAGCTCGACGACGCGGTCGTTCCACAGCAGTTCTCGAACCCGCTCAACGCCGAGGCACACTACGAGACGACCGCCCCGGAGGTCGACGAGGCGCTCTCGGGCCGCGTCGGCGCAGTCGTCGTCGGTTGCGGTACCGGCGGGACCCTCATGGGCATGGCGCGTTACTTTCGCGAGCACGACCCGGGAACCCACATCGTTGCCGTCGAACCGGAGGGCTCCGCCTACCGGGAGTTCCTCGGTGAAACCGTCGAGCACGACTCGTACAAAACCGAGGGGATCGGCACCCACGACATCGAAACGAACGAGCTGTTCGACCCCGACCTGGTTGACGACGTCGTCCAGATCGCCGACCGGGACGTCCACGCGGAGATGTCACGACTCGCCGCCGAAGAGGGCCACNTGGTCGCCTCCTCTGCGGCCGCGAACAGCATCGCCGCGAAACGCGTCGCCCGCGGGATCGATTCGGGACGCATCGATGCCCCACACGACACGGTCGTCACCGTCTTTGCGGACTCCTCGGAGCGGTATCTCTCGAAGGGACTTTACGGATCTTTCGATGAGTGGACCGGGTAGCCGCCCGGACCGACCGGGCCGAGCGGATCACCCACGAAGCCGTGCGTGTTCCACCTTCAGACAGCGGTCCTGTACCACCGCCAGTCCGTCCTCGACGGCGGCCTGAACCGCCTCGTCGTGGGAAATCCCGAGTTGGATCCAGACGCGCGAGGCATCGCCGCGGTCGGCGTGCCGCTTTTTCACCGCCGCCAACACGTCGGGTATCTCCGCGCTCGGTCGGAAGACGTCGACGAGGTCGACGGTCGGTTCGACCGCCGCGAGGCTGTCATAGGCCCGTTCACCCAGTATCTCTTTGGCGAAGGGGTTGATCGGGATCACCCGATAGCCCTGTGTTTGGAGGTATGCCGGGACGTCGTGGGCGGGCTTGCCGGGCGTGGTTGAGCAGCCGATCACGGCGATCGTCTCGCTCTCTAAGAACGCGTCGAGTTCGTCGTCGGATGTTGCGGCCATACGGCCCACTACGTGTCGTTGCGGATAAAACGCTCCGGGGGGTCGCTACTGTGCGAGCCGGATCTTCGGTTCCTCGTCCTCCGAAAGCACGATGACGCCGTCGAAGAGCTGTTTGAGCGTGTTCATCGTCTGATCGTCGTGTGCCGTGGAGTCGATAGAAAAGAGCCCGAGGCCGTCGACGCTCTGGAGCCGGCCGGTAAAGACGTGCAGGAACCGGAAGACCGTCTGGAGGTCCGAATACATAAGCAGCGTCGAGAGCGAGTGCACCATGACCCGGTTTCGCTTGATACCGCGGTCGCGGTAGAACGCCTGGAGGAACTCCGAGAGTTTGATCCCGATCCCGGTCATATCGACCGGCGATGACGCGTACTTGATCCGGTCGTCATCGCGTACGTCCGAGACGGCCTGCTGTCTCGTGACACAGTCGACGACGGCGACCGGCTTCCCCTCGTACGGGGTTCGGGTCGCGTAGTCTTTTAATACCCTATCCGCGCCGTCTTTCGTCGTAACGACGATCGCGCCGTCGCCACGCTCGGTCCCCGCGGCAAGCACGTCCATCGCCAGCTTCCGCTTTCCAGTCAGCGGCGGCCCCATGAGGAGCAGGTTCGTTCCGGGAGCGACCTCGGTTTCGAGGTGCGGGGCGAGATCATACATAGGCGTGGCTCGAAACGGGGTCTATCGACCGCGACCCACCGATCGACGCGGGGGTCATCCTACCGAGGGTCATCAACTACATAAATACTCTCGGCTCCGGATAATATTCTTTTTGATTATAGCCCCGTCGGTGAGGTAATCCACCCGCCACGGGGCGGATTCGGATCGCGAGGCTTAAACCATCGAGTGTGAATTTTCAGTTAGGGCGCTTAGCTCAGTCTGGATAGAGTGCTTGGCTTCGGACCAAGTTGTCGGGGGTTCAAATCCTCCAGCGCTCACTCGCTTCTGCTCGCGAGCCGTTATCCGATCACTCGTTTAACGACCGCGCCCCCACGACACCGCTTTTCCGTCAGCCGGTCGTAGATCCCCCGTGTCGCCATCGAGGACGATGAGGGTCGGACCAGCCATCTGGTCCCGCGACGGTCCCCATCGGTGGAACGGATGACCGCCCACGCGATCGTCTCCGGTCGGGCCGGCCGGGTCACCCCGTGGCTTCCAGCCGTGATGGAGTCGCTCGGGTACGTCTTCGAGACGGTGACGACTGACGCGCCCGAGCACGGGCGCTACTACATCCCCCCGGGGGTCGTGAACGACGTCGCCGACCGGATCGCGGAGGGAGGGGTGGGGCTGGTCGTCATCGACGGCGACCCACATATCGGCCAGCTCCTCGACCTCGCCGACCGGCTCCCGTCGGTCTCCATCCTCGATCGAGCCGGCGCGGTGTGGTCGTCTTTCGCGGCCGAGAATCCCGTCGCGGACGCCCGCCTCGAACTGCGGGAGGCCCGCCTCGAACGACTGGCTGCGGAGCGACGCCTCCGCACGGAGTCCGGACGGTCCCCGAGCGGGACCGCCAGTCGGGTGGGCGACCTCGAACGCCGCTGTACGGACCGGCGTGAGCGGGTCGAAGACGGGATACGCCGGGCCGAGGCGTCGATCGAGCGTGAACACCGCGACGCCGACGCCTACGTCGTGGTCCTCAACCTCCTGGGGGCATCGCCATCGATCGGCCGTGGGTTGTTTTTCGACGACGCCGATGGTGATCCGTCACCGCCGATGCGCGCTGAGACGACCATGGGGACACTCGGCCCCCACCGGCTCGCCGTGACAGAGACGCCAGCGCTCCCGTGGGAGGGGACCCTCCCCGAGCCGTTCGAGTCGGTCGTGCCCGAAACGATCGCCGCGTTACGGCGGGCGGACTTCGTGGTCGGCCACGAATCGGGCCGCGCGCCGGTCGTCCACCTTGTGGACCGGTTCGACGCACGTCCCATCGTGGTCGAATCGGCGACGCCGATGGCGGTTCAGGAGGCGATCGGGGCCGCCCTCCCTGTCAGCCGGCTGCATCTCACGCTTCCGCACGGCGACCCCGCGCAGGCGACGCTCTCGTGGCTCTATGAGGTCGGGGTCGTCTCCGACGTCTCTTATGGGGAGGCGATCACCGCCACCGTGACCGTCTCCCGATCGCGAACGGACGCGGTCATGCGTCGGATCCGTGAGGTCGGCGGGAGGGCCGATTCCATCGAGCGGACGGGCGGATAGGTCACCTCCCTCCGCCCACCGGATATAAAAAGCCATCAACCGCCGGTCCGTCCCCGATCCATGGGCGGAGACGAGACGCGACCCCGCCGATCGCCGCTCGCCACCATCCTCCGTGGCGGGTCGGTCTATACCGTCGGGAAGGTCATCTCAGATCTCGGCGAGTTCGTCCTCCACCTGCTCGTCTCCCGGTGGCTCGGGGCTGGGCTTTACGGCCTGTTCGCGTACGGCAAGACCCTCGCGTTCACCGCGCTGTTGCTCACGAACTTCGGGGGCGACAAATCGATCGTGCGCTACCTCCCACAGTACGAGGACGATCCGCCCAAACGCGCGTTCATGTTGGCGCTCGCGTGGGTGACCTCGATCACCGGCGCGGGCGTCGTCGCCGGCGCGCTGTTCGTCGGCGCTCCGTTGATAAACTCGCTCACGCTCGACGAGCCGACGTTCGTCGGCGTGTTGCGACTGTTCGCGGTGATCCTCTTTTTGGACACGGTGGCAAACCTCCTCTATGCGACGTTCCGGGCGCTTGAGGTCATCGAGTACGAGGTGTTCACCAAGCGGATTTATAAACCGATCGCGCGGGTCGTCTGTGTCGGGGCTGCGTTACTGTTCGGTTACTCGGTGTTCGGCGTCGTCGCGGCGATGGTCGTCGCGAGCGTACTTACGCTCGGGCTGGCGACGTATCTATTTCTCACTCGAACCGATGTCCGTCCACGGCTCCGGTCGGCGGCGGCGACCCGCGGGTCGGTCAAACAGTACTACAACTACTCGTTGCCGCTGACGGCAAAGGAGGCGGGGACGGTCATGCAGGGCCGCCTCGATGTCTTGGTGGTCGGCGTGTTCCTCTCCGCGACCGCCGTCGCCGTCTACAACGTTTCCGTGTTGGTCGCCGGCGTGTTATACGTCCCGCTGTTGGCGGCCAACCAGCTGTTCGCGCCGGTCGCCTCCCGGCTCCACACGCAGGGAGACCGTGACGAACTCGTCGCGACCTATCGGACCGTCGCCCGCTGGATATTCACGATAAGTCTCCTCGTGGCCCTCCTGATCGGGACGTTCCGGGTCGAACTGCTTGGGCTGTTCGGACCGGAGTTCACGGCGGGTGCGACGGTGCTCCTGTTGTTGCTCGTCGGCCAGTTGTGCAACGCCGGGACCGGCCCGAGCGGCTACCTGTTGATGATGACCGATCACCAGTACGTCGTGATGGCGAACGCGTGGGTCTTCGGGGTCGCGAACGTCGTCCTCACGGTCGCGTTCGTGCAGGCGTTCGGGCTCGTCGGCGCGGCGGTCGCCTCCGCCGGCGTGCTCGCGCTTCGGAACGTGACGAAGCTGTGTGAGGTATGGTATTTCGAGCGGATGACTCCATACGACCGGGCGTTCTCCAAGCCGGTACTGGCCGGCCTGCTCACCGTCGCCGTCCTCACCGCCGTCCAGGCGTTCGGGCCCGGTGGTCCCCTCGGTGTCGCGATCGGCGGCCTTCTCGGGGTCGCTGTCTACGTCGGGACGCTCCTCGGTGTGGGGATCGAAACGACCGATCGTGAGCTGTACGCCGAGCTTTTCGACTGAACGGCCGAGGCCATATCGCCCTGACCGTTAGGTACTTGCAACCCCAACCATGATCCATGCGGACCGACGACGGACACTGGCGGACGCGCCTCGACGCCGGCTTGGAACGCCTCGGGGTGCGATCACGGCTTCGTCGGCTGTACTGGCGGCTGAACGTCCCCGGCCTTCTCCATCGGGTGTGGCCGCACGAGACGGTGACCCATGAGATCGGCGGGACGCAGGTCCGGTTTCCCGCCGAAACGAACTGGCAGTTCGAGCGGTTCTGTTGGATGCACCCGGAACACGAACTATTTGAGGAGCTCAGCGAGGAGCTCCGACCCGGCGACGTGTTCTATGACGTCGGGGCGCACCTCGGTTGGCACGCCGTCGTGGCCGCCACGGTCGCTCCCGGCGTAACCGTGGAGGCGTTCGAGCCACACCCGACCGTCGCGGATCGGCTTCGAACGGTCATCGAAGCGACCGG
>SL_5KL_010_SEDDRAFT_10001039_pt1 | contig 17428 bp, 12 predicted proteins | sample SodLakKL_010_SED_FD_9118 | JGI IMG/M metagenome (IMG submission 9118)
TANGTTTCAATCCTTGTTTTGCTGGAATTTGGTCTCGAACACGTACATCACTGCAACGATTTGATTATTAACATTAAAACATTATTTCTGACCATTTTAAAAGCTGATCTCAACATGTCAAAGAACATGATTTTATTATTAATTTGTGATTTTTTCGGAAACATAACTGCCTTATTTTTAATATCTTTTACGCAAAAACACCATTTACCAAAATAAATTATAACCCGGAAAACTACTTAATACAAACATTTCCGTAGGTGCAAGATAAGCATTTTCTTTTATACTTTGTAGCCTTCGGGAAAAAATTATTTTCTATAATTTCAAAAATTTCGTTAGCACTTTGTTTAACCTTCTCCTTGTCTCTTTCTTCTATATATACCTCAACCAGCTTATTTTTACTGCGTGTATAAACAAGATATCCTTTATTAACGCTACCAAAAAAATTCTCTTCAATTAACACGGCATAACATATTAGCTGAGTTTTATATGTTGAGTATATTTTTTCATCGAAAAAGGTAAATTTATAATCAAGCGGCGCATAGGAGCCATCCTTTAACAAAAGCACCTCATCAATTCTTCCCCTCAACATTTCATTTGTAAGGTATTGATCTAAAAATTTTTCTTTAACCCCTATTCTTCTGCGCAAATAATCCTTGTTTTGTTCAAGCCTTTGATCATGTATTTCCCTGCCTTTCATCGCTTTTACATGCTTTTCTTCATATTGTGGTATAGCCAGAACATACTCAAAATATGTAAATCGAGGGCAATACAGGTATTGAATTATATGTGAAGGGGTTAAGCTAAACATGAATAGTCGATTTATTTACTAAAAAAATAAAGTTTTTACTTCTTCAGTAATAAGTTCTTTATCAAAAGCTTGCCCAAGCAGGCTTGTTTGCCTGAGCTCGTTTTTGCTCATCGGGAAAATATAAACCGAATCTTTATCCTCATCAATTATTTCTTCTATCTGAAGTTCGAGGGTATCTTTCTCGTTTGCACTCAACATTCCGAGAAAAACCGAGTATTGAACCCTGTATAAACCTGCTTGCTTGCAATATTTTGCTACCTTGTTGCGAATTTTATCGCTTTCTATATCGTAAAGTACCCAAACTATCATAATGTTTCAATATTAGATGGCGTTTTATTATCGTTGTTTTTCAAAAGGCTGTTTGCAAAGCTGTGTGCATCCATCTGCATAGCATTGCTTCGTGATTGATTACGCCCTTTGTATCTGATTGTATCTGTATCAAAATAGTTGTTAAAGCTGCTCACCAGCAATTCTTTTCCTTCTTTATTCAATGAATAGCCGTTAGTAATTTTATCTGCATTTGAGTTTTTTACTTTTTTGGCAGAAAAAAGTCTGAAAACTACTGTTTCGGCATGTATCCTGTAAGGCTCAATAAAATCATAAACCATGCTGAGTTGGTTGTAATCATCCCTGTGCATAAACCCAAGATAAGGGTCTATACCTGCAATTATCAGGCATTTTTCTATCTTGCCATATAAAATACCGTAGGCATAATTCAAAAAAGCATTGAATATATCTTTGGCTGGTCGTGAGCTGCGTCCTTTGAACTTATAATGGTCAGGCAACACATAGCTCATTGCCTCGAAATAAAGCCTGCCGGCAGTACCTTCTATCCCCCTGAGTGATTCTGCAACAGCCTGCACATTGCTACCCTCCATTTGCTCAACAGCAATAACCAGTTTTTCAAGATTTGCAATTTTCTCGTCAAGATATTCAGATAATTTGCTACGATGCTTTTTTAAGTCTTTTATAAAATTTACCTGGTTTTGTATTTTTTCAGAAATCCATGTTTTTATCCATTTCAATCCTTCATCAGATATGCTTGCCTGAAGTTGCTTCTTGCGAATGCGTGTTGTGCTGCCCAACTTGCTATGCCATATACGTCCGAGCGGATGCCCGTTATAATCAACAAAAAGTATGTCAATATTGTATTTCAACGCAAGGATTACCGCATCGGAACTAAGAGCCGCACCTTTGGGCATAATTATATTACTAACCTTTTTTGCCGCAAAATGGTGTTTTTTGTATTCCTTTTCAACCGGAACACGTATCTCAAACATTTCATCCTTAACGTGTACGTAAGTTCCATAAGTGTTGATAAACAGTTGCATGGTTGTTTGATTTTAGACCCTAAGGGTTTTTGGAAACCCTTAGGGTCTGAGTTCAGCAAAACTAATAATACAATTCCATCTTAACCGCATATCCCATTTCTTCGTTTTGTTTTGAGTACTCAACAAATTTTGATTTATCGCCAAAACATTTCAAACCTTCATATCTCAGACCCTAAGGGTTGTTAGAAACCCTTAGGGTCTTCGAAAGAAAAAACCTATATTCTTACAATATTCCCAAACCCCCTTGATACTGCTTTCCCTATCCCGATATTATCGGGCAAAAAAGCATTTACCACAAAACTACCTTCAAAAGCAATCATATCTTTGTCTTTAAATTTAGTTGATTTTTCCTTTGTTTTTATTTTGGCAAAAAGCCGCTGATTATCATTCAAATGTACATTCAAGCTTTTGAAAAATGACAATATGTTGCCCACAATTATTGAATTGAGAAACTGCTGTTTTTCATCAGTCTCCAAAGCAATATATTTGCGGTGATTATCCTGATTAAGTGCCATCCATAGAGTTTCAAACTTGTATTCATGTAATTCTTCGCTGTAACCTATTTCCGCCTGTTCGCTTTTCATATTTTTATTATGTATAGGATATATGGTACCGTCAATATTGAGCTCTTTGATTTTCAGAAAAAGATTTGTAAGCAAACGGGCACCTTCTTCCAAAGCAACCAGTGTCGGAACCCCTTTCAATACTTTATACTGTACCATAGGATAGCTGTATTTTAGTTCGCCGCTTTCATAGTGATTGTGAAGTAACGATGAATACTCTCTGAACAAATCTCCGAAATAGCCTCTGAGTTTGTGACCATCACGGGTTTTGAGGTTTATTTCGGGAAATTGGATTTTTAATAATAATATTTTTCGCATGGGTTATCTCTTAATGTGATCTGTTAAAAAACCCGGGAACCGAAATGATTTCTATTTCAATCCCGTCCTTAGCAGGTTTTCTTCTTTATCTATGTTTATGATAAATCCTTTTTTAAAATTTTCTTAAAATTAAAGAAACTATTTTGATTTGTTTCCTGGATATCAATAAAGTTTTCTCCGGCACAACCATCTGCTCTTCACTATTGAAGAAATAGTCTTTTTCGTAGTATCCGGTGAATAAAAACGGGTTTTTAGTTGTTGGGTCATGTGTTTGTTGTCTTTCGTATTATAAGTTAGATAGATTACGTAATATTTTTTGAATTAAAGGAAGTGAGTAGTCGTTGTTTGTTTTTTTCTTTTAAATCCGGTATTAATATCATAATAATCTGATAACTGTTCATTGGGCACTAACATTATATTCTCTTCATACTCATTTATCGGCCTTAAATCTTGCGTTAAATAATTTGGAACTGTTATAATTCTTTGCTGAAAATCCATTTTATATTTTCTATCAAACTCTTCTTTGGTTATTTCATTTTTGATTTTTGCCAAATACTGTTCTTTTAATTTTGTTTCTATTTCAGTTAACTCAACAAATACAGAAGAAGTGGATTTTGATTCTTCAATTATTTTAAAGCTTGATACTGGCATCAATTCATTGTCTTCAGAATCATATCTTAAGGCTTTCATCGAATCAAATACTTTATTATATCTATCGAAAGAGCTCCGGTCTGAAATGTTATCGAAATACTCTGATATTAGTGTTAGATAGTCAGCTTCAAGAAATTCAGTTTTTGAGTTCAATGAATTTTTTGCCTGGTTAGTTGTCAAAGACCCATATATTTTATTACTATCTTTAAAATCAACTATATACAATGGTGAATGCTGCTTACTATTATCGTTATTTCTATTAATCCGACCAGCAACTTGAATAATAGAATCAATGGGGCCAACATCCCTAAAACCCATATCAAAATCTAAGTCTACACCAGCTTCAACAACCTGAGTGGAAATTAAGATTGGTGCATTTCTATCTTTAATTGATTTTTTAATATTTTCAATTCTATCAAAACGATGAGCAGGAACAATATTTGTCGAAAGATATTCAACTTGATTGTTCAATTCATTCTCTTCTAAATATTTTTTTATCGAAAGGTAAACTTCTATAGAGCGATTAACCGTATTACATACTATTATGCATGACTTTGTATAATCCCATTTTTTTGCAAATGCCTTATTGACAAAATCATCAGCAACTTGTTCTTCATTATATTCAATATAGAGTAATGGAAAAATTTTAGTTCGCTTAAAAACCTTAAAAACTTTCTCATAACATTTAAGCAATTCCAAAGGTTTTACTTTTTCATTTTCTTTATTTAAAATATGCTCCTGTGCCAAATCAAAAATTTTAGGTTTTGTAGCAGTCATTAATATTATTCGTGACTTTAAAAATTTTGCTAAAAAATATAATGTGCCACCAATCAAAGGCATTTGGTCAAGTCGCAGTGTCTGCACTTCATCTAAAATAATTATACTATCAGCAAAATGATTAAATTTCTTAAGAAGTTTGTTCCTATTACTAATAAGAGTTTCAAAGAATTGAACAAAAGAGGTTATTACAACATCCGCCTGCCAAGTGTCAACAGCCATCAATTTTTGATGATAATTCTTGATTTCTCCATTTTCATCAATACTTTCCTTTTTGTTTTCTCCAAAAACATCAGCATATTGATAGTGCCCAATTATCTTAATTTTATCGGAAAGAGTTTTATTATACTCATATAGGGCTTGTTCAATAATGTTTATGAAAGGTAAAGCGTAAATTATTCTTGACTCAATATTCTTTTCCTGCCTAACTTTTGATTTTAGTTTTATAGCAAAATCCAGGGCTGTCATTGTCTTACCTATGCCGGTTGGTGCAGTTAAAGTAAAAATATAGTGTTCAAGGATATTGGCTGATTTTAAATTTTCTACAACTTGTGCTCTGCAAAAATTTCGCAAATCATTATTTGAAAGTAATTTTAAGTCTTTATTTTGACTTAAGCAAGGTGCACCAAAACGTTCATCAACCAAATTTTGCTCAATTTGCTGTAAAGGATAAAAAGGTGTATCCGATGCATCAAGTTTATCGGCTTCAATCAACAGCGAAAACAAATAATTAACCAAAAAGTAATCACGAATATTTTGATTTCTTAGGCCCCAAATTTTAAATCCACGTCTTATTTCACGTTCATCCGGCAGGTTCAAAAGTGAAACAAAACTAAAATATGGCAAATCCCTTTCTATTACTGATAAATGAGTTTCAATATCAGATTTTTGTACTTCGATAATCCTTTTAACGTGCTCGTTTAGTTTTTGCGAAAATGCAGTAATATCTGTTAAGTTTCCATGATGTAAAAAAATAATCTTAAGAGCTATTAATGCCAATTTTTCGTCTTTCTCTTTCAAATGGTTATATGCTGCGAAGGATCCAATTGGTGGATGACGTTTATTGTCATTGTCAATTTTGCCTTTTTTTAATAAATAATTTTGAAAGAAATATGTGTATTTCCCTAGATCATGGAAAGAAACAATCAATTTAAGTAAGTCATTTAGGCTTTCATTATCAACCCCAACATCTATGTTTTTAGATAAATGCTGATTTGCTTTTTTTAAAACACCATGAATGTGAGCAGATAATGTTTTTGAGCCAAGAATATCGCCTTCTTTACTTTTTTTACTATGAGAATAAAAAGTCATAAGTCCATAAATTGAATATTAATTGTTTCTTCAGGTAAGTTGATTTCATAATAAACTTCTGAAAATTTTACTCTAAGAGGATAGGGTGTAGTTGAAAACAAAAGCTTATTCATTTTTCGCACTTCACGGTTTTTATTAGCGACAAAATCACCCGGCATCATATCCTCTTCAACAAAATTGTAGCTGTCATATTCATCTTTGTCAAATTTTAAGTCTTTTACATATTGTGTGGGAAGAACTGAGTGTAATAAAACAAAATCATCTGACTTTATTTCACTTATCGACTTTTTTTCTATTAGCTCAACGTCATAAATGGTCGCACCGAAATTTGCTATTCCAAGTGAGATATTATACGTAGGACTTTTATTAATAAAGTGGTTTTTAATCTTATCAAACACGTCTTTGCCACTTTCAAAAGAAGAAATAAAAATTTGATAAACGACTTCTCCTTGAGAAATATTCCAGGCACTTACAACTTCAAATGGTGTTTGTATCCTGCCCTCTTTACCCCTGAAATCTGAAGACCAGCTTTTTGATAAATCGCCGGTAGATTTGATGCTTAATAAATTTAATCTGTGAAAGTGTTTTTTTAATGGTGTTAAAACTCGCAAACCTATTCGTAGGTTTTCAGAGGCAAGAGCTTCATAATACGAATCTTTCTCCCACCCCATAGCAGCAGCAATAATTCCCATAATAGAAGTACGTGGTGGAATAGTAAAACTAAATGCAGTATTATTTGCAAAATATTTCCTAAAATGAGCAAATTTGCCTTTTATTTTAAAACATAATATTTCCATTACTTAAGCTTTGTTAATTCTTCTTTTATACCGGAAATGGTTATATCTGGTGATGTTTTAACTATTACTTTTTCAATTTTCTCAATATTATTGATGGAATTAACTAATTTTTCGAAGCTTACTTCAAGGTCATTTAATTTTCTCACTTGCTTAGGTGCAATTCCATTTTTTGGTTTTACTTCAACATAATTCCTTAAATCCCCAAATTGTCCATTTGAAACACCTTCATTGTAAACTATCTCTAAATACACTTTAGGGTATTGATTGAGTTTTGAACGTGTTGGTGAAGCGGGAATACTTTCCCAAATTGCATTTCTAAATTTTTCCACATCACTATTGGTTAATCCGGTTGTTTTTGCTGCGGGAGCATTAATCGTACCATTAAAGCCTAAAAGGCTATAATGTACCCTGTAATCCTTACCAAATGTACTTGTTTCATCATGCATTATTGTAACGATTGAATCAGAATCTATTAACTCAACTTCATTAAAAGAATAGCCCCAATTTAACTGGATTGCGCCAGTGTATGCTTTCGTAAATCCTGCAACAGCAAAAGCACCGCCAAACATCCTGATGTCAATAAATTTGCCTTTGATTAAATAAGCTAATAGTTCATAATTCACATCTTTATGTTCGAACTTTTTATCTGTTATTTTTTTCCATACCTTTTCCGGGTCTTTTTCTTTTTCAATAATACTTTTATAAACATTCCGTGCTTTTTCATTATTAGCAAAAGCATTTTCCAAATCTTTTTGATTTTCAATAGTTCTTTTAATAACAGCCTTAAGTTTGCTGTCTACACTTACCTTTGAATTACCTTCCATATCAACAAACACGCATTCTTCTTCACTAGTTGATTTAAGATAATCCCTGACAAACCTTTTTACACGTGTATCTGTAACTAAGTTAGTATTAGTGTCATAATCCATGCGTGGTTTATTTTCCTGATCAGGATCACCATTAGGATTGCACTGTATAGCTTCATAAATGAATAAAAAGTCTGATGAGTTTTTAATTACTTCTTTCATAATTTATTGTTTTTAAATTGTTAATTTTCATTTTCTTCTGCTTCTATTTTCTCCCTTTCTTCGGCTTCTTTCACATTAGTACCGAATGAATATCCGGTAAGCAAGAAAAACAAAGCTTCTGTCGGAGGCATTTTCCAATTATTATAGTCAAATAATTCACTGAATTTACCATCAGTAAAAATTACTTTGCCCATTTGTCCATGTTGCCTTGCTTTATTCAGCAAATCATTTCTTAGCCGCTCAATATCATCTCTGTCTAATCCATTAAAATTTACAAGATTAATAACCGTTTTTTTAATGTTCTTTTTAACTTGCAGATATTCAACGGCATTCAACATCCTGCCCAAATAAAACATAGCTTGTTGATTCTGATTAAATTGCATTTTAGCAAAAAAATCATGTATTGATTTCTCATATTGTTTTAATGATTCTTCCATTTGTTGTTTAGTTGTTTCTTCCATATCAATTAAATTTAAGTTTTTTAAAACTTGAAAAAATGCGAGATATTTGAAAACACTATCTCTTACAGATTTACCAAAGTAATCTTTTGACGATTTAGGAATATTAGTATAGCTATTATATCTTTCAAAATAATGGCAAAGCATTAATTCACTAAAATAATCGAAAACTATTCTTTTAGAAATATTTCTGTTTTCCAGTATAGCCTTAAATAGATCAAGAGCTTTATTCTTTTTTTCCTTGTCTTTTCTAATAGGGATTAACCGGTAAATGGTATGAAAATTAAAGACGCTATAAAATCTTTCTTTTTTATCAAAATCATAATCTGTCATAATATCTGCCCAATCTACAAACCGCTCTTTTTTAAAATCCCAATGAACATCACTTAATTCTTTAATAATCTTCTGAAAATGAAATTTGCTTACATCTTTTATTAATTCAGTTGATTTAAAAAAATTACCGTCCGATTCATAAGCTATGAAATTTAACCAAAATATATCATCAATTTCACCCTCAATATCTTTAACCATTGCTGTTAATTCATCAAATGCTTTTAATCCAAAAACTAAATCAGCTTTAGTTTTTATGGTTGTCATTGCCAAATCCATGCTTGCTTTTTCAGGATTTCTAAATTGAGGAATAATTATATGGTCTATGTTTGCAATTCTAACACGAAGATTGTTAAGTATATAATTCGAAGCATAATCCAATTTTTCTTGATTAGTTTCATCAACTTGATAATTTAAAAAATAGTTTTTGTCAGAAAACAATGAAGCATAATTTTTAGTTTCTGTAACAAACATTTTATTTATGTTATATCTGTCAGTCAAAGATAATAGTTTTGCATTTTTCGATTTATTACCACTTGCGTAACATAATCTTTCAATTTTATCTTCTTCTTTTGGTGTACTCTTTTTATCAATTCCATATATGGCTCGCAAAAACTGTTCATACTCATTTATTTTCGCAAAAGGCATTGGATTTTGTATATTATGTTTGGCAGACTTGACTTTTATGTATATCATTACAAGCTTTTCATTACCATGTATTTCTAGTTTTTCTTCAAGTGCTATTTTGTTTATTTCATGTTCTCCTTTATTTTTATTCCAGTATTGAAATATTTCAAGTGCTGCTTCTTTTAGAGAGTAAATTTCTTGAAGTAAGCATCTGAAATTATTGGTTAGTTTGTTTTTGTCAAATTTTTTAATCGCTTCCAGAAGCTCAATTTCTGGATTAGCATCATCTTCTTTGCCAAAAAATGTTTTATATAGTTGAATTAATTTGCCTGATGGAACAGTAGCATAAATTGCCTTATTGTTTCCACCTTTTATTTTTATTGCTTTAAACTCTGTAACGTAACTATCACGATACTCAAGTAACTCATTTCTATCTATCACAACTTGCTTTTCATCTAAGTCAAATAAAATAGGCAGTACATAGTTAGTTATTTTATTACCTCTATTATCTTCATAATCAATTTTTGGCTTCTCCAAAAACCTGTCCCATTCGCTTTTACCTTCGCTTTGCCACTTCCCAATCTTCAATAATGTAGAAAGCATTTTTTATAATTATTTAATTAAACATTTAATCATTTTTACAAAAGCAACCACCGCATAATATACACTACAGCTGCAACCTCCCGAACACAACCAACCCCAAAACCACCCCACCCAACACCTCAAATTTAAAAATATTTCAAGATAAAACCTATACTTTTCTATTAAATAACTTGCTACCATCAAACCCAGTCGTAACCCGGCTTATATCCTGCTATGATGGCTGATTTGTATATCAGGTAAAAATTGAACAAAGTCTGGGTGGGAATTCGCTGAGGGTGTGACCCGGATTCCCGGATTAAAAAACACAACAGGAGTTTAATTAAGAGCTTAAAATAAAACTTGCATGACTGTGAATAAAAAGGAAGTTAAATCTGTCAGAAGAAAAAAACATTAGAACGACACTTTCATCAATCAGGGTAATGCATCAAATCAAAACCATATATATAATCAATAAAGCTTTTATTATTCTGATTATCTACCCAGGCTTTTTCCTGGTGGCTCAATTCTATAATTTTCTTTGTACTGATATCCTTAAACATTCGGGATACGTTTTCCAAAACCTCAAGTTCTTTCAATGTAAATAATTCTTCATTAAAGGTTTTATTTGTGCCTGATAGAAATAGCTCACCGGTACCTTCGTCAGAAAACGTTTTTGTTTCAACGATTATATCTCCTTTATTGCATATGTATTCAAATAACCCATTATAATTATTAGGTACAGGGCCCATGGGAATTGCTTTGTANGGNAATCCGCTTATTGAAAAACCGGTTTCTTTATGCATNCCNAAGTCAGCGTAGAATAAAAGCTTGTTAAGCTTTGTTTTCCANGGTTTAACCTTTTCTGCAAAAAAGATTATCATTTCCGTAAATTTTGTCATATCAGGTTTTTTATACCCGGTATATGGGCCTGGAAAGCACATACCCTGAAAATAAGTCTCCAGGTATCTTTCCTGCTTGTACTCTTTTTGTTCTTCAAGAATGATCTGAACCTTCTTTCGGTATTTTTCTTTCTGCTTTTTATTAAGGCTGTGGCACATGTCCACCAACTTGCCAAATTCATGCGGATCCTCTGCCAATTGGATCAAACGTGCATTGGAGACACAAGGCACCTCACCACTTTCATATTGCCTGTAACTGTTTACCCCAAAACCAAGAATTTCTGACATCCTGGCTGCAGACACTCCATATTTTTCACGAATCTCAACAATTTGATCCGGAAAAGGTATTGAGTTTTTATACCTGTATTGATTCAACACCTGGTTATAATTCAATTGAGCAAATGCTTCGTCTTCAAACTGCTCTCCTGTATCCTCACATTTGTAAAAATGAAATAAAATTTTAAACTTCTCTTTACGGAATGTAAGTGTTCTGAATTCTTTCTGAACACTCATCTTTTTGCCTGTAAACGGGCTTTTCATAATAATAATTTTTTTATAATCTAAGTATTAGAAGTTTTTAATGATATGCTAATATTGATTCTACACATCAAAAAATCTACTTAAATGAAATCATCTTAAAAATCGTTTTTGAATTAAAATAATAATCCATATTATTCTTTTAACGGATAATTAATAGGGTGTTCAGATACATGAAAAGAAATACAAATAACCGGTAAATTTTTTCTCCCCATGCTAATTTTGATATAAACCTCTTTTTTATTAACGATTTTGCCAAACACCCACATTGGCGTCAATCCTTGCATTTTTTCGGTTAATGGGCCTTCAGAATAATCTTCAACTTTTAAGTCTTGAATAATTTCAGTTCGCTTTTCAGGTGTAATTTCAAGATCCAGCAATGCTTGTTGATTTTTACCGCGTTCATCTTTAAAAAAAATGTCAAATATTTGAATTTTAACTTTAAGGTTGTTCAGAAAGCTTTCTACATCATTTTTGTTCATTAATTAAGTAATTTATTTACAAAGATAACAAAAAAACAACTTATGCAACTTTATAGTGTTTTTTTTTATTTAATATTTTTATTTTCTCAACTTAATAGTTTATAATTGCGTTTCGCATCACAGTAAATCAAAATAAAACTCAATGCTGATAAAACAATCAAAACCCAACTTTCTTTCAGGCTTTCAGCCTGAGGTTGATTATTGGGCAATTATTTACCCCGAGCGTTGCCTAGGGCTTTGTTGTTTAAGCCTTTCAGGCTTTTTGGTAATTATCGTTGCTCATAGTTTTAAAGGTTTAATGATTAAGTTTTACCTATATTTCTAAATTTAAATTTAGGTAATATTTATTTTTTATCACTACTGTCCGATTTAATTTTTTTAAACCTTATGAATATCAATAATGATGTATGTTCTGATAAAACTTAATGCTAATAGGGTTATGTTTTAGTCCTTTGCGAACCTCTGTGTTTCTTTGCGTAACTCTGCGTAATAGCTGTTACGCAAAGAGAGTTACGCAAAGCATCAGTAAAATTATTATAAACCACAACGATTACCAATATCACATTAAGTTTTAATCGGACATTAGTGATTTTTTATAATGACTGTAGCCACCGGGCAAGCAATACTTCATGAACCAGGTATTTGCCATCATCTTTAACTACAATCTCTGATTCTAACAGTTTTTTCAGAGCCGTGCTTACTGTACTTGCTGCCCCTAAATTATATTTTTTAATAAAATCATTTGCCGTTGGCGACTGTAGTGGTTCCTCTTTTGCTATTGCCTGCAATACACTCCATTGCGTATGTGTAAGCAGATTAGTATAGTTTGAAAATACGGCACTCTCTTCTTTCAACAGATCGTCAAAAACCGTTTGCAAATGTTTTTTTTCAACATTTTCGTATAAGCCAAACAACCGGTTGCAAACAAGCTGTATACAGTATGTCTGGCTTCGGCTCCACCGGTAAATATCCTTAATAACATCTGTGCTTATTCTTCTATTATGTGATTCGAAATGTTGTTTTATAAACTTTTCGTAGTTCTTTAAATCAATAGGCTCTAACTGCATTAGTTGAGCACTTTGGTAAAATGGACGAGATTTTTCGGCAAACATCATTTGCATCATATTTTTATGGCTGCCGCTGAAAATAAATCTTATTGTAGGGAACTGCTGCATCCATGTCCGAAAAACAGCCTCACCGTTTTGCTTTGGATAGTGCTTGATTTGCTGGAACTCATCAAGCGCAATAAGTACAACCGCCTTTCTGCTTTGCAGAAAATCGCCAAGTGCTTCCAGTGATTTTTCAGGTACGCCATCTGCTTTCTTAAAACCAAAACCGATTGTTGGAGCTCCTGTATTAGGGTCAAAACTAAGCTCTAACCCAATCGAACTGATCAGTTTAACAATTTTTGCCGAAATACCACCGTTTGTTTTGCCGTATTTATTATATACAGCTCTTGTAATATTCAGTATTGCATCATCAATAGTACGCGTTCCCAACAAATCAATATATAAGGACTCGGCTTTTTTCTGTTTTTCCAGATCATCAATAAAACACCGGATCAGGGCTGTTTTTCCGTATTTGCGCCAGGAGTAAAGCACAACATTTCTTTCATTCTCAAAATGATTTTCCAGTTCTGCCAACTCCTCTTCTCTATTGCAGAAATAGTCTTTTCCGTAGTATCCTGCGAGTAAAAACGGGTTTTTAAGTTGTCGTTTCATGTTTTGTTGTTTTCGTATTTTGCGTTACGTGAATTACATTACGCAAGTTACGAAATTAATTTAATTTATGAGAAAGTAAGTTGAAAAATTATTTTTTAAGCCCGGAGCAACACCCCATGGTAATAGGCCATCCAAGAAACACATCAGCCTTATCCAAAATCATCGTATTATCTCAACGCGTTTTGTTATTACCTCATCGGGGATGTGTATTTTCATAAAATAAACTCCCGGTTGGAGATTATTGACGTTTATTTCTATTTTGGATTTATCAAAATTGCGACTGATTACTTTTTGTCCGCTAATATTTATCAGGCTGACTTGTTTGATTATCTGGTTTGCTTCAACCATAAACTTAGTGCTTGCCGGATTGGGATATATTTTGAGCAAAGCTTTATCATGATCTGCAATTTCAGTAACATCCATAAAGTCAGCAATAAGGGTCACATCATCGGCCGGCATACTTACAGTTGTTTCTTTTGATCCGGGATCATCAACATTGTCTGTATCGCCGGTCCATTCGACAAACTCCCATCCCTGATTTGCTACGGCTGAAATATTGATTTCTTCTCCCATATTATATTCTCCTTCCCCTGTAAGATTACCACCTTCTGTGGGGTCAGCTTCAAGTGAAAGATGAAAATAGATCATTTCGAAATTAGCGGTAAGCTCAATGTCTTCTGCCGGCATAGTTACTTCAGTTGTGTCAGAATATGGATTATCAACATATTCGATATCGCCGGTCCATTCGACAAACTTCCATCCCTGGTTTGCGGGAGCTGAAATATTAACTTCCTTACCTTCAGTATATTCACCCTCGCCTGTGACATTACCACCTTCCCCGGGACTTGCATGAAGGGTAAGACTATACATTGGTTGGCCACCAACAGTTGTTTTTAAGATAACTCCGTTTTCACCAACTGCATAGCCGTTCAACGAGTCAACCAACATAATATCATGAAGAAAATCAAAAACATTTGTTGTCTGCAATTCCCATGTATCACCACCATCTTGTGTTGCAAGAATTGCTCCGTGAGATCCTGCGGTAAATCCTGTATGTTCGGATGGAAAATCAATGGCACGAAGCCCTTCATGAACAAATTCGAATACACCAATTGTGTTCCAGCTATTTCCGCCGTCTGTTGAATGTGCAATAGCACCCTCGCCAGTCCATAAGTTCCCCGCAATAAAGCCCTCATATGGGTTTATAAAAAAAACATCATTGGCAGCTCCCTCGGTTATAACACCATTAACCTCATAAAGAAAAGATATATTTTGCCATGTCTCTCCACCATCATCGGTTTTGTAAATAGTTGGCTGAAAAATCGGACTCTGTCCGCTCAAATATCCATGATCTGAATCCAGCATATGCGAACCCTGCAATCCAAAACCCATATATCCGGTTTGATAAGTTGTCCAGCTCTCACCAATATCATCAGATGTGAGAATAGTTTGTTCTTGACCACCTATTATTCCCACATCATCATAAAAAGAAACCGTAAGAAGATCAACATTAACATCAATAGATACAACAGACCAGTTGTTTCCTCCATCGAGAGTGCGTACGATTAATCCATTAGCGCCTGCTACCACTCCGGTATCAGGTGATAAAAAATGAATACCATAAAAATCGTCAGTAAATTCAGATACATCTTCCCACGTTTCACCCCCATTGGTAGTTTTCAAAATAGTACCGTTATCACCGGCTACATATCCCGTACTGACATCCAAAAAATGAACAGCCCGAAGAGTAGACGATGTGCCGGAATCGAGTTGTTCCCATCCTGACTGGGAAAATAACAAATGAGATAAAACAAACAAAAAAACAAATGTACTTATTAGATTATTACCTATTTTCATAAAAATACCTTTTTATTTTTATTAATGTTTTTATACCAAATTATTTATGCTTTGTAAAGATACAAATTTTTGCTTTTAAACATGAGGATAACTTATAAACTAATACTTCAAGATAAATCAATAAAAATGAAGTCCATATCTACAAATGTGCACCTATAATATAAAATTAGCATTAGCTATCTCACGATGTAATAGAAACGGGTAATCCTGAAAAATCAAGATTACCCGTTAATGCAAAACTTTAAATACATTTTATACAAATGAAACCCTCATTAACTTAAATGTTCTCAAAAGAATATGTATAAGCATAAGGGTTCCATTGTGATATAAACAGCTGAGGCTAAATGCTTAACAGGCCGGGTTTGTTTACCGGTATTTTAACTTTTCGGCATTATTTACTATCCAAAATCATCGTATTATCTCAACACGTTTTGTTATTACCTCATCGGGGAGGTATATTTTCATAAAATAAACTCCCGGTTGAAGATTATTGACGTTTATTTCTATTTTGGATTTATCAAAATTGCGACTGATAACTTTTTGGCCGCTAATATTTATCAGGCTGACTTGTTTAATTATCTGGTTTGCTTCAACCATAAACTTAGTGCTTGCCGGATTGGGATATATTTTGAGCAAAGCTTTATCATGATCTGCAATTCCTGTAACATCCATAAAGTTAGCAATAAGGGTCACGTTATCGGCCGGCATAGTTACAGTTGTTTCCTCTGATCCGGGATCATCAACATGATCTGTATCGCCGGTCCAGTTTATAAACTGCCAACCTGCATTTGCGGTTGCGCTGATTGTCACTTGATAACCTTCTTCATAATCACCTTCACCATCAACGGTTCCGGCCTCCAGGGGGTTAGCTGTTAGTGTAAGAGTATAAACCGGTGGCTCTTCCCAGTTGACATCTACCGTTTGTGAAGGCTCAGATTTAATTTCACTCAGTACTGCTTTAACATGATAACTGTAGTGACCATAGTCGGGCAACTGATCGCTATAGGTCAACTCAGACGATGTGTCAAGATAAACGCCGTCTCTGAAAATTTCAAAATGATCATATCTTTGTTTCTCCTGTTGGTTTTTCTTTTTTAACAAGCCTTTAACAGCCACTGAATTTTCAGTTACCCTAAAGCCCATATCAGGGGCGTATTTAATGCTTTGCTCACCCATAGTTGAAATAATATGGTTATTGCTGTTTGCAGAATAATTTTGTGATTCCTTAAGAGATATAAATTTCCTTTTTAATCTTTTGTCAAGATAATCAATTTGGGCGTAATTCCATGTTACGGTATTTTCCCCGCTGCCACTATCGTAAGTAGCAAGACCTACATATCCTTTAGAATGGGTGTCATCATTGAATTCTGCGATATAATTGCCATTTATATATAGTTCAAATAATGTACCGGAAGCATTGATTGTTACTATATTGGATGCTCCAAGCCCTGTATTAATATGGGGGGTTGAAGACCAGGATATTATGGGAGTTGGTGTTCCGTTTACCCGTTTCCATACTGAGTATGAGCCGTTAGCAGTGATGTTGAACAGGTAACTATTTGAATTATCATCAAAAAAACCATCGGATCGTATAATACCACTCATGGAGCTACCTGCTGTGTGGCTGGACTTATCCCGCTTAAGCTCAAATTCATAAATAAAGTCGGTGAATTCATAATTGTAATAAGCTGATGCCCATGTATTATCTGAATTACCGGTCATTTTAAGCTCACAGTTTTCAATGGATAATCGCTCATCGGATAATCGCCAATAGCCTGAATCTTCACAGAAGTCATCATAAAAGGCCCCATATTCCCAGTTAAGTTGTACTTCACCGGTTTCATCGTTTAAATCGGCAGTCAGGTTTTGAGGTATAAGAGGCATAGGCAATTCCCGCAAACTTATGTCGTCAAAGTTCCAGTAGTTCAGATTATAGGGGTTACCATCTATTACCCATGCAAGCCGGAAATTTTCAGCGCCAACTCCATGATCAGCGGCTGTGAGGATATAATCAACTCCTGTGGCGGACCAACTGACGGGATTAACCCATTGATCAATCAGGTATTCCGTACCATCGGCTATTGCAACTACTTTAAGAGTGTAAGGGCCACTAAAGTGGGATAGCACATGTTTAAAGGAAAAATCCAGTACAGTAAACCCTGATGTGTTTATAACCGGTGATTTGAGATAATATAAGTCGACTGCCTGCGAAGGGAATAAGTACAGTCGCATTTCGGGTGCGACACCGCCGGCGTAGTTGGTATTTTGTACGGCAAAGTTAGAAATATCCCTTGCCCATCCTGCCGGTATTTGACCAACCGGTACCCCGGCAAAGTCTTCGTAGTAAGGGA
>SL_5KL_010_SEDDRAFT_10001040_pt1 | contig 17408 bp, 9 predicted proteins | sample SodLakKL_010_SED_FD_9118 | JGI IMG/M metagenome (IMG submission 9118)
AGCCGCCGATCGATCGCGACGGCCACCGCGCGGCTCACGCCAGCCCCTCGGTCCGTCGCTACGCCCGTGAACTCGGTGTCGACCTCGGGCGCGTCAGCGGCAGCGGGCGCAAAGGGCGCATCCGGCGCGAGGACGTCGAGGCCTACGTCAAGCGCGTGATGCAGGGCCAGGAGGCCCCGCCGGCGGGTGCCGCTGCCGGCGCCCCGGCCGCGGAAGGGGCCGGGATCCCGCCGATCCCCGAGCAGGACTTCAGCCGCTTCGGCGAGGTGGAGCGGGTGCCACTGACCCGCATCCAGCGACTCTCCGGGCCGCATCTGCACCGCAGCTGGCTGAATGTCCCCCACGTCACGCAGTTCGACGAGGCCGACATCACCGAGATGGAGGCCTTCCGCCAATCGTTGAAGAAGGAGGCCGAGGCCCGGGGCGTGAAGCTCACCCCGCTGGCCTTCTTGGTCAAGGCGGCTGCCGCCGCCCTTGCCGAGTACCCGCGTTTCAACGCCAGCCTCTCGGCGGACGGGCAGGAGCTGATCATCAAGCACTACTGCCATATCGGCGTGGCCGTCGACACCCCCGAGGGTCTGGTGGTCCCGGTGTTGCGTGACGCGGATCAGAAAGGCGTGCTGCAGATCGCCGAGGACCTCGGCGCCCTCTCGGCCAAGGCCCGCGACGGCAAGCTCTCTCCGGCGGACATGCAGGGAGGCTGCTTCTCGATCTCGAGCCTCGGCGGTATCGGCGGCACGGCCTTCACGCCCATCGTCAATGCCCCGGAGGTGGCGATCCTCGGCGTCTCCCGGTCGCAGACCCGACCGGTGTGGGATGGGCAGGCCTTTGCGCCGCGGCTGATGCTCCCGCTGTCGCTCTCCTACGACCACCGCGTCGTCGACGGCGCCATGGCCGCCCGCTTCACCACCTACCTGAGCCAGGTCCTTGGCGACCTGCGCCGGCTGGTGCTGTAAGGGGCGCCCAGCGGGCGGGGGCGGCCGCCGGCCGCCCCCGCGCAAACCAGCGCCGGCGCGCTGCGCCGGCGGACTCGGCAAGGATTGGAGCACGGCATGGCTGAGCAACAGGTCAAGGTACCGGATATCGGCGGCTTTGAGGCCGTCGAGGTGATCGAGGTGCTGGTCACCCCGGGGGATCGCATCGAGCCCGAGCAGTCGCTGATCACCCTGGAATCCGACAAGGCAAGCATGGAGGTGCCCGCATCCGCGGCCGGCGTGGTGCGCCAGGTGCACGTGGCGGTGGGTGACACCGTCTCCGAGGGGTCCCCGATCCTGACCCTTGAGACGGAAGAGGCCGCCGGCAGTGATCCGGCGGCCAGCGAGGCCGCGGCCGCTGGGGCCGCCACCGGGACACCCGCTGAGCAGACACCGGCGGACCCGGGCCCCGCCGCGACCGAGGCCCCGCAGGAGGTGGACTGCGATCTGGTCGTCCTCGGCGCGGGGCCGGGGGGCTACAGTGCCGCCTTCCGGGCCGCCGACCTGGGGCTGAAGGTGATGCTCGTCGATCGCTACCCGGTCCTCGGCGGCGTCTGCCTGAACGTCGGCTGCATCCCCTCCAAGGCGCTGCTGCACGCGGCCAAGGTGGTGGACGAGGCGGATCAGTTCGCCGCCCACGGGATCGCCTTCGGCAAGCCGAAGATCGATCTGGAGCGGCTCAACGACTGGAAGCGCGGCATCATCAAGCAGCTGACCCAGGGGCTGGCCGGCATCGCCAAGCAGCGCAAGGTCGAGGTGGTCACCGGTGAGGCGAGCTTCGCCGATGCGCATCACCTTCAGGTGGCTGGCGAGGGAGGAACGCGGACCATCAGCTTCCGGCACTGCATCATTGCCGCCGGTTCGCGGCCGGCGATCCCGCCGTCGCTGGCCGTGGACGACCCGCGGGTGATGGACTCCACCGGTGCCCTCAAACTCGAGGAGATCCCCGAGCGGCTGCTGGTGGTCGGCGGCGGGATCATCGGCCTGGAGATGGCCTCGGTCTACTCCGGGCTGGGCAGCAAGGTGACGGTGGTCGAGCTCTCCGACCGGCTCATGCCCGGGGCCGACCCGGATCTGGTCAAGGTCCTGCGCAAGCGTCTGGCCAAGCGCTGCGAGGCGATCCACCTCAACACGGAGGTGACCGGGGTCAAGGCGAACAAGAAGTCGCTGACGGTCACCATGAGCGGCCCGGATGCCCCGGAAAGTGACCGCTTCGACCGCCTCCTGGTGGCGGTGGGCCGGCGTCCGAACAGCGACGGTATCGGCCTCGAGGCCGCCGGGTTGGCCCCGGGCGAGGACGGGTGCCTGAGCGTGGACGAGCACATGCGCACCGCAGTGCCGCACATCCACGCCATCGGCGATATCGTTGGCCAGCCCATGCTGGCCCACAAGGCGGTGCACGAGGGCAAGATCGCCGCCGAGGTGATCGCCGGGGAGAAGAGCGCCTGGGACGCCCGGGCCATCCCGTCGGTGGCCTACACCGATCCGGAGGTCGCCTGGGTGGGGGTGACCGAGGAGCAGGCGAAGGCCGAGGGGATCGCCTACGAGAAGGGGACCTTCCCGTGGGCGGCCAACGGTCGCGCGCTGTCGCTCGATGCCAGCGACGGTGTCTCCAAGATCCTCTTCGATGCGGACAGCGGGCGGGTGATCGGCGGCGGCATCGTGGGCCCCGGCGCCGGCGATCTGATCGGCGAGATCGGCCTGGCCCTGGAGATGGGGGCGGATGCCCACGACATCGGTCTGACCGTCCATCCCCACCCGACGCTCTCCGAGACGGTGGCCATGGCGGCGGAGATGGCCAGCGGTAGCATCACCGATCTGCTGCCGCCGAAAAAGCGCAAGTAGCCGCCGCTCGTCGCCGCGGATTGCGGGGATGGCCCCTGCCGGGTGCGGCGTCGAACGAGCGCGCCCCTGCGGGGTCCCCTGCGCTGCTCACCGGCGCGGGGCCGCTCGCTTAACTCGCGGCGCGGTCGCGCCGCTCGGACAAAACCTCGCTGACCAGCGCGAACCGGCAAAGGTTCGCGCTGGCCCCCCGCGACGGCTGCGCTGCTCGGCGCGCTCAATGACGCCGCACCCGGCAGGGGCCATCCCCGCAATCCGCGCGGCTCGGCGCCACTCAGGCGTGGCGGCAGGCTTCGCTCAGGCCGGCGATCGGTTAGAATGCGGCGGTTAGTCGGTGAGCGACGGAGGAACCCATGGAACTGCTCTGCCCGGCCGGTAACCTGACCGCCCTGCGCGCCGCCGTGGACAACGGCGCCGACACGGTCTACATCGGCTTCCGGGATGCCACCAACGCACGCCACTTCCCGGGGCTTAACTTTACCCCGGAGCAGGCCGCGCGGGGCGTCGAGTACGCGCATCAGCGGGGCGTGCGCGTGCTCGTCGCCGTCAACTCCTACGTCCAGGCCGGTGGCTGGGCGCAGTGGCAGCGCTCCATCGACGAAGCCGCCCGCATCGGCGCCGACGCCGTCATCGTCGCCGATCTGGGCCTGCTTGAGTACACCGCTGAACAGTGGCCGGATCTGGGCCTGCACCTCTCCGTCCAGGCCTCGGCCACCACCCCCGAGGCCCTCGACTTCTACAAGCGCTGCTACGGGGTCAGTCGCGCCGTGCTGCCGCGTGTGCTCTCCATCCAGCAGGTCGAGGCGCTCGCCGGCGATACCGACGTCGAGCTTGAGGTCTTCGGCTTCGGCTCGCTGTGCGTCATGGCCGAAGGGCGCTGCCTGCTCTCCTCCTACGCCACCGGCGAGTCGCCCAATACCGTGGGGGCGTGCTCGCCGGCCTGGGCCGTGCAGTGGCAGGAGACGCCCGAGGGGCGTGAGGCGCGGCTCGGTGGGCTGCTCATCGACCGCTTCGCACCCGACGAGCCGGCGGGCTACCCGACCATCTGCAAGGGGCGCTACGACGTCGAGGGGGCCCTGGAGCACGCCTTCGAGTCGCCCACCAGCCTGGAGACCGCCGAGCTGTTGCCGCGGCTCAAGCGCGCCGGCATCCACGCGGTCAAGATCGAGGGACGCCAGCGCAGCCCGGCCTACGTGGGCAAGGTGACCCGCATCTGGCGACAGCTCATCGACCGCATCCCCGAAGCCGAGGGCGACTACACCCCGGACCCGGCGCAGGTGGCGGCCCTGCGCGAGTTCTCCGAGGGTGCGACCACCACCCTCGGCCCCTACGAGCGCAACTGGCAGTGACCGGCGAGAGGGCAAGCCGATGAAGATCGCGATCGGGCCGATTCTCTACCACTGGCCGGCGGCCGATATCCGCCGGTTCTACGACGGGCTGCGCGGCCGGGTCGATACCTTCTACCTGGGCGAGACGGTCTGCGGCCGCCGCCGTGAGCTGCGCCCCGAGGAGTGGATTGGCCTCGGCCGCGAGCTGGCCGAAGAGGGCCACGAGGTGGTGCTCTCCACCCTGAGCCTCGTCGAGGCGCGCTCGGAGGCGTCGGTGGTCCGGCGCCTGTGTGACAACGGCGAGCTGCGGGTCGAGGCCAACGACTTTACCGCGGTCAGTGAGCTCCAGCGCCGCGGACTGCCCTTCGTCGCCGGGCCGATCCTCAATCTCTACAGCGGCCGTGCCCTGCGCGCCATGCAGCGCGCCGGCGCAGTGCGCTGGGTCCCGCCCATGGAGCTGCCCGGTGCCTCGCTGCGTGGCGTGTTGGGCGAGTTCGCCGAACTCGGCGGAGCGGGTATGGAGACCGAGGTCTTCGCCTACGGACGGCAGCCGCTGGCCTTCTCGGCCCGGTGTTTCTCGGCCCGGCACTACGACCGCCCCAAGGACGACTGCGGCTTCGTCTGCGGTCATCACCCCGAGGGGCTGCCGGTTACCACCCGCGCCGGGGAGCCGTTTCTGGTCATTAATGGGATCCAGACCCAGTCCTGGGGCTGCGTCAACCTGCTTCCGGCGATTGCGGACATGCAGCAGATGGGCGTCACCGCCGTCCGCCTGTCGCCGCGACCCGGCGCCATGGACGAGGTGGTGGCCGCGTTCCGCTCCGCCATCGCCGGCGAGCCGGTGACGCTGCACGAGCCGGAGCCGGCGCAGCAGTGCGACGGCTATTGGTGGGGGGGCGCTGGACACACCCGAAAGGCCCCCGAAGCGGGGATGGCGGAGTAAGACCGATGAAAAGACCGCAACTCGATCAGGCCCTGCCGCTGCTGCTGGCGCCGCTGCGCTTTGTCCCCGGCCCGGTGAACGCCGCCGTGGTCCCGGCGCTGCTGCAGCAGGTCCTGGCGGATGCGCTGGCCGATGGCGAGCTGGAGATCCTCGTCGACCGGACCCTCGCCCTGGAGGTCACCGACGCCCGGCTTGCCTACGGCTTCACCCTGCGCGATGGACGGCTGGCCACCGCGGATCCCGCCGGGGCGGACGTGACCATCCGTGGTGACGCCGCCGCCTTCCTGGCGTTGGCCGGTGGCGCCGCCGACCCGGACATGCTCTTCTTTCGCCGCCGGCTCAGCGTTGAGGGCGATGTCGCCCTGGGGCTGTCGGTCAAGAACCTGCTCGAGAGCTACGAGCCCCGCCATCGGCTACCCGGGCCGCTGTGCCGTGCCCTGGAGGCGGCCGCCGCCCAGGTCAAGGTGTAGCGACCGCCTGCCTGGCCCCATCGCCCCCCGACTGCCTACAGTGGAGGGCAGGTCCCGGTGAGCCCGGGGCGCCGGCAAACAGGGGGGGGGCAGGCCATGGCTGAGGGCAATGACGGTGTGCAGGACGACAACGATCCGCGGCAGGGGCTCACCGACCTGATCGGCAGGGGCTGGCCCGCGCCCCAGGCAGAGCAGCTGGCGCGCTTCCTGACCCGTTATTACGCCCGCGTCGCGGCCGAGGACCTGGAGGATCGCGCCCCCACGGATCTGTTCGGCGCCGCCGTCGCCCACTGGCGTCTGGCCGGGCGCCGGCCCCCGGGGCAGCCGGCGATCCACGTCTACAACCCGGACCCCGAGCAGCACGGCTGGGAGAGCCGCCACACGGTGGTCGATCTGGTGGTCGACGACCGTGCCTTCCTGATCGATTCGGTGACCATGGCCCTGCAGGAGCAGGGGCTTGCCATCCATCGTCTGTTCCATCCGGTGCTGGCCGTCGAGCGGATGGAGTCGGGCGCGGGGGTGGCGCCGGTGGACGCGGCGGACGCGCCCCTGACGGCCTTCATGCACTTCGAGGTGGACCGGCGCACCGCCGCCGAGGAACTGGCCGAGCTGCAGCGCCGGCTCCAGGAAGTGCTCGATCGGGTGGCCACCGTGGTCGACGACTGGCGCCCCATGCGCAGCCAGCTGCTGGCCGCCGCCGATGAGCTCCAGTCGTCGCCGCCCCCCGGCATCGCGGCCGCGGAGCGGGCCGAGGTGGACGCCTTCCTGCGCTGGGCGGCCGAGCACCACTTCACCTTCATCGGCTACCGGGCCTACCGCCTTTGCGAGGAGCAGGACGGTCTGTGCCTGATGGCGGAGCCCGACGGCGCCTTGGGCATCCTGCGCCATGCCCCGGCGGAGGTCTCGCTGCGTTTCGCCGCCCTGGCGCCGGAGGTGCAGGCGCGTGCCCTGGAGCCCGAGCCGCTGATCCTGACCCAGACCAACGCGCGCTCGCCGGTGCACCGGCCCGGGCCGATGGATTATATCGGCGTCAAGCGCTTCGACGCCCAGGGGCGGGTGATCGGCGAGCACCGTTTCCTGGGGCTCTACACCTCCGCCGCCTACTACCGCAGTGCCCAGGAGATCCCGCTGTTGCGCCGCAAGGTGGCCACGATCCTGCGGCGTGCCGGTTACCCGTCCGAGAGCCACGCCGGCAAGGCACTGCTCAACATCCTCGAGACCTACCCGCGGGACGAGCTCTTCCAGATCGAGGTGGATGAGCTCGAGCGCATCGCCCGGGCCGTGCTCCATCTGCGCGAACGCCCCCGGGTGCGTCTGCTGGTGCGCTACGACCCCTGGCAACGTTTTGCCTCCTGCCTGGTCTACGTCCCCCGGGAGCGCTACGACACGGCCAATCGGCGACGCATCCAGGCATGCCTCGAGCGCGCCCTGGGGGCGCCGCATAGCGATTTCAGCGTCCAGTTGGGGGAGTCGCTGCTGGCGCGGATCCGCTTCATCCTGCCCCTGCCCGGGCGCGGCATTCCCGACGTCGATCTGCACGCCCTGGAGCGGCGCCTGGCGGAGGCGGTCCGCTCCTGGACGGATGCGCTGCAGGAGGCCCTGCAGGAGCGATTCGGCGAGGAGCAGGGCAGCCGCCTGGCACGGCGCTATGCCGACGCCTTCGCGCTGGCCTACCAGGAGGTGGTCCCGGCCCGGGTGGCGGCACAGGACGTGGAGCGCGTTGAACGGGTGCACCGGGGGGAGGGGCCACAGATGGTCCTCTACCAGCCGGTGGAGGCCGGTGCCGGGACGCTGCGCCTCAAGCTCTTCCACGGGGCCCGCCCGGCCAGCCTCTCCGACGCACTGCCGGTGCTCGAGCACATGGGTCTGCGGGTGGTCGACGAGCAGCCTTTCGAGGTCGCCGCCAGCGGCGTCCCGGTCTGCTGGATCCACGACTTCGGCCTCTATTGGGAGGACGAGGGTGATTTCGATGCCCAGTCGGTGGCTGGTCGATTCCGCGACGCTTTTGCCGCGATCTGGTCGCAGGCGGCCGAGAGCGACGGCTTCAATCGCCTGGTCCTGGCCGCCGGCCTCGAGTGGCCCGAGGTGGCGGTGCTGCGCGCCTACGCCCGCTATCTGCGCCAGATCGGCAGCACCTTCTCGCAGGCGTACATGGCCGAGACCCTGGCCGCCCATCCGCGCATCGCGGCATTGCTGCTGGCGCTGTTTCATGCGCGCTTCGATCCGCAGCGCGCCGATGCCGAGCGCGCCGCCGGCGAGGCCGCGGCCATCCGCGAGGCGCTGCACGAGGTGGCGAGTCTCGACCAGGACCGGATCCTGCGCCAGTTGCTGGCAGCGCTGGAGGCCACCGCCCGGACCAATCACTTCGCCGCCGCCGCGGGCACCCCTCTGGCGCTGAAACTGCGCCCGGCCAGTATCCCGGATCTGCCGCGGCCGGTGCCCTGGGCGGAGATCTTCGTCTACGCCCCCGCCTTTGAAGGGGTGCACCTGCGCGGCGGCGAGGTGGCCCGCGGCGGGCTGCGCTGGTCGACGCGGCGCGAGGATTTCCGCAGTGAAGTGCTGGGGCTGATGAAGGCGCAGATGGTCAAGAACGCCGCCATCGTACCGGTGGGGGCCAAGGGCGGCTTCGTGGTCAAGGATCTGCCCGGTGCGCCGGCGGCCCAGCGCGAGGCGGTGCGCTGCGCCTACCGGGCCTACATCGATGCGCTGCTCCAGGTCACCGACAACCTGCGCGAGGGCGTTGCCGTAGCGCCATCGGGCGTGCTTCGCCACGACGGCGACGACCCCTACCTGGTGGTCGCCGCGGACAAGGGGACGGCCACATTCTCCGATCTGGCCAACGGCGTTGCCGCCACCCACGGCTTCTGGCTCGACGACGCCTTCGCCTCGGGCGGCTCGGCCGGCTACGACCACAAGGCCATGGGCATCACCGCCCGCGGGGCGTGGGAGTCGGTGCGTCGGCATTTCCGCGAGCTGGGCCGCGATATCCAGCGGGAGCCGCTGACCGTGGTCGGCATCGGCGATATGTCCGGCGACGTTTTCGGCAACGGCATGCTCTGCTCCGAGCAGATCCGTCTGGTGGCCGCTTTCGATCACCGCCACATCTTCATCGACCCGCAGCCGGATGCGGGTCGCTCCTACGCCGAGCGTCGGCGGCTGTTTGCCCTCGAGGGGTCCAGCTGGGCGGACTACGACCGGCAGCAGCTCTCGGCCGGGGGCGGGATCTATCCGCGCAGCGCGAAGATGGTGACCCTCTCCGCCGAGGCGTGTCGGGCGCTGGGCATCGAGAATGCCGAGCTGACCCCGGATCAGCTGATCCAGGCGGTGCTGCGCGCCCCCGTGGACCTGCTCTGGAACGGCGGCATCGGCACCTACGTCAAGGCCCAGGGGCAGAGCCATGCCGAGGTCGGCGACAAGGCCACCGACGCCGTGCGCATCGACGCCCGGCAGTTGCGCTGCCGGGTTGTGGGAGAGGGCGGCAACCTGGGCTTCACGCAGGCGGCGCGGATCGAGTACGCCGCCGCCGGCGGGCGCATCAACACCGATGCCATCGACAACGTCGGTGGTGTGGCCTGCTCCGACTACGAGGTCAACATCAAGATCCTGCTCAATGGAGCACGCGATGACGGCGAGCTGACCGGCCGGCACCGGGATGCGCTGCTGGCGGAGATGACCGACGAGGTTGCGGAGCTGGTCCTGGAGGCCTGCCGCGCCCAGGCCGGCGCCCTGAGCCTGGCCGAGGCCGAGGCCCCGGCGCGGCTCGAGGAGCACGCCGAACTGATGCGCCGGCTCGAGCGCGACGGCATCCTCGACCGGGCCCTGGAGGGGCTGCCGGACGACGAGGCGCTGGCCGAGCGGGCGGTCCGCGGCGCCGGGCTGCTGCGCCCGGAACTGGCCGTGCTCCTGGCCTACGCCAAGATCGTCGTCCAGCGCGAGCTGCGCGCCACCACGCTGCCCGCCGAGTCGTTCCTGGAGCCGCTGCTGTTCGAATACTTCCCCGCGGTACTCGGCGAGCGCTACCCCGAGCGCATCCGCGGCCATCGCCTGCGCCGTGAGCTGGTGGCCACCGCCGCCGCCAACCGCGTGGTCAACCGCACGGGCGAGACCTTCTGCGCGCGGCTCGCCGCGCGCTCCGGCTGCGAGGTGGCGGAGGTGGTGCGGGCGTGGTTCGTCGCCGAGGCGATGTTCGGCCTCGATGCCGCCTGGGATGGGATCGAGGCGCGGGTGGCTGAGGTGGACCACGCCGTTGTCACCGGGCTGCTGCAGGAGGTGCGCGAACTGCAGGAGCACGCCACACTCTGGTTGCTGCGCAATCTGGGTGCCGGGCTGGGCGACGGCGAGGGGGGTGGCGTGGCCGCGATCGCGCGGGTGCAGCCGTGCCTGCAACGCCTGGGCGAGCACCTGCAGGAGCTCCTCCCCCCGGCCCGGGCCGGCGATCTGGCGGCGGCCACCCAGCGGCTGGAGCGGGCCGGCCTGCCCAGCGTGCTGGCCCGGCGGTTGGCGGCGCTACCCGAGCTTTATCCCGCACTGGACTGGGTGAAGGTGGCCGAGGCCACCGGAGCCGACGTGCTGGCCATCGCGGCGAGCCACTTCACCCTGGTCGAACGCCTGGGGCTCGATGGTCTGCGCCGCCGCCTGGAGCGCCTGGAGGCCGCGGACGGCTGGCAGGTGCGCTTCCGCGAGGGGCTGGTGACCGATTACGATCTGCAGCTGCGCGGGCTGACGGCCCAGCTGGTGGCCTCCCGTGGTGCCGACCCAGCCGCCGTCGACGACTTCCTCGGGCAGCGGCGTGCGGCGGTGGAGCGCCTGCGCGGCGTGCTCGCCGAGATCGAGCAGGGCCCGGCGCCGGGCCCTGCGGTCCTGGCGGTGGCGGTCCAGGAGCTCAAGGCCCTGGTCCAGGTCGGCGACGCCCGGCGCCTCTGCTAATCCTGAACCCTGCGAGGTCCCATGAGCGAACCGGTGCAACTCTCCCTGACCACCCGCGGTGAAGGCCCGCCCCTGCTGCTGCTCCACGGGCTTTACGGCAGCAGCGGCAACCTCAATCGCTTCACACGTCGGTTTGCCCGGGGCTACCGGGTGCTGGCCCCGGATCTGCGCAACCACGGTCGATCCCCGCACCGGCCGGGCATGGACTACCCAACCCTGGCCGCCGATGTGGAGGTACTGCTCGACCGGGAAGGGATCGGCCAGGTGGCGGTGCTCGGCCATTCGATGGGCGGCAAGGTGGCCATGACCCTCGCCCTGAGCCGGCCGGAGCGGGTGGCTGCACTGATCGCTGCCGATATCGCACCGGTGACCTACCAGCACGGCCACCGCACCCTGATCGCCGCGCTGCAGGAGGTCGATGTGGCCGGGGCGGGCAGCCGGCGCGAGGTGGATGCGGCCCTGTCGGCATCCATCGCCTCGCCGGCGGTCCGCCAGTTCCTGTTGACCAACCTGCTGCCGGCCGATGGTGGAGGCTACCGCTGGCGGATCCCGCTGCAGCTGCTGGCCGAGGCGGTCCCGGACATCCAGGGGTTCCCGGAGCTGCCCGGGATCTACCCCGGCCCCGCGCTCTTTCTCTACGGCACCGCCTCGGATTACTTCGATCCGGCCCTGCACCAGGAGGCCGTGGCGGCGTCCTTTCCGGCAGCCGAGTACGCCGCCCTGGAGGGGGCCGGGCACTGGCTCCACGCCGAGCAGCCCCAGGCCTTCGGGGACGCCGTGGAGCGTTTCCTGGCGCGGGTGTATCCGCCCGGGTAGGTCCCGCCACCCTGGAAGCAAGCATGAAGCGCGCCCTATACTGGTGCGGTCCAATACCCAAGGGAATTTATATGTCCGACGACTTCAAAGAAGCCGCGCTCGAATACCACCGGCAGCCGACCCCCGGCAAGATCGAGGTCATCCCCAGCAAGCCGCTGGCCAACCAGCGTGACCTGGCCCTGGCGTACTCGCCCGGCGTCGCCTCGGCCTGCGAGGCCATCGTCAACGACCCACGCGAGGCGGCCACCGTGACCACCCGGGGCAACCTGGTGGCGGTGATCACCAACGGCTCGGCCGTCCTTGGCCTGGGCAACATCGGCCCGCTGGCGTCGAAACCGGTGATGGAGGGCAAGGGCGTCCTGTTCAAGAAGTTCGCCGGGATCGATGTCTTCGACATCGAGGTCGATGAGCCGGACGCCGAACGCTTCGTCGACATCGTCGCTGCCCTGGAGCCAACCTTCGGGGGCATCAACCTGGAGGACATCAAGGCGCCGGAGTGTTTCGAGATCGAGGAAGCCCTCAAGCGCCGAATGAACATCCCGGTCTTCCACGACGATCAGCACGGGACCGCCATCATCACCGCTGCGGCCATCCGCAATGGCCTGCGCGTGGTGGGCAAGCGCCTGGAGGACGTCACCCTGGTCTGCTCCGGCGCCGGGGCGGCGGCCATCGCCTGCCTCGATCTGCTGGTCGCCATGGGCCTGCCCAAGGAGCAGATCACTGTCACCGACCGCAAGGGTGTGGTCTACAAGGGTCGCAAGGAGTACATGGACCCGCGCAAGGAGGGCTACGCCCGGGAGACGGCGTCGCGGAGCCTGCGCGAGGCGATCGAGGGGGCCGACATCTTCCTCGGCCTGTCGGCGCCGGGCGTGCTCAACGCCGAGATGGTCAACCTGATGGCCGATCAGCCGATCATCATGGCCCTGGCCAACCCGGTCCCCGAGATCTCCCCCGAGGAGGCGCGCGAGGCCCGTCCCGATGCGGTGATCGCCACTGGCCGTTCGGATTACCCCAACCAGGTGAACAACGTCCTCTGTTTCCCGTTCATCTTCCGCGGGGCGCTAGATGTGGGGGCCAGTGCGATCAACGAGGAGATGAAGATCGCCGCGGTGGAGGCCATCGCCGATCTGGCCACCGAGGAGTCCTCCGAGGAGGTGGTGGCGGCCTACGGCGGGCGGCCGTGGAGCTTCGGGCCCGACTACCTGATCCCCAAGCCGTTCGATCCGCGGCTTATCAGCCGCGTGGCCCCGGCGGTGGCCCATGCCGCCATGGAAAGCGGCGTGGCGAGTCGGCCGATTGCCGACATGGAGGCGTACCGGCTGCAGCTGCAGCAGTATGTCTTCCAGTCCGGGCTGGTCATGAAACCGATCTTCGAGCGCGCCCGCGAGCAGCCCAAGCGGGTGGTCTACACCGACGGCGAGGAGGAGCGCATCCTGCGCGCCGTGCAACTGGTCGTCGATGAGCAGCTGGCCCGGCCCATCGTGGTCGGTCGCCGCCGCGTGGTGGAGAAGCGGCTGCGACAGCTCGGCCTGCGCGTGCAGATCGACGAGGACTTCGAGCTGGTCGACCCGGAGGGCGATCCGCGCTACCGCGACTATTGGCAGGCGTACTATCAGATCATGGCGCGGCGCGGGGTGACGCCGGCCCGGGCGCGGACGGTGGTGCGCACGCGCAATACCGTCATCGGCGCGCTGATGGTCCACCTGGGCGATGCCGACGCCCTGGTCGGTGGCATCGAGGGGCGTTACCAGCGCCAGATGCAGCACGTGCAGGATGTCATCGGCCGCCGTCGCGGGGTACGGAACCTGGCGGCGATGAACGTGCTGATCATGCCCAAGGGGACCTTCTTCCTGGCCGACACCTACGTCAACCAGGACCCCAACGCCCATGAGATCGCCGAGATGACCCTGCTGGCCGCCGACGAGGTGCGCCGTTTCGGCACGACGCCGAAGGTGGCCCTGCTCTCGCACTCGAACTTCGGGACCTCGTCACAGCCCTCGGCGGAGAAGATGCGCCACGCCCTGGAGCTGATCCAGGATCGGGATCCGGCGCTTGAGGTCGAGGGCGAGATGCACGGCGATGCGGCGATCTCCGAGGAGGTCCGGCGGCGCATCTTCCCCGATGCACAGCTCGAGGGCGAGGCGAACCTGCTGATCATGCCCGGGCTGGACGCCGCCAACATCTCGTTCAACCTGCTCAAGGCCACCACCGACAGTGTCTCCGTAGGGCCGATCCTGCTCGGCACCGCCAAGCCGGCCCACCTGCTGACGCCGTCTTCGACGGTTCGGGCCATCGTCAACCTCACCGCCCTGTCGGTGGTCGAGGCGCAGATGACCGGGGCAGCGGATACCCGGGAGTAGACGCGGTCCGCGGCGCGGGCTTGCCGGTGGCAGGCCCGCGCAAGGCGGGCATCAAAAAAAGGCCCCGGGCCGATCATCGGCCCGGGGCCTTTTCCTTTCCCGGCTGCGGCCCTTGGGGCTAGTCGCTGCGAGGGCGCCCCCCGTCGCTATCCCCATCGGCCGCGTAATCGGTCGGCGCGTGCGGGTCGTCCCCGGTGAGCTCCGGCGGCGCTGCCCCACGGCCGGCCCCTGCCGGACCCGGCAGACCGGGGAGGGCGTCGCTGCCGGCCTCGGAGAGGTCCATGGCCAGCCGGTAGGTGGCCCGGGCCCCGTCGTAGTCCCCCATGTGCTCCTGCAGGGCGCCGAGGGTACGCAGGTACTCCGGGCGCGCGGTTTGGTCCACGGCGGCCTGCAGGTAGTCCCGGGCCCGCTCCCACTGCTCAGCCTGCAGGGCGAGGATGCCCGCGGCATAGAGGGCCTTGGGTTCGTCCCGGTGGGCCTGGATCCATGCCTCGACCCTTTCCAGGCGCGCGGCATAGGCCTCGGTGCTGTCCGCCGGCAGCCGGGCGTAACGCTGGAGCAGCTCCGGGTTCCACTCCTTGCCCAGCTGCTTCTGGATCAGCTCCTCGGCGCTCTGCACCTCACCGACGGCAATCAGGCCGTCCACGTAGGCGCAAAGCACTTCGGGATCCTTGCGCAGGCCGCGGCTCAGGTCCTGCCACGCCTCCTGCAGGGCCTGGGGGTCCTCGCCGGATGCCTGGGCCAGGCGCTCGCGGGCCACCCAGCGATTGAGCTCGAGGAGCTCGTTCTTCGGCAGTATGCTCTGGCGGTCGATGCGTGAGAGCAGGGGCTCCAGGCGCTCCCAGTCGCCCAGGGCCCGACAGCAGCCGACCATCAGCTCCAGGGCCCGGCGGTGCTTCGGTTCCTTGTCGAGCACCGCCGCCACGCTGGCCTGAGCCTCTTCCCACTGGCCGGACTCGGCCTGCAGCTGGGCCTGCAGCAACCGGACCGCCAGATTGGCGTCGGGGCCACTCTTCTCGGCGGTGGTCAGGTAACCGTCGCGCACCTCCCGGGCACCCCGGCGCTGGGCGGCTATCGCCGCGGTCAGGTAGTTGACCAGCGGGGCCTCGCTGCGCCGGGCGCTGTGCACCAGCTGCTTCTCCGCGGCGTCGTAATCGCCCTCGGCGAAGCGCAGCAGGCCCGAGGTGAGTTCGGTACGGGCCGACTCCTGCCGGCGCTGACCCTGCCAGCTGCGCAGCCGGCGGGGCATGCTCCACAGTCGTGCCAGCCCTGCCAGGAGCAGGTAGAGCAGCAGGACCAGGAGCCCGAGGACCACGGCGGAGAAGAGCAGGCTCATCTCCAGCCGCCACGGCCCGACGGAGAGCATCACGTAGCCCTCCTGCTGGTTGAAATACAGCGCCGTGAGTACGGCACCGGCCAGGATCAGTAGATAGATGAACAGGCGGCGCATGTCAGAACGGCTTCACTGGCTCAAGGAGGGGTTCGATATCCGGCAGGTCGTGCCGGATCGGCTTTTCGGCCAGGTCGAGCAGCTCCTGCCTGGCCTCGGCGACGCGCTCGTCATCGGCGTCGAAGCGACGCTCCAGCCAGCTCGCGGCCCGCTCGAGCCCGTCGCGGTAGCTCTCCTCGTCGCCGCTGTGCAGCGCCAGCAGGACGCTCTCCAGCTGCAGGCGCAGCCCCTCGCGCAGGAAGTATTGCTGCTCCGGGGTCAGCAGCTCTTCAAACTCCTCCTCATGCTGCACCCGGACCAGCTCGCCGAGGCCCTCGCGCAGGCGCGTCCAGGCGCGGCTCAGGGCTCGCTGCCAGCCCTCCTCGGCCTCGTCGATCTCCGGCAGGTCCGGGGCTACGCCTTCCCCAGGCTCGCCGGTGAGCGCGAGCTCGTCGATCTCGTCCATGCGCGCAGTGATGCGCTCGCGGATGCCACCGATATCCGGACCGGAGTAATCCAGCAGGGTATCGATGGCCTCACGGATGGCCTGACGCTCCGGGATGCTCTCGCCACCGAGTTCGGCGAGCAGGCCATCGGCGCTGCGCAGGGCGGCCAGCGCGGAGTCCACGTCGTGGTGGTGGCGCGCGCGGTGGATGGCGAGCTGGGCTAGGTAGCCGGCCTCGGCCTTCAGCCAGCCCTCTTCCTCCTGCTCGCTGCGCGCGCCGAGGCGCTCCATGTCCTCGCCCATGCCCTCCTGGGCGGCAGCCAGCTCGTCGAGCCGCTCCTCCAGGCGGGTTTCGATCTCGTCCATGCGCTCACTCAGGCGGCTGTCGAGATCCTCCAGGGCGGCCTCGTCGGCCCCTTCGCCTTCGCCCAGCTCATCGAGGCGGGCGGTCAGCTCGTCGACGCGGGATTCGAGTGAGCTCAGGCTCTCGGCGGTGTCGTCGCTGGCCTGTTTGGCGGCGGCAACGTCCGCGCTGAGGGTGTCGAAGTCCTCCAGGTACTCCTCCAGGCGCGCGGCGGCCTCCGCCTGCTCGCGGGCCTTCTCGAGGGTCTCGTCGAGCTCCGCATCGCGCTCCTCCTGGGCGGCGACGCGTTCGTCGAGTTCCTGTTGGGCGGCCAGCAGCTCCTCGTAGAGTTGGTAGCCGTAGACGCCGGCGGCTCCGGCGCCGCCGCCGAGCAGGACCATGACGAACCAGATGCTGAAGCGACTGCGCGGCTCGGGGGTGGAGCTCAGTCGGCTGCCGCCGCCACCGTCGCCGCCGCTGCCGCCGGAGCCTGAGGCGTCGGTACCGGAGCCCTTGGCCGATTGGCTGTCCTTGTCCGCCTTGCCCTCCTTGCTTGAGGACTCGGCCCCACCCGCTTCCTTCTTGTCATCGGGCTTCTTGTCGTTGCCCGCTTCGGCGGTGCTCCCGGTGCGCCCTTGAGCGGAACTGCCGGCCTCGCCCGGGCTCTCCTGGCGCTCAGCGGAGCGATCGCCACCGCCGGCGTTTTCCTGGCTGCTCCCACTGGCGCCGGTGCTGGTGCCCGGCGGCTGCGCGGGCTGTCCGGGGCGGGCGTCCCCGCGACGCGGGGTATCGGCACTGCGCGGGTCGGAGGGACTCTGCGCGCCGCGGTTTGGATCCTCCGGGCGATTCCGGTCCTCCGGACGGTTCGGGTTGCTCATCTTCGCCTACTCCTGATCTCTGCCACGGCTCTGGCGGCGCGTGCGGTGGCCGCCGTGAGCTCTTCTTCCGCCGCGGTTGCCGCGATCTCGACATGTCCGGCGTGGGGGCTTGCCATGGCGCCGACCCGCTCTCCGATGACGACGACACCGGATCGGGCAAGCCACCGCCGACCGCGATCCCCGACCAGCCCCAGGAAGTTGTCCAGGACCTCGCCGCTGGTGGCGATGACGACCTGGATCTGATCAGCCTCGGCGGCCGCAAGGAGCGGGGCGGGGTCGGCGGATGGCCGGATGCGTCGATAGACTTCCAGAAAACCGACCTCGGCGCCACGCGCGCGGAGCGTCTCGGCCAGGTGCGGCCGGCCCCCGACTCCGCGGACTATCATGACACGGCCCGAGTTGATTCTGCCAAGCTCCGTTTCTGCCAGCAGATCCTCGCTGGTGGCGCCGTGGCGGGGATAGAGCACCTCGTCGACGCCGTTGCGACGAAGTGCCTCGGCCGTGCCCCGGCCGACGGTGGCGCAGCGCGCGTGGCCGGCCGGGCCGCCGGCGGCGCGGATGCGGGGCAGCCCGTGTTCGACGGCGTTCTGGCTGACGAAGACCAGCCAGTCGGCAGAGGCGGCCTGGTGCGCCGCCTGGAGGCGGGTGTCGTCG
>SL_5KL_010_SEDDRAFT_10001043_pt1 | contig 17376 bp, 17 predicted proteins | sample SodLakKL_010_SED_FD_9118 | JGI IMG/M metagenome (IMG submission 9118)
AATCACAAAAAACGATCCTTCTGTAGAGGCTCGTCTTATCGCTTTTCAGTTGTTCGATGAAGGCGATATTGTCCATCTTCCAACTCGCATAATCCTTCAACACCATGTCGAATTGACTCATCGGTCATGCACCTCAAGCCTTCTGCATGGAACCGAAGAGACGGATCTTTTCTTTGACGACTTGTCGGATGGCTTCGGTCCCGGGCTTCAAGACCTTTCTCGGGTCGAACCCCTTGCCCTCGAGGTCACGACCTTCTTCGATATATTTCCTGACGGCGGCCGTGAAAGCGATTTGACACTCGGTGTTGACATTGATTTTGGAAACACCGTAAGAGATGGACTCCCTGACCATGCCATCGGGAATGCCGGTCCCGCCGTGGAGCACGAGCGGAATCCTGTCGGTTGTCTCTCCGATTTCTTTGAGCCTCTCCATGTCGAGTCCCTGCCAGTCCGACGGATATTTTCCGTGGATGTTGCCGATGCCGGCCGCGAGCATACTGATGCCCAAGGATGCGATATACCGACACTCTTCGGGGTCGGCGAGTTCGCCGGTGCCGCTGACGCCGTCTTCTTCACCGCCGATGCTGCCGACTTCGGCCTCGACACTGACACCTTTTTCTTTGGCGCGTGCCACGACCGCTTTCGTCTTTTCGACATTTTCTTCGATGGGGTAATGTGAACCATCGAACATGACGCTCGAGAAGCCGACGTCGATGCATTCCATGGCAGCTTCGTAGGAGCCGTGATCGAGATGCAAGGCGACGGGGACGGTGATCCCCAAAAATTCCTTCATGGCTTTCACCATGGCATGGACGGTCTTGAAACCTCCCATGTAGCGTCCGGCGCCTTCACTGACACCGAGGATGACCGGCGATGCCATTTCTTCGGCGGCCGTGAGGACGGCCTTCGTCCATTCGAGGTTGTTGATGTTGAATTGTCCGACTGCATAACCTTCTTCACGAGCCTTTTTCAACATGTCTTCCGCTGATACCAACATAATCGGTTCCTCCAAGTTCGCAAATTTGCCATGCCCATTATATACCAGATGACATCATAGGGCAATTGAAAATCCGCATCCATTGAAAAGACCGCTTCCACAATCGGGTGGAAGCGGCCTGTTTACCATCAGTATGATCAGTTGCCAGAAATCTGCATGCCGTCGATTCTCAGGGTGGGACTGCCGATATAGGAAAAGTTGAAACGGAGATCGTCGAAGACTTCGGCGACATTCTTGAGCATGTCGAGATAGTTCCCGCTCACGGTGATGAGAGCCACGGGACGGACGATTTTTCCGTTTTCGACAAGGTAGCCGGAAGCTTGCAAACTGAAATCACCACTCACGAAATTGGTCCCCGAATGCAGACCTTGCAAATCCGTGATGTAGAGCCCTTTGTCCAGCTTTTCGATTGCGGTATCGGCGCGCGCTTTCCCGGGAGCGATATAGAGGTTTGTCGGCTGGATGGTATCGCCGAAACTGTTCGCTGTCGATTTCGTGTCATCCTTTTTCGCGGTCTTGAGGTCGTAGAGGTAGGTCTTCAGCACCCCGCCATCGACAATCGTCTTCTTCGCGGTGGCGACCCCTTCGTCATCGAACGTGGCACTCTTCGTGCTCTTTTCCCGGAAAGGGTCGTCGATGATCGTGATGTTCTCGCCGCCGACATCTTTGCCGATGGCACCGTGGAGCTTCGACAGTCCTTTCTGGACATGCTCGGCGTTGAACATGTTCACATAGGCCTGCAGGAGATTCGCACTCGCCCGGTTTTCAAGCAGGATGTCGTATTTCCCCGAAGCGACGGCCCGGGCGCCGAGAAGACTGACACCGCGACGCACGGCTTTGTCGGCTAGGGCTTCGAGGTCGAAATCTCCGGTATCGTCACTTTGGATGTATTCGAAAGCCGAGCGCGTGTCATCACCCTCACGCACGACCACCTGGGCGACAATGATACCGCTGTGTACCGTACGTTCTAGGTCGAGGCCTTTGGAGTTCTTGAGGATGACTGTCCGTTTCGCTTCACCGTAGGACGCTTCGGAAATGGAAACCCGCTCGTCTTTCTCACGGACAAGTCTTTCCAATTTGAAGGTCAGATCCTTTTTGTCTTCCACCGACACTTGTGCGAGCTTCGCTTCACCCAGACCTTCAATCTCGGGATACTTGTCATCACCTTCATAGATGAAGACTTCGTCCTCGCTCTCGACGACCTTGGCGCTGTCGATGATCGCATCGACCCATTCGTCCGTGTCCTGCATGGAAAGGCTCTCTGTGGTCATTTTCCCCATCTTGCCCTCATAGATGCCTTTGATCGTCAAACGGGCCGTGTCGGCGATTTTATGCTTGTCCAGCTCACCTTTGAACACATCGAATTCGATTTCTTCCAGTTTTTCCACGTGGACCTGGATGGCTTCAATCCCTTTTTCTTTCGCTTTCTTGAATAACGGTTGAAAATCCATTCTTCATTTCCCCTTTCTTCCACCGACGGTCATATGCGAGACGCGGATGGTCGGTTGACCGACATCCGCCGGTACGGCGCCCGAAAGCGAGCCGCACATACCTTGGGCGCGAAGCAGGTTGTCGCCGACCATGTCGATCCTCTTGAGTGCGTCTTTTCCGGTGCCGACAAGTGTGGCTCCCTTCACGGCCTCGGCAATTTTTCCGTCGCGGATCATATAGCCTTCCATCACGGCGAAGTTGAAATCGCCGGTCGAAGGATTGACGCTGCCGCCGCCCATCTTCTTGGCATAAAGACCATGTTCCGTGGCGGCGATGATTTCTTCGAAAGTCGACTCCCCGTTGTCGATGTAGGTGTTGCTCATGCGGGAGGTCGGAGCGAAACGGTAGGATTGGCGTCTGGATGAAGACGTGGACTCCTCGTTCATCCGTTTCCCGTTCAGATAGTCGACCATGTAACTGTTCAAGACGCCGTCCTTGATTAAGACACGTCTCTTTTGGGGTCTGCCCTCGTCGTCGAAGTTGGCGCTTCCCCAAGCATTCTCGATGGTACCGTCATCAATGGCGGTGACCAGCTCACTGCCGATCTTCTCACCTTTCTTGCCGGAGAAGACACTGGCGTTTTTGGCGACCGATGTCGCTTCCAGGCTATGACCGCATGCCTCATGGAAGATGACGCCGCCGAAACCGTTGTCGATGACGACGGGCATCGTGTCGCTCGGGCACTCGTCGGCATGCAACATCGTCACGGCGATGCGGGCGGCCTCTTGGGCGACCTCTTCGACATCGATCTCGTCATAGAATTCGAAACCGCAGGCTTTACCCGGTCCGTTGGAGCCGCTTTGCATGTCCTTGTCGTCTCTGGCGACGGCGTTGACGCCGAACCGGGTCCGTCCCCGTTCTTCCGTCACATAGATGTCCTCACTCGAAGCGATCCAGACTTCCTGCAAAGTGTCCATGTAGTTGATGTTGACTTGGCTGATGTCCTCGCTGTAGTCGCGGGCGGCCTTGTTGGCGCGCTTCATGAGACCGACTTTCTCTTGGATGTCGATCCGGTCGAACGGCTTTTCAATTTTGTGGCGTTTTCCCCGTTCGATTTCTCCAAGGGCGATCCGTTCGCGGACACGGTCTCCCTTGAACGATGACGACAAGTCCCTCGCAAGCGAGAGAAGACTCTTCTCGTCCGTGTTGTTGGTGTAGCCGTAGACGCTCCGGTGTCCTTCGGCCACACGGATGCCGACGCCGGAGATCCGTCTGGTGACGGCATTTTGGACAGTGTTCGACTGCATGGTGACGGTGGTCTGTTTGGTGCGCTCGACGAACACTTCCGCAAAGTCGGCGCGACTGTCCAACGCGGCGTTGATGATCCGTTCGAGCAATTCTTTTTCCAACATGGTTTCCCTCCTTGAGCTCGTAAGCGTTCACATTTCACACAAAGCCATTATAACACAACATGACTTTCCTGCTGAGGGTAATCACAAAAAAACCCGCCATGTGGGCGGGTTTCAAATCAATCCTTGTCGTATTCGTCCTCGTATTGGTCCATGATGTCGTGGTATTCGTCCTCGTCGAAATCCTCTTCGAATTCCTCTTCCTCGATGTTGTCCTCGAGGTGTTCGGGCTCTTCTTTCTCGATGATCTCGACTTCCTCTTCGGGGACGGCGGTCTCCTTCTCGGCGATCTCTTCGAGTTCTTCCTGTTTCACGATCTCTTCCTCGGCCGCGCGTTCCTCGGCTTCCGCCGCCTCCTCTTCAGCACGGAGTCTCTCTTCTTTCTCGAGTCTCTCTTGCTCCGCCTGCGCCATCTCTTCTTCACGTTGACGTTTTTCGAGCATCTCCTGATGTCTCTTCTCCTTCTCGGCCTGCTCGGCGAGACGACGGTCGAGCTCTTCATTGTGCACTTCTTTGTATTCGTTGTAGTAGGAGCCGTCTTTGGACCAAAGATCGACTTTCTGACGAGCTTTCAGATCCCACGTGTTGGCCCCCGTGTAGATGAACTTGGCGCTGCCGACGATTTGTGTGTAGAATTCGTTCAGTACATCGGTTTGGTCGGCGACGTTTTCATCTTTGGCTTTCAGGACATGGTCAAAAAGCTCATAGAAATCCATGGGCTCTTTGTGCTCGCGCAGTATCTCTTCAGCGATGGTGATATTGCTTTTTTCTTCACTTTGCATGAATGGTCCTCCTATTGATCCGCTTGATCATAGCGCAATTCGATTTCGGCATGATGGACAGGTTGGTCGGACTGTTTCAAGGTGTAGACGATATGGATCCGGTCATCGTCCATCGTGAGTTCATGGGTCTCCACATCGAAAGTCATGGTCCCCTCCAACAAACGGTAGTCGCCTTTGTGGAGTTTTCCTTTTTCGAATGTGAAGTCCAGGGCGTTCTCACCTTCCCGGCGATAGATGAGGGACGTCGCACCCATTCGGAGCGTATGCTTGTCTCCGTTTTCGTCGGTGAATTCCATACGATCGTCACGGATTGTCCCTTCGGTTTGAAAACGGTCGACGCGGTGTCCGCCCCGCAGCGTGAAATCAACTTGAATCCTGCCCAAACAACCACCTTCACTTTTGGTTTCTCATAATGCGCCTATGTATTATATACCATGTCCTATCTTCTTGCAAGTGCAAAGGCAGGGTGTCCCCCACGGTGAAGAAAACGGGTCAGAGATTTTCCTTCTTGTATCCGGCGGCAAGCTCGTCCAACGCGGCAAGGAGTTCTTTCGCCCGCTCCCATGTCCCGAGGTTGGCGCCCGCGGCCAGTTTATGTCCGCCGCCGTCGAATCGGTTCGCGACCTCGTTCACGGCGGGGCCTTTGCTGCGGAGACGGGCCCGCACCTCTTTCTCCTCGTATTCGGCGAGAAGGGTCCAGACGGGACAGTCTTCGAAGACACCCAGCTCGTTCACGAGGCTCGAGGCTTCTTCGAGGGTCACGCCGTACTCTGCGATGAGTTCGTGCGTGATTTCGATATAGGCGACGCCATTGGGGGTCTTTTTGTAGTTTTGCAGGACGTATCCTTTGAAACGGGTGAGTTCCTCGGATTGGACGTCCAGGTTCAAGAAGATGTCTTCCGTCTCCAACCCCAGGTCATAGAGGACGGCGACGGCACGGAAGGTGTCGCCGTCGACACCGGGGTATTTGAATCTCCCCGTGTCGGTAAGGGTCCCGGTATAGAGAGCTTTCATGCCTTTTTGGGTGAGTTTGTACGTGTCTTCATACAAGCGGTAGAGATCGAGGATGATGAGTGTTGTCGCCGGTCTTTCGGTGTCGACATACTCGATGTCTCCGAAAGATTCGACGAGGATGTGGTGGTCGATCTTGATCAAGAACTTGCCTTTGTCATAGCGTTGATCGGCGATCCTGTCCGGATTGGCGGTGTCGACGGCGATGACCAGTGACCCCGCAAAAGCCGCATCCGGGACTTCGTCGGTCCGGCCGAGGAATTTGACATACTCGGCCTCTTCGCCGCTCACATAGACCTCCTTGTCAGGATAGGTGCTCTTGATCATGTCCTGCAGGCCGAAAGCCGCTCCCATGCAATCCCCGTCGGGACGGGCGTGCGGGAGGATGATGATCCGGCCGAATTCTTGGATTTTCTCGTGGATCTTTTGTAGTTTCGTTTTATCCATTATTCTCTTCCCTTTCGAAACGAGCATCGAGATCGGCCAGAATCCGGTCGGTCGTCTCCCATGATTCCACCGTGCATCCGCATGCCAAGTCGTGTCCGCCGCCGCCGTATTTCATGGCGATGTCGACGATGGATGCGGATTTGCTGCGGAGCTCGCATTGAATCTGGCCGTCATCGTCTTCTGTGAAGTTGGCCCAGGCGGGAATGCCCTTGATTCCGGCCATCTGGTTCACCATCCCGCGACTCACGGTGAATGTCGAGACATCGTATTGTTCTTTCAGATCGCTATCGTTCTTCATATAAGCCACATGATTGGTTGTCGTGCGGAAATTGTTGATGAAATAGCCTTTCAGTCGTTTGAGATTCAGATCCTCGTCATAGAGGGAATCATAGATTTCTTGGATACGGGCACCTTGATCGCAGAGGAATGCCGCCATACGAAACGTCAAAGCGTCTGTGGAAGGATAGAGGAACCTGCCGCTGTCGGTGACGATCCCGGCAAAAAGGGCCGTCGCCACATCTTCACCGACATGGAGACCATGCTCCTGACACATTTCCGCGATGATGAGTGCCGTCGCGATGTAATCGGGACGAGATATGAAGACATCGGCGAAGTCGGTATCGTTCTTGTGATGATCGATGACCATGGTCTCTTCCGCCAAGCGGAAACGATCATCGCTCACACGGGCGGTCTGAGCGACATCGACCACGATGGAAAGCGCTCCTTGGAAAGCTGCGTCGGGAATCTCGTCCATTTCTCCCAAAAAATCGAAAACGGTCATGTCGCCGACGGCATAGACGGTCTTTTCGGGGAAATTGTCCTTGATGAGACCTTTGAGTCCGATTTGCGACCCGAGAGCGTCCACGTCGGGTTGGATGTGACGGTGGATGATGATCGTGTCATATTCTTTGATCTTGGTCAAAATCTGCTTATACATCGTGATCCACTCCTCTGTCAAGAATCGTGCCTGGAATTCGGCTTTTTTCGTGTATCAATCGGGCCAGCGGACGGGGTGGGGAGCGTCATTTTCATAATCCCAGTAATAGTCGCGCAACACATCACTATGCATGCCCAATTCCTCTTCTTTGGCCATGGCTTCGGCATAATGCATCCATTCGTTATATTTCATGCCGTCATAGACGGTCACATCGGTCTCGCCGGCACCATACTCATAGGCGACGACTCCGAGTCCCTGGCGGACAATCTTGTAGTTCAGCAACTTGAACTCGTCGTCTTCGGGCATCCGCACCCAGATCCAAGCCAACAATCGTCCATAGCGCCCCAGCAGATTGTCGCCGGGATCGGTCTGCAGTACGATCTCTTCAGCCCGGGCCAGAACATCACAGACATATTGCGTGGCCGGCTGTCCCCATTCCTCGCGACTATCGGGAGGCCAGGTCTCGGGGGTGTCCAAATTCAAGTAGCGAGTGCTGGGCGTGGATGATTCGATCCGTTCAAAGATCTCGGTCGGATAGGTGAACACACTGGTGTCCCCGTCGATACAGCCGCCGCGGTCTTCGACCCAGCGTCCTTCTTGATAGGTCACGAAGAAAGCCCCGCCACCGCCGATATAACGCTCGGCTTCTTCATCATATATGAAGAGATCCATGTCGAAGAAGGCCGGGTCAAGATATGGTCCGTCATACGGCATGTCCACGGGCTCAAAATAGATGACGTCATCATCAATCGTCGCACTGACATGGACTGTCACATGACTCCCTCTTGGAACCTTGTCACCGGGCATGAGATTCCGGCCGTATTCCACGAACTGGTTGGATTGTTCCTTTTCGATATTCTGCCGGACGAGGAAATTCACATGCAATCCTTTATCCTCGAGTATGCTCTTGATTTCTTCTTCTGTCTTGCCTTCCAGATCGGGGAGACTCACGTCTCGTTCACATGCGGCCAGGATGACAAGAAAGCAGAGTATTGTAACGGCAAGAACCTTCTTCATGATATGGACCACCTTATTCATATAACACTAAAGAATAACATATTTTCGGGAAAAATACAGTACGAAAACGGTCGATCTTCATCAATCCCCCTGGTGAAAAGAAGAGGTGTCAAGGGCATCCTGTCCGAAGCCTTCCGTTTGCAATTCTTGGGTGGAGTGTCCATCCAAGAAAGACCGGGGATCGCGATTCCGCAACCCCCGGTCGACAGTTGTCAAACAACACCGTTCAAGTCAATCATTCATCTAATACGTTCAAGATATAGTTGTCTTTGTCGATGAAGATGAGTACGCCGTCGGTGATGCGGGCGTTGATGTGAACGGTCAATTCTACCAGCTGACCTTCATATTCTTCAAGAATATCGTCAGACTCAGAGCTTTGGTTGAAGGTGAAAATCAGACGCTCGTCGGAATCCGCCGAACGGAAGATCCAGTTGTCGTCCGGATGGTCCTCGATGTAGCCTTTGACGAGATAGGGCATACCGTGTTTCAAAGGCGCCTCAGGGTCGTCGCCTTTACGGAGCACCATGTTGTTGATTTCTTCGACGGAAGATTCGATCAGGATGTCTTCCAGATCATAGTCGAGGCCTTCTTCAAGGACTGTCACACGTTCGACACTGCTCACTTGCCAGAGTGTCTGCCATAGTGAGTACTGTCCGATGACTTGAATCTTCTGACCGAGTTCGTAATCATCCATGTCAACGCCATAGACACTGATGACATGTTCGCCGTCATAGATGTAGATGTTGATGGGCATACGGGCGATGATGATGCCTTCGATTTGCACAAGATCTCCTGTGCCGGCGTTTGCATGGAGGTCGGCGATGGTCTCATACTCATCGGCGGGGTCCTCGGCCAGCACTCTGCCGAAATACTCTCTAGTCGCCGAGGCGTCATCTTTGGTGACGGTGGCGGTCAAGGTGAAATCGACATGCTCTTCACCGATCCCGGGACGGGTGACTTCCAGTTTCACCTGTTCCTGAGTGCGGATGGGATTGCCGTCATCATCCTTTTCAAGCACACGGTCTCTCGTTTCTTCCGTCACTCTCACGTAGTCCGGCTGATCGCTTTCCCAGCTGATTCTCGTGTCATGTCTACCGTCGAGAGGGAGCCAGAAATCACTCGTGGTATCACCAAGCCCCGACACGGGAATCCGGGCGATGGCATCGTCGACGTCCGCTTGCGGGTCTTCACCGTTGCCGCAAGCGACAAACAGGAAAGAAGCAAAAAACAACATTGTCAGTAGTGCGAGTTTCTTCATTTCCATCCTCCTATTTTTGGTTTCTCGTGGTGTTTCGCATGTAAGTATATGTCGGAATAAATTCGATTATCTCATTTGTTCCATCAGTCGAGACAGTCCGCATCGGGATCTTCGGTGATCACATCCACACGTCCCCGGTCGAAGTTTGTCAGCTGAATCACGGTCGATCCGGGCGGCCAGTAGGTGAGATAAGCCTTTTCCACACGGATTTCAAAACCCGATCGGAACCAGGTGGGTCTCCATCCACTTCCACCGAAGAAGAAGATTTCCTCACCGTCGGCACATAGATAGAAGCCATCCGATTGTGTCCTGACCACGACACCTTCCACATTGACGAAACGATGAATGTACTCTTCGGTGTCGTGAAGAAGGTCGTGAATGGAAGCTTCCACGGGGTCGGCGTCGAAGTCGGGGTCGTCTTCACCGAATATTTTGGCGCCCGTCATCCGGGAGTTGTGTTCGGCGAGACGGAAGTATTCGGCATATTGACTGTTTCCAATGCCGGAAGCCCTGCTGTAGCCCAGTTCGACGAGTTCGAGGTTCAAAAGCCTGTTATCATACCACACATAACCGAGATAGCGGCCGAATGTGCCTCTCTCACCGACCGAGGGATGCACTTCGGGGTGGCCTTCTTCCGGATGGGGCTCCCGTTCGAGCACGATGGTGTCCGCATCAGTCAAGACATCACAGACATAAGAACTCGCGGCCATGCCCCAGGGCTCGATGGTGCTCGTGGACTCGGGCGTGTCTACATAGAGGTAGCGCACACTTTCCCCAAGACCACGGAAGAATGTCGTGTCCCCGTCGATACATTGAGCCAATGATGCTTCCCCGATGCCGTCGGTGCGGAAGGATTTCCCTTCATAAGCAGAAGGGTCCAGCGCCAGCTCATCCGTCAACGGAGTGAGCAAAGTCTCACCGTCATAGGGCAAGGTCTTGCCGTAGAGGGTCGTATCCTCGTCAAAGACCATGTCCATGCGGAAACGCTCCGTGAAATCCTCATCCGTGAACCAACCGAGAAAGTATGTGTCTTCCAATGTCGGTGTGGGATAGCTCGCGAGTGTGCGGTCCTCTTCGACTGTGCGAGTGTCATAGACGACGTCATCAGGAAGCAAAAACGTGATCTCGGCCGGCCTTTGACACCCCGCGAGCACAAAAATGAAGAAGAGTGCAGTCGCGAACAAGGCGATCTTTTTCATGTGAACCAGATCCTTCATGCGGTTTCGGCAACGCATCCTGAATGAAAGAGAACCCTCAAAAGATGATTGCCGTCGGGACTGTTTTCTTTTTCGCTCATTGTGAGGGATGCCCTTGCCCGCCGGGCGGGCAAGGGCATTCCGGTTTTGTAATGAGTTGATCAGCCACCAAGCTGTGTGAGCATGCGTTGAATGGCCTGATCGACGGTGCGGGTTCCCGCATAGACCGCTTCAAAGGCGAGTTCCGCTTCTTGACGTGCTCTCGAAGAGGTCACGCGACCCACGAAGGCCGGGTCGAATTGATAGTCGTCGACCTGGGCGTAAGCGACACGTGCGGCCATGGCGAAGGGGAGTTGGTCTTGTTCGTCGTAGCTGAGTTCTTCGCCGTCTTCCCAACGATAGGTGACATCGAGGAAGTCTTGGTATGTTTCGGTTTCAAATGCGCTTTGTCTTACGGGTACATAACCGGTGTTCATGGCGAAGAAAGCCGTGTTCTCGGCATTGGTCATGAACTCGATCAACAGCCATGCGGCAAGACGCTCTGCATCAGTGGTGTCAGCCATGATGGCGATGTTCGGACCTTGCTGCTGGGCCGAACGGGGACCTTCACCAACTTCATTCTTCTGAACGGCAGGCATGATGCCCATCTCGAAGATGCCGAAACGTCCGTCTTCTTGGTCGGGGATGTTGTGGCGGGTTCCCGCGGTCGAGCCTTGGCTCATGAGGACGCGGCCGTCCTTGAAGGGTACGGAGCCGTACTGCTCGTCCCATTCGATCGGGAAGGAGACGATTTCCTCATCGAAGAGGCCCTTGAAATAACTGAGCATAGCTTTGGTGTTCGGGTCGTCGACGAGAATCTCACCTTCGGGGGTGGTGTAGCCGCCGTCCCATTGACGGGTCGAGTTGATGAAGAAGTTCGCGGCGGAGTCGATGTTGATGAGGTGGGGGTCACGGAACGTTGCACGATGTTGAGCGAGCACCAGTTCTTCAATGGCGTCCGTATCCCAGTTGATCTCAGCGGCGAGGTCTTCAATCTCGTCCCAAGTCATCGCTTCGACCATGCTGAACTCGATGCCGAAATAGTCGAAGACTGTCTTGTTGTAGACGACCATCTCTGTCGATTTCGCGAAAGGAAGCGAATACTGCTTACCATCGAGATACTGACGGTTCTCCTCGAGGAAGCCGGGCACGAAGTCGTCGATGTCGGTTCCCCAGGTCTCATGCTCGATGTATTCATCGAGCGGTACGAGAGCGTTACCTTCGAGATACTCGACGAAGTGGTCGGGGTACCCCATGACAATGTCGGGTGTCACACCAGCGACAATGCCTTGGACTGTGGATTCACGGAGTCCGTCATAACCTCCTTGGGGAAGTTGCTCGACGGTCACGTTCGGATAGAGCTCTTCGAAATCATCGAAGATCTTCTGCAAAAGCGCCATGTTGGCGTCACCGAACGCATGCCACATGGTGAGCGTGATTTCCTCCTCGGGGAACTCGTCGGGGATATAGATTTCTACGTCTCTACCCCTTTCGGGTCCCAAACAGGCGGAAACCAGAAACGCGGATGTCATGATGAGTGCTAAAGCAAACAACTTTTTCATCGGGAATTTCTCCTCCTTAATATATTTCTGTATTCTCCTCATGCACTTGCATTATAAGCCATGAGGCTTGAGGGTTGAATGGATGGACCATGAGTTGCACAAAACGAAAACTATCCTTTGATGCCGCTTCGACTGACACCGCGCATGATATATTTCTTGAGCATGAGGAACACGATGATGAGCGGCACGGTGACGATTAGAGCTGCAGCCATCTGCTCGTGATAGAGCGGGGGGCCGATGCCTTCGTCAAAAGCGTCACGAAGACCGTTGGAGACGAGGCGGAATTCTTCCCGTTGTGTCACAAGTCGGGGCCAGATGTAGGCGTTCCAAGTGTTCATGGCGTTCAGGATTGTGATGGTCGTGATGGTGGGGAGTGCGATGGGGACCATGATCCGCCAAAGATACTGACGATCGGTCTTCCCGTCGACCTTGGCGGCATAGTAGAGTTCGTCCGGAATCTGTTTGAAGGCCTGCCGCAGGAAGAACATGTAGAACACGCTCGTCATGAAGGGAATGGTCATCGCCAAGATGGCGTCAAAATAGGTCTGTTCACGAATCCAACCGAAGTTCACCACGGTGATGAAGTTCGTGATGACAAAGATTTCTCCCGGAATCATCATGGTGGCGATGAGGACGAAGAAGAGCACGTCACGTCCGAAGAAGTTCAGTCGTGCGAAAGCGAAAGCCGAGAGCACTGTCGTGATGACGGTCCCGATCGTCGATATGACGGCCACGACCACGGTGTTGATGATGAAACGGATGAATGGCGCTCTCGCGAGGGCGTCCGCGAAGTTGGCAAATTGCCACTCGGTCGGCGACACCCAAAGCAGCGGTGGTGTACGCAATACATCAGCTTCCACTTTGATGGCGGTCAAAATCATCCAGTAGAACGGAATGAGAATGAATATCGCGAAGAATATGAGCAGTCCGTAGACAATCCCCAAACGTATGCGTCGACGTCGCTTTATCTGTTTTTCATTACCATATATAGCTTGTTCCATGATTTACCCTCCTATCCGTAGTGCACTCGTTTTTTACTGACTTGCATGTTGATGAAAGTGAATATGAGCGTCACGGCGAAGAGGATCAATGCCGCGGCGGCGGCTTCACTCAACGCACCCGTCGTACCCGAACGGTCCAACGCATCATAAACGAGTGCGACAATCGTGATCATCGCTTTGTCGTTACCCGGCGGACCGAGACGTTCACCGAACATGCCGATGACCTCGGTGTAGGCCTTGAAGGCACCGATGAACGATGTGACGGTGATATACATGATCATCGGTGAAAGCAGGGGTACGGTGATACGGCGGAATATCCGGGGTCGGGAGGCCGAATCCACCCGTGCTGCATCATAGTATTGTTTGTCGATACCCTGAAGGCCGCTCAAGAAGACCATGATCTTGAAAGCGAGTCCGAGCCAGGTCACATAGACGAGCAGACTGGTCATGGCGTTGCCCCAGGTCGCGCCCATGCCGACCCAGTTGATGGGACTGACACCGAAAAGGGCGAGGAACCAGTTGATCAGACCGTAGTATTGGTTGAAGAGGAACGCGAAAGCCATACCGATGGCGATGGCGTTCGTCACATACGGCAGGAAGAAGATCGTCTGGAAGAACCCCTGTAACTTTTTGATCGGGACAGCGTTCAACCACACGGAAATGAGGAGGGCGATGACGACCGAAAGCGGTACGGACACGAAAGCGATGAGCATCGTGTTGAGCATCGCGAAACCGAAGTTCGGGTCTCTCAGCACCACCCGGAAATTCTGGGTCAGTGTGAAGCCTTGAAAATCTCCCCGGAGATAGTTGTAATCTTCCAAAAGCACCAAAAAGAAGGCGTTGAAAATGGGGTAGAAAATGAAGATGCCCAAAAGGACGAGAGCCGGTGCGAGGTAGAACCAGGATTTTATGTTATGTCTATCTTCAAGCATCGGACTTGATTAACTCTCCGGTCTCTTTGTTGAAGACGTGCATCTTGTGGGGCTTGACGTTGAACTTGACAGTGTCGCCTGGCTCGACACCATAGTCTGCATCAACGATAGCCCGGAAAGTCTTGGCTGAGCGGATGGTTTGCTTGGGAGTGAGGTCCATGTCATCGTCGGTGTCGGGTGCGAATTCATCCGCGATGGCGGAAGCATCCATTTGTTCTTCATCGTCCTCGGGATCCTCGAAGCTTTCCGGTGTTTCGACTTCCGGATGTTCGATGATGAGCGTCGTGTCACGTCCGATGGTCTCGACAAACTCGACATTCACTTGGAAGCTCGAACGCTCGACGATCTTGAATCCTTCCGGACGGATGCCGATGGTGACCTCTTGGTCCGGTGCGGTGAATTTTCCGATGTTCGCATCACCGATCATCAGACGGCCATTTTCGATACGTCCGTCGAAGATGTTGATCGGCGGGGTTCCGAGAAACTTCGCGACAAACAGGTTGTTGGGTTTGTCATAGACTTCCTGCGGTCTGCCGACCTGTTGAGTGACACCTTCGTCGAGAACGACGATCTCGTCACTGATGCTCATGGCCTCTTCTTGGTCATGTGTGACAAAAATCGTGGTGATGCCGGTCTCTCTCTGGATCCGTTTGATTTCTTCGCGTGTCTGCAAACGGAGACGGGCGTCAAGGTTCGAGAGCGGTTCGTCCAACAGAAGGACTCGCGGCGATTTGACCAGAGCACGGGCGATGGCCACACGTTGTTGCTGTCCACCCGAAAGCTGACGAGGTTTGCGGTCCATGAGATGCCCGATACCGACGAGGTCGGCGATTTCCTGAGCCTTCCTCAATCCTTCTTTCCTGTCCATCTTGACGTTTTCAAGCGGGAACATGATGTTCTGCTTGACCGTCATGTGGGGATAGAGGGCATAGTTCTGGAAGACAAGACCGATTCCTCGTTCTTCGGGAGGTACGGGGGTTACATCCTCGTTACCGAAGAAGATGCGCCCTTCGGTCGGCTTCAAGAGCCCGGAAATCATGAAAAGAGTGGTAGATTTACCACACCCTGAAGGACCCAAAAGACCATAGAGTTTACCGGAAGGGATGACGATGTCCAGGTTGTCGACAGCGACAACCTCGTCTTCCTTTTTGGACTGGAAGACCTTCGTGAGATTCTGCAATGTGATTTCCATAATCTATTACTCTCCCTAATGCAATGATTGTCATTGAAATTTGAGGCAATATTTCTTAACACTTTAGTATACAACAAGCCGTAACCGTTTTCAAATCAAATTTATGCACGTGCTGATATGCACCAATTTCAGGCGTTTCCCTAGGGTGTTCCTTCTTCGGAGTACGGTTTGCGTCCTTGTCTATCCCCCGAAAACACCATAATGGTACAGGAGCCAGACGCCCACGAGAATGGCGACGACAATCAGGAGTTTCGAAAGCTTTTTTACAAATGCGATGATACCGAGGATGACGATGAACAATCCCAGGATGCCGAAAACGAGTTGCTCCCAGTAGGCGAGTTCCGAAACGAAGTCATAAGCGGCATCGATCCAGGTTTGGAGAGGCAGCATCCTCTGAACGAAGTCCCAGATGGAATCAATGAAAAGAACATGGCGAGTTGAAAGCATTTCGAGCAGGTTGAACATACAATCACCCTTCTCACAGATTGGTTGTCAGACAGTCTTGGCTCATTCTATGAATCCATTGACGATCGACCAACTATATTATATATGATAGTACATCTGTTCCGATGAAAAATCTATATTTTTTTCCTGCCTTCAAGCGCTTTGTTCAACGTGATTTCGTCCGCATAACTGATATTCCCTCCGGCCGGCATTCCGTAGGCGATGCGTGTGAGGAGAATGTCGGTATCCTGCAGCAAGCGCTGGATGTAGCGTGCCGTCGTCTCCCCTTCATCGCTCAGATTGGTCGCCAGTATGAGCTCCTTGTGGCGTTCGTCCTTCAACCGTTCCAGCAGGGATTTGATGCGCAAATCTTCGGGGCCGACGCCGTTTGCGGGGGACAGCACACCTCCGAGGACATGGTACAGACCGTCATAGGTCCCGGTTCGTTCGACCACCAGGACATCCTTGCTTTCTTCGACCAAGAGGATTTTGGATACATCCCGGGTGTTGTCCTTGCAGACGCCGCAACGGTCATCATCCGTCAAATGGCCGCAGACGTTGCAAGGTCGGATTTCGGTCTTTGTGCGATGAAGAGCATCCATAAAATCAAGATAATCGTCATCCTTGAAGCGGTCGATGGTGTGGAGGACAAAACGTTCCGCCGTCTTCCTCCCCACGCCGGGATAGCGCATGAACTGCTCGATCAACCGTTCGATGGGTTCGGGATACCTACTCGTCCCTTTGGTCAAAGCAATCCCTGCATTCCGCCGAGACCTTGGGTGAACTGTCCGAGTGTCTCCTTGGTCTCTTCGTCGATCTTCTTCATGCAGTCGTTGACCGCGGCGGTGATGGTGTCCTCGAGAATCTCGAGGTCTTCAGGCAGGTCGAAAGCCTCCCCGTCGATCGATATCTTCTGCATTTCTTTGGCGCCATTGAACTCGACTTCGACGGTCTTGCCTCCGGCTTGACCGAAAAAGATGCTTTCTTCAAGCTCTTTTTGTGCCTTTTGCATCTCTTTTTGCATTTGTTGGAGTTTTTTCACCATATCGGGATTCATATACGTCAATCTCCTTTCTTGACCTTGACAATTTCTTCTCCGAAAAGGTCTTTTGCCTCTTTCGTGGAATCACTCGCCACATCGTCATAGTTCTCATCGGTGTCGGGAATCTCCACCAGTCGCGGATGCTCGATGGGGCTCAAACGGATGAACTCGTCGTCTTTCTTCCGGGAGCGGAACTTCTTGATGAACTCTTTCGAGATTCCTTCCCAGATTTCTTGCGGGAGGGCGAGGAACATGATGGGGCGTTCAAAATAGGCTTCGAGAATATCCACTATGTGCGATTTGACCTGGGGTTTCATGAGCCGGTTGCAGACCACGGCCGACTCGTAGGTCACGATGACCATCACACCGTTGGTGGCTACGAGATTCCCGTCGGTGATCATCTTGGCGTATTCGAGTTGTTTGTCGTCCGCGAAACGCTCGACGTCATACCATTTTTTGACCATGTCGATCTTGACACCGCGGTCCGCCGTGTTCAGAACGTCCTCGACGAACTTGATGTCGAAAGTCCCGTAGCGTTTCTTGGAATATTTGTCATAGAGGAACTGATAATGGTCGCGGGTCTCACCGGTGATTTCCGTCTTCTCTTTCTCGGCGGGTCCTTCATCCTCCGATTCTTCCCGAGACTCCTCTTCGTCCGTTTGTGTTTCTCGTTCCTCTT
>SL_5KL_010_SEDDRAFT_10001044_pt1 | contig 17359 bp, 15 predicted proteins | sample SodLakKL_010_SED_FD_9118 | JGI IMG/M metagenome (IMG submission 9118)
AATAGTAATTCTGAAACAAACCTTAATCAATCCTGAAACAAAGCTTTGTCATAAACCAGACTCTTCTAAAAAAGCCTTATCTTTCAGTGATGATATTATGCAATAATCTGAAGATTAATAAAGAAATCAGCCTAAGGGGGGAAAATAAATGGAGCAAGATAAGCTGTTCAGGCCCATAAACAGCCTTTTTGATTTTACCAGTTTAGAACTAAACCCACCGGGAGAGTTAATTGTTAGAAATTTGAGTGATATGGACTTTATGTATCAGGACCAGGATAAAGTAACTGAAATTTTGCAGAAAAATGACCCGATGATCTACCGATTTTATAATGTCGAGATTCCAGAAACCGCAGGGCATCTGCAGCACTGTATCAGCATGGTATTCCCCGGCAAAATTGGGCAGGAATATTATATGACCAAGGGTCATTTTCACGAAATTGAAGACACAGCAGAAGCCTATCTAACCCTGAGAGGTCAGGGCAGGATGGTTATGCAGTCCACGGAAGGGGAAACCGATATCAAAGAAATGAAAAAGGGGACCATTACTTATGTACCACCGAGATGGGCCCACCGCTGTGTCAATACCGGCAATCAACCCCTGGTATTTTTTGCCGTTTATCGAGGAGATGCCGGACATAACTATGGCATTATCGAAGAAAAAGGCATGAAGAAAATTATTCTGGAAGAAGAGGGCAAACCTGTTATCAAAGATAATCCTCGCTATGAAAATTAGCTGAATTTAGAAATAAATCGTCGGCCAGCAGGCAGAGTAAACTGATATAATGATTAAATACATCTGTTCGGGAGGTGGAGTTTCAAATGGCCAGATGTAAAATTGGAGTGGCAGTTATCGGTTCCGGCAGAGCCGGTATGATTCATGCAAGAAATTATAAAAATAGAGTAGAGGATGCTGAGTTGGTGGCAGTGATGGATCCTGATGAGGAAGCTGCTGAACAGGCCAGTCAGGAGCTGGAGCTAAAAGACTACTATTTAGAGCTGGATAACCTGCTTAATGACGACAGAGTTGAAGCTGTTATTGTGGCTACTCCTACAGCCTATCATCGTGATATAGTGGTAAAGGCAGCCCGGGCCGGCAAAGAGGTATTCTGTGAAAAACCAATGGCCATGAATGTAGCTGAATGCGATGAAATGATAGAGGCAGCTGCTGAAAATGAGGTTAAATTACAGATCGGTTTTATGCGGAGATTTGCTGAAAGTTTTCGCAGTGCCTGGGACGCCATTGCTGATGGGAAAATTGGCGAGGTAGTAATGGTTAAATCCAACACACGGGGTCCCAGCACCCCGAAGCGCTGGATGTATGATATTGAAAAAAGTAATGGTCCCCTGGCTGAGGTGAACAGCCATGATATTGATACCATAAGATGGTATACCGGTGGAGAATTTGAAACAGTCTACGCTATCGGGGGAAATTATCGCTGTCCGGAGGCCAGAGAAGAATTTCCCGATTTTTATGATAATGTTCTGCTGACCGGCACTTTATCCAACGGCAAGCAGGGAGCTATTGATGGTGCCCAGGGCGTTCAATACGGCTACGATGCCAGAGTGGAAGTCCTTGGCACCCGGGGCTGCATTTTCATAGGCCAGGTTCATGAAAAGTCAATTACAGTTTGCAGCACCGAAGAGGGCCTGACCAGGCCAGTCATGACAAGCTGGACCAAACTTTTCCAGGAAGCTTATGTGAATGAAGCACGACATTTTATTAACTGCATAAAAGAAGATAAAAAACCTGAAGTTACCGGAATTGATGGCAGGATGGCAGTGAAAGTAGTGGAAGCAGGCAATAGGTCAATAGTTGAAAACAGGATAGTTGAGCTGTCCGGATGAGGAGTGAAAAAATGAAAATACTGGTAACCCCCCGTTCATTTGCTTCAACATCTAAGGAACCTTTGAAAATATTGCAGCAGCAAAATTATCAATTGAACTTGAATGAAACAGGACAAAAATACCCTGAAGCTAAAATGAAAGAATTGATTATAGATGTTGATGGAATCATTGTGGGCACAGACCCCCTTACATCAGAGGTTCTTCAGAAAGCCCGGCAGTTAAAAATAATTTCGAAATATGGGGTTGGGGTTGATAATATTGATCTGGAATATGCCCGGCAAAATAATATCACTGTTACTAATACCCCTGATGCTAATTCTCGCTCGGTGGCTGAGCTAACTATCTGCTATCTCTTTGCTCTGTCCCGCCGGATTGTGGAAGCAGACAAAAAAACAAAAAATTACTATCAGGGAAAGATTATTGGCAACACTCTTAATAACAAGGTTCTGGGCATATTAGGTCTGGGGAAAATTGGCAGGCAGGTAGCCCTAATGGCTCAGGGATTAAATCTACAGATTTTAGCCTGCGACATTGAAAGGGACTATGACTTTGCCAGCAAACATGATATTGAATTTGTCGAGTTTACCGAACTTCTTAAAAGATCTGATTATATCAGCTGCAATGTGCCTTTAAACTCTGCTACCAGAAATATGATATCTAAAGAAGAAATTGATAAAATCAAAGATAGCGCTTTTCTGATAAATACAGCAAGAAGTGAGATTATAAATGAAGATCATTTGATTGCTGCAATAAAAAATGGCAAATTGGCAGGGGCAGCCCTGGATGTCCAGACTCAAGAGGTAATTGATAAAATAAATCAGGAGAGTGAAATTAAAGATAAAATAATTTTGACTCCTCATATGGGGGCTCATACAGAAGAAGCTATTGAAAAAATGGGTGTCCTGGCAGCCCGGAATCTGGTTGAATATTTTGCAGGGGAAGAATTACAGAATCAGGTTGTTTAGGGTTGCAGTTAATTTTTATATCGCTGCTTATTTTGCTACTACCACTTTAGTTTTTTAGTCAGAGAAAAACATCAATTTTCCAGAGATTACAGCAGAGCATAAAAATATCAAATATGAAATTTCCAGGGATATTTACCATTGGAGGGATAATTAATGGAGAAAATTATGAAAGCTGCCTTAACCCTATCTAAATTTGATATATCAATTCAAGAAGTTTCTGTTCCAGAACCTGATGAAAACCAGCTTTTAATTGAAGTAAAAGCTTGTGGAGTTTGCGGTACCGACCATCATATATTTAGCGGACAGACCCGGGGTAATTATCCGGTTGTCATGGGTCATGAAATGTCGGGTGTGATTAGAAAAACAGGTGCAAAAACACACGATTTTAAGCCGGATGATCGAGTTGCTGTTGACCCCAATGTATTTTGCAATAGATGTAAATATTGTCATCAGGGACAGGTTAATCACTGCCAGAACTTAGAAGCTATTGGTGTAACCCAGAATGGAGGATTTGCCGAATATGTAACTGTTCCAACCAGTAATATTTATTTAATGCCAGAAGAAATGTCTTTCATTTCAGGTGCTCTGATGGAGCCCTTTTCCTGCATTCTTAGAGGCTTAGAACAAATTACAATTAATTCAGAAGAAAAAATTCTTATATATGGTGCAGGAATGATAGGAATCATCATGGCACAGCTAATCAGGAAGTATTATTCCAGCAAAATAATTATTGCTGAAACCAATAAAAGCAGGCGAAGAACTGCTGCTGACTTAGATTTTACCGTAATCAACTCTTTAGATGAAACTTTTCAGGAACAGGTTACTGATTATTTTAATCAACCCGGTGCAGATGTAATAATTGATGCCACAGGTAATCAGGCAGCTCAAAGACAGGCTCTTAAACTTACAACGAAGGGAACCAGATTTTTAATTTTTGGTGTCTCTGAAGAATCTTCCCGGATAAGCATATCTCCCTATCAAATCTATGAAAATGAACTTAAAATTGTAGGCAGTTTTTTAAATCCCTTTACTTCAAAGAAATCAGTTGAAATAATATCAAATTCAAAGGATCTGGTCTTAGACGAACTAGTTGATAAAAAGCTATCTTTAGAAGATATACCTGAATTTTTTACTGCTGAAGATTCAAATTACCTCAAGGCTATGTTTATCAAGAAATAAGATTAATGCAGGTGCAATATTACTGCCCAATATTAGCAAATAATGTCTTAGGCAGAAAAGCTATAACGACAAAATCCCGCTGATACTGCTGGAGGATTTTTGCTTTGGTATAGTCTCTATTTTAGGCATTTGATAGTCGTACTAATTTCGATTCTTTTTCCTGACAAATTGAAATGTTTCTGAATATATTTACAATTGCCTGAAAAATAAAAATAACAGAAAAAAATACATTTTTTCTCAAAGGTGGTAAATACCACTTGACATCTTGATGACTCAACCTTCAAATTGACAGATTATTATTGCTTTACAGTTATCAGAGGCCAACAGAATTAATTATTCTAAATTTAGAGGTTATTACTTTAGCTGAGCACCATATTGAAACTTTTTGAAAAAACAGGGAGGAATTCTGTCGAAAAAATACAATATTATAAACAGATACAGCAAAACACCGTTTTACAATGTGGAAATAATTAATTAAGGAAGATAAATATGCAAGAAAAACCTGATAAATTAGTTAAATCAGTGGTTAGAACAATGAAGATCATGGAACTGTTAGCTGAAAGCAGCAGACCACTGGGGGTTACAGAGATCAGCAGGCGAGCTGACCTCCATAAAAGCACCGTATATAGGCTGTTAGAGACAATGCAGTATTTAGGTTATATTTCCCAAAAGCCTGATTCCGGGAAATATTCGACCGGCCTTAAACTGTTTGAGGTTGGCAGTATGGTTATCAATGATCTAGATCTGCGGGAAAGAGCAAAGCCCTATTTACAGGAGTTGATGGAGGAGACAGGCGAGACTGTCCACCTGGGAATTTTAGATAAAAGAGAAATTGTTTATATAGATAAAGTTGAAAGCTTTAAGACCATCAGAATGCATTCCAAAATAGGTAGAAGGGTCTTGCCTCACAGCACAGCTTTAGGAAAGGTGATTTTAGCATTTTCTCCAATTAAAATCCTTGATGATATTATTATGAGTAACGGTCTGCCTGAAAAGACTGATAAAACCATAACAGAGGAATCTAAATTCAGGCATGAACTGCAGAAGATTAAAGAACAGGGCTATGGAATTGACGAACAGGAAAATGAAAAGGGAATTAGATGTATAGCCGGCCCTATTTTTGATCACACCGGTAAAATAATTGCCGCCTTCAGTATTTCTGGACCTGCCAGCAGAGTAACATCTGATACATTGAGGGAATATCAAGAACTGGTTTGCCGGTATTCCAGCAAAATTTCCAGTGCGCTGGGTTATAATGATTTATTGAAGAGGCCCTGCAGTGAAACTTCTGAACCAAAATAAAAAAGATTGTTTCAGCAGGTCAGATAAGAATTATTTCCGAATCAAAAAGCTATTTTATCCTGAAATCCAGGGGAACTAAAACCGCTCATAATTTTTGAAAGCCAGCTGATTCAGTCTCTGAAATTGCAGGGCAAATTCAGTTTATTTTTCAGGGGGTGATTGCTCAGGAAATATAGGGACCATATGTTAAAGCAGTTTTGTCCTTAAAGCATGTAACTTGCAAGTAAGAACTTGAATAAGCGATCACATCATATTTAAGGGGGTTTTAAGTAATAATGAACTTGAAAAGAATTAGCAAAATTTTACTTGTTTCTGCTCTGTCAATAGGTCTTGTCTTTGGTATATTTGCCTTTTTGGGAGAAGCAGTCCAGGCTGAAGATGATGAATATCATATTGCTGTAATTGTCAAAGCTACTGATTCCGGTTTCTGGCAGGATGTCTTTACAGGAGCCGAGGCAGCCGATGAAGAAATGGAAAATGTAACTATTGACTATCTTGGCCCACCATCTGAAGCCGACATTGCCCAGCAGGTAGCAATATTAGAGGATGCTGTTATTGGCAGACCCGATGCCATCGTATTAGCCTCCACAAGCTCGGATGCAACTGTGCCTCAGGTCGAAATGGCCTACGAGCAGGATACAAAAGTTATCTTAATTGACAACATGGTTCATACAGATTCCTACCACAGCTTTTTAGCAACCGACAATGTTGCCGGAGGTTATCTGGCAGCAGAAACTTTTGTTGAAATGGCTGAAGAGGATTATGGTCTTGACCTGAGCCAGGGAGTTGTAGGCCATATAAGCTCAATGGCAGGAGTCCAGGTTCTGATAGATAGAGATGAAGGTTTTCTGACAGGCATGGAAGATTTAGCCCCCGATGTTGAAATTTTAGAACCCAGATATGTAGATAACAGAATTCCTGATGCCCTGAGTGCTGCTGAAGATATCATGCTCTCCTATGGTGATGAACTGGTTGGCTTCTGGGCCAACAATAATCATACAGGCATAGGAGTAGCCAGAGCAATAGAAGAAGCTGGTGTGGCTGATGACTTTCCGGCCATCGCCTTTGATGCAGATGAAGATCAGATTCAGGCTTTAAGAGATGGCTATCTTGATGCCTTAATGGTTCAGGATCCCTTTGCCATGGGTTATGAAGGAGTCCATTCTGCTATCAAGGCAATTGAAGGTGAAGAGCTTGATGATTATGTAGATACAGGTGTTACCGTGGTCACTCAGGAGAATCTGGATGATGAAGATATCCAGCTTCTCATCAATCCTGAACAGCGCAAAGAGCATGTCTTGGGTCAATAAGCAAACAAGATTCTGAAAAAATTGCTAGGTATTTTAGCTACCGCTCTGTTCCTACGGGGCGGTAGCTAAAATTATGTTTAGGAGGGACAGCCCTATATGGAAGAAAATAATGAATACAGAATAACCATGGAAAACATCAGTAAAACCTTTCCCGGAGTCAAAGCCCTGGATAATGTCAGCTTGAAGGTGAAGGCCGGCGAAGTTCATGGGCTGGTAGGTGAAAATGGAGCAGGCAAATCTACTTTGATTAAAATCTTGATGGGAGCCCATAAAAAGGATCCCGGCAGCGGAGATATCAAAATTGAAGGCAAGAAAGTAAATATAAACAATCCCCTTCAGGCTATTGAACATGGTATGGCTGCAGTCTATCAGCATATGAAAATAGCTCCAGAACTCACAGTGGCAGAAAATATATTTTTAGGACGCCAGCCCCGCAACAATGGAATAATAAACTGGAAAAAGATGAATGAGATGGCCAGGGAAGTACTGGAAGAAGTTAATATGGAAAATATTGATCCCAGGGTAGAGCTTCGCAGCCTCTCAAATGTCAATAAAAGAATGGTTGCGATAGCCAAGGCGCTTTCTCAGGATGTCAATATTATAATCTTTGATGAGCCTACCGCTCAGCTGGCTGAAGAGGAAACAGAAGAGCTTCATCGCCACATCAAGGATTTAAAAGATAAGGATATTTCAATCATATACATTTCTCACCGGCTGGATGAAGTCTTCAATATCTGCGATCGGGTCAGTGTACTGAGAGACGGCAAACTGGTTATGACCGATCGAGTTGAAAATCTAACTGAAAATGATTTGATCACTCATATGGTGGGAAGAGAGGTTGGAGATCTATACTATAAAGAAGAGATAGAGTTCGGAGATGTTGTTCTGGAGGTTAAGGATTTAGAGGTTGAATCTAAAATTGAAAATGTCAGTTTTCAGCTTCGCGAAGGCGAAGTTTTAGGAGTCTTTGGCCTTGTGGGGGCAGGAAGGACAGAGATGGTTAAGTCTCTTTTCGGGGTGCATAGTGCTGATAGCGGTTTGATCAAAATCAATGGCAAGGAAGTAAAAATTAATTCTCCTCTACAGGCTATCAAAAGCGGAATGGCCTTTATCCCCGAGGACCGCCATACTGAAGGTGTTGCTTTAACCCAGGATATAGTTGACAACAGCAATCTTGTCAGATCCTTACTGCAGGCTAATTATGGTCTATTGAATGCCAGAGAAGAACAAAAAATAGCAGAAGAAAATGTTGAAGATCTTGACATCAGAACACCCTCCATCTTTCAAAAATTAAGGTACTTAAGTGGAGGAAACCAGCAGAAAGTTGTTGTTGCAAAATGGATTAATGCCAATTCCAAAATTATTCTGATGGATGAGCCAACAGTAGGTATTGATGTTGGCGCCAAAAAAGAAATTTATAAGCTTATGGCAGAGCTTTTAAAGCAGGGCAAGGCTATAATTTTTATTTCTTCCTATATACCTGAACTTTTAGGGATATGCGATAAAATAATGACCCTCTCCGAGGGCAGGATGACCAGTGTTATGAAAACCAGCGAAGCGACTCAGGAAGAGCTGCTTTATTATGCTACCAGATAACAGGCGTAGATCCAGGCTGATAATTAACAATATATAAATTAGGGGTTGAAAATATGATTGATGACATTAAAAGTTTTTACTGGAGACATGCTCAGAGGATAACCTTCTTTGTTATTCTCGTGCTGTTATGGTTTCTCTTTTCGCTCTTTATACCACGCTTTTTTTCCTATGCCAATTTTTTCAATCTGGCAAGGAGAACGGCTGTAGTAGGTGTGGTATCCGTAGGAATGACAATTGTTTTAATATCTCAGGGTGTGGACCTTTCCGTTGGTTCCTATGTAGCCTTGAGTGGAGTTCTTATCGGGTCCTTTCTAACCGGAGCCCGGGGTTTTCCGGAACTTTCAATTCCTTTAGCAATTCTGGCAACCTTTTTAATTCTGGGCTTTCTCGGTTTTATTGTCGGCTTTGCCATTAATGATTTAAAAGTCCCCTCCTTTGTGGCTGGGCTGGGGATGATGAGCATAGCGCGAGGCCTGGCAATGGTTCTGTCCGGCGGTCGAATAATCACCGGCCTGCCTGTAGAATTTACCGGTTTTGCCAGGATGGAATTTTTGGGTCTACCAAGTTTATTTATTGTCCTGCTGGTGATAATGTTTGGGTCAAGCTTTATGATGAACAGAACAAAGTTTGGCCGAAATGTTTATACTATTGGAAGCAGTAAAGAGGTTGCTCTCTTATCCGGTATTAATCTCCGCTGGAATTACTATGCTATCTATATTATAAATGCTCTGCTTTCAGCAATTGCAGGCATAATGCTGGCAGCCCGGCTTTCCTCAGGCATCCCATCCGAGGGAGTAATGATGGAACTGGATGCTATAGCAGCAGCAATAATTGGCGGTACAGGTCTGGCCGGGGGTGAAGGCAGCATATATGGTACGATGCTGGGAGCGCTGCTCATTGGTTCTCTGCAGAATGCCGGCAACTTGATGGGCTTGGATCCCTTCTATCTTCAAATAGCCACCGGTCTGGTAATTATTGTTGCAGTTGCCCTTGATCAGCTGAGAAGGCAGCAGAGTTAAATCTAATCCTGACAGCCTGAACCTGAAGTTAAACTGTCCCTCAGCAGAATAATAGTTTAAGTATCATAATTAATGTAATGTATCTGCTGGATCTTCCGGGATCTTAACCTATGGGCTGTGAACCTAGCAAGCTTAACAGACTTATCCTGCCTGAGGTCCTGCAGAAAGGAGGAGTTATGAAAAAAAGAGGGATTTTTAATCACTACATCTCTGATATCGTGGCTTCTATGGGGCATAAAGACAGACTGGTGATTACTGATCTGGGGTTTCCTATTCCTGCTGAAGCCTATAAAGTTGATATCGTTCTAAACGCCGGCTCACCGGGAACCAGGGAGACATTAATAGAGGTACTGAAGGAGCTCCAGATTGAAAAAGCAGTACTGGCAGAACAGATGCCAGAGGAAAGCCCAGAGGCTCACCGGGAACTGAAAGACACCCTGGCGGCTGAAGTGGATCATGAGCATTATGAAATTGACTATATTGATCACTGGGATATGGTCGATATAGCCAGAGAGGCCAAGGGGGTTATCAGAACCGGTTCAGTGATACCCTACAGCAATATAGTCCTGGTTTCTGGTGCCAGAGGTGTTTTTTATTAAAGGGAGTGAAAGCTGTGCAAAAAAGTTCCAAAGTTCCTGAAATAACAGTAATTGGCAGCAATATGATGGACCTGATCACCTATATGGAGAGGCTGCCTGAGCCAGGTGAGACCATAGAAGCTCCTGACTTTGAACTGGGTTTTGGCGGCAAGGGAGCCAATCAGGCTGTAGCCGCAGCCCTGCTTGGTGCTGAGGTCAATATGGTAACCCGGGTTGGTGAAGATCTATTCGGAGATGAAGTAATTAAAAATTTCCAGGATTATGGCATTAATACTGAAAAAATAGAGAAAATAGCCGGTGAGAGCAGCGGTGTAGCGCCGATCTTTGTTGACCCTCAGGGAGAAAACAGAATCTTTATTATTAAAGGTGCCAATAATTATCTGACTCCAGAAGCGGTCAGGGAGGCTGAAGAGTTAATAGCTGAAAGTGATCTGGTTTTGTTTCAATTAGAAATTGCTCTGGATTCAGTTTATGAAGCCATAGCATTGGCTGATCATTATGAGACAGCTTCCATATTAAATCCGGCACCTATGAATAAGGATTTACAGCCTGCCGGATTAGAGGGACTGGATTTTTTCATTCCCAATGAGACAGAACTGGCTGCCTTTACCGGCAGTTCTGACCTTGCCGGAGATGATATTAAAAGATCAGCGGAAGCACTGCTTTCCCGGGGAATTAAAACAGTTATAGTAACCCTGGGTTCAGAGGGCTCCTGCATTGTTGATCAGTCGGGGGAGAGGGCTGTTCCCGCCCCTGAGGTCGAGCCGGTAGATACCACCGGAGCAGGAGATGCCTTTATCGGCAGCCTGGCAGTTTTTAGCCAGCAGGAAACTGATCTGGATAAGGCGGTGAGCAGAGCCAATCAGTATGCTGCCCTATCAACCCTTGAGCGGGGAACCCAGAAATCCTATCTCTCAAGGGAAGATTTTTTTGCCAGGCTGAACCAGAAACACTGGAGGTGCTAATAAAATGAAGTATATCCTTGCTCATGATCTCGGCACCACAGGGAACAAAGCCACCTTATATAACCAGCAGGGCGAGATGACTGCCAGCAATTTTTCTGCCTATAAAACCAGGCATCTCGGGGATAATCGAGTTGAACAGAACCCCGAAGACTGGTGGCAGGCCGTTAAAGAGAGTACCAGTGAGCTTATTAATACTTCGGGAATCTCTTCGGAGGAGATTGCTGTGATTTCCTTTAGCGGCCAGATGATGGGCTGTGTTCCGGTAGATGAAAAGGCCCGGCCAATCCGCAATGCTATTATCTGGGCTGATCAGAGGAGTACAGCTGAAGAGGAGGAGATGATAGCAAGAATTGGAGCCGATAAAGGTTATAAAATAACCGGACATCGGCTCAGCGCTTCCTATTCTGCAGCGAAAATTAAATGGCTGATGAATCAGGAAAGAGATATCTATGATAAAACCCATAAATTTTTACAGGCCAAGGATTACATCATTGCCAGGCTGACAGGAGTTTTTGCCACCGATTATTCCGATGCCTCCGGGACCAATCTGCTGGATTTAGAAAAACTGCAGTGGTCACCTGAAATTTCTGCCGCTCTGGAGCTTGATCAGGAAAAACTGCCGGAGTTAAAGGAATCAACGGCTGTGGCGGGAGAACTGCTGAAATCTGCCGCAGAAGATTTGAATCTTCCGCCAGGTATTCCGGTTGTTATGGGAGCAGGTGATGGCGTTACTGCCAGTGTGGGAGCAGGCTCCACAGCTCCGGGCACAGCCTATAATTACCTCGGCTCCTCTTCCTGGATAGCCCTGACAGCAAAAGAGCCGATCTTTGATCCTGAGAAAAGAACCTTTAACTGGGCCCACGCTGTCTCTGGTTTATATGCTCCCTGCGGCACCATGCAGAGTGCGGGGGCTTCCTATGCCTGGCTCAGGGATAACATCGCCTGGCTGGAGCAGCAGACAGCAGCTGAACTTGATTTTGAAGCCTACGATCTCATGAACATCAGAGTTTCTCAATCCCGGCCGGGAGCAGACAAACTTCTGTTTTTGCCCTACTTAATGGGAGAGAGAAGTCCTCACTGGAATCCCGAAGCCCGGGGAGCCTTTCTGGGGCTTTCTATGAATAATGATCGGGCTGATCTGATGAGGGCTGTGATGGAAGGAGTTACCTTTAATTTAAGAATCATTCTTGATAGCTTCGCCAAAGAACTAAACTTTGATGAGATAAGGATAATTGGAGGAGGAGCGGAAAGCAGCATCTGGAGAGAAATAATGGCAAATATCTATCGCAAAAAGGTTTTAAAGCTGAAGATATTACGGGAGGCACCCTCTCTGGGAGCTGCTATTATCGGTGGTGTTGCTGTCGATATATTTCCCGACTTCTCTGTGGCCGAAAAACTAAATCCTGTAGTTGACAGGATAGAAGCTACCCCCGAAGTTGCGGATACCTATCAGGAAATATATCCTGTTTTTAAAGATAGTTACCGGGCTCTCACAGATATTTACTCCCGTTTGAAGAGTCTCAAGCTATAAATTGTTTTGAGGTTATCGATTAGAGGATTGTGAATGGGAAATATTTCAGGAATAAAGAGCAAAAGAATAAAGATAATTCCACAGCAGGCAGGATTATCTATCCTGTCCTGGAAGAGAAATGAGGTAGTAGCCTATGGAATTTTATCTAGACAGTGCCAGCCTGGAGGAAATAAGGGAGATCTCCAGCTGGCTGCCCCTTAAGGGCGTCACCTTAAATCCCGGGCTCGTCAGCAGAGAGAAGGTCAAACTATTTACTCTTATTGACAAAATCCTGACCGAGTTTCCCGGTTATCTGATGCATGTCCAGGTTCTGGGTGAGGATAAAAGGAAAATCTGCCAGGAAGCTGAAGAGATTTATAACCAGGCACCCGGGAAGATTTTTGTTAAAATTCCCGCCACCAGAGAAGGATTTGCAGCTTTGCAGGAACTAAAGGATACTGATTTTAAGCTGACAGTTACAGCTGTTTATACTGCCAGCCAGGCTCTGCTGGCAGCCAGCTGTAATGCCGATTATATAGCACCCTATGTCAGCCGGATTGCTAAAGAGGAAAGATCCGGCCTTGAGCTCTGCCGTGAGATGAAAAATATTTTGTCCTGCCAGGGCTTCAGCAGCAAAATAATAGCTGCCAGCTTGAAAAATGCCAATCAGCTTAAAGAGCTGGCCGGAATGGGCATCAGCACAGTCACCCTCTCGCCGGAGTTATCCAGGACAGCCTTTTCCAGCGCCAGCACCTGCAGAGATGTTGAGGACTTTATCAAAGAATGGCTGGAGGTATTTAGAGAGCAGGAACTTGATTCTGATCTAAAATAAAAAAACTATTTCAAGGAGGTAATACAGATTATGGAATATCGGGAACTGGGCAGTACCGGAGAAAAGGTTTCAGTAATAGGAGTTGGCTGCTGGCAGATGGGCGGCAACTGGACCGGCATGTCCAGAGAACGGGCAGTTAAGGCTATTCACAAAGCAAAGGAGTTAGGGATAAATTTTTTCGATGTCGCCCCTATCTATGGCTTAGGAGAAGCAGAAAAACTGCTGGGAGAGGCTGTCAGTGATTTCCGGGAGGAAATTTTTATCGCCAGCAAAGTAGGTCTGCGCTGGCAGAAAAAATTCTCGCCTGAGCAGAGAGATCTGACTCCAGAAAGTATGAGGTGGGAAATAGAAGAGAGTTTGAAAAGGCTGGGAACTGATTATATTGACCTCTATCAGTTTCACTGGCCTGATCCCAATGAAGATATCGAAAAGAGCCTTCAACTGGCTCTTGAACTCAAGCAGGAGGGTAAGATCAGATATATCGGGCTGAGCAACTTTTCCGTTCCTGAGCTTGATAAAGCGAATAACTATACCGATATAGCCAGCAATCAGGTGCTCTTCAATGCTCTGGAACATGANCCCCTGCAGTATCATGGCATACCTCTGGAGTACCGGACCAGAAGCGAAATAATTCCTTACTGTGAAGAAAACAATATTTCNGTAATTCCTTACAGTCCCCTCTGTCAGGGTCTGCTGACTGATTCCTTTAATATTGAAGACTGGGATGAGGATGATGTAAGAAATGCCAACCCCAAATTTAAGGGCGACTGGCTTAAGACCTGTCAGAATAAAGTTGATCAGCTTAAAGAAATCGCCCGGGATTATGGCAGACCTCTGGTACAGCTGGCTTTTAACTGGCTTAGAGCCCAGCCGGCTGTAACAACAATAATTGCAGGTACTACCAATCCTGATCATGTGGAAGAGAATGCAGCTTCTTTGGAATGGGAGCTTTCAGAAACTGATCTGGAAAAAATAGATAGGATTTTAGCATAAGCTTAATACTTAAGTCAAATTTTAAAGCAGGAGACCCCTTTAACCTGCCAGACATTTGTTGCTTGTAAAACTTGTAAAATTTTGATACTGTACCTCTGATAATACCAGGGGTGTTTAATCAAGCTTTCTGCAGGCCTTACAGTCTTATTATTGCACTGATGCCAAAAATATACTGTTAAAAATATTCTCTCCCCCTCCCTGGTTATCACGGAATAACCGGGGAGAAGAGATGTTTTTTACTGGAAAAGGGAGGCCAGATATATATGGAATTATTTTCTCCAGTCAACAGCAAATTTAATTTTGCCGAAATGAAGATGGAGCCAGAGGGAGAGTTGATCACCAGAAATCTCACTGATATGGATTGGATGTTTAAAGATCAAAGGGCAGTTGAAAAACTAAAGGCAGAAGATCCCCAGATATATCGATATTATAATATCAAAATACCGGAAGAAAAAGGCCATTTACAGCACTGTATAAGTGTCATTAATCCCGGAAAAATTGGTGAAGAGTACTATATGACAAAAGGTCACTTTCATGCCAGGAAGGAGACCGCTGAAGTTTATTATACCATTCAGGGGCGCGGTAAGCTTTTGCTGCAGTCAGTAACGGACAAAAAGCCTGAGGTTCAGGTTCTGGAGATGGAAAAGGGCAGCCTTTCCTACGTTCCTCCCTGCTGGGCTCATAGATGCGTTAACACCGGTAATGAAGAACTTGTATTTGCAGGCATTTATCCCGGGGATGCCGGCCATATCTATGGAGAAATTGAAGAAAAGGGATTCGCCAGACTGATTGTTGAAAGGGAGGGCAGACCTGCGATAATTGATAACTTAAAATATGGGTAATGTCAAAAGAACCATGATAGAACAGGTTGAGAGGCAGAAACTGCCATTTAATTAAGCCAGGGAGTGAAATGATGAAGATATTAATAACCCCGAGGTCCTTTGCCTCAATAACAGCTGAGCCCTTAGAAATACTGGAACGGGAAGGTTATGAGCTTATCTTAAATGAAACCGGAGAAAGATATTCTGAAGAACAGCTGATCGACCTGATTACAGAGGTCAGAGGTGTGATTGTCGGGACTGACCCCTTAAATTCCAGAGTTTTAAGCCAGGCAGAAGATCTGAAAATTATCTCCAAATATGGGGTGGGAACAGACAATATTGACCTGGATTATGCTGCAGCAAATAATATTGCGGTGACAAATACCCCGGAGGCTAACTCCAGCTCGGTGGCTGAACTGGTGATTGCTGCTATATTCACCCTTGCTAGAAAGATTGTCAAGGCTGATCAGAAGACCAAGGCCGGGTACCGGGGAAAGATAATAGGCAATCTGGTCAGAGATAAAACGCTGGGAGTTATTGGTCTGGGCAAAATAGGCAGGAATGCAGCGCTGGCTGCCCGGGGTCTGGGCATGGAGGTTTTGGCTCATGACATTCACAGGGACCAGGAGTTTGCCCGTGAGCATGGGATAGAATATGTTGAACTTTCCTCTTTGATTACAAGCTCTGACTTTATTACCTGCCATGTCCCGCTGAACTCCAAAACTAAAGACCTATTATCAAAGGAAGAGTTCAGTCAGATGAAAAACAGCGTTTATCTCATCAACACCTCCAGAGAAGGCATCCTGAATGAAAAAGATTTAATAGATTCCCTGCTTGCCGGCCAGATAGCGGGTTGTGCTCTGGATGTCTTTGGAGACAAAGTTATCAGAGCAATTAAAGAAAATCCCGAACTGGAAGAGCGGATTATTTTATCACCCCATATGGGTGCTCACACCGAGGAAGCGATTACCAGAATGGGAGTTGAATCAGCCCAAAACATTGTTAATTTCTTCAAAGGAGAAAGGCTTGAAAACAGGGTAGTATAAGAACCGGTCAGAGTCTGTGATAAACCATCTCAGCATATCAAAATTCAGTTCTTACTGGAGGCTCAATAAATTGACAAACAGGGCATTATCAGAAAAATTTATCACAGGATATTGGGCTTTGATATTAACCGAAATGAAGTTAGCAAAAAATGTCAGGAAGCAATAATTAATAATTTTTATTCTGTATAACTCTGCCCTCTATTATGCTCTGCTTCTATCTTGAGGAACTGATAGGCAGTAAGGTAAAAGCAGTCACCGGTATCGGTGTTCCCTTTGGCAATACAAACAGAGAAAGCAAAGCTGCTAAAGCCAGGGTAGATAGAATAGGAGCAAGCTCGGGAGTGGAAATTGTAACGAACTGACCACGAATAGTTCATAAAGAAATATAGCATAGCTTATTGTTGGCATTTTCATTCTGAATAAATTATTATCTTTATTTGTTTTTCATCTCAAAATTTATATCTGCTGAAAGGAGGCAATAAGATGACCAATCTGCCTGCTCCCCCCGAAAAAAAGACCATGTACTTCATTGGAGTTACAACCGGAGAATCATCAATAAATGATGTCTTTCCCCGCTGGGCCGAGGTGTTAAATCTGGATGCTGAGCTGACAGGCATCGATCATGAGATTCATGATTCTCCTGAAGCCTACCGCCAGACTGTTAAATTTCTTAAAGAGGAGGAACTGGCCCGGGGAGCCCTGGTAACAACCCATAAAATTGATATATATGANGCCGCTAAGGATTTGTTTGATTACTTTGATTATCATGCTGCAGTTCAAAGGGAGATCTCCTGTATTTCCAAGATTGACGGAAAANTGGTGGCTCATGCCAAAGATCCTGTTACCAGCGGTCGGNCCATAGAGGATTTTGTTCCCGAGGATTTCTGGCAGAAGCATCGGGGAGAGCTGATGATCATGGGGGCAGGAGGCAGCGCCAGGGCTATAAGTTCCTATTTATTTGATCCTGAGCTCCCAGAGGAGAAGCGCCCTTCCCGTTTAATCATCAATAATAGAAGCCAGCCTCGCCTGGATAAATTTGCCCGTATCTTTTCCGAAATTAACCCTGAGATAGAGGTTGAGTATAATTTAACTCCTAACCTGGAAGATAATGATGAAATTTTAAAAGAGCTAAAGCCCTATTCCTTAATTGTTAATGCCACCGGTCTGGGAAAGGACAGACCGGGGTCTCCGCTGACCGATGACTGTGAATTTCCCGAGAACAGCCTGATCTGGGAGATTAACTATCGGGGAGATCTTAAATTTATGCAGCAGGCTCTGGCCCAGAAGAAAGAAAAAAATCTCATCGTGGAAGACGGCTGGCGTTATTTTATTCATGGCTGGTCTGAACATATCAGCGAGGTTTTTGATCTGGAATTA
>SL_5KL_010_SEDDRAFT_10001045_pt1 | contig 17329 bp, 12 predicted proteins | sample SodLakKL_010_SED_FD_9118 | JGI IMG/M metagenome (IMG submission 9118)
CACACCCACCTGGAAGAGTACGCCTTCGAGAAAGACATCCTGCAGCGGGACTATAACCCCCTGGATATCCACCTGCCCTGGGTGTCGAAGAAGTTGCTGTGGAATCCAGAGCCCCTAGGGTCTTTCTTTGGGGAGGTCTGCCTGGAAGCCTGGCAGCGCAACCCCGACGACTTTGGCCGCGAGGTGATGGATATCCTAGAGGAGCGCCTGGGATGCGCTCCCCTGGAAGAGGCCCTGAGTGCGCCAATTGAACCTGAACGGCGCCCCCTGGCATTACAACAGGCTTGAGGATGTTTTGGGAACTAGCAGACAGGTCTATGACGTTCTCGGTAACGCGAAACGACTAACCTTTCCAGTTTTGTTTGGCTCTAGAGAAAATTTCATCTAATTGCTGCTCTTCGTAGATCTGACGAGAAATGTCTACGTAGTCAGTGGAGTTTTGGTTGATTAATGCCAGAAAGCGCAGTGTAGTGGCTACCCTCAAGCTCTTGCTTGAGGGTAGTCAGGGCTTTGACTCGAAGTTGAGCATCATTTAGGGTGGGGATGGAATCTGTCATGGGGTTTCTCTGCGAATATAATCAACTGGATTCAAAACTTTACAAGCTAATGCAAGCTTCTTAGCCTGCCGCATCAGGGCATCATCACAGGTGAGGAAGAAGTTGGCCTGGGGGATGGGCTCCACCCAGGTGATTCAATGACTTACCCTCCGGACAGGCTCCGCCACCGCAGTACCGAAGCACTGACCTGCGATTGATGGCGTCGACGACGGTGGCAGAGTCGCCCAACAGGATGTGGCAGAGTCGATCTGGGTGGTAGGTGGGCAGCTTGAACTAAGTGGAGACCTTGAGGTCTCCAGGATTTGGATGGGTTATACGGGTTTCTGATCCCTGTAATACCTCTGAAATGCCCCTGACACAGCATTGCCACATCGGCTAATTAATTTTAATTACCAAATCAATCGCCCCTCACACTCAGAAAGGACAAACACTATGGAGACCTGCGTTCGCGATCGCCAAGTTCCCCCCACAAGCTACCGCCCAGCCCCAGCCTTTGACTATGAAACCGAAGCTCTGCGTCACTGCGAACAGGGCAAACTTTACCTGGAAATGGGTCGCTATCCAGAGGCGCTAGAGCAGTTTGAGCAAGCGCTAACCGCTCACCCCCACGACATCGAGAGCTGGTACAACCGTGCCGATGCCCTGGCCTGCCTGGGCCGCTACGACGTCGCCCTGCAAAGTCTGGAGCAGGGCCAAGAGTTGGCCGGTTTTGCCGACCCTCGATTTTGGGTGCAAAAGGCTGCGTTGTTCATCCTGATCCATCAGCCAGAGGCAGCCCTCAATTGCTGCAACCATGTCCTTTTGCGATCGCCCAACCACCGTCAGGCCTGGCTATTTCGTGGCGTGGCCCTGCATCGTTTAGGGCAGGTTCGGGCCGCTTACCGCAGCTACCAGCGGGTGGCCCAGTCAGACCTACCCCCTATTGCTGAATCAATCCAGAAGCTTTGCCACGACCTTGCCGCTCATCACCAGGCTAGTTAGCATTGTCGCGAATCGCCTTGCGTAATTAAATGCGGGTTGTATTTGCAGATACAGGTTACTGGGTTGCCCTGCTAAATCCACAAGAACACTGACACGATAAAGCCGTAAAACTCTCTAAGACTCTCTACCCTGTGCATATCGTTACCCGCGAAATGGTGCTGTTTGAGTTCTCTCCTGGTGCCCAGACTCCTGCCTCTATACTTCCTGGGGTGTCCCCTGCCGCCGTTACCCTGCTGTTCGGGTTGTTACCGGGACCGGGACGGCCTGTGATCGAGGCGGAGCCTCGGGGAATGCGCCCAGGCTTTGCCTGGGCGCCAGAATTTGATAAATAAACCGTGAAGGTCCATGGCCAGTACCAGGAATGCGGCTTAACCTGGAGGAGATATTAGCTCAACCTAAGAATCTGTGCCGACTGCAGAAGTTAGGACACAGAAGCTGGGTTGTCGTTTCTGCTGCCTCCTGCCTCCTGCCTCCCGCTGATCTCCGCATGACACCTGACCTTAGCTGCAACCATGCTGCACCCATTCAAGCGCTGGAGAAAACCCCAGCCGCCGCCCCCTGAATCACTAAGCCAGGCGGATTATGAACACCTGGTCAGGGATCTGGCGGCCCAGGCCAGCCAGGGGGCCAGTTGGCCGCAACTTTTAGCCACCCTGCAAAACCGGGGGCTGAGCCCAGAACAAGTGGCCCAGTGGATGACGCAGTACGGCGGCAAGTGGGTAAAACAACCAGAGACCGAGTTTGGCCATGGGTTGCTGCGGTTGAGTGAGGTGGCCGAGGGTAGCCTGGCCGAGATTACAAAGATCCTGGGGCAAGCCATCACCCAAGGACCAGAGCCCCCGCCGCCCGCTGTGGAGTTGTCGGCAACCTCAGAGTCTACTGAGAGTACCGTTAGCGCTCAGAACCCAGAGACACCGACGAATGTAGAGCCTGACCCGACGGTGTTGGCAGAGATCGAAGCTTACTTAAGAGGTGATTTTAGCCTTGCTGATCTCAACCCTACCCCAACGGCTGGGCAAAGTTTTACTCCAGAGATATCCCAGCCAACGCCGACAGCCCCATTCACCGATCCATTAGAAAGCGTTAATCCATCACCAACGCCTCAAATTAACTCCCCGACAGCGAGTCACTGCTTAAAGCAGGCCCAAAAACTCTATCTCCTGAGGCGTTACGAGGAGGCTCTGGCCAGCCTTGACCAGGCACTCTCACTCCAATCGGACCTTGCTATGGCTTGGAACGGTCGAGGATCCATCCTAGCTAGTCTAGGGCGTTACAAGGAGGCCCTGGCTAGCTAGGATCAGGCCGTCACCCGCCAGACCGACCTTGCTGCGGCTTGGGTTGGTCGAGGTATCGCTTTATACAAGCTTCGGCATTGCGAAGAGGCATTGGACAGTTATGACCAGGCCGTCACTCTCGAGCCGGGCTTTGCTGAAGCTTGGTCAAATCGAGGCATCACCTTATACGAGCTTGGGCATTACGAGAAGGCGCTAGCTAGCTATGACCGAGTCATCACCCTCAATCCGAGCTTTACTGAGGCTTGGTTCCTTCGAGGTGACACCTTACGTACACTAGAGCATTACGAGGAGGCGCTAGCTAGCTATGACCGAGTCATCACCCTCAATCCGAGCTTTGCTGAGGCTTGGAAGGATCGAGGCATGATTTTACATTATCGCCTCAAGCGTTACGAGGAAGCCCTGGCCAGCTATGATCAGGCCCTTAACCTCCAGCCAGAAAATCCTAGGACTTGGGCTAATCGAGGCGCTCTCTTGCATAACCAGCTGGGGCATTACGAGGAAGCCCTGGCCAGCCATGACCAGGCCATCACTCTCCAGCCGGATTTGGCCATAGCTTGGTTCAATCGAGGCGTTACCTTAGGAAAACTGGAGCGTTCCAAAGAGAGATTAGAAAGCTATGACTATGCTCTCTCTCTACAACCAGACTTGACTAATGCTTGGATTGATCGAGGCATAGCTGTGGCCCATCTGTCTCACTATCAACCTGAGGATGAATCACTTTTTAGGCTAAAGATTCAGCAAGAACTAGATAGCCGCTCTCGCTGTGCCCTAACCAGTTTTTTCAACCGGGATGTCGATGCCATCCGAGTGCATGTCTTGAAGTCTCTGGGGCACTCTAAAACACAATTACTCCAGACCTTTGCCGACACTGACAACCCTCAGCTCTTGGCCCTGATTCAACAGCCTCCCTCGCCAGAGTTAGAGACGGTCATCGCTGCGCCTATTTCGGCTGAATTGCAGTTCCTGGTTAATCAACCTGTTTTACCTGGCGTGCTGCAAAAAATTACCGAGGATGCCGCCCGGTCCCCCAGTCGGTTCTGCCCCGAGTTACAGGTCGGCGGCTATCAGGGACAACTCAACAGTTACCGGGCCGAACTGGGGGAACACTCCCAAGACGAACCAAAGAAAGCTATCTGTAAAGATACGCACCCAGAGGGTTGGGGAACATTACATCGCGCCATTGGTCAAGCCCACTATTTTGAGGGACGTCAGCAGGTCAGCCCTCGGCCCTACTGGCGAAAGGCCGCCAATAGTTTTAAGCGGGCCTTGGAAACGCTACGACCGCCCCAGTTTGAAACGCTGTACTTTGAAACCCTGCAAGACCTGATCCGAGCCCTCCTTGGCATTGGGGAAACCCAGGAAGCTGAGGCCCTGCAACAAGAGGCGACAGACTACATTCGGCGGGTATTGGCGGAGGCTGACCATCGACATGATCGCCAACAACAGTTGGGGCTCTGGTTAGCGAAGTTCCAGCAACTCACCGTGGATGCGGCCATCCAGGCGGGAGATTTCCCTCAAGCCCTGAGCACCGCCGAGATAGCAAAAAATGTCTGCCTGCGCTGGCTGCTGGACCTGGATGAGGTGCCCGACGTTACCTTCGCGGAAATGCAGGCGCTGGTGGATGAGCACACGGCGATGGTTTACTGGCACCTGAGCCCATCGGCCCTGACCACCTTTTTGCTGCTGCCGGGGGCCAGTGAGCCGGTGGTGATTCCGCCGCCAGACCTCGCTGTTGATCCTACCCAAGCCTTAGCCAACGATGAACGGCCCTTGGGGCTGAAGCAGATGGTGCGATGGGAGGACTGGCTGAGTCAGTGGAACCAGGACTATGACAATTACAGTTCTGCCCAAAATAAAACCGATAAGCAGCCAGCGGGTGCCCTGAGCGAAGTCGAAGGGCACAACTTTGGAGGGGCCAGTCATTTTGAGCAACCTCCTAAAACCGTAGAGCTTACGACCTGGCGCAGGGGGCATCCCTGGCGCACCCAGATGGCTAGCCGGTTAACATCCCTGGGCCAACTGCTAAACGTCGAGGCGATCCACGCCGCCTTGCAAGGCTATCCCATCCAGCGATTGCGGCTGATTCCCCACCGCGATTTGCACCGATTTCCCCTACACACCTTCTTCGACCAATACGACTGCACCTACCTGCCCAGTGCCAAAGTCGGACTCGATCGCCTGTCCCAAAGTCAGCCCCAGACCTATAAAGATTTGCTGATCGCAGAAAACCCCCAGAGCACCGCCACAGTCAAAACCCTGACCCAAAAGCTGGATGAGCTGCCCTTTGCCGAAGTGGAAGCTGAGCTGATTCGCCAACAGTTCCGGGAGGCCGGGGGTGACCAACCAGGGCAAATCACGACGCTAGAAAATCAGCAGGTGCCCTACGACCGCCTCTTAGGTGCGCTGGGGCAGGCCCAGGGTGTGTTTCACTTTACTGGCCATGGGCTGTACAACAGTCGCAACCCGGCCCAGTCTTGCTTGTTTTTAACCGGCGGCGATCGCCTCACCCTGGCCGATATCGTCCACCCCGCCCCAGACCTGGGCTATAGCGATTTGAGCCCCTATCAATTGGTGTTCCTGGCCGCCTGTGAAACCGGGGTGGCGGGCAACCAAACCATCACCGACGACTATGTGGGCCTGGTCAGTGCCTGCCTCAAGGCTAAGGCGGGCTGTGTGGTCAGTACCCTATGGCGCATTGAGTCTGGCTCCAGCCTGATTTTCGTCAGCCAGTTTTATCAGGCGTTGCTGGCCGGAGCACCCCCGGCCCAGGCACTCCGCAAAGCCCAGAACTTTCTCAAAACCGCCACCTACGACCAAATTACAACGACCCTCCAGGGTTACATCGATTTAATCGATCGCAGTGCGCTCGATCCAAACTCAAAAGACTCCATACAGCTCACCTTGAAGGATGAACTCGCACGGATGGGTTCAAACCCCCAAGCCGCTTCTACAATGGAGTCGCATCAGCCGCCAGGCTATCCCTATCGACATCCCTATTACTGGGCCGCCTATACGGTCTCTGGACTATGAAAGATACCGATAAACGAACCTTGCGATCGGTCTTGCTGACCCTGGGTTTGCAAGATGACCAAGCTCTATTGCCAGATAGCCTAATCAGCGCGTTCCAAGCCTTTGCCAATAACCCTAATGCCTCGGTTATGGAGCTGCATCGGGCGATAGTTGAGACTTCTCTGGCAGAAACCTACCAGAGAAGTCGCACCTGGTTGAGTGGTCTGGCCGCCGAGCAAGGTCTGGGGTGGGACTTTGGCCCAGACAATCAAGACGATGCCATCACTCGGGAACGGGAAAACATTGCCCGTGATACTGAGGAGGCCAATCGTCAGTGCAAAGCGCAACTGGCAGCGATCGACGCCAACTTGGATAAGGCCAAGCAAATTCTGGCCACACAGAACCCGATTCAGGCCATTCACCAGCTCGATGAGGCCCGCAAATCTTGATGATCGACCACGACCCGAAGGCCGACCTGACTCTGCATTACCCTGCCCTTGATTTATTTCTCTACGACCTACAGGATGGGCTGGGTAAGAGTGCGGCGGCGGTCGATCAAAAGCGGCGACAAGTCTGGCAGGGGATTTTGAATGGCCAGCTCACCGAAGCTGCCCTGGCAGAAATTAAGGGGCGGGAAGAAACCCTGTCGGGCTATATCGAGCTACTGGCAGAAAAACGCCTGCGGTTTTCGCCCCCCTACGATGGCTACTACTACCCGGTGAAGTTGGGCGACACCTTTGCCGTTATGGTTGACTGTTCTGGCAAATCCTGTGATGACGCTGCTTCTACCCTATCCTTGGCGGAACAGCTTCAACACATGAAAGCCGGTGTACAAGAACATGCCCGCATCATTCCGGGGCAGATGGGCCAGAGTTGGTTAATTTGGGGGCAATTGCCCGATAGCAGCCAGTCCCCAGAGGCCACGGCCCGTTTTCTTCATGATCAGTTGGCCTTGTTCCCCTCCCCCAACTGGGATCAAGATTGCCGAGGTCAAGGGCGCTATCAGGGAGCAACTCTGTTTGAACTCCAACGGCCCGACCAAACTCCTGATGGCCACAATCAGCATCACTACGCCCTGATTGGCCTATTCCCGGCCCATCTGTCTAAAGGGGAACTGCAAGGCATTATGGGTCAGTTCTACCGCCACCTAATGCGTCTATTCCACTACCGCAATAAAATATTGTGGGTCTATGAGCAGAGTTTTCAACTCAAAACCAGCCTGAAGGCGGCCACCAGTACGGTGCAAACCTTGACCGAACAACTGCCTGGACTGATTGCTCAGCCCAAGGTAGACCTAAACAGCCTTCAGCAAAATTTAGCCACCGCTCTCCAGATTGCTCAGCCCTACGCAACAAACCTGGGCTACTTTGCCGAGCAAGCCTCAACCATTGAGGTCAACCTTCAAAACTATGGCCTCCGATTAGACGCCATGGAAAAGCAAGATCCAGCTTGTGATTTGGTCTTTCTCAGGCACTTTGAAGAACTGGCCCAAGAAAAATACCTAGCCCAACTGCAAACCGATGAAAAGATTTTAACGGCTGGGTTTAAGCCCCTAGAAAACTACACCAAAACAGTGACGGGCATCATTGACATTGAGCGCAGCAAAAACGAGCGCAAACTGAACCTAACGATCGCCTCAGCCAGTGCTGGTTTGGGAGCCGCTTCCCTAGCCGCTTCTACCTTTAATGACCAGGCCAAGCAATTGGTGGCGGTGTGGATGCCGCCGCCCCAGGGGCAAACCCAGCCCCCGGTAACCAGCTATTTGATCAGCACCGCCCTCGCCTTTGGCGTCAGTGCTAGCGTGGGTGTATTGTTCGCCTGGCTAACCTACCGTTTACTCCGGCGACGAGGTTAGCCATCCCCAACATCATCCGCCAGATCAGGCCGTAGGACAAAACAAGACTTTCAGCGACTTGCGAGAGCTCTTTTGGGAGCCTATTTCAGTAGCAGTCCGTGTCGGGTTCTTATCCCTAGTACCACCTGGCATAAATACGACCACCTTTAGGGAGGGTGTCAGGTTTTAGGTGTCAGGTATCAGGAACGGTTGGCCGACTGATGTCCGCAGATTACTAGACTTATCCCTAGAGTTGCCGGTAAAACAGCGTCCGGCCCTGGCGATGACCCTTGCTAGCCCCTGGGAGAGAACTAACCCCCTGACAATACCCCCTGACAATAGGGTCGACGAAATGTTAACCTGGCGGTGCCCTACCGAGGCGATAGGGCGTATAAAATCATGCGACTCTCACAGGAATCTACGGGGATATTCTCCTGAATAACCTGATATTGAAGTAGTTGTTGGGGAACCTGCAGCAAGATTTTGGTGACATTTACAACAGGGGCTGGTTCCCAGCCGTGCCTGCTTGTAAACGGTGTGTCGAAGGGATAGGCATGAAGTTACGCGCTGAGGCTCCTAGTCAAGGGTGTCTTGCGCCTGGGGCAAGGTAATGGCGCATCCGGGGAGTCAATGCCCCCAGCCGTGATCTGAAGAATGAGGATTAGCATATGACTGCAAAGCTTTATTTAGGGGAAGCGATGGGGCTGCTGCTCAAAACACTGCCCTTTATTTGGATTCGCCTAGGCACCTATGCCCTCCTCGGTATTGGCCTAGGGCTTTATTTGGCTGTGGCAGCGGGGGTGGCTTGGCTGCTAGGGCAGATTTTGGGCTTTTTGGGAGTTCTAGTCTTTTTAGTTGCTATCGGTGGTGCCTGGGCCTTAGTGCAATGGGCTAAGCGTTATTTCTTTTACCTATTGCAGGCGGCCCACATTGCCGTCATGACGGAATATATCGTCTATGGCCGTGGCCCAGAGAGGGGACAGGTGCAATACGGTAAACAGCAGGTGATGAGCCGCTTTAAGGACACCAGCATTTTGTTTGCGGTGGATCGGCTCTTATACGGGGTAGTCACACGGATCAATCGCAGCTTCGCCCGCTTGACTCGTATACTTCCCATTCCCGGCATGAACAATTTGAATAAAATTGTGGAGCAGGTGTCCAAATTCTCGATTACTTACATTGATGCTGCTATCCTCAGTCGCGCCTACCAACAGCGGGAACAAAATATTTGGGCAGTTGCAGAGGATGGGGTAATTCTCTATGCCCAGTCCTGGAAGCCAGTGTTGAGCAATGCAGTAGCACTGACAATTATCAGCTATTTAGAGATGGTGGTGGTCCTGGTAGTGCTGGGCCTACCGGCGATCGCCCTTGGGGCGGTAGTTCCAATCCCCGCCGTTCGCACGTTCCTAGGGGTTCTAGTGTTGGTTGGGGTGTGGATGTTTAAGCTGGCCGTGTCCGATGCTTATGCGATGGCCGCCACCCTGTTAGCCTACCATCGTGCCACCGATGGCGTAGCCCCAAACCCAGAATGGAAAGCCCGCCTATCGGAGGCTAGCGAGCAGTTTCGCACCCTAAGCCAACGGGCTGCTAGTGCCGTCAGTGATGCCACATCTTTCCCGGGGGATAAGCCTGAGGTCGCTCCTGAATAAAGGGATTAGCAGGAAATGAGTGAGACTTACGAGATTAATCAGGCGTGCCAGGTGTACTAGTCCATCCATGGGCCGCTCAGGGACAACTAAGTTTGCACTTTAGGATGGCTTGTTATTATCCTAAATAGGTGGGTAATTGTGAAACATAGAGGATTGTAATGCTGGAGGGTTCAATTCTAAAGCAGTTGGTTGACGGCCGCACTGAGCCGGATACTACTCCTCTCAATTACGGCGTTTATTATAAAAATACCCTGGTCGCCCTCTGCCACGCCTTGGAAGATTACATTTTAACCTCAGGTTCCGCTCCTCTCGTCGTTACTGCGTTTCAACGAGGGAAGTGGTACTTGCAAGAAGCGGATCGCTACGGCGCGATCGCCGATAAAGCCCAAAAAATTGTGATCATGGCCTCCCCTGAGGCTGGCTTCCATGACCACCCCACCAGCCAATGCCCCAATGTCACCCTGGTGGATTTGGCCGACAACGATCCAGTGGCCCAAGAATGGCACCTGATGATCCTGTCCCCAGACTACACGGCCATGGTGCTGTGCCAAGAGCTGTCAGAGGCTGACTACGGCAAAGCCGGGGTGCCCGACAATGACCTAGAACGGAAATTCTACGGCTTTTGGACCTTTGAACCAGTCCTGGTGCGGGAAACCGTGGAACTGGCGATCGCCCATGTGGACCCATACAACCCGACACTAGCCGCCGAGTTAACGGCTGCCCTGGATCACCTGCGCCAGCAAAACCCAGCCATGGATAACCCTGAAGCGGCAGATGTGGGCCATGCTGTCACCCAGGTGGTGCAGTACCTGCAAGACCGGCGACAGGATCTCCAGGGTGATCGCACCTTGCAACTGCTAGAAGACTTGGATCAAAACCTGGTTTCTAACGAATTGCAAGCCTTTTTGCGGATGGCCCAACTGGTGGACCTGTGTGACCCGGTCAACCCCTTTGCCTCTAGTGAAGTCGTCGCCTTCTTGGAAATGATGGGGCAATTGCTGGAGTTACCCGCCTGGCAACTCCAGCGACTGCGGGTGGCTGGCATGCTGCATCGCATTACCCCCGTGGCCGATGCATCCCCCCTAGAGACAGAGGCCCCCAGTTGTCCCCTGATCACTGAAGTGCAGGCTTTGCGACTGATGCCCCGCCTGCGCGCCATCGCCGCCATTATCACCCATCAAAGCGAGCGTTGGGATGGCAAAGGGCATCCGGCAGGGCTAGCCGGTGATGCAGTTCCTTTAGAATCTAGAATGTTGGGGTTAGTGGGAGAATTTCAGCGACGCTTGGCCCAAGCCCGCCAGCAGGCGCCTGAGTCCGCGCCAGTAGCCACGCTACTGACCCAGGTCTTGGCTAGCTGCCAGGCTGAAGCTGGAGAACGTTGGGATCCAAAGCTAGTAGAAATCTTAGGTCTAATGGTGATGGGGTTACAGCAGGGTATGAGTTTACCGATGATTCCCACTAAAATTACTTTGGGAGCAGGGTTGTTAAATCCTGACCTTGACGATCAAGCTCCGCTATTTCAGTCCTCCTCAGAACTATTGTCTCGCTAATGATGCCCGTGCCTACAGACGCCCTTGATATGACCGCGATTCGGGCTGGAAAGTTGCGCCATCTGCCCGGTGTCGATCTCGAAGATGAAGACCTCGCTAGTTGTGATTTAGGGGGCATTCACCTGCCTGGAGCCAATCTGGTGGGCGTGAACTTCAGTCGCTCATCCCTCTACAAGGCTCATTTGGAAGGAGCCAACCTGATGGGGGCGAGGTTAGTGAGCACCGACCTGCGAGCCAACCTCTGGGGCGCCAATTTGATGCAGTGCGACCTCAGCGGCGCAGATCTGCGCGGGGCCAATTTGCGGGGTGCTAACCTGATGGGAGCCCGCCTGGGAGGAGCTAGCCTGGGAGGAGCTTTTTTAAGCGGTGCTAATTTGATCGGTATCAATTTGCAAGGGGTCGACCTGCGCGGGGCCGATTTACGCGGTGCAAACCTCAGCGATACTAGCCTCAAAGGGGCTGATCTAGCCCAAACAGACTTGACCGGGGCAAGACTCGATAACGCTAACCTGGAAGAGGCCGACCTGCGCGCGGCTAACCTGGCCGGGGCCTCCTTCATCGGGGCTAATTTGCTCTGTGCCAAACTGAGCAGTGCCCAGCTTGACGGCGTTAACCTGACTGGTGCCTGCCTGATTGGCACCATCCTGGATCGATAACCCTAGTCCTTGCAGGCAGAGATCAGTCGATCCTGCATAAAATCAAGGGCTTAGGAACTTGCAGAAAAATAAGGTATCCGTTGCTCGGACTTGCTCCCAAAGGGAGAAAACCTGGTCCCCTGGTACACCCTTAATCCGCAGATCCCTTCCCGGTGTAATTCCACCTGAAGGGCTTGGCTAAGGCAGGACTCAGATTGATGGGTGTTGAGACAATTTATCGATATCCAGCCCAGCCGCCTTAGAGCGAACTGGAATCCAGGCTGGCGGCTTCTTCGGGGGACTGGGGCAGGTGCAGGCCACATTCCTGCTTCAGTCCCTTAAAGCGGGTGTCCCGTTCATTGTCATCCTCGGCGGTGATCGGGCGGCTAGAGTGCCAGTCGCCCACAGTGACATAGCCCTGGTCAAACAGGGGATGGTAGGGTAAATCGTGGGCCGTCAGGTACTGATACACGTCCTTAGACGACCATCGCAGAATCGGCAGCAACTTATACAGCCCCCCCTGTTGGCCGATCCGATCGAGGGACTTGCGGTGGTCCGTTTGATCCGCCCGGAGGCCGGTCAGCCAGGCGGTGGCCCCCAGTTCTGCTAAGGCCCGCTGCATCGGTTCCACCTTGCGAATTTGGTCGTAGCGGTTGAGGGACTCTACATCGTGCTGCTCCCACAGCTTGCCGTAGAGGGCTTCCATGCGGGCTGGGCTGATGGCAGATTGATAGACCTTGAGGTTGAGGTTTAACCGCTGGGTCAGCTCATCGGCAAACCGATAGGTTTCTACCGGCAGATATCCCGTATCAATCCAAATCACCGGGATATCGGGTACTACCTGGGTGACCAAATGCAGCATCACCGCCGATTGAATGCCGAAGCTGGTGCTCATCACTAGACCCTCGCCAAAGGTGTCATAGCCCCAGCGCACTAGACTGGTGGCATCGGCATCCCCCAAGTCTCGATTAATAGCTTTTAAATCGAGCACAGGACTCACCTGCCTCTTGCCGTGCAGTAGGGCGGCATGTGACATGGGGTTACTCCTTATGAACCTGGGCAACGGGACGACAAGATGACATATATCATCCCTTATAGTCCGACAGTAGACCATCTTTAGATCATAGATGACCGCGATCGCACAATTTTGTCAAAATAGACCAATTATTTCCGGTAAACCGACCTAAGGGGATCCATATTTTGCCCATAGACCTGGAGAAAAATCCCCCGTAGAATGGCCTCCATTGTGAATTTTTTTGGCCAACCAAAGGCGATCGCCATGACCCTAGACCCGTCTTACCCCCGTGACCTGATCGGCTACGGTGCCCATCCCCCCCATCCCCAGTGGCCCAACAATGCTCGGATTGCCGTACAGTTTGTGATCAACTACGAAGAAGGGGGCGAAAACTGTATTCTCCACGGCGATCGCGCCTCCGAAGCGTTTTTATCCGAAACCGTCGGTGCTGCGCCACTGCTGGGGGTGCGCAACATGAATATGGAGTCGATGTACGAGTACGGCAGTCGGGCCGGGTTCTGGCGACTGCATCGGCTGTTTACCAGTCGGGGGCTGCCCGTAACGGTGTACGCCGTGGCCATGGCCATGGCCCGCAACCCCGATGCCGTCGCCGCCATGGTTGAGGCTGACTGGGAAATTGCCAGCCATGGCTATCGCTGGATTGACTACCAGTATGTCGGGGCTGACACGGAACGAGACCACATTCGTCAGGCGATCGAGATTCATACCCAGGTGGCTGGCACTCGCCCCCTGGGCTTTTACCAGGGACGCAACAGCCCCAACACTCGTGCCCTGGTGGTCGAGGAGGGGGGCTTTCTCTACGACGCCGACAGCTATGCCGATGATCTGCCCTACTGGGTCACCGACTACGGCCAGCCCCACCTGGTGATTCCCTACACCCTCGACAACAACGACATGCGGTTTGCCACCTACGCCGGATTCAACTCGGGGGATCAGTTCTTTACCTATCTGCGGGATGCCTTCGACACCCTCTACGCCGAAGGGGAAGCAGCCCCAAGAATGATGAGTGTGGGATTGCATTGCCGCCTAGCCGGTCGTCCCGGTCGGTCCGCCGCCCTGGCTCGATTTTTAGACTACGTGCAGGGGCACGATCACGTCTGGATCTGCCGCCGGGTCGATATTGCTCGCCACTGGCACCAGCACCATGCTTTGGGCTGACATCATCGCCCAATTCCCCGCCAGGGCGGACACACCGGTCCGCCCCTACGCCATCTCCCCACCTCCCCCATCTCCCCTATGTCAGAGAAAAACCACAATAGAAGGGGACAGAACGATCTACCCTAGGTGAAACGATCCCTATCCACCGTTGTCTAGTTCTGGTTGAGGTGTGGCTATGCCCCCATTAGCTTTGGCAAACCGCGTTACCCGGGTGACGCCATCAATGACCCTGGCAATTTCTGCTAAGGCCAAAGCGATGAAAGCAGATGGTTTGCCCGTGTGCAGCTTTAGCGCCGGGGAACCGGACTTTGATACCCCCGACCACATTAAAGCCGCAGCTAAAGTCGCCCTCGACCAGGGAAAAACTCGCTATGGTCCAGCTGCCGGAGAACCGGCCCTGCGTCAGGCCATTGCTAACAAGCTGAAAGCCGACAATAACCTGAGCTATGGTCCCGAAAACATTATCGTCACCAACGGCGGCAAGCATTCCCTCTACGGTTTGATCATGGCCCTGATTGAGCCGGGGGATGAGGTGATTATTCCGGCCCCTTACTGGGTCAGCTATCCGGAAATGGTCACCCTAGCGGGGGGCACCCCGGTGATTGTACCCACCACTGCCGACCAGGGCTATCGTATTACCCCAGAACAGCTGCGCCAGGCCATTACCCCCAAGACCAAGCTGTTTGTGCTCAATTCTCCCTCGAATCCCACTGGCATGGTGTACAGTCCAGAGGAAATTAAAGCGCTGGCGGATGTAGTGGTTAAGGCTGACATTTGGGTGGTGTCAGACGAAATCTATGAAAAAATTCTCTACGATGGCGCTACCCACCTGAGTATTGGGGCCGTCTCCCCTGCTGCCTTTGAGCGCACCATCATTAGCAATGGCTTTGCCAAGGCCTACTCTATGACCGGCTGGCGGGTGGGCTACCTGGCCGGGCCAGCGGAATTGATTAAAGCGGTGGGTACCCTGCAAAGCCACAGCACCTCGAATGTCTGTACCTTTGCCCAATACGGTGCGATCGCCGCCCTGGAAGCATCCCAGGACTGTGTCGCCACCATGGGGCGGGCCTTTGCCGAGCGTCGCCAGGCGATCATTCAGCGCTGTCGCAGTATTCCTGGGCTTAGTTGTGGCGTCCCCCTTGGGGCCTTTTATCTGTATGTCGATATCCAACCCGTAGGCCTTTCCTCCTTGGACTTTTGCACCCAACTGCTGGATGAACACTATGTGGCCACCATCCCCGGCATCGCCTTCGGTTCAGAAGGCACGATTCGGATCTCCTACGCCACAGATATGGAAACCATCCACTCTGGCATGGACCGGCTGGCAGACTTTGTTAACGCCCGTATGGGTTGAGGGTAGCCATCAGATATATAACAACTAGTGTAGGCATCTATAGTTTTGGCAAAAAGCAGGAATACTAGGAACGGACCAATGGTCGCTCTTGATGCATGGGTGTTTTTCTGTCGAGGTCAAAATTTAGATCTGCTCTAAGCCGTGTTCCCTTACGAATGCTGCTGGTTGTTCCCTTTGTGGTCCAGGTATCCGCCGCTGTGGGGCTAACGGGCTGGCTATCGATTCGTCATGGTCAGCAAGCGGTCAACAATGTGGCTACCCAGTTGCGCGACTCCGTTGCCTATCGCATTGAGTATCAGCTAGAGGATTTTCTGGCCGTACCTCACCTCGTGAATCAGCTGAATCACGATGCGGTGGTGCTGGGGCAGTTGGACCCGGATGATCCAGACGCCCTCTCCCGCCATTTCTTACAACAAGCCCATACCTTTGAGTCGGTGGCCTCGATCTTTTTTGGCCATGCCAATGGCAAGTTTATTGGCCATAGCTACCTGGGGGGTGAGCAGCACCAGCATATCCAGGGGAGGTCGTCCCTGGGGGAAGACATTCGGTTTACCGTGATTGACCCCGACGGCCAAGCTCTAGAGTTACTCAACGTCGTTCCAGGGTGGGTAACTCAGACTCGCCCTTGGTATCGGGCCGCAGAACAGGCTAGGCAGCCAGTGTGGGGCGAGATTTTTCCGTACCATGCGTTTCCGATGCTGGCGGTGTCCACCTCGATGCCGGTCTATGGCGAGGATGGGGAGCTGATTGGCGTGTTTGGCAACAACTTCTTTTTGCCGCAAATCAGTGATTTTCTGAGCAATATTCAGGTTAGCGATCACGGTCAGGCCTATATTATCGAACGGTCGGGGCTGTTGGTGGCTAGTTCCACCCTGCCCCACCCCTATGAGATCGTCGATGGCCAGCCCCGACGGCTCTATTCCATCACCAGCCCTGACCCCTTGATTAAGGCCAGTAGCCAGTTTTTGATGCGCGCCTACGGCGGCATGTTGGAGGATGTTCAAACCTCCACCCAGTTTGAGTTTTCTCTGGATGGCCAGCGACAGTTTATGCAGGTGGTACCGTTTACAGACTCACAGGGGCTGGATTGGCTGATTGTGGTGGTCATGCCCGAGAGTGACTTTATGGCCCAAATTGAGAGCAATCGCCGGAATACGATTGCCCTATGTGCGCTGGCGCTGATGGTGGCGATCGCATCGGGTTTGGTCACCAGTCGCTGGATTGTTGGCCCCATTCAAGCCTTTAGCCAAGCCTCCCAGGCGATCGCTCGCGGTGACCTAGATCAGCAGATCAGCCATACGGGGCTCAAAGAACTGGAAGGGTTGGCCCTAGCGTTTAACACCATGGCCGTCCGGTTAGAGTCTTCGTTTAATGATTTGAGAACGTCCAAGCTGAAGCTAGAAACTGCTAATGCCGAAATTAACCAGCAGGCTGAGGTATTTCGGCTAATTGCCGAGAACATGAGCGATTTGGTGTGCTTGCACACCGCCACTGGCGAGTATGTCTACGTCAGCCCTTCGGCAGAATGGCTGCTGGGGTACCCCCCCAGGGCGCTGTTGGGAAAACACCCCTGCGAACTGGTGCATCCTGCCGATCAACCGCTCTGCCACCCAGAGCAATCACCCCAGGTACTCGCTGGTGTCACCTCCGTTGTCACTCTCCGCATGCGTCACCAGCTGGGCCACTACATTTGGGTGGAAACCTTTACCCGCCCGATTTTGGACAACAAGGGCAGGGTTCTCCAACTCCAAACTGCCGCCCGCGACGTGACTGAGACCATGCGTATGCGCCGCCAACTCGAGCATGACGCCTTTCACGATAGCCTCACGGGTCTGCCCAATCGTAAGCTGCTAGAGCAACGGCTAGACCAGTCATTGCGCCGGGCCTGGGCTCATCCTAGCTATCAGTTTGGGCTGTTGTTTATCGATCTAGATCGCTTCAAAGTAATTAACGACAGCCTGGGCCACTTGATTGGGGATGAACTGCTGATTGAAATGGCCAGCCGCCTGAAATCTTCAGTCCGCCCCAGTGACATGGTGGTGCGCCTGGGGGGAGATGAGTTTATCGTGTTGCTGGATGACATCTCCGATATAGACTCGGTCACTCGCCATACGAAACGTATCTTAGCAGCGCTGCGCCAACCATTACAGCTCAGCAGCCACGAAATCTACATCACCGTTAGTAGAGTTGTTGTGAATTAAACTCAAAAATCCTTGAAACGCTTTCCAGGCGAGGCTTTCAGTGATTCTTGGCTAAAATCCCTAAAATTGC
>SL_5KL_010_SEDDRAFT_10001046_pt1 | contig 17324 bp, 14 predicted proteins | sample SodLakKL_010_SED_FD_9118 | JGI IMG/M metagenome (IMG submission 9118)
CCCCAGTATGCCCTGGGTTGGCTCCTCCTTAATATCTATATCTGCATTCTCTTTCTTTATCCCCAGTTCTTCAAGTGCAATTTCAACCGCTTCTTCTACAGTGCGCCCGGATGCCTCATATTCATTCATTTTTTACCCTTCCCTTTTTTCTTTTTCTTCGTCTTTCCATCACTCGGAGTACCTTTTGAAGGTTCCTCGTTTTCTTTGCTCTCATTTTCACTGCTCTTGCCTTTTTTATCAGGCTCATATTTGGCAAATCCGTCTTTGAAAAAATCGTCATCTTTTTTCTTTTTCTTTTTCTTTTTTGGTTTATCTTTATCCGAACTTTTAGAGTTACCTTCGACCTTTCCATCCACATCTTTCGCAATACCATCAGCCGTTACCACTTCTATTTGTTCATTATTCTTGTTTTGCTCTAAATAATTTATCAGTTTGTGCTGACCCAGTTGAAATACATTATTAAATGTCCAATATAAAACCAGTCCAATAGGAAAACTGAAACTAAACACGGTAATCATACCGGGCATCAGATAAAGCATCATTTTTTGACTGCTTTCTGACGGCATGGAAATCATCGAATATAAATAGGTAGTAGCTCCCGCTATTAGTGGAAACAGGTAGTATATGCCTTCACTGGTAAAATTAACGGTTAGCTGTGTTATGATTGCTGCCGGGTCTTCGAAGACCTGGCTTGGTAAGATTAGCAGGTTTATGAATTCGGTAGATTGAAACAAAAATGGGCTAAATACCTCTCCTATTTTAGCCTCGATAATATCGGGTTCCCTTAATAATCTAAATATACCAATTAATATTGGAAATTGGACCAGCAGCGGCAAACAGCCTGACAGAGGGTTCATGTTATTTTTTTTCATAAACTCACTCATTGCTTGATTTTGTTTTGCCTTGTCATCCTTGTATTTTTGCTGGATTTTTTTCATTTCAGGCTGTAACTTCTGCATCCGTCTTGTTGATTGGATCTGCTTGTTATTTAAAGGAAAGGTGATTATTTTTACTATTAACGTTAGTATTAAGATAGAGGCCCCAAAATTTGGAACATATGAGTATATAAAGCTTATTACCTCTCCAAAAAAAAGCGCTATTGTTTCAATCATTTTTTTCCTCCTATTTTAGATTACTCTACCGGGTTGTAGCCGCCGGGATTAAAGGGGTGACATTTAATTATTCTTTTAATGCCCAGGAGTAATCCTTTACCTGCGCCGTACTTATTAACCGCATCGTATGTATACTCCGAACATGTAGGGTAAAATCTGCAAACCTGCGGCTTTAAGGGGGATATAAATTTCCTATAAAACCTTATCAGCGCCAGGCAGATTAATTGAGCCGGGCGCCTTTTTACTTGATTTCTTGCAATAAATTTTTTTTCCGGCAAAGAGTATACAGCTCCTTACAAGCCTCGTAATAATTCACATCTACTGCCGGTTTGCGTGCAATTAATATAAAATCATATCCCTTGCGAAGCTTGCCATTCACATTTAATTGGTAAAAAGCCTCCTTATAAATCCGCTTGATTTTATTTCTTACAACGCTTTTACCAACTTTTTTACTGATGGAGAATCCAATACGGTTATATGTTAAATTATTTTTGCAGTAATATAGGACAATATTTCTTGATACAACTGTCTTACCTTTTTTATAAACCCTTTTGAATTCCCAACTTTTTCTTAATCTCAAACTATTTTCGCACCTTTCAGGCGCTTAACTTCTTTCTCATTCTCTTCCTTCTATTTCTCAGTATATTTCTGCCGCCCTTGGTGCTTTTTCTCTTCAAAAACCCGTGTTGTCTTTGTCGTTTTCTTTTTTTTGGTTGATACGTCCTTTTCATATTTTCTCCTTTACTTTCAGGCGTTTTTTCTTTTGAATCAAAAGAAATTATACAGTAATGCAAGTGCTAATGTCAAGGCAACAATCTTTCTATTTTTGCTGTTTTTAGGTTCTTTTCTTTGGTTTTACATGTAAATAATCGCTCATATTGTCTACATTATCCTTTGCAGTTGTTGTGGATATCTGTTAATATATCGTTGCGTAATGAAAGATCACCCTGCACCCTGTAGGAGTTATCCACAATATTTGTTGATAACTCTGTTATTATGTTTATAACTTGCCTATTTCTTGCTCACATTGGAGGCTTATTTTATGAACAGCTACCTTAATGAAATCTGGCAGCTTATTTTATCTGAACTGAGCAAGGAGCTTTATAAACCCAGTTTCGAGACCTGGTTTAATTTAACCAAACCCGTTTCATTAGACAACAACTGCCTTGTTATAGAAGTCCCCAATGATTTTACCAAGGAGTGGTTTGAAACCCGCTATAAAAATCAAATAATTAATGCTTTAAAGCAGGTCACTTCTGATGAATACAGCGTAAATTTCGTTATTGCCGCCAACGAATTTAATGAAAGTGAAGTTAATACTGCAGGCAAAGCAGATTATGAACAATTTAAGCAATTTGAAAATTCATCTGAACAAACAATTCGATCAAGTCATTCTCAAACAGGTAACGGTAATGCAGAGGCCTCTGTAGAAAATAATACGCTCCTTAAAAATAAATACATCTCCAGCTTTAATCCCCGTTATACCTTCGACACTTTTGTAGTCGGAGCTTGCAACCGCCTTTCTCACGCCGCTTCACAGGCAGTTGCAGAAAGTCCGGCCAGGGCTTATAACCCTTTATTTATTTACGGTGGGGTTGGTCTGGGCAAAACCCATCTTCTCCATGCTATCGGTCAATATTCGCTAATTAATCACGGCTTTTCAAGGGTATTCTATTTTTCATCTGAACGATTTACCAACGAATTTATCAATGCAATCAGGGATAACAAAACCATTGATTTTAGAAATAAATACCGAAACATGGATATTTTACTTATTGACGACGTCCAGTTTCTTGCCGGCAAAGAACAAACCCAGGAAGAATTTTTCCACACCTTTAATGCTTTACATGATAATAACCGGCAAATAATAATTTCCAGTGACCGCCCTCCAAAAGAAATTCCCACCCTCGAAGATCGGCTTCGTTCGCGTTTTGAATGGGGCTTAATCACAGATTTACAGCCTCCCGACCTTGAAACACGAACAGCGATATTAAAGAAAAAAGCACTTTCCGATGGAATTGATATCCCGGATCAGGTAATTCAATACATTGCCGATAAAGTTGTTACCAACATCAGGGAACTTGAAGGTGCACTTATCCGTATTGTTGCTTATGCTTCTTTATCCGAGGCCCCAATTACCCTTGAAATAACCGAAGCAGCTTTACAGGATATTATATTTACTCGCCAAAAAAACATTACTATCAATACCGTTATTGAAGCAACTGCCGAGGGTTTCAACCTTAATCCTGAAGAAGTACGCTCCAAAAAAAGAACTCAAAATATTGCATTAAGCAGGCAAGTTGCTATGTATTTATGCCGAATGCTGACCGATTATTCTCTCCCAAAGATTGGAGAAGAATTTGGCCGGGATCACACCACAGTTTTGCATGCTTTCAAAAAAATAGAAGAAATGATTTCCGCCGACAATGATTTTAAAAACCGGATAGAATTAATTAAAAACAACATTATTGAAAACTCCTGATTAACCTGTGTATAACGTGTGTGCATTTTTTACTATTTATTTTACAAAAAATAAAGTCAGTGCTTCTAAACAACTTTTTAACCTCTTATCCACATTCATTTTTAGTGATATAATATGCTAAAGTCCTTAACCTTAAGCTCTATATTTTCGTTTTTCTTTTATTAACAGTATACACAAGTACTATTACTACTGCTTTTTTTATATATATCTTATTTATTATTTATTTACTTGTGTATTTTAATCAGGAGGTTTCTTATTATGCGCATATCAACAAATTCATCACAATTATATTCTTGTCTCGAAACTGTTGAAAAAGCTTTACCTGTTAGAACTACGGTTCCCCTGATTAATAATATTTATATGCAGGTAAAACAGGAAGAATTACTTTTTTCTGCTACCAACCTTGAGATGACCATAAATACCTGCATGAAAAATTCTAATAATGACACCGGTGACATCCTTTTACCTTCTAAAATTATAGATATTATGCGCTATTTCCCGACATCCGAAGTTAACCTTGATATAAACCTGGAAAACTATAGAATTGAAATTTCCGGGGGATCCGCACATTTCCAGTTGTACGGCGCCGATCCGCAGGATTATCCTTCCACAGCATTCATCGAGGTAGAAAATAATGATGCTTATAGCATCGAGCAGGGAGTATTAAAAAAGCTGATCAGAGCTGTAGTATATGCTGCTTCTGCTGAAGAAACAAGGCCTGCCTTTAACGGGATCCTTTTTACCTTTAAAGATGATACTATCAACCTTACTGCATCCGATACTTATCGGCTGGCCATAAAAGGAATAAATAATCAAAACTGGTCTTTCGAAGAACATAAGTGTCTTGTTCCTGCCAGGGTTTTACGTGAGTTAATCCGCCTTTTAGGTGATGATCAGCAGGAAAATGTTTATTTTAATATGGACAGCAGATCTATTGCATTTAATACTGATTCTCTTTATTTTGGATCGCGGTTGCTGGAGGAAAAGTATCCGGATGTTAGCGGAGTGATCCCAAAGGATTATGAAACCAGGGTGAATATTGATTGTAAAATGTTAGAGGATACTATTAGCCGCGCTGCCTTACTGGCCCAGGGTAAAAATCAAGCAGTTAACCTCAGCACCGTAAACAGTAATTTGGAAGTTAAGGTTTCTTCGCAGCAGGGAAGTATGGATGAATCCATTCCGGTAGGACAAAACGGGCCAGACATTGATTTATTTGTAAACAGTCGGTTTGTGCTGGATGTGCTAAGAATTAGTGAGGAAGAAAGCATAATAATAGATTTTCATGGTAACGGAGGACCAATTATTTTCAGGATTGAAAACGACCCCGGTTTTCTTTACCTGGTCCTTCCGATTAAGAAATTTAACTGATCTGGTTTGGAGGTTGTTTCTTGTTCTATCTTGAGGGGTTACAAGTTGATGGCTTTAGAAATTACCAGTCTCAAAAAGTCCGGTTTAACCCTCATCTCAATATACTTGTTGGTGCAAATGCCCAGGGAAAAACAAATATTTTGGAATCAATTTTCTATTTATCCGTTAATAGATCCTTTAGGACTAACAGGGACCAGGATCTAATTAATTGGGAAAGTGGCTATTTTTTTATTAAAGGCAATTTTGTCCGCGACGATTTTAAAAACACGGTAACTGCCGGTTATAAAAAACAGGGGCCGCTTAAAATCAATGTAAATAATAGTCCGGCAAAAAAATATGGACATATGCAATATTATCCAGTCGTTGCTTTTAGTCCCGATGATCTTCAGATTATAAAAGAAGGACCATCAATTCGAAGAAGGTTCATTAATTTGGAAGCTTCGCGGCTCAGCACAAATTATTTGCAGAACTTAAAAGATTATCAGCGTATTTTAAGGCAGAGAAATAAGATTTTAAAAGAAAATCATGTTCGAGCTAAGCTTGAAAGGATAATTGAACCCTGGGATCGAGCCCTGGTTATAAAGGGAGCAGCATTAATCGAGGAAAGGAAAAAGATTATTCGATCCCTGGAAGAAAAGGTACAATTTTTTTTTGGAAAAATGACTTCTTCTATGGAAAACATTTCTTTACAGTATAAAAGCAGTGTAAAAGATGTAGATATTTTAGAGCTCATGCAAGAAGGGTTTATGGATGATTTAAAAACAAAGCGAGATCAAGAAATGAGAATGGGGTCTACATTGCTGGGGCCCCACCGCGACGATATAAAAATTTTTATTAATGGTTATGATTCAAGAAGTTATTCTTCTCAAGGACAGAAGAGAACTGCGGCCCTGGCTTTAAAAATGGCTGAAATATCCTTGTTTTATGATCGTAACAGGGTACATCCAATTATTCTTTTAGACGATGTTTTTTCTGAATTTGACGAATCAAGAAAATTGAACCTGCTGGATTTTATACGCAATAACGGAGGGCAGTGTTTCATTACTTCTGCTGTAAACCAGGATCCTCTACTGCATAAATTAAACAGGCCATACAAGATGTTTACAATTTCTCATGGGAGTGTAATCAATGAAGAAAGTAGGACCACTAATTGAAAATCTGCTGCGGCGTTACGATCTCTGGCAAGGGTATAAGCAGTACCTGGTCCTGGATCAATGGGGCAGCATAGTTGGCCCTGAATTAGCAGAAGTTACTAAAGCTGAAAACATCTCCAATGGAATCCTTGTAGTGAGGGTTAAAGATTCTGTATGGGCTTACCACCTTTCGATGTTAAAACCACAGCTTAAAAAAAAGTTAAATGAATATGCAGAAAGTACTGTAATAAAAGATATTTATTTTAAAATTGATCAGTGAATAAGAAGGAAATTAGCGCTTTATATTTAATTATAAGCTTGGAGCTAAACTTTTCACTTACAGCATTTTTATATTTATTATGCAGGGAGGAAGAAGATGTTTTTACATATAGGCAACTCTAAAATAGTTTTCAACAATGAGTTGATCGGCATATTTAATTATAATTCAGCAGAGAGCAGCCGAAATTATGAAGTTCTGCAAACTGCATCGTTTGAAGCGATCCATAATAATGTTAAGGCTGACAGTGATCAACCGAAATCTTTTATCGTTACAGATAAAGATATTTTTGTTTCTCCCATATCTCCCCTTACTCTTTCTAAGCGTCACAAAACTTCGAGATAAATAAGAAGTGTTCACAATACTTCTTTCAGAAGTGATATAATGTGAATAGTGGACAACGGTGAAAAATATAAACCAGAGGTGAAGAATGTCCAATAAAGATTATAATCAGGAACAGTTCTATGATTACAATGCCGAGCATATCCAGGTTTTAGAAGGGTTAGAGGCCGTAAGAAAGCGTCCCAGCATGTATATTGGATCAACTTCAAGCCGCGGCCTGCACCATCTTCTATTTGAAGTCGTAGATAACAGCATTGATGAAATATCGGCAGGTTATTGTAAAGAAATTAATGTGAGTGTAAACATTGATCAAAGTGTTACAGTAGTAGATGACGGTCGCGGCATACCCGTGGAAAATCATCCGCATGAAAATCGCCCCGCTGTTGAAGTAGTATTAACTACCCTGCATGCCGGGGGTAAATTTGGCGGGGACAGTTATAAGGTAGCGGGTGGATTGCATGGCGTAGGGCTGTCTGTAGTTAATGGTCTCTCTGAATGGTTAGAGGTGGAAGTTTTTCGCAACGGGCAAATCCATACCCAGAGATATGAAAAGGGTAAAAAAGCTACAATGCTTAAAGCTGCCGGTAAAACTTCTAAGACAGGAACCAAGATTACTTTCCGGCCTGATAATTCAATTTTTGATGATATTGAGTTTGAGAATGAAACGATCATCCATAGATTAAGGGAACTGGCTTTTCTAAACAAAGGCACTAAAATAAACTTCAAAGATTCCCGCAGCGGTAGGGAAGAAAACTTTAAGTATGATGGCGGTATAATTCAATACGTCTCTTTTTTGAACCAGGGTAAAGAAACCATCCCTAACAACCCTGTTTATATCCAGAAGGCAGTCAACGGTTTTGAAGTGGAAATAGCAATGCAGTATCATGCCGGTTATGCAGAATTGATCTATTCTTATGCAAATAATATTCACACCCATGAAGGCGGGACTCATGAACATGGGTTTAAATTGTCTTTAACCCGACTGGTAAATGATTTTGCCCGTAAATTAGGACTGCTTAAAGATGGTAATAATAACCTTTCTGGGGAAGATATAAGGGAAGGCCTGACTGCCGTAATTAGCGTTAAACTAATGGACCCCCAATTTGAAGGCCAAACCAAGACAAAACTGGGCAACAGCGAAGTCCGCAGTATTGTTGACAGTATCTGCTACGAAGGTATTGAAGCCTACCTGGAACAAAACCCGGTAGTAGCCAGGCGAGTAGTAGAGAAATCAATCCGTGCTTCCCGGGCCAGGGAAGCCGCCCGTAAAGCCAGGGAATTGACCAGGAGGAAAAACGCGCTTGAAATATCCAACCTGCCAGGAAAACTTGCGGACTGCACCTCCAAAGATCCTGCGGAAAGTGAAATCTTCCTGGTTGAGGGAGATTCAGCGGGCGGGTCGGCCAAGCAGGGCCGTGATCGCCAATTTCAGGCAATCCTACCATTACGGGGTAAAATTATTAACGTTGAAAAAGCAAGGCTGGACAAAATCCTGGCCAATGATGAGATTCGCACTTTGATTACCGCCCTTGGCACGGGGGTGGAAAGTGACTTTGACATAAAAAAAGCACGCTACCAAAAAATTATTGTCATGACCGATGCCGATGTCGATGGTTCACATATTCGAGTGCTTCTTTTAACCTTTTTCTACCGGTTTATGTACGAACTGATTGAAAGCGGATTTGTTTATATTGCCCAACCACCCCTATACAAGGTTAAAAGAGGTAAAAACAAGGAAGAATACCTGTACCGTGAGGAAGAGCTGCAAAAACTGCTCGCAGGCTGGGACCGTGAAGGCGGTTTACAGCTGCAGCGCTACAAAGGGCTTGGTGAAATGAACCCCGAGCAGTTATGGGAAACAACTATGAACCCCGAAACCAGAATTATTAAGCGGGTAGAACTGGTTGATGCTATCCAGGCCAATAATTTATTTGGTATTTTAATGGGAGATAAAGTGGAGCCCCGCCGCAACTTTATCGAGGAAAACGCCAGGGAAGCGCAAAACCTTGATATTTAAGGATTTATACTTTCTCAGAATCTTAAGTTGTGATAAAATTTGATGAGTTCTATTATCCTTCTTATCCAAACAAAACCCTTTTAAGGAGCAAATATGTTCGAAAGGCAAAATATAATTCCGGTTAATATCCATGATGAAGTAAAGGTTTCTTTTCTTGATTACGCCATGAGCGTAATTGTCAGCAGGGCCCTGCCTGATGTTCGTGACGGATTAAAACCTGTCCACAGGCGGATTCTTTATGCTATGGCAGAAATGGGATCTACTCATGATAAGCCGTACCGTAAATCTGCCAGAATTGTCGGGGAAGTACTGGGTAAATACCATCCACATGGTGATGTTGCTTTATATGACGCCCTGGTTCGTTTGGCCCAGGATTTTTCTACCCGCTATCCCCTGGTTGATGGGCACGGTAATTTTGGTTCACAGGATGGAGATTCAGCTGCGGCCATGCGTTATACCGAGGCAAGGCTTTCAGCTATTGCCGGGGAAATGCTGACCGATCTTCATAAAGAAACCGTTGATTTCAGGCCTAATTTTGATGAAAGCCTCCAGGAGCCCACCGTTTTGCCGGCAAGGTTTCCCCAACTCCTGGCTAATGGATCTTCAGGTATTGCAGTGGGAATGTCCACCAATATTCCACCTCATAACTTAAGTGAACTGGTAGATGCCATAAACTTTTTAATCGACAATCCTGAAGCTTCGCTCAACGAACTGATGCAAATTGTAAAAGGGCCTGATTTCCCAACCGGCGGAATTATAGTCGGTTATGAAGGTATTAAAAATGCATTTACAACCGGGCGAGGGACCATAAAAATCAGGGGACTGGCCCAGGTTGAAAAAACTAATAAAGGACGCAGCCAGATAGTAATCAGTGAACTACCCTATCAGCAAAATAAAGCCAAGCTCGTTGAAAGAATTGCGGAAATTGTAAAAGAGCGTAAGATGGAAGGCATTACAGATTTACGTGATGAATCAGACCGTTCCGGCGTGCGGATTGTCATTGAGGTCAAGCGTGATTACGAACCCCAGGTTATTATAAACCAGCTCTACCAGTATACTTCTCTGCAACAAAGTTATGGAATTATTATGCTTGCCCTGGTTAACGGGCAACCGCAGGTCCTCGACTTAAAGCAGATGCTGGTTTGTTACCTGGATCACCAAAAAGAAGTAATCCGGCGCCGCTCCCAGTATGACCTCAGGCGAGCCGAAGAGAGGCTGCACATTGTTGAAGGACTTTTGGCGGCGCTTGATCAACTGGATGAAGTTATCGAGCTAATTCGCGCTTCAAAAGATGTGCAGAGTGCCAGGGAAGGGTTAATGGAATTGCTTAATATATCTGAGAAACAAGCCCAGGCTATACTCGATATGCGGCTGCAACGTTTGACCCAGCTGGAAATTTCCAAGCTTACCGAAGAGCACCAGCAGCTTCTCGATAAAATCGCCTATCTAAAACAGGTTCTGGAAGACAATTCCCTGGTGATGCAAATAATTAAAGATGAGCTGTCAGTGATCCGCGATAAACATGGAGATGAACGAAGAACTCAAATTGTTGCCGATGAGGGAGATGTGGTGTTAACCGACCTCATCTTCCAAGAAGATGTAGTGGTTACCCTGACCGACCGTGGATATATTAAGCGGCTCCCGCTCGCCACTTATCGAAGCCAGAGGCGGGGCGGCCGCGGTGTCGTGGGGATGCAAACCCGTGAAAACGACCGGGTGGAACAGTGTCATGTGGCGTCAACTCATGATAAACTGCTTTGTTTTAGTAACCGGGGTAAAGTATACCTACTGCAAATTCATGAAATACCCGAATCAGGCAGGCAATCGCGCGGGACTGCCCTGGTAAACCTGTTATCATTAGCGGAAAATGAGTTTATTACCGCTACTCTTCCCATAGATCAATTTAATGAAAATCGGTATCTTTTAATGGTGACCCAGAAAGGGTTAATCAAAAAAACTCCGCTTACCGAGTATGTCAATACCAGGAAGAGCGGTTTAATTGCTTTAACCCTTTCCGATGAAGATGAACTAATGGCTGTCAAGCTTACAGATGGTCAGAAAGAAATACTGGTCGGAACTACAGCCGGGCTTTTTGTCCGTTTTCCCGAGTCGGAAGTAAGGCCCATGGGAAGGGCTGCGCGGGGTGTTAAAGCAATTACCCTGGGCCCCGATGACAAAGTTGTCGGTGCTGACCTTGTTACCGGTGACCGGCAAATTCTTGTTGCTTCATCGAAAGGATACGGCAAAAGGGTTAATGTCAGCGAATTTAATCTCCATCGCCGTGGAGGCAAAGGAATGATTGGCATTAAGGTGACTCCCCAGAGCGGCCCGATGGCCATTTTTATAGTATTACGTGGCGATGAAAATGAATTTATGGTGATTACCGCCCAGGGCGTAGTAAACCGGCAAAAAGTTGAACAGGTTTCTTTAATGGGCCGTTATGCCCGCGGAGTAACCCTGATCAGGCTTGGTGCAGAAGACCGGGTGGTTAACTTGATTGGACTGGAAGAGTAGTAAATATAGTACTTATGTTATTATAAATGGAAAGCACTGAAAGAAGGTGTTATGATGGGAAGTCATAACCGGACAAAGGATTTAAAAGCTGGGAAAATAGCCATAACCGATACATCGCTGCGTGATGCCCATCAATCGCTTTTGGCTACCAGGATGCGCCTGGTTGAAATGTTGCCGGTTGTTGAGTTAATGGACAAAATCGGCTATCATTCTCTCGAAGTTTGGGGAGGGGCTACATTTGATGCCTGTATGCGTTTTTTGGACGAAGATCCCTGGGAAAGGTTGCGGGAACTGCGTAAAGGTTTCAAGAACACAAAACTTCAGATGCTTTTACGCGGGCAGAACATAGTAGGTTACAGGCATTATCCTGATGATGTCCTGGTCGAATTTATTAAGCGGGCAGTAGGCAACGGGATCGATATAATAAGAATTTTTGATGCTTTAAACGACCTGAGAAATATGGAACTGGCAATTCGGGCTACCAGGCAAGAAGGGGCACATGCCCAGGGAACGATCAGCTATACAATCAGTCCCCTCCATGACAACGATCATTTTGTAAACTTTGGTATAGCCCTAAAAAATGCCGGGGCTGATTCAATCTGCATTAAAGATATGGCCGGCTTAATTTCTCCTTATGATGCTTATGAGCTGGTGGGTCGCTTGAAGGAAGAGGTGGGTTTGCCGGTTCAGCTGCACTGCCATTATACCAGTGGGATGGCTTCAATGGCTTATCTAAAGGCAGCCGAAGCCGGCGTAGATGTAATTGATACCGCTACAGCCTCCCTGGCCATGGGAACCAGTCAACCGGCCACCGACAGCATGGTAGCAGCCTTCCAGGGGACTGATTATGATACCGGGCTTGATCTGCAGCTCCTCTCTCAGGTCAGTGCTCACTTTAAGGAGGTTAGCTGCGGCTATGAAATTCCGCGCAACGTGATGGGCGTTGATACCAATGTTTTAAGCTACCAGATCCCCGGCGGGATGATTTCCAACCTGTCTTCGCAGCTGGCGCAGCAAAAAGCGACCCACCTCCTCGATGATGTTCTCAAGGAAGTGCCAAGAGTCAGGGCCGATCTCGGTTATCCGCCACTGGTTACTCCCAGCAGCCAGATTGTCGGAACCCAGGCGGTGGCAAATGTGCTTACCGGAGAGCGTTATAAAATGGTTTTGACCGAAGTAAAAAATTACCTGCGCGGTCTTTACGGAAAACCGCCGGGAGAGATGAATGCCGATTTGATCAGTAAAGTACTTAAAGAGGAAAAACCGATTACTGGCCGGCCGGCGGACCTTTTGGAGCCTCAACTTGAAAAGGCCAGGGGAGAAATAGCAGGCTACATTGAGCAGGAAGAAGATTTGCTTTCCTATATTATCTTCCCCAACGTGGCTCTCGACTTTTTTAAGCGAAGAAAAGGGGAATTGCCACCCCTGGAGTTAAACAGCAGCTGTGTCAACGGCAGGGCCGTAAATGAAGTCAAAGAAAAGAAGAATAGCGATAGTAACGGCCAAAAACTTAAATTCGAAGCGCTTTACAGTATCGATGAAACTTTAATTTGGCATGATTCCGGAAACATTGTCTACCCGGTTATGTAAAAAAAAATTTATTGTTGACATCCCTTGATTAGAGGGCTATAATTATAAGCAATATTTTTCTTTACAGGCTGGGAAGGACAGGAGTAAACAGTAATCCCTTTTACAGAGAGCCGGGTGTAGCTGCGAACCGGTATTGGAAACTGTTGAACATCGGTCTGGAGCTGTCCGGTTGAAGTAGTAGTAAGCCGGACCGGGTTGATACCGTTACCACAATCACCGAGTTCTATGGCCTTTAGCGATTTTTATATTGCTAAAGGTTATTTAGAAGGGTGGTACCGCGGAGGAAATCCCTTCGCCCCTTTGGGCGAGGGGATTTTTTGTTTTTTAACTATATTACACAAGAGGTGATGCAGATGAGTCGGATTATTTTTATGAACGGTCGGATGGTTCCAGAGAAGGAAGCGGTGGTTTCTGTATTTGATCACGGTTATTTGTATGGTGATGGTGTGTTTGAAGGGATCAGGGCTTATAATGGCAGGGTGTTCAGGCTTGAAGAACATATCAACCGTCTTTTCGAGTCAGCCCACTCTATTATGCTTCCCATCCAGTATGACCCGCAGACCATGGTTAAGGCCGTTGTTGATACGGTCAATGCCAATAACCTCAGGGATGCTTACATCCGGATAGTTGTATCACGCGGCATCGGTGACCTGGGGCTGGATCCCCAAAAATGCAGCGCTGCCCAGGTGTGTATTATTGCAGACAAAATCACGCTATTTCCCAAAGAATTNTATGACGAGGGCTTAAGTGTCGTTACGGTGGCAACCCGCCGCAATGCGGCGGATGCGATTGATCCCAAGATTAAGTCGCTTAATTATCTTAATAATGTACTGGTAAAAATTGAAGCGAACCGGGCCGGTGTCCTGGAAGCGGTGATGATGACAGCCCAGGGTTATATATGTGAGGGTTCGGGAGACAATATTTTTATTTACCGGAAAGGTAAATTAATGACCCCTCCACCGTACCTGGGAATTTTGGAAGGAATTACCAGGGAAGCGATCATGGAATTAGCCGGGCAGGAAGGGATCCCGGTAGTAGAAACACCTTTTACACGCCATGATCTTTACGTGGCCGATGAATGTTTCCTGACCGGAACGGCTGCAGAGGTCATCCCGGTAACTGAAGCCGATACCCGCTTAATCGGTGGTGGAAAACCGGGGCCGGTTACCCGCCGCCTGATGGATAGGTTTAGAGAATTGACCCAGCACGAAGGAGTCCCGCTGCTCGGGGCGTCCTAATCCTGAATATGACTAATAAAAAGGAGTATAAAATTGCGCAAACCGGAAATCAATAATAAAGGCTACCTGGAATGTGAGCACCGCCAGATATCTTCTGCAGCCAGTGGGGCAACAATGATTATCAAAGCGCTGGAAAAAGAGAATGTAGATATGGTATTTGGCTACCCCGGTGGGGCAGTGATACCCCTTTATAATAAACTTTATGACTCTACGCTCAAACATGTCCTGGTGCGCCATGAACAAGCGGCGGTCCATGCTGCAGACGGTTATGCACGGGTCACCGGAAAGCCGGGGGTTGTTTTTGCCACTTCCGGTCCCGGGGCAACCAACCTGGTTACCGGGATTGCCAATGCTTACATGGATTCTGTACCCCTTGTCATAATTACCGGCCAGGTTCCCTGTAGCTCCATCGGNACAGATGCTTTTCAAGAAGCAGATATAACCGGCATTACCATGCCGATAACCAAACATAATTACCTGGTCAAGGAAGTTTCGGATTTGCCTAATATACTTTCTGAAGCATTTTTTATCGCTTCGACCGGCCGCAGGGGCCCGGTTTTAATTGATATTCCAAAAGATATTTTTGACCGGGAAGCGGAATTTGTTTACAACCGAAACCGAAAAATCCCCGGTTATAATCCGACCTATGAAGGGCATGCCGGTCAAATAAGCCGGGCAGTTAAAGCAATCAAGGAGGCAAAACGACCGGTCCTGTTTGGCGGAGGCGGATTACTCAGGTCCGGAGCCTCGCCTGCCTTACAAGATTTTGCAGAAAAAGCAAGGGTCCCGGTCATTCTTACCTTGATGGGGCTGGGAGCCTTTCCGGGAGACAATGAGCTTTACCTGGGCATGCCGGGAATGCACGGCACTATTACAGCCAACTATGCTTTAACTCAAGCCGATTTAATCATTGCTGCCGGAGTTCGATTTGATGACCGGGTAACCGGTAAAATCGAGGAATTTGCCAACAATGCCAGGGTTATTCATATTGATATTGATCCGGCGGAAATTGGCAAGAACGTTAATATTGATGTGCCAATTGTCGGTGATGTAAAAACTGTCCTCGAAGCCCTGCTAAAAAACGTCCAGCCTGGCGATACTGCAGAATGGCTCCAGCAGATTAAAGGTTGGCAGAAAAACTATCCTACCCTTTGCGGATCAAATGGAGCGGGTAGGCCGATTAAACCGCAGTTCGTGATCAAGGAACTCAGCCGCTTGAGCCCGGAAAATACAATTGTTGCAACCGATGTCGGGCAGCACCAGATGTGGACAGCGCAGCATTTTAATATCAAAAGGCCTTATAAGTTTATTACATCGGGTGGCTTGGGAACCATGGGATACGGGTTCCCTGCAGCAATAGGAGCCAAACTGGCCTGCCCGGATGAAACGGTTATCTGTATAACCGGCGATGGCAGCTTTCAAATGAATATACAGGAACTGGCAACAGCGGTTAACAATCAACTAGATCTTATAATTGCGGTAGTTAATAATGGCTACCTGGGGATGGTCCGCCAGTGGCAGGATATTTTTTACAACAAACGTTACGCTCATACAGCGCTTGAAGGAAATCCAGATTTTGTTAAAGTTGCTGAAGCCTACGGCGCTAAAGGTCTGCGTGCTGCAGGTGAAAATAATGTTTCTTCGGTTATCGAAGAGGCTCTTTCAGAAAAAGGGCCCGTTATTATTGATTTTATAGTTGACCCGGAAGAAAATGTTTATCCCATGGTTGCGCCTAATTGTCCGATCAACGAGATTATTTTTGGAGGTGCGCGATCATGAAGCATGTGTTGGCGATCTTAGTGGAAAATAAGCCCGGGGTACTTTCCAGGGTTGCCGGCCTTTTTAGCCGCAGGGGGTTTAATATTGATAATATTGCGGTGGGTGAAACCGTGGCACCGGGCATATCCCGAATGACAATCACGGTTGAAGGCAGTGAAAAACTGGTGGAACAGGTGATCAAGCAGCTCCATAAGTTGATTAATGTTATTAAAGTAAGCAATTTGTCAAAGGAATCCTCGGTTATGCGCGAACTTCTTTTGATTAAAGTTAATGCGGAGGTGGGTTATCGCAGCGATATCCAACAAATAGTGGAAACTTTTCGTGGTAAGGTTGTCGATGTTTCTCCTGAATCAATGGTCATAGAAGTAACCGGTGACGAAGAAAAACTGGAAGCGATTAAACTACTCTTGCAGCATTACGGGATCAGGGAAATAGCCCGGACCGGCAAAGTTGCCCTGCTGCGTGGAGCAGCGATTACTAGGGAGGGTTAGTAGAAATGAATAATGGTGGTTCTACAATGGTGGAAAAGATACTGGCGGCCAATTCTGGCAAAAGCAAAGTAAACCCCGGAGAACTTATAAATGCCAGGGTTGACTTAGCCCTGGGCAACGATATAACCGCCCCGGTTGCTATTAAAGAATTTGAACGTTTCGGGCTTGACGAGGTGTTTGATCGGGATAAAATAGTGCTGGTCCCGGATCATTTTACTCCCAATAAAGATATTGCTTCGGCGGAACAGGCCCGGGATGTCCGCGATTTTGCTAAAAAATATAATATAAAACATTATTATGAAATAGGCAGGATGGGCGTGGAACATGCCCTTTTACCTGAACAGGGTTTAATTCATCCAGGCATGATCATAATCGGCGCGGATTCGCATACCTGTACTTACGGTGCACTGGGTGCTTTTTCTACGGGGGTGGGCAGTACCGATCTGGCTGCGGCCATAGCTATTGGGGAAGCATGGTTTAAGGTGCCTGCGACAATCCGGTTTGAATACAGTGGAACCATTCCGCCTTTTGTAAGTGGAAAAGACCTGATTTTGTATACGATCGGGCAAATTGGAGTTGAAGGAGCCCGCTACCGGGCAATGGAATTTACCGGGGAGGCAATAGATAAACTTTCTATGGACGGACGCTTGACCATGGCTAATATGGCTGTTGAGGCCGGGGGAAAATGTGGGTATGTTCAACCCGATCAAACAACCTTTCAATACCTGGATGGACGGGTAAAAAATGATTACACATCTGTTTACAGTGATGAAGATGCTTATTACGAAAAGGTTTATCAGTTTGATGTTTCCAGCCTGGAGCCGCAAATTGCTTTTCCGCCATCACCGGATAATGTTTACCCCGTATCGGCAGCAGCAGGAACCACTATAGATCAAGTAGTTATCGGTTCCTGCACCAACGGACGGATTGAAGATTTACGGGCGGCCGCTTCCGTGATAAAGGGTAAAAAAGTCCATC
>SL_5KL_010_SEDDRAFT_10001047_pt1 | contig 17315 bp, 17 predicted proteins | sample SodLakKL_010_SED_FD_9118 | JGI IMG/M metagenome (IMG submission 9118)
CAGATCCGCAGTGCGGGTCTGGAACTGCGGGAATTCACCGTCCTTGGGCGGCACGGGAGCCGCGCGTCGTGTCTGGCGGTCGCCGAGCCCGGACCCCCTGCGGAGCAGGCAGGAGAGTGAGGGCTCCCCGCGGAGTCGCGAGCCCGCTCCCCCTCCCGGCGCCCGGCCTGGAAGCGCTCCGCGAGAGCGGCGGGAAGCCGCCGTCGTCCGCTGGCGCTTGACCCTCTGCCGGATCGCGGTTTCTTGCACTGTCCGCAAGGACAAAAGAAAATCGCGCCATGTGTCTGGCGATCCCTGTGAAGGTAGTTGAGCTGCTGGAGGCCGAACAGGCCCTGGTCGATGTCGGTGGCGTGCGCAAGGAGGTGGACGTAAGCCTCGTGGACGGCTTGGAAGTCGGGGATTTCGTGATCCTGCACGTGGGCTTTGCGATCAACCGGCTCGATGAGGACGAGGCCCAGCGTACGCTTTCCATGCTGCGCGAGATGGGCGTCGAGCCGGGGGCCGCCGCATGAAATACGTCGACGAGTTCCGGGATGGCAAAGTTGCCCGAACCCTGGCCGGGACCATCGCCGACGAAGTCCGGCCGGATCGCCGCTACCACCTGATGGAGTTCTGTGGAGGTCACACCCACGCGATCTCCCGCTATGGCCTGCGCGACCTGCTGCCACCCGGGATCCGCTTTATCCACGGCCCGGGCTGCCCGGTCTGCGTACTGCCAATCGGTCGCATCGACAGCGCGATCGAACTCGCCCGCGATCACGGCGTGATCCTTTGCAGCTATGGCGACACGATGCGCGTGCCGGCCTCCGGGCGCACGAGCCTGCTGCGTGCGAAGGCCGAGGGAGCCGACATCCGCATGGTCTACTCCAGCGCCGACGCGCTGAAGATCGCGCGCGAAAATCCGGACCGCGAGGTCGTCTTCTTTGCGATCGGGTTCGAGACCACCACGCCACCCACCGCGGTTGCGCTGCGCCAGGCGCGTGCCGAGGGTCTGCAGAACTTCAGCGTCTTTGCGAACCACGTGCTGACGCCCTCGGCGATCCAGAACATCCTGGAATCCCCCGAGGTCCGTGAACTGGGCACGGTGCCGCTCGACGGCTTCATCGGCCCCTCGCACGTCTCCACGATCATCGGCAGCCAGCCCTACGAATTCTTCGCCGAGGAGTTCCAGAAACCGGTGGTGATCGCCGGCTTCGAGCCGCTGGACGTGCTGCAGTCGGTGCTGATGCTGGTGCGCCAGCTCAACGACGGCCGTGCCGAGGTCGAGAATCAGTTCAGCCGCGCGGTGACCCGCGAGGGCAACCTGAAGGCGCAGGGTCTGGTGGCCGAGGTCTTCGAGTTGCGCGACCGCTTCGAGTGGCGCGGCCTGGGCGAGGTGCCCTACAGCGCACTGCGAATCCGCGAGACCTTCCGGGACTTCGACGCCGAAGTGCGCTTCGACCTTCCGTACCGCTCGGTGCCGGACCACAAGGCCTGCGAATGTGGCGCGATCCTCCGCGGCGTGAAGCAGCCGCAGGATTGCAAGGTGTTCGGTACCGTCTGCACGCCAGACAACCCGCTCGGGTCCTGCATGGTGTCGGCAGAGGGCGCCTGCGCGGCCCATTACACCTACGGTCAGTTCACGAAGGATTCCGCCGTCGCGGAGGCCTCGTGAGCGAGAATCCGAAGCCGGTCAAGCGCGGCTACATCCGGCCGCTGGACCTGAAACACGGCAAGATCGAGCTCTCTCACGGCGGTGGTGGCCGCGCGATGTCGCAGCTGATCGACGAGCTCTTCCAGCCGGCTTTCGACAACCCCTACCTGCGCCAGGCGAACGACCAGGCGCTGCTCACGCGGCCCGATGGCCGGATCGTGATGGCGACCGACAGCCACGTGGTTTCGCCGCTGTTCTTTCCCGGCGGCGACATCGGCAGCCTGGCGGTGCATGGCACCCTCAACGACGTGGCCACCAGTGGTGCAAGACCGCTGTGGCTTTCGGCCGGGTTTATCCTGGAGGAGGGGTTTCCGCTTGCCGACCTGAAGCGCATCGTCGACTCGATGGCCGCAGCCGCACGCGCTGCCGGCGTACCGGTCGTCACCGGGGACACAAAGGTGGTCGAGCGCGGCAAGGGCGATGGCGTTTTCATCAATACCACCGGCGTCGGCGTGGTTCCCGAGGGTATCGAGATCTCCGGCGACCGGGCGCGGCCCGGCGACCGGATCCTGGTCAGCGGCTTTCTCGGAGACCACGGCGTCGCGATCATGTCGCTGCGCGAGAACCTGAGTTTCAGCACGACCATCGAATCGGATTCGGCCGCGCTGCACGAGTTGATCGCGGCAATGGTCGAGGCCGCACCGGAGACGCACTGCCTGCGTGACCCGACTCGGGGCGGGCTCGCGTCCACCCTGAACGAGATCGCCCGGCAGGCGGGCGTGGGAATGATCATTCGCGAGGACGACATCCCGGTGCGGGAAGAGGTGGATGCCGCCTGCGAACTGCTCGGTCTCGATCCGCTCTACGTGGCCAACGAGGGCAAGGTCGTCGCAATCTGCCCGCCTGAGTCCGCCGACGCGCTGCTCGCGGCCATGCGCTCGCACCCGTTGGGCGCGACGCCGCGATCATCGGCGAAGTGATCGCGGACGAACACGGCTTCGTGCAGATGGAAACCAGCTTCGGCGGTCGGCGCAATGTCGACTGGATTTCCGGGGAACAACTGCCGCGGATCTGCTGAGTTGGTTGCGTCACTCCGCCGGTCCCTTTCCCCACCCCTGCGGAGCGCAATGGATCGCAAAACGCCGAAGCGACGTGCTGGCATTGAATCTGACGGGTCGACCGCGCCACTTTCCGGCTTTACTGCTAACTCCCATGCCACTGTGCCACCCCCAGACGATGAAAGCTCCCTCCCCCACACCCGTGGGGGAGGGTTGGGGTGGGGGCGCGGCGTCGGGCCCGGCCCTCACCCCCAGCCCCTCTCACGCAAGCGGGAGAGGGGAGCAATGCGCGACTTTCACGCTAATCTCGACAAATGATCCGTGACTTCGGCGATCTGCGCCCCGCGCTGCATTCCACTGCCTGGGTGGACGACACCGCACTGGTGGTCGGAGACGTGCATATCGGCGCCCACAGCTCCGTCTGGCCGATGTGCGTCCTGCGCGGAGACATTCACCGGATCGTGATCGGCGTGCGGACCAACATCCAGGACGGCTCGGTGCTGCACGTGACCCATGACAGCCGCTTCGCGCCGGGCGGGCATGCGCTGACCGTTGGCGACGAAGTCACGGTGGGCCACAAGGTCATCCTGCACGGTTGCACGATCGAGGATCGCTGCCTGATTGGCATGGGCAGCATCGTGATGGATGGGGCGGTGATCGGGTCCGGTGCCATGCTTGCCGCCGGCAGCCTGGTGTCGCCGGGCAAGTCCCTCGAGGGCGGCTACCTCTGGCGAGGCAGTCCGGCAAGACGCGCGCGACCGCTGACCGACCAGGAGCGGGAATACCTCGAGTATTCGGCGGTGCAGTACGCGCGCCTGAAGGATCGTCACGCCGAATGAGACCAGCCAGCGTGTATTGACGCCAACACCCGATGCAGGAGGCCAGCTCCCTGGCCGACCTTCCTCGCCGCCGGGTCGCGACGGCCCGGCTCCTGCGACGGCGCCCCTTACTCTTCGCCGAATACAATCGCTCCGGGGCCGGTTCTTGGTCTCCGGCGCCCGATGCACGTAGACTGCACGGTCGTTCAAAACTGAAACGGAGACCCACCATGCAAATCTCCGAGAACAAGGTCGTCTCGATCGACTACACGCTCAAGAACGATCAGGGTCAGGTGCTGGACTCTTCGTCCGGGCGCGGGCCGCTGGCCTATCTGCAGGGACACCAGAACATCATCTCCGGCCTGGAATCGGCGCTGGAGGGCAAGGCTGCCGGCGATAGCGTGCAGGTGACCATCCCGCCCGCCGAGGCTTACGGCGAGCGGGACGAGTCCCTCAGTCAGGCGGTGCCGCGCCAGATGTTCCAGGATGCGGACAACGTCCAGGTCGGCATGCAGTTCCAGACCACGTCGGAGCAGGGCGCCAGCCAGATCGTGACCGTAACCGGCGTGGACCCGGAGCACGTGACTGTCGATGCGAACCACCCGCTGGCCGGCGAGACCCTGACCTTCGACGTGACCGTTGTCGATGTGCGCGAACCCACGCAGGAGGAGATGGACCATGGGCACGTGCATGGTCCGGGTGGTCACCAGCACTGAAACGGGCGCTCCGGGTGCGGCGGTCCGGGAAGCTATCACAGCCGTGAGATCGGCGGCTTCCGTTGGCTTCACCCGCCGCCCGGCCTCGGCGCAATGATCACTGCCGCCGACAGCGCGCGGGTTCCGGCGGTCACCGTCAGCGTGGATGCGGAGGCGGTGATGGTGTCCGCGGCTCGGCGAGTCTGCGACCTGCTGACCGAGGCGGTGGTGGCGCGCGGGGTTGCGAGCCTCGTTCTCGCCGGAGGCCGGACACCGCGGGGACTTTACGAACTGCTCTCGGCGTCTCCCGATGACTGGCCGCTGCGCTGGGACCGCGTGCAGCTGTTCATGGGCGACGAGCGCTGGGTGCCCGCGGATCACGGGGACAGCAATCAGCGCATGGTCCGCGAGTCGCTGCTCGCGGACCTTCCCGGCGATCCGGTCTTTCACCCGATGCCGACCGACGGGGCGTCGCCGGCCGAGGATGCCGCCCGGTACCGCGATTGTCTGGCTCGCGAGGTTCCCGAGGCTAGAGGCGGCATGCCCCGATTCGACCTGATCCTGCTGGGCATGGGCGACGATGGGCATACCGCCTCGCTCTTTCCGGATACGCCGGCAATCGACGCGACGGAGCCGGTGGCTGAAGTCCACGTGCCGAAATTCGATTCCTGGCGCCTGACTCTTACACCGCCGGCGCTGAATGCGGCGCGGCACGTGCTGTTTCTGGTGACTGGCGCGGACAAGGCGCCGGTGCTGGCGCGGGTGCTCGGCGACGGTCCGCGCCGGGAACTGCCCGCGTCGCTGGTCAACCCTGCGGAGGGCGAGATCGAATGGCAGGTCGACCGTCAGGCGGCTGCGCTGCTTGGCGGTCTCGTCCGTGAACCCGGTTCCTGAGATTCGCCCCACAGCTTCTGCCATTGACGGCCCCGTCTGCGGAGTCAGGTGCAGGTCGATTCGCGTCCCATGGGCTCGCCCGGGGATTCGGCGGAGCGGGGCTGCGACGCCCCGGGATCGTCGCGGTGGCGGTCAGTCGGGGGCCGGCCGGATGCTGTGTTGCCAGGCGTCGATTTCCTCCTCGAACAGACGACGGCTCGCGGTTGGCCCCCAGGTCCCGGCGGGATAGGTATGGATAAAGTCGCGTTCCACGGACCAGGCATGCAATACCGCATCGACGATGCGCCAGGCGTATTCAACCTCGTCATAGCGCAGGAACAGGGAGCGGTCCCCCTCCATGATGTCGAGCAGCAGGCCCTCGTAGGCGCCGGTACCCGTCCGCTTGTCCGGGTTCAGACCCGCATCCAGGCTCACCTGCCGGGTGTTCATCTCGAGCCCCGGCGCCTTCGACGTCAGGTGCATGCTGATGCACTCGCAGGGCTGCACCCCGATCGCCAGCCAGTTGCGTTCGACGTTCTGGAGCCGCGTGCCTCGGAACAGCTGCTGCGGCGGCTGCTTGAAGCGGATCATGATGTGTGAAGCGCTCTCCGCCATGCGCTTTCCGGTGCGCAGGTAGAACGGCACCCCGCGCCAGCGCCAGTTGTCCACGAACAGCTTCATCGCGGCGTAGGTCTCGGTGACGCTGTCCGGGGGCACGCCGTCCTCCTCCAGATAGCCGCGGACACGCTCGCCCTGCACGGTGCCTGACGAGTATTGCGCCCGGAACGCCTGTGCGTGGACCGCACCGGGTGTGATCGGTCGCACCGACTTCAGGACCTTCACCTTCTCGTCGCGCAGATCCTCCGCCGCCATCGAAGCCGGGGGTTCCATCGCCACGAGCGTGAACAATTGCATCAGGTGGCTCTGGAGCATATCGCGCAGGGCGCCGGCGCCGTCGTAGAACGCGGCGCGGCTGCCCACGCCCAGCGTCTCGGCCTGGGTGATCTGCACGTGGTCGATGAAGTTGCGGTTCCACAGGGGCTCGAGCATCAGATTGGCGAAGCGGAACACCAGCAGGTTGCGGACCATCTCCTTGCCCAGGTAATGATCGATGCGGTAGATCTGCTCTTCGTCCAGGAACCGGCGCAGGCGCTGCTGCAGCGCCTGCGCGCTGTCGAGGTCGTATCCGAACGGCTTCTCGATCACCACCCGCCGCCAGCCGCCATTCTCCTTCAGCAGTCCGGTCCGGCTGAGGTTCTCCGTCACCACGCCGAATTCGGCGGGACGGAGCGCCAGATAGATCGCAAGATTGTCGGGCAGTTCGGGGCGCTCACCGAGCCACTGGGCCAGCCGGTCGTACATTCCCGCATCCGTGATGTCGCCCTGGAAATAGTCCTGCCGGTTCTGCAACCGTTCAAGGACCGTCGGCTCGATCGGGGCCCGCAGATTACCCTCGAGCATGCCCCGCATCTCCTGCAACCAGCGTTCCCGGTCCCAGGGCCGTCGCCCGGTCGCGATGATCCGGAATGCCTCCGGCAGGCGTCCGGCCGCCTCCAGCTGGTACAGGGCGGGCATCAGCTTCACCTGCGACAGGTTGCCGGTGGAGCCGAAAATCACGAAGGTGCAGGGGCTCGGTGGGTTTTCCATGGTTCAGACCTCGTAGGTGGACGAGGCGACACTGCCGCCGCGGCCGGTCCAGTCGGTGTGAAAGAAGGTGCCACGCGGGTGGTCGACACGCTCGTACATGTGGGCACCGAAGTAGTCTCTTTGCGCCTGGAGCAGATTCGCCGGCAGACGTTCGCTGCGATAGCCATCGAAATAGGCGAGGGCGGAAGCGAAGGCGGGCGTGGGGATCGCGCGTTCCACCGCAAGCGTTACCGCGCGGCGCCAGCCGGGCTCGGCCTGCCTCAGGGCCCGCGCGAAGAAGTCGTCGAGGACGAGGTTGGTGATCTGCGGATCCTTGTCGTAGGCCGCCTTGATGTCGTTGAGGAAAGTGCTGCGGATGATGCAGCCCCCGCGCCAGATCAGCGCGACATCACCGTAATTCAGTTCCCACCCGTGGGTCCGCGCGGCCTCGCGCATCAGCATGAAGCCCTGCGCATAGGAGATGATCTTCGATGCGTACAGCGCATCGTGCAGGGCATTGAGGTGGCCCGCCAATGCCTCGGAAGCCGGGCTTGCGGATGCCGCCCGGGGAGGGCTGCCGAGCACGCCGGCTGCATATACGCGTTCATCCTTCAGCGCGGAGAGGGCCCGGGCGAACACGGCCTCACCGATCAGCGTGAGTGGCACGCCGAGCTCGAGGGCACTGATTCCGGTCCACTTGCCGGTCCCCTTCTGGCCGGCGGTGTCCAGGATTCGTGTGACCAGCGCGGTGCCGTCCTCCTCTCGCGCGGCCAGGATGTCGGCGGTGATATCGATGAGGTAGGAGTCGAGCACCCCCTGATTCCAGTGGGCGAAGGTACCTGCCATTGCGTCGTGATCCATGCCGAGCGCGCGGTCCATCAGGGCATAGGCCTCGCTGATGAGCTGCATGTCGCCGTACTCGATGCCGTTGTGCACCATCTTCACGAAGTGTCCGGCGCCGTCGGGGCCGATCCAGCGGCAGCAGGGTTCGCCGTCGACCTCGGCCGCGATCGCCTGGAAGATCTCGCGCACCAGCGGCCAGGCCTCGGGATCGCCACCGGGCATGATCGACGGCCCGTGGCGCGCACCTTCCTCGCCGCCGGAGATGCCGGTGCCGACGAAAAGGAGTCCATGCTCGCGCAGTTCCCGGGTGCGGCGCGTGGAGTCGGGATAGTGCGAATTCCCCCCGTCGATGATCACATCGCCCGGTTCCAGCAGGGGCACGAGGGCCTCGATGAACTCGTCCACCACCGCGCCGGCCTTGACCATCAGCATCACCTTGCGCGGCCGCGAGAGACTCTGCACGAGATCCTCCAGACTGTGGCAGCCGGTGATGGACTGCCCCCGCGCAGGGCCCTCGAGAAATTCGTCGACGCGGCTGGTGGTGCGGTTGAACACCGCGACCCGGTAGCCGTGATCCGCCATGTTCAGGACCAGATTCTGGCCCATCACCGCAAGACCGATCAGGCCGATATCTGCGTTCGCCATGCTGTCGCCTCCTCAAATCGGCGCGAGCCACGCGTGCGCGGCACGGACCGGGTTCCTTTCGGCAGGCCATCCCCGTTTGGTGTCGGGGAGGGTGCGCAGAGCATAGGCCATGTGAAGGCCAGGATGATTTGCAGCTTGCTTCAGAACCAACCACCTCGGCGGGCGATTCTGAAGGCCCTTCCGTGTGCCGCAAGGAAAAGCCGCTGAAGTGGGAGAGATGCAGACCCGCCATGCCGCCGCCGGCAATCACTACCAGCCCCAGCGCCGGGTGCGTCAATTACCCGAGCGATGCCCTCAAGTGTGGTCGCCGCCGTCCCTCAGACTGGCTCGATGGAGGCAATCATCGCGTCGAAGTTGGCCTCCTGCTCGAGGACCGTGCGATCCGGACCGGTGAACTTGAAGAACACCGCGCCTTCGGGGCCCTCAACGATCGCTCCGATCAGGCGATAATCGGGACGCAGCTCCGCCCGGGGTGCCATCGGGCCGGCTGCCGCGTTGTAGGTCCCACTCGTGCGAACCAGGGTCACGGACATCCCTCCACCTCGATGACCTCGCGCTCGGCGACCTCGCTGGTCGGACGCCCGTCTTCCTGGTCGAACTGGTTGAACCAGCGGTCGACGTTGGCATCGACGGTTCCACCCTCCTGGGGACCGAAGTAGAACACCGCTACCTCACCCGGCTCGGCGTCATCCCCCGCCGGCGGCGTGTGGTAGGTCACGACGCGCATCGGACGCTGTGCCTGCGTCTCCCATGCCGCCGGAACGGACCAGGTTAGCCCCGCCGTGGCGTCCGTGCCCGACTCGACCGCTGCGGCCATCGCCGGGGCCGCGTTCTGCTCCGCGGGAGCAGCGGCCGCCGGGTCGGCGTCCTGTGCCGGGTCCTCGGGTGCGCAGGCCACCAGTGTCAAGCCGAGCAGGGGAAGGAGTAACAGGCTGTTTTTCATTCGGATCATGCGGGAACCTCGCGGGGTTGGCGCGTCGTGCCGACACGTCTTTGCCGGGGGATTGTCGCGGAGGCACGTCGGCAGCGCAACGCCGATCAATCAGTGCTTGCCCGGGGCACACGCAGGAGGCGGCCGGTCACAGGTGCTTCTGGACGGTCTCGACGCGGTAGCGGCTCAGTTTCAGCTGGTCGGGCCAGGATCCCGGGACCAGCTGCGCCTTCCGCCACAGGGCATCGACGAAATCCGCGGGATCGGGCAGCTGTTCCCACACCGCCGGCAGGAAGGTGGCGCGCCGGGTCCCGCTGCGGACGACCAGCCCGTCCACGCCGGGGCGAAGGGCCCGCAATAGAGCGTCACGCGTGCTCGCACGGAGGGGTTCGTGCGGACCCAGTGTGGCAACGGACACGACGAGGTCCTCGAGTTCGCGGGTATTGAGCGGGGGAAACCGGGGATCCCGGCACGCGGCGGCGTAGGCGTTCTCCAGCACGTCGCTCGCGAGCGGGCGCGTCGCCTCGAGTGTGCCGATACAGCCGCGCAGCCGGCCCTCGCGCTTGAGTGTCACGAAACTGGCGCCGGGGTTCAACAGTGCGGGCGGCTCGTTCCCGAGGTCGAGTGCCGGCGCCGGCAGCATCTCGGCCGCATAGCCCACACCCAGCGCGGCGATCTCCAGCAGGCGTTCCGTCCCGGTGCTCAAGATGACGACACCCCCGCGTCCGAATGGAAGGCCCAGGCGCCGTAGCCCACGACCTCGCTGCGCGGCCCGGCGGTGTCCCCCGAGTTGCGCAGGTCCAGCGTGACCGGATGGAGTCCGCGCTTGCGCGCGACCCGGAGCAGGCCCGCGAGCGGTTGATGCCCGCAGGCACGGAAGGGCCCGAGAACGGTCTCCTGGCAGTGTTCGATGGCGTCGCGGGTCTCGGCATCCAGCATTCGGGCCGTCGCGTAGTCGTGATAGTGGGAGAGGTCCGAGCTGATCAGGATGAGCGTCTCCTGGTCGCCCCAGAGCCGGTCGAGCACTGCGGCGACGGTGTCGGGGTCGGCGTCACCGACCACCAGCGGCACCAGTTCGAAGTCGTGCAGCAGGACCTGCATGAACGGCAGGTGCACCTCCAGGCTGTGCTCGGGCCGGTGAGCGGCGTCGAGTTCGACGACCCCGGGGAGGCCGGCGATGTCTTCGCAGGCATCCCGGTCGATGGGCACCAGCCCCAGCGGTGTGCTGTAGGCACTGGCCGCGGTGGTGGCAATGCCCCGGAAGGGCACCCGGTGGGACGGACCCATCAGGACGACCCTGCGGATATGTTCGGCATCCGCTCCGAGGGCTGCATACGCGGTCGCCGCAACCGGTCCCGAGAAGGGAAGACCGGCATGAGGCGCAACCAGCGCCTTCGGAAAGCCATGCGGCCGGCGCTCGGCGGCCGCGCCCGAAATCAGCTCCCGGACCTGAAGCTGCAGCGCTTCCGGGTCGTCCGGGTAAAACAGACCGGCCACCGCCGGCTGACGCACACGGGGTTCGGTTTCCATTGCGTTTGCTCCTCTGCTTCGCTCCACGCATCCCTTGGCATTCGGGGCAGGTGACGCAAGACTCGCGCCTTCCCTTTCACTTTATTCGACCGCTTTGCCAGGGTCCGGTTGCGTTGGTCCGCGTTCGTAACCCGGGAACCGCATTCCACTGGATAGGTCCTAGAAGAATAGGGTATTTCAGCGCGAACGAAGGACATGGCGGAGCCCCTGCAAACAGACCCATTCACGGTGCCCACCCGTTTCTGGCAGCCGCTTCCGGACGGCCGCGTGCAGTGCGACCTCTGTCCGAGGCTGTGCCGGATGAAACCGGGCCAGCGCGGCGCGTGCTTCGTGCGCGCGAACATCGACGGACAGGTCATGCTCACCACCTACGGCCGTTCCAGCGGCTATTGCATCGACCCGATCGAGAAGAAGCCGCTGAACCACTTCCTGCCTGGCACGCCGGTGCTGTCCTTCGGGACCGCGGGCTGCAACCTCGCGTGCAAGTTCTGTCAGAACTGGGATATCAGCAAGTCGCGCGAACTCGACACGCTGATGGACCGCGCCGACCCCGAGACCATCGCCCGGGCGGCCGCCGCGACGGGCTGCCGATCGGTCGCCTTCACCTACAACGATCCGGTGATCTTTCACGAGTACGCGCAGGATGTGGCCGCCGCGTGCCGGGCGCAGGGCATCCGCACCGTGGCAGTGACCGCGAACTACATCAGCGAGGACGCGCGGGCCGCGTTCTACGCGGGCATGGATGCGGCGAACGTCGATCTGAAGGCCTTCACCGAGCGGTTCTACCACCGTCTGACCGGTGCCCACCTCCAGCCCGTGCTGGACAACCTCGAGTGGCTGGTGAAGGAGGCCCGTGTCTGGGTGGAGTTGACGACGCTGCTGATCCCCGGCGAGAACGACAGTGATGCGGAGATCCGGCAGATGTGTGACTGGGTGCTCGAGCACCTGGGACCAGAGGTGCCAATGCACTTCACGGCCTTTCATCCGGACTTCCGGATGACCGATCATCCCCCGACACCGGTCCAGACCCTGCGGCGGGCCCGGCGCATCGCGCTGGATGCCGGTATCCACTACGCCTTCACCGGCAACGCGCACGATCCCGACGGGCAGTCGACCTGGTGCCACGCCTGCGGACAGCGCCTGATCGGCCGCACCGGCTACCGGATCGACAGCTGGAACCTGACTCCCGAGGGCCAGTGCAACGTCTGTTACACGCCCGCCAGCGGCGTTTTCGAATCCGAGCACGGCCACTGGGGCTCCCGTCGCGTCCCGATCCGTCTCGCCGAATACGCCTGATCGACTCGAGGGCGGGAGCCTGCTCCCGCCTCGGGACTGCACCCGCTCTCGCGGGTCCTGCCGCCGGTTGCTATGCTTGCGCCCGCCATGCGCATCCTGTTTCTGACTCACGCTTTCAACAGCCTGACCCAGCGCCTGTTCGTGGAACTGCGGCGGCTCGGGCACGAAGTATCGATCGAGTTCGACATCAACGATCGCGTCACGGAGGAGGCGGTGGAACTCTACTGTCCGGACCTGGTGATCGCGCCGTTTCTGAAACGCGCGATACCCGAGAGCGTCTGGCGTCGGAACCTTTGCTGGATCGTGCATCCCGGGCCGCTCGGTGACCGGGGGCCGGCGGCGCTGGACTGGGCGATCGAGGAGGGCGCCGGCGAGTGGGGCGTGACCGTGCTGCAGGCCGACGCGGAGATGGACGCGGGCGACGTCTGGGCCTCGGTCAGCTTCCCGATGCGCGGGGCGTCGAAGAGCAGCCTGTACCGGCGGGAGGTCACGGATGCGGCGGTGCGGGCGGTGACCCGCGCGCTCGAACACCTGCAGGACCCCGGCTTCCGGCCAACGCCACTGCCGGCCAACCCCGANGGGGGCCGCGGCCGCTGGCGGCCGGCCTTCACTGCATCGCAAAGACGCATCGACTGGCGGCTGGACGACACCGCGAAGATCCTGCGCCGGATTCGGGCGGCCGACGGCAACCCCGGCGTCCGGGACGAGATTCTGGGGGTGCCGGTGCGACTGTACAACGCCTGGCCGGAACCGGGTCTGCGCGGCGAGCCCGGGACAGTGATCGCGACCCGCGACGGGGCGATCTGCCGGGCGACCGTGGACGGAGCGGTCTGGATCACGCACCTGCGCCCACTCGAGGGAGGGCGTCGGGACCTGAAACTGCCCGCGGTACAGGTGCTGGGTCCGGAGCGGCTGGCCGGCGTGCCGGAGAGACCGCTGGACCCGTTCACCAGGGTGGTTAACGGCGATACCTGGCAGGAGATCCGCGCCTGGAACGCGGACGGCGTGGGCTATCTCGCCTTCGAATTCCACAACGGCGCGATGTCCGCAGATCAGTGCCGCCGTCTGCAGGCGGCGTGGGAACGCCTGCGGCAGGCACCGGAGCGGGTGCTGGTACTGCTTGGCGGGAGTGACTTCTGGTCGAACGGCATCCATCTGCACCGCATCGAGGCCGAGGACAACGCCGCCGAGGCCTCGTGGGACAGCATCGAGGCGATGAACGACCTGACCCGGTCGATCATCGATACCGAAGACCGCCTGGTGATCGCTGCGCTGCGCGGCAACGCCGGCGCGGGCGGCGTCTTCCTTGCGCTGGCCGCGGACGCGGTGTGGTGCGCGCCGGGGGTGGTGCTGAACCCGCACTACAAGAACATGGGCAACCTCTACGGGTCCGAGTACTGGACCTACCTGCTGCCGCGCCGCGTCGGGCCCGACGCGGCGCGCAACATCATGGGAAACCGGCTTCCGGTCGGTGCCCCGGAGGCACGGGAGGCCGGCCTGGTCGATGCGGTCTTTGGCGCCGATTCGGCCGATTTTGCGGCGCAGGCGGCGCACCGGGCCGCGGACCTCGCCGCCTCCGATGACATCGAGTCGCGACTGGAGGCGAAGCGATCGCGCCGCCGCGGCGACGAGGCGGAAAGGCCGCTGGCCGCTTACCGGGAGGAGGAGATGCGGCACATGCGCCTGAACTTCTTCGGCTTTGATCCCAGCTATCATGTGGCGCGCTACAACTTTGTGCACCGGGTGCCACACTCGCGCACACCGCTGCACCTGGCCCTGCACCGCCGCCTCAAGGCCGCGGCCAGTGCCGGGGCCATCACAAGGAATCCGCCATGAGCGAACGCTTCACCGTTTCCGTCGAACCCGGGCTCGCGCAGGACTTCGACGACTTCATCAAGCGCAAGGGCTACAGCAATCGCTCGGAGGCCGTGCGCGATCTCGTTCGCGGAGCACTGGCACAGGAGCGACTGAGTCCGGAACAGGACGGGCCCTGCGTCGGTGTGCTGAGTTACATGTACGACCACCACGAGCGTGAACTCAGCAAGCGGCTGACCCAGACGCACCATGCCCACTACAACCTGACGGTAACCACGCTGCACATGCATCTGGACCATGACATGTGCGTGGAGTCGGTGCTGCTGAAGGGCACTGCGCGGGACGTGCAGGCCTTCGCGGAATCGGTGATGGCGCGCCCGGGGATTCGCCACGGCCAGCTGCACCGTATCCCCCTCGAACAGGCTCCCGAGCGGGGACCGGCCGCCACTCACGGGCATGACCACGGGCATCGCCACGAGCATGGCGGCTGATTCAGGCCCCGGCCGGCGCGGCACCGGGGTTCGGGTGGCGGGGTGAAGGCCGCGGGTGCGGTCGCTGCGGGGCATCCCGCAACGGCCGAAGCCGCCACGGCGATCCTCGAGGCCGGCGGTAACGCTTTCGATGCGGTGATCGCCGGGCAGTTCGCGGCCTGCGTGGCGGAGCCGGTGCTGTGTTCACTGGGTGGCGGCGGCTTCCTGCTGACGCGGAAGGGGCAGGGGCCGGTCGAGGCGCTCGACTTTTTCGTGCAGACGCCGCTGCGCAAACGCTCCCCGGAGGAGATCGAATTCCTGCCGATCGTCGCCGACTTCGGCGATGCGCAGCAGGAATTCCACATCGGGCTGGGATCGGTCGCGACCCCCGGCATGGTCGCCGGCCTGTTCGCCGCCCACCGCCGCTACGCCAGTCTGCCGATGCCGGTGCTGCTCGAACCCGCGGTCCGGCTCGCACGCGAGGGGGTCGCCGTGAACGCCCTGCAGGCCTATGCCTTCCGGATCGTCCGGGCGATCTATGCGCATACGCAGGAATCCCGGCAGGTTTACGCGAGCCCGACTCGCCCGGGGTCCCTGGTGGTGGAGGGCGACCTGCTGCGCCAGACCCGGCTTGCCGACAGTCTGGAACGCCTCGCGGCAGAAGGGGAGTCGTGGTTTTACCAGGGTGAGTTTGCAAACCTGGTCGCGGATCGGTGCCGGCGCGACGGCGGACTGCTCGGCCTGGAGGATCTGCGGCAGTATCAAGCCGAGTTCCGCGAGCCGGTCGCGCTGGGCTACCGCGGCAACCGGATCTGGATCAACCCACCGCCGTCGTCCGGTGGTCTGTTGCTGGGCTTTGCGCTGATGCTGCTCGAAAGCCTCGAACCGCCATCCGGGCCGTTTGGATCGGCCGGGCATCTCGAACGCCTGGCGCGGGTGATGGCGTTGACGGACCGTGCCCGGCTGGAAGTGCAGCCGGACGGGGACGCCCCGGTGGATGCCCGCAGGCTGCTCGACCCGGGCCTGCTGGCGCGTTACCTGGAGGAGGTGGCCGGGCTCGGCGCGGCGATGCGCGGCACCACCCACCTCAGCGTGATGGATGCCGCGGGCAATGTCGCCGGCCTGACCGCCAGCAACGGCGAGGGTTGCGGCGTGCTGATTCCCGATACCGGCATCATGCTCAACAACATGCTGGGCGAGCAGGACCTGAATCCCCGGGGCTTCTTTCGCTGGCACGAGGACCAGCGTCTGACCTCGATGATGGCGCCGACGCTGCTGGCGCGGCCGGACGGCAGCGAGGTGGTGCTCGGTTCGGGTGGCTCGAATCGCATTCGCACCGCGATTCTGCAGGTGCTGGTGAACCTGCTGGACTTCGGGATGCCGCTGGAGCGCGCGGTGGAGGCCTCGCGCATCCACCTGGAGGGGGGTCTGCTCAGCGTGGAGGCCGGCTTCGGCGCCGAGGTGGATCTGGGACCCCTGCTGGCGGAGCATCCCAACCACCGGATCTGGGGCGAGCGCAGCCTGTTTTTCGGTGGCGTGCATGCCGTGGGTCTCGATGACACCGGCTTTTCCGGGGCGGGGGATGTCAGACGCGGCGGCGTGGTCCGCCTGGCGGGTGTGCCGGGCGCCCGCTGAGTGCCCGGCAAGGGTTCAGCCTCGTCGCGATCCGTGCCCGGGACGCCACTTCGCTCTTGGGATGGACGACACGGAATGCTAATATATGAAGTGTTACGAAAAAGTACTACAAGAACCGTTTCGGGGGTATGGCGAGGACTCCAGCCGTCCCTGCGGAGACGTTAGCGTGTGACTTGTCGCTCCTGTCCGTCGAGGAAGTTCAGATGCCTGTTCCTGCCCGCCTTTCGAGCCATGGTTCTGCCCCTGGGATCTGCGACAGCGGCGATCGCCGGAAGTCCCGTGTCCGGCGGCGCATGCTCCAGCCGGCGCGGGCCCCGATCGTCGCGACCCTGCTGGTATTCGGGCTGCTGGGGCTGGCCGTGCCGGCGTCTGCGCACTATCCCTGGATCACCGTCAGCGAGGATGCCGAGGGGGATCCGACGTTCCGGCTCGGCTTCGGGCACGTGTTCCCCGGGGACGGCCCGCTTGGAGCCCATCGGGTGGACGGAATCCGTGTGATCGGGTCGGACGACGCGGTGGAACCCCTGGTGCTGGAGGACCGGGAGATCCACCCGCTGCCGAATGACACGGAGGGTACCCGGCTCATCGTCGCCGAGCAGACGCCGCTGTACTGGAGCCGTACCCACCAGGGGGGGCGGCAGGCTTCGCGGGAGCAGTACCCGGACGCCTTCAGTTGCAGCCAGTCGGGCAACGTGATGAAGGCCGCGTTCGGCGACGGCGGGGGATCGGCCTGGCAATACCAGCAGGGGCACGTTCTCGAGCTGATCCCGCAACGTGATCCGGTCGGGTTGAGGCCGGGCGACCCGCTGTCGATCAGGGTCCTGTTCCATGGCGAACCGTGGGAAGGCGAGGTGAAGGCGACCTACGAGGGCTACGATGGCGGGTCCAGCGACCGCTACGTGCTGACACTGCGAACCGACGCGGACGGGATGGTCCGGTTCGTGCCGGCCGCCTCCGGCTACTGGCTGGTGCGCGCGAATGCCAGCGAGGACTATCCGGATCCTGCCGTCTGTGATCGCCGCTCGTACTTCTCGACGCTCACCTTCGAAATCCGCTGAGCCATGCCGGCCGACCATCGGGTCCGCCCGCTCGCCCTGCGCGGTCGGTCATGGCGGACCGCCCGCGCGCTGGCACTGCTGTGTGTCGCTGGCATGATGACCATCCCTCCCGCCGCGGGTCACGCGCTATTGCACAGCGTGCTCGATGCCGATTCGATGGTCCGGGTCGAGTTCCATTACCCGGACGGCGACAGGCCGTTCTTCGAGACCTACCGGGTGATGGGACCCGACGACCATCGTCCGTTTCAGACGGGGCGCGTGAACGCGGTCGGCGAGGTCAGTTTCCGGCCCGACCGTCCCGGAGTCTGGCGGGTGCTCGTCGCGACCGAGGACGGTCACGGCGCGGAGGCGAGGGTGCGCGTCGAGGCGGATGGTTCGAACGCGGAAGG
>SL_5KL_010_SEDDRAFT_10001048_pt1 | contig 17314 bp, 12 predicted proteins | sample SodLakKL_010_SED_FD_9118 | JGI IMG/M metagenome (IMG submission 9118)
CGGCACCCGGGGCCCGCCCGCCGGCCTGGGCCCGCAGCCGGTCGATCCGTTTGGACAGGCTCACCGAGCTGCTCCCTCCCGGTTCATCGCAGACGCTCCAGGCCGCGTTCCAGCGAGGCGCTGGAGACCTGGCCGGTATGGGAGTCGACCAACTGGCCATGTTCATCGTAGAAGAAGGTGGCGGGCAGACCGCGGGTGCCGGTGGCATCACTCCAACGCTGATGCGGATCCATCAGCACGTTGCTCAAACCCGGCGCATGCTCGCTCAAATACCCCTCGACCTGGCTGGTGTCTTCGCCCTGATTGACGAAGACGAACGTCACCCCGTCTTCCTCTTCCTGCGCCTGCTCGAAGACCGGCTTCTCCTGCTGGCACGCCGGGCACCAGGTCGCCCAGAGGTTGACCACCACCGGCTGACCGGTCTCCTCGATCAGACTGGGCAGATCCGTCTGCTCGCCCTCCAGGGTGCTCACTGCCACCTCCGGCACGCCGCGCGACTGCTGATCGATGACCAGCAGCGGACCCGCAGTCACCCCCCAGACGATGCCGCCGGCGAGTACCGCGGTGCTCAGGGCGCGGCGTTGCTGCGGGTGGCGCCACAGGCGCCAAAGCAGGTAGGCCAGACCGGCCACGACACCGCCGATGGGGTCGAAGCCCCCGTCGCGGATATCCACCACACCCCAGAGGCTGTCGAAGCTCTGCCAATAGTGGAAGACGAACAGGGCCCGCGCCCCCACCAGGCCCACCAGCAGCAGGCTGAACAGGCTGTCGCTGATGCGCACGCCGCTGCGCCGGCCCGCCAGGCCGCCGGCAAGCAGCGCCACCGCCAGGGCCAAGATGATCAGGATCTGCCCGATGGAAGGCACCAAGGGACCCAGGGCAACGGTCTGGTTCAGGACACTCATGGACTGGCGACTCCGTCTGAATGGGGGGAAAGCTCCTCCACGGCCTGCTCCAGGGCGAAGACGTGACCATCCTCCTCTCCGAGCCCGCGCAGCGACCTCGCCAACTCCAGAAGGTAGTCACGATTGGGGCCACTAGGCCCCCGGCAGCGGGCGATCTGCCGGGCCATATCCGGGATCGGCGCCGGGCCGAGGAAAGCCGGGTTGTCCTCGGTGGCGATGTAGACCAGCCCCCGATCCTCGCCTCCGTCCAAGAAACGCAGCGGTGTGGTAAAGCGCAGATAGCCGTTTTTCTCGCGCAGATCCAGTGGCCCCAGCGCCTCGGGCGGGATGCGGTAGGCCATGCCGACGCAGCGCGCCCCGGGGGCCTCAATCAGCGTCGCCACGCGCCCGGGCGCCTCCGGGGTCCCGCGATGATCGTGGGAGCCCTGCCAGAAACGCCGCTGCCAACCGTGGATGACCGCCGGGCGACACTCGAGATACGGGAAACCGGCTTTGTAGATCAACGACCCGTAGCCGAACAGCCAAAAGCTCCCACGGCCTGGGAAAAGCTGGCGACTCCGGTTGATCGAGGTGGTATCCGCAACCATGCATGCGAGGATAACAGACCTGCCCCCCGCGCTCCCCCACCACCGGCACCGCTAATCGGCCGCGCGCAGTCGCCGCGTGACCTCCTCGGCCGGCTGAGGTCGGGCGAAGAAGTACCCCTGCCCCAGCGGGCAGCCTTCGTCAAGGAGGATATCGCGTTGTTCCCGGGTCTCGATCCCCTCGGCGAGCACCGAGTAGCCCAGGTTCGTGCCCAGATCGATGATCGCGCGATTGATCCGGACCTGGGTCCGGTCCGACGGCAGGTCCTGCACGAAGGAGCGGTCGATCTTCAATTGATCGACGGGCAGCCCCCGCAGATAGCCGAGCGAGGAGTAGCCGGTGCCGAAGTCATCCAGGGCCACCAACACCCCCTGTGCACGCAGAGCCTGGAGCTGCGCAACCACCTTGCGATCCTGCTCCATCAGAACACTCTCGGTGATCTCCAGGGCCAGTACATCGGGCGGAACACCAGCCCGCGACAGGGCGTGCTCCACATCCTCGACCAGCCCCCCGGCGATCAGCTGCGGTGCCGAGACATTGACACCAATGCGGCCGAAGGCCAGGCCAGCATCGCGCCAGCTGCGCGCCTGCTCGCAGGCCCGGCACAGCACCCAGCGGCCCAGATCGCCGATCAACCCCACCCGCTCGGCCAACGGCACGAACTGAGCCGGCGGAACCCACCCCCGCTCCGGGTGTTCCCAGCGCAGCAGCGCCTCGACCCCGATCCAGTGCCCGCGGTCGAGTTCCGTCTGCAACTGGTAGTGCAGCGCCAGGGCATCCTCATCGATGGCCTGGCGCAGCTGCGCCCCCAGCTCCAGGCGCTCGCGGGCATCGGTGGTGAGCTCGGAACTGAAAAAACGCAGCCCCACCCCCTCCTGGCGGGCCTGATACATCGCCGTATCCGCCTGCTGCACGAGCTGCGCGGCGGACCCGGCAGGCTCCGGGTAGCTGCTCACCCCGATGCGCAGATGGATCGGCACTTCCTGGCCCCGGACACAGAACGGCGCCTCGGTCACCGTGAGAAACCGGCGGGCGATCTCGGCGGCATCGGCCGGGCTGCGCAACCGGGGCAACACCACGGCGAACTCGTCGCCGCCGAGCCGGGAGACCTGGGCCGGCGCCGAGAGATGCCCCGGCACCTCCACCTGGCAGAGCCGGTGACCGAGCTCCTTGAGCAGGGCATCCCCCGCTTGGTGGCCGAAGCTGTCGTTGACCGTCCGGAAGTCATTCACGTCGAGAACCGCCAGGCCCAGCGGTGCGCGCGGCGGCAGCGCCTCCAGCGTACGGGCCAGGCGATCCTGAAAGAGCAGCCGCAGGGACTCGCGATTGGTGATGTCGTGCAGGTTGATCACCCAGGCACTCAGCCCCTCCCAGTCGATGGGCTGGGCCCCCATCTCCACAGTGCGCGGCCCGAGGCCGGGAACGAACAGTTCGACCTGCTGGGTCGGCCCCTCCGGGATGGCCTGGCCGAACCACTCCCCCACCAGCGCCTGCGGCTCCTCACCCAGGAACCGCCCTGCGGCGGCATTGGCGTAGAGGATGCGCCCCTCGGCATCGACGATCACAATCCCCTCGGCGGTGCTGGCCAGCAGCTGGTGGTACTGCCAGTCGCGCTCGCGCAGGGCATCGCGAACCGCTTCGCGCTCGGTCACATCCTCCAGGATATGGAGCGAGCAGGCGTAGCGGCCCGCTTCATCCACCACCGGGTAGGCGCGCGACTGCAGGACGTTGCGGCCATCGACGATGCGGTCGCCGCGCTCCCCCTGCAGAAGACGGGCATCGCCGCAACCGGCGGCCAGGGCCTGCATACCCGCCTCGCAGTGTGGAAAGGGGCCCTCCCGGATGGGGAAGACCTCCCAGTAGTAGTGGCCCAGGGCCTGCTCCGCGGAGCAGCGGGCGCGCTCTAGATAGGCCGTGTTAGCAGCAAGGATGCGGTATTCCCAATCGTGGACAAAGGCCGCATCGGCGATCGCCTCGATGGCAACCGGCCAACCGTCCCCAAACCTATCCGTGCCCATCACCCGCGCCCCTGGCCGGCCTCTTTGCGGCCTGCTGCCGCCGGGCTACGCCCCCCGAGATCGAGGCAGCGGCGCAGGGGCAGCCGCGCCGTGTGCAGCAGCGTGCCCTTCAGCGCCAGCACCCCCACCGCCGCAAGAACCAGACCCCACGCCATGCCATCCATGTCCAACCCCCCGCGCTCAGCCCAACGAGTGGATCCCGTCCATGATGACGGCCGTCGCCGACAGCGTACACAGAAGCAGCAGAATCGGTCGAATCCGCCCGGCATCCACCCAGTGCAGGATCGACCCGGACACCCACAGCCCCAGCAACGCCGCCGGCGTGACAGCCAGGGAGAGCATGAGTTCGTCGCGACCGAAGTAGCCGAGCAGGACCATCCCCAGCAGCGAGACCAACGAGCCGACCAGGAAATAGCCGCCCAGATTGGCACGGATATGCGGCCCCCGGGCGTGCTGATAGAGCAGTGCCATCGGCGGACCACCCACTGAGGTCGCCGTACCCATGAACCCGGAAAGGAACCCGGCCCCCAAAAGCCGGTTGCGGGTCGGGCGAATATCCCCAGGTAGCAGGCTCACCACCACACCCAGCAAGACCGCCACGCCGAGGACCAGCGAGAGCATCCACTGCGAGGCGACAGCGAGCAGCCCAAAGGCCGCCACCATCCCCGGCATGCGCCCGATCACAGCGGCCCCGAGTTCGCCGATGGCCAACCCCGCCCGATTGCGCCAGAGGATGATCGCCGAGATGACCATGGCCACGAAGAGCACCGGTCCCGGGACAAAGGCCGGATCGATGAGAAAGAGCAGCGGGGCGGCGAAGATCGCCAGCCCGAAGCCCAGCGCCCCCTGGAGCAGACTGCCGATGGCCACGAGTAGGGAAGCGAGCGCGAGTTCAAGGGGAGGCAGGGGCAAGGGCGGACTCCGGCGGCTTCGTGAGGAGGCGAAGTCTACCACCCCGAACCGCGCGCGGACGCCGCCGGCCGGTCAGCGCACCATCAGTCGCTGCACCCAGCGGTGAATCCTGCGCCCGTAGGGCGGCTCGACCAGGCGCGCGCTGTTCCACCGCCCCTTGCGCAGGACCGCCTTCTCGTTCGAGAACGTCCGGAACCCCTCGAAACCGTGGTAACGCCCCATCCCCGACGCCCCCACCCCGCCGAAGGGCAGATTGTCCTGGGCCACATGGAGCACGGTGTCGTTGATGCAGACCCCACCGGAGTGACTGCCATCGAGCACCTGTTGCTGGCGGCGGCGGTCGTGCCCGAAGTAGTAGAGCGCCAGCGGGCGCGGCCGCGCGGTTATGTAGGCCAGCGCCTGCTCCAGGTCCGCCACGGTGACCACGGGCAGCACCGGGCCGAAGATCTCCTCCTCCAGCACCCGCGCGGAAGCCGGGGCATCCAGCACCAGCCAGGGAGGCATACGACCCGACTCTGGGGCGTTTTCGACCGCCTCGGCCATGGGCACCAGCTCCGCACCCTGCTCCCGCGCATCGTTAAGCAGCGCCTCCAGACGCGCCCGGTGCCGAGGCGTGATCACGGCGGCGTAATCCGGGTTGCGCAGCGGATCGGGATAGAGGCGCAGGGCCGCCCGGCGCAGCGCGTCCACCAGGGCGTCACGCCGATCCGGCGCGCACAGCACATAGTCCGGCGCAATGCAGGTCTGCCCCGCATTGAGCAGCTTGCCGTAGGCGATCCGCCCGGCCGCCGCCTCCAGATCTGCATCCTGATCGACGACCGCCGGCGACTTGCCCCCCAGCTCCAGGGTCACCGGGGTCAGGTGGGCGGCCGCGGCGGCCATCACCTGGCGTCCCACGGCAGTGGAGCCGGTAAATAGCAGATGATCGAAAGGCAGCGCCGCGAACGCCCGGCTCACCGACTCGCCCCCCTCAACCACAGCCACCTCCTCGGCGGAGAAGGCCTGACGAATCACGCTGCCGAGCACCGCGTTGGCCGCCGGCGTCAGCTCGGAGAGCTTGAGCAGCACCCGGTTACCCGCCGCCAGCGCCCCGGTCAGCGGGCTCAGGGCCAGGTAAACCGGGTAGTTCCACGGCACCATGATGCCCACCACACCCAAAGGCTGATGGACGACCTGCGCGGAGGCCGGCTGCATCAGCGGATGGGGCCAGCGCCGGCAGGGACGCATCCAGCGGCGCAGGTGGCGCCGGGCGTGGCGGATCCCGGTGAGCGCCGGCAGCAGATCCACGGTGGCCGACTCCTCCACGGAGCGCCCCCCGAAGTCCTCGTCCAGCGCCGCCGTCAACGCCTCCCGATGGTCGAGCACCACCCGCCGCAACCGATCCAGTCGCCCCCGGCGCACCGCCAGACTAGGGGCCGGATCCGCGGCGAAGGCCTGGCGCTGGCGATCCAGCACCTTCTGCAACTCCGCGGCTTGATCCTCCGACATGGGGGTGTGTTCGCCCATCCTGTCTTCGCCTCTTCTCCGTTCAGGGGCACCGTGGGCCGTTCGCGGTACCTTCCCGGTTGGCCAGCCCAGCGGGCCTTTCAACCGGCTGAAGCCGACTCATTATCTCCCGCACCTGCGTCGGATCCAGGTAGCGCGGCACGGCATAGGTCCAGCGCACCTCGACGCAGGCGGCGCGGGCCAGCGCAGGGAGGTCGGCCTGCCTGAGCCCTTCAAAGGCGTCGGGAATACCGAACAACCGGTTGAACTCATGCAGGCGGCGGATCAAGGCCGCCGCGGGAGCACCGCTGTCACCTACCCCAACTGGATCGGCAAGCTGGGCAAGGCGACGCTCTCCCGCGGGCCGGTAGGCCTCCAGAACCAGAGGCAACGTCGCGGCGACCACCTCCCCGTGCGGACGGCCGCACCACGGCCCCACCTGGTGCGCGATCGCGTGGGCATAGCCGATCCCCGCCACAGTACAGGCGCGGCCGGCCAGGTGCGCCCCTCGGGCCAGAGCCTGCCGGGCCTCCAGGTCCGTACCCTGGCGCCATGCACGCTCCAGATTGCCGGTCAGCAATCGCACCGCTTGCCACGCATCGCGGTCGGTCTGCCGCGTCGCGTTGCGTGACAGATATGCCTCCACGGCGTGGCTCAGGGCATCCAGGCCCGTGATTGCGGTCCAGTAAGGCGGCAAACCGGTCATCAGGTGGGCGTCGAGGGCAGCGGCCCGAGGCAACAGGCGCAGGTCCATGGCGGCACGTTTGCCGACCTGCCGGGTATCGTCGCGCACGACGGCTCCCACCGTGACCTCGGAACCTGAGCCGGCGGTGGTCGGCGCGGCGTAAAGAGGCAGCATCCCCCGGCGGACCCGCAACAAACCGGTCAGCTCGGCCACGCTGCGGTGGTTTCGGGCACGCGCGGCGATCAATTTGGCAGCATCCAGCACCGAGCCGCCGCCCAGGGCCAGGATGGCCTGGCCATCCATCTCCTGCTGGACCGCCAGCCCGGCCTCGACCTGCGTCACGGAAGGCTCGGTGACAATGCCATCATATTGGACGACCTCGACCCCCTGTTGCTCCAAATCGGTGACCACCGGTGCCACCACGCCCTTTCGCAACAGCTCAGAATCGGTCACCACCAACACGCGTCGGTGACCAACCTCAGCGATGTGCCGACACAGGGCACCGACCGAACCCGGCCCCTCAAAAACCAGCGGCCAACGAAACGGTAAGAGCGTCACAAAGGCCTTGAATCCGGCCATGTAGGCGTGATGCAACGCCGCCTCGAGTCTTGCAGCCCCCAGCAACGTCACGAACCCATTACAACCCGCGCAACAGGGTATTGGGCAGCACGGCATCATCCCAGTCCGTGACCGCCTCGCCGATGCGCACGATCACCATCTCGGCACTGGGGATGATGTAGACCCGCTGTCCGCCGGCACCATCGAAGAACACCACATCCGGCGCCAGATACGGTTCCGAGTGGTGGGCCTCGAACCCCGCCTCCGGGTTGTAGGTCCGCACCCCGTCCTCCGGCGCCCCGCGCCAGAGCAACAGCCCGTAGTTCGGATTCGCCCCAGAAGGCCGGGCCATCTCTTCCACCCAGGCCGACGGCACCAACTGCTCCTCGCCCACTGCGCCCTCGTTGAGGACAAGGGCGCCGACGTGCGCCCAGGCTCGGGCGGTGGTCATCAGACAACAGAAGGTCCGCGGCGAGCCACCCTCCCGGTCGAGCCAGACCGCCGCTTCCGGCGCACCCAGCGGCTGCCACAAGCGCTGTGACAAGTACTCCGCGTAAGGCTGATCGACGACACGGCTCAGGGCGATTCCAAGGATCTGCGCGTTGAAGTTCTGGTAAACGAACGCCTCCCCGGGCGGCTCTTCAAGCGGCAGAGCCAGGGCCGTTCCATCCACGTCGGTACCGAGCATCAACCGCAGCCCCTTCGACCACGGCGCAAAGCCGAGGGCCTCGAGACGCAACCCACTCTGCATCGAGGCCAGCTCGCGCAGTGTGATCTCCCCGCGGGGATCGCCATCGCCCCACTCCTCAATGTAGGCGCCGACCGGATCGTCGATGCTCTCGATCAATCCATCGTCGATGGCGGCGCCGAGCAACAGCCCAAGCACGCTCTTGTGCATGGAACTGCTGTCGAATGGGCTCTGCGGCCCGTGACCGCCCCAGTACTCCTCAATCACCCGCTCACCCTGATGGAGAACCAGCAACGCATGGCTGTCCTTGGCCTCAGCGTACTCGAGGGCTGCATCCACCGCGGACGCATCGATGGCATCAGGATCGCCTTCGGGCAGGCGCGCATCGCCGCCAGGGACCGTCTGCGCGGGCTGCCGCCAGTCCACCGCCGCGACATCCAGGGCCTTCATGGCCGTGACGTAGCGCTGGTAGAAGACCGGGTCGGTCAGGTAGAGCGCGGATCCGGCCAGCAGCGCAAGCACCAGAAACAGTGCACCAACCTTGCCTAACCGTCTCAGCGCGCTCATTGCAGGGCCCCGCTTGCATCCGGGTCCGCGGCCGGGCCACTGCCCATCAGCAGCTCCAGCACTGTCAGCGCCGCGGCCTTGGGCGACTGACCGCGGGCCTCCTCCGAAGCCAGAACAGGCCCCACACAGGCCGGACAGCCGTGAGTGCACTCGCACCCCTGGACCAGGTCGTGGGCATCGGACACCACGGCGGCGCGCTGGTCGAACAGCGGCGCCGAGAGCCCCACACCACCCGGGTAGTTGTCGTAGAGGAAAACCGCCGGCTGGAAGCGCTCCGCGTGCTCCACCCCGCGCTCCGCCCCACCGGCGTCGCGGATTTGACCGCGGCCGCGGGGACCGGTGACGGCGAACCATTCGGCATCGCCATCCCCCACAGCCCGCCCCAGATCACCGGGCTCGGACATCAGGCGCAGCGCCGCCACGTGGTGCAGGGCATAGGCCGCGCCGAGGAACCCATCCAGCGCCCGGTGGCGCGTCTCGAAGACCCGCTCCAGTGCACCCGGCTCGATGGTCCACCAGGTCGCCGTGGTGTGCATCTCCTGATCGGGAAGTTCGATCTCCCCGAAGCCGATGTTCTCGTGGGTGTAATAGCGAATCTTCTTGTAACCGGCGATGCGCCGGACCAGATGCACCTCGCCGTGGGCGGCCTCGGCATCGCCACTGCGCTGGCCCTCGAAGCGCTCGAGGATCTTGAGCCGGGTGTAGTCGATGGCGTCGGTGTAGTAATCGGCCCGCGTCTCGCGGACGTAGGCCTTGCGGCCGTCCCAGTCGAGGCGCTCCACCTGGTAGGGGCGCGCCTGGATCATGTAGATGGCGCCCTCGTAGAGGGTCATCGGTGCGGCGGTGTAGTCCACCTCGGCGATCACTCGCCGGGCGCCGTCGGTGGTGTCGATGACCACGAAATTGCCGTCGGCCACCGAGCGCAGGCTGACCTCGCTGGCCGGGTAGCTGTCCGCCACCCAGTGCCAACGCTCACCCTCGCGGTGGAGCACCCCCTGCTCGACCAGGTAATCGAGCAGTTCCTCCAGATCCTCGCCGCCGAAGGTCTCGCCGCGCCGGAAGGGGAGCTCGAAGGCGGCGCAGCGCACGTGATCGAGCAGGATCAACAGCTGATCCGCGTCGATGCGGGCGTGCTCCGGCGAGGCACCCAGGAAGAAGTCCGGGTTGCGGACCATGTACTGATCCAGCGGCTCGCTGGTGGCCACGACGATGCCCAGCGCTGTGCGGTTGCGCCGCCCGGCCCGGCCGAGGCGCTGCCAGGTGCCGGCAATGGTTCCGGGATAGCCGTTGAGCACCGCCACGTCGAGGCTGCCGATATCCACCCCGAGTTCCAGCGCTGAGGTGGCCACCACGCACTCAATGTCACCGGCGCGCAGGGCCTGCTCGGTCTGTCGGCGCTCGGTGGGCAGGTAACCGCCCCGGTAGGCGGCCACCCGCGGCGGCCGGCGCGGGTCCCTGTCGAAGACGTCCTTCAGGTACTTGGTCAGCACCTCGACCATGAGCCGGCTGCGGGCAAAGAGGATGCTCTTCAGGCCACTGCGCACCGCGAGACGGGCGATGCGGGTGGTCTGCGAGCGAGCCGAGGCGCGAATCCCCAGATCGGCATCGATCACCGGGGGATTCCACAGCAGCAGCCGCTTCTCCCCGGCCGGGGCACCACTTTCGGTGATCGCCTCGACGTCCGGCTCGCCGATCAGCCGCCCGGCCAGCTCGCCCGGGTTGGCGATGGTCGCCGAGGTGAAGATGAAGACCGGATCGGCGCCGTAGAAACGGCAGATGCGCCGCAGCCGCCGGAACAGATTGGCCACGTGGGACCCGAACACCCCCCGATAGGTGTGCACCTCGTCCACCACCACGTAGCGCAACTGCTCGAACAGTTGCGCCCACTTGGTGTGGTGGGGCAACACCCCCTGGTGGAGCATATCCGGGTTGGAGACGACGATATCGCCCTTGGTCCGCACCGCCTTACGGGCATCCCCGGGGGTGTCGCCATCGAAGGTGAAGGCGCGCACGCCCAGCCCACCGACCTGATTGAGCTCGTGCAGCTCGGCCACCTGATCCTGGGCCAGCGCCTTGGTGGGGAAGAGGTAGAGGGCCTTGCCACCGCCGGTCAGCGCCTCGTGGAGGACGGGCAGGTTGTAGCAGAGCGTCTTGCCCGAGGCGGTCGGGGTGACCACCACCGTATGCCGCCCGGCGCGGACCCGCTCCCACGCCTGGCGCTGATGGCTGTAGAGCTGCTCGATACCGCGCTGGCGCAGCGCTGTGACCAGGGCCGGGGCCAGCTCCTCGGGCAATCCCGCAGTGCGCGCCGGACGGGCGGGCAACACCAGCTCGCCGGCGATCCGCTCGCGGTAACGCCGCTGCAGCCGCCCGGCCAGCCCGCGGACCGGATCCTGCTCACCCTCTGTGCGCTTAGCCAACGTCTCTCCCCCGCAACGGCTCAACCCCCGGCGCGCTCCGAGCCTAAGCACTGCGCCCGACGGCGTAAACGCATTCAGCCGGCGACCGCCTCATGCGCCTGCAGGGCCGCCAGGTAGTCACCGATGACCCGGGTGCGCAGCCGCTCATCGGGCGCCTCGCCGCGGTGCAGCGCCGCCCCGGCGGCGACGGAGCGTTCCGGCTGCGCCTCGGCAAGAAAGCGCGAAGCCACCGCCCGGCTCGGATCAAACTGCTCCGCCCGCCCACGCTGCAGCGCCCGCTCCAGGCGTGGATCCTGGGGATGCACCAGGTAAAGGCGCTGCTGAGCCCGGGTCACCGCCACATAGAACAGCCGCCGCTCGGCCTCCAGATCCGCCGCCGTGGCCTCACCGGCGCCGTAGGGAAAGGTCCCCTCCGCCAACCCGGGGACGATCACCACTGGCCACTCCAGCCCCTTGGCCCGGTGGATGGAGGTCACCCGCACGGCCTGCTCGGGGGGCGCGTCCTGCCACTGCGCCGAGCGGGCGATGAGCTCGTCGCAGCGCTCCAGGAACTCGGTCAGCCCCCAACCGCCACTGGCCGCGAAACGGCGCAGGGCGTCGACCATCATGGTGCGGTCAGTGGCCGTCTCGGCGCTGGGCGAACCACTGGCGATGGCCTCATAGAGCGAAAGCTCGGTGACGATCTCATCGAGCACATCGGCCACGGGATCGTCGCGTCGGAATGCCCCCAGGGCTTCCAGAGAGGCCATCCGCTGGCGCAGCCGCCGCCCCTTCCAGCGGGGCAGATCCCCAGCGGCGCGGGCGAGGCTGCGGGGCAACGGCAGCCGCCCGTCGGCATACCCCTGGGCCACCGCCTGCGCCTCGGGCCGACGCAGGCCGGCCACCGGTAGCATCAGCATCTCGGTCAGCAACTCCGCCGGACCGGCGCCATCGGGCAGCGGCTCGCGCAACAGGCCGGCGGCGTAGCGTAGGTAGCCGAGCAGCGCACGGACCTCGCGACGCTGAAAGAGCCCGGCGCGCCCCTCCAGACGCAGCGGCACGCCGGCCTCCAGCAGCTCCAGCTCCAGCGGCGCGGCCAGGCTGTAGAGCCGGACCAGGACCGCCACATCGGAAAGACGTCCACCGGCGGCGCGGTGCTCGGCGAGGATGCGCCGGTAGAGTTCCGGATCGCTGTCGGTACAGCGGCGCACCTCGGTGGCCGGGTTATCGGGCGCCGCCAGGCAGAGCTTGCCGTCGCGCTGGCGGTTGCGCACCACGGAGTGATTGCCCAGCAACGCCACCGTGTGGCCGAAACGGAAGGTGTGCGGCAGGGTGTAGCCGGCAGCGCCGGGGAAGTCCTCATCGAAACGGCGCACGATGTACTCCGGCCGCGCCCCGCGCCACTGGTAGACGCACTGATCCGGGTCGCCGACGACCATCACCGCGGCCCGCTCGCCGGCGATGCAGCGGATCAGCTGCTGCTGCGCCTCGTTGACGTCCTGGTACTCGTCGATGATCAGGTGATCGAAGTGGTTGCGAAAACGCCGCGCCAGGGCGTCGTCGGCGAGCAGCGCCTGCACCGGCTCGTGGACCAGGTCGTTGAGCAGACGCAGCCTTTGATCGTCGCGCAGCGCCTCGAAACGGCGGTACGCCTCCAGGTAGTGCCCGGGCAACGACGTGCCGAGCAGATCCTGCGCCTCGGCGTGGATGACCGCCGCCTCGCGGGTGTCGGCCTTGACCACATCGACAAAGGCGAGGAAGGCATCGACGGCATCGTCCTCCACCGCCTCCGCCTCATCCCGGTCCTCAAGCGCCGCCTCCAGCGCGGTGCGCGCCAGCTTGCGGGCGACCCACTCGGCGCTCTCCAGCCGCCGCCGCGGCACCACCCCTTCGGCCTCCAGGCGCTGCAGCAGTCGGTAGCCGGCGCTGTGGAAGGTCTGCACCGAGACCCGGTCCCGCCGACCGGCCTCGCGGATGGCCAGCGCCAGGCGGCGCTCGAAATCCTCACGGGCCGAGCGATTGAACATGAGCACGCGGATGCGCGACGGATCGGCGCCACGGCGCAACAGCTCTATGACCCGCGCCACCAGGGTTGCCGTCTTGCCGGAACCCGCCGCCGCACTGACCCGGGCATGCCCGCCCGGGTGCTCGATGACCTGTCGTTGTTCCGGGGTAAACGCCACGGCCTAGCGACGCGGTCGGAGCACAAGACGGCCCGGTTCGACCCGCACCTCCGCCGGGACCCGACCCAGGATGCGCCCGGTGGCGCTGTCGCGCTCGATCTCATAGACCGGGGTGCGCTCCAGATGCTCCCCGAGCAGGCCGACAATCGGATCCATCAGCTCCGTGACCTCGCCGTTGAACCAGCGCGACTCCACCCGACCGGTCACCAGCTCCAGCTCGCGGACGTAGACCGCGCCCTCCTCGTGGTCGTAGTCCGGCAGGCCGCGCAGGCGCAGGGCCACGCCCGCGGACTCCTGCCCCACCAGCAGGTCCACCCCGGCCCGCCCGAGGATATCGAGCTGGATCCGGTCCGGTGCCTCGTCCGGGCCCAGGATGACATCGGCGGTGCGCACCGAGAAATCGAACGCCGCCAGCGGGCCCTGCAGGCGCACGTCGCGCAGCGCCTCCAGCTCGGCGTCAAGCTGCGCCTGCACCTCGTCCTGCTCCACGGAGTAGCTCACCAGCTGAGCGCAGCCCGATAAGCCCAGCAGCATCAGCAGGAGCACCGCGCAGCGCAGCGCGTTGCCCGGGGATCGCCGACAGTTCAACGAAGCCACCTCCTCGCACACGGCCCAAGGTCAGGCGCGGGGCGGCTCGCAGCCCACCCTGCGCCCGGGTGGCGCTCAGTATAAAGGGTTTCGGTCCGGAGGCGGGCCCCGCAGGCGGGGCGGTCGTCCTTGACCGCCCCGCCCTGAGCCCCTACATTCGGAGGGGATTTGCCGCGGATTTCCCTATCCGCACCCTTTCGGGCTCTCAAGACACCGATGGAGGGCGATTCGGCAACCTCCCTTTGCCGAATGCGCTATCGAAGGTACCCGGCGCACCGCGTGCGCAGGAGCCGACCCTTCCGACATTTGCATCTCTTTGCATCCTTTTGCCGACAACCACTGCTTGTCGGCAGCGGGTGTTAACATGCACACAGGTTCACCCTGTCATGGAACGCCGTGCCCGTACGCATCCTCGCCATCGGCGACCTCCACCTGGGACGCCGGCCCAGCCGCATCCCCGCCGCCGCGGATCCAGCCGCCCGGCTGACCCCGGCCGCCGCCTGGGAGCGCTGCGTGGAACGCGCCATACAGGGCCGCGCCGACGCCGTCCTGCTGGCCGGCGACGTGGTCGAAGACAGCGACGATCTCTACGAGGCGTTCCCGGATCTGCGCCGCGGGGTGGAGCGGCTGGCCGCCCACGACATCCCCGTCGCCGGTGTCTGCGGCAATCACGACGGCACCGTGCTACCGCGTCTGGCCGAGAGCCTGCCGGCCTTCCGGCTGCTTGGCCGGGACGGCACCTGGGAGGACACGGAACTGGCCGGCGTCGAGGTCCTCGGCTGGTCGTTCCCGGGCACCACCGCCCCCGACAGCCCCCTGGCGCAACCGCTGCCGCCACGCCGCGGCAGCCGGCCGCGCATCGGGCTGCTGCACTGCGACCGGGATCAGACCGGCAGCCGCTACGCCCCTGTGCGCTCGGCGGATCTGCAGGCCGCGGACACCGACGCCTGGCTGCTTGGCCACATCCACCGACCGGATGCGCTCGCTGGCCCCCGACCCATCGGCTATCTGGGCAGCGTCCTCGGCCTCGACCCGGGTGAGCCGGGTCCCCGTGGCCCCTGGTGGATCCGCGTGGACGGTCCCGGCCGGATCGAGGCCGAACACCTCCCCCTGGCGCCGCTGCGCTGGGAGGCGCTGACCGTCAGCGCCGATGACATCAGCCATGCCGATGAACTCCACCCCCGGGTCATGGCGGCGCTGGACGGCCTGCACCTGGAACTCAGCCGCGCCGGCACCGAGGCCCAGGCCGTGGGCTGCCGGCTGCGAATCACCGGCCGCCCCGCGGCCGCCGCCGGGATCGAGATCCGGCTGCAGGCGACCGGCCTGGGCGAACTCCATGAAGTCCGCGACGGCGTCCACTATTTTGTCGAGAGCGTGCGCGTGGCCACGGAGCCGCCGCTCGATCTGGAGCGTCTGGCCGAAGGCAGCGACCCGGTCGGGCTCCTGGCCCGGCGCCTGCTCGTCCTGCGCCGCGCCCCGGACGACGCCGAGCGGGCCGAGCTGATCCGGCGCGCCCGGACCGAGCTTGAGACGGTGCCCGGGCAGCGGACCTACTGGAACCTCGACGCTCCCGAGCTCGACGAGGCGCGCATCGCCGAGATCCTCGAGCAGGCCGCCCGCCGGGCCCTGGAACAGCTCCTTGAGCAGCAACCGGGGACCGCCTCGTGAGGTTGCGCCGGCTGCACATCCTGCGCCTGCCCGGCATCGATCCAGGCTTCACCCTGGAGGGCGCCGCCGATGGGCTGCAGCTGGTCGTCGGCCCCAACGCCTCGGGCAAGAGCAGCCTGATCCGCGCCGTGCGCGCACTGCTCGAACCGGGCCGGCGCATGGAGGGCACCGTTCACCTGGAGGCGGACGTGGACACCGCCGCCGGCCCCATGCAGGTGGTGCGGGTGGGCGATCGCGTCACCTGGTACCGGGACGGTCAGCCGACCGAGCCGCCGGCGTTGCCCCCGCCCCATCTGCTCGGCTGCTACGCCCTGCAGGTGGAAGGCCTCACCGACCCGGGCGCCACCGACGAGCAGATCGGCCGGGCGCTGGTCCGCGAGCTTGCCGGCGGCTACGACCTGGCGGCGCTGACCGCCCAGGACGGCCCGTTCCATACCAAGCGCAACCACGGCGACGCCGAGGCCCGCGAACTGGAGCGGGCCCGCGGCGAGTGGCGGCAAAGGCGCCAGGAGCACGAGGCGCTGATCGCCGACGAGCAGCGTCTGGCCGATCTGGAGGCACAGTACCAGGCCGCCGAACAGGCTCGACTTGAGGCGGAGCAGCTGCGTCAGGCCGGCGAGCTGGCCGCGGCCCGCGCCGAACTCCAGCGCATTGATGACCAGCTGGCCCACTTTCCGGCCGGCATGGAGCGGCTGCACGGCGACGAACTGCAGCGCCTGGAGCAGGAGGAGGCGGCCTGCCAGCGCCTGCGCGGCGAGCAGGCGAAGCTCGACGAGGAGGAGCGCGACTGCGCCCGACAGCTCGCCGAAACCCGCCTGCCCGAGGCCGCGCCCGAACCCGAGACCCTGCAGCGCCACCGCCGGCTGCTGCGCGAACTGGGTGAACGCGAGCGCGAGGCCCGCCAGGCCGGTGAGGATGCCGCGGCCGCCCGCAGCCGGCAGCAGGCCGTGGCCGAGGCGCTGGGTGTACCGGACCCCGAGGCCGTGCGGATCGATCCGGCGGCGCTGCGCACCCTGGAGGAGCAACTCGAGCCGTACCGGCGCACCGAGGCCGAACTCACCGCCCTGGAGCGGGAGCTGGCCCGCCTGGAGGACCCCGACCATCCCCGCCTGCCCCGCGCCGAGACCGTGCGCACCGGCCGTCGCGAGCTCATCCACTGGCTCAGCGCCCGGCAAGCCACCCGCCCCGGCCTGCTGACCGGCGCCGCCGGCGCGCTGGGCATGGCCGCCCCGCTCGCGCTGGTCGGCACCGTGTTCTGGCTCGAGCCGCACTGGCAGTGGCACCCGGGGTGGGTAGCCGCCGGCGTGGGCGCCACCGCGGCGCTGATCTACGCCGCCTGCGCGGTTTTGCGCACGCCCCAGGCCGACGCCCTGCGCGATGCCGCCCGGCGGCGCTACCCCACCGAGCTGCCGCAGCCCACCGCCTGGGAGCATGAGGCCGTCGGCGCCTGCCTGGTACAGCTCGATACCCTGCTCCACGCCGCCGAGCGGCGCGAGCAGCACAACCGGCGCGCCGCCGAGCAGCAGCAGTGCCGGCGCGAACTCCAGCGCCTGCGCGAGGACCTGGGCCGCCGCGCCCGCCAGCTCGGCGGCGATGGCAACCGGCTGGCGGCCAGCACGGTGCACTACCTGCAGAGCCTGCGCGACTGGAACCAGGCCGCCGCCGAACGGACCGAGGCCGAAAGCCGGCAGGCCACAGGGCGCGCCGAGGCCGAGCGCCTGCGCACCGAGATCCGCGGCTTCCTGGAGCGCTGGGACGCCCTGCCCGCCGATGGCAGCGACGACGTCGAGGGCCTGATCGCCGCCGTGGACGGCCTGGTCAACCGCACCCAGCAGCGCACCGATGCGCTGCGCCAGCAGCAGGATCTGCAGCGCCGGCGGGATGATCTGGCGCGCCAGACCGAGGAGCGGCACGAGACCATCCGCCAGCTCTTCGCCCAGGCCGGCGTGGACGACGGCGACCGCGACGCCCTATACCGACGGCTGGAGCAACGCCCCGACTGGTTGCAGCTCCAGGAGCAGCGGCGCCAGTGGCAGGCGGCGGAGCAGGCCGCCCGCCGCGCCCTGGCCGAGG
>SL_5KL_010_SEDDRAFT_10001049_pt1 | contig 17296 bp, 13 predicted proteins | sample SodLakKL_010_SED_FD_9118 | JGI IMG/M metagenome (IMG submission 9118)
CGGAGAGAGAGGGATTCGAACCCTCGAAGCAGGGCTTTACCCGCTTAATCGCTTAGCAGGCGACCGCCTTCGACCACTCGGCCATCTCTCCGCGTTTTATTTATAGTGGCGGAGGGGGTGGGATTCGAACCCACGGCCCTTTCCGGGTCACTGGTTTTCAAGACCAGCTCCTTAAGCCACTCGGACACCCCTCCAACAGGGCTAATTCGCATTATAAAGTATAGCAAAGCTGGTAGGCTGTGTCAATTGATGTTTTCAGAGATGGTAATTGTTACCATCATGGTGTGCCGAGCCCAAAAGTAAGATGCTTTAGCTTGTAGACATAGTAAGGAGAGTAATATCAGTAAACATTCAGGCTTACAACCCCCAATGTTACAAGACATGCACCTATGATCAGGCGATAGCTGATTTTATCTACCTGTTTTAAAAACAACCAGGACAAAAATAATACTAAAAGCGGTTGTATACTCAAAATGGCAACAGCCTGCCACACCGGGATCATAGTAAAGGCTATTTAAAGTCGCTGGTCTGATGATTTTTGCATTAAACTCAGTCATTAAGCAAATTAATCATTTTGATGGTATAATAATACAGGAAGATAAAGACTATTTCAAATATAGGGGAGTGATCTATAAATGAAAATGCTAGTATGTACAGATGGCTCCGAACATTGTAAAAGAGCATTGGACAAAGCCTCCAAGATTGCAGAGGGAATAAACATCGATGAGGTAGCCGTAATTCATGTTGATGAGGGTCGTTTAGACCTCACAGCGTACGGAAGAGATGGCAAAACACCTACCGTTTCTGTTCTCAACAATAAAAGCATTGATGCGAGGATTAAAGAAGACCAGGAAAAAAGAGAAAGGATCTTGCAGGAAGCCTTAAAAATATTTGAACAAAATAATATAAAAGCCCGCCCTATTTATAAGAAAGGGCACCCCTCTACAACAATAATGCGCTTTGCTTCCGAAGAAGGATTCGATGTTATCGTAATGGGAAGCAGGGGGCTAAGCGGTTTAAAGAAAATTATGCTGGGCAGTGTCAGTAACGCTGTAGTGCAGGAAGCAAAAGATTGCACTGTAATCGTGGTCAAGTAAATTATTTAATTAATGATTTATTGGTGGCTATATTTCGCAAAGAACTCTGATGGAAATTATGACCTGGTGATACTGGGTACCAGGAAGATAGGCGGTATCAAGAAAATGTTTTTGGGCAGTGTTTGTAATGCCGTCGTTCAGGTAGTTAGAACAAATGTAATGATTATCACGCACTGAAAAATGTCACAGCTATAAAAGATAATGAGAAAAACGATGGCAACCATTTTTTATAATCCTTAAAGGTCTCAAACTAATAGAACTGAACCAGTTGCCTAATCCCTGCAATATTGCCAATAATGAAAATTCATAGTATAATATTAGATAAATTAAGAAAGGAGGTTTATCAAATGTCTACTTACCTAATGTATGGCAAGTATAACCCTGGGTCACTTGGAAAGATTAGTCGTGAAAGAACTGAAAAAGCTTTGAATTTGATTAAAGAAAACGGCGGTCAAATTAAGAATAGCTATGCATTATTTGGTGATTACGACTTACTCTTCATTATTTATTTTACAGAGAATAAAGATGCAATTAAGACCTCGGTAGAATTGGGTAATATACTCGATATCAGGTTTACTACATTTCCTGCCATAACCATCGATGAGTTTGATGAGTTGTTTTAAGCTCTAAGCTCATGACCACATTGTTCAGAACACAGCATAAAGATCAAATCATTACCGTCAATTTTAGCACCGGAGTTTTTGGCGGTTATGATAGTCCATACAGGCCTATAAGGCGTGAACCTCTCAGCTCATCCGGCTCCCAGCCTTATTGGCGCACAACTGCCATATGATCTATTTAAATGTTTGAGATTAAATTGCCGTATTCTATATTTTATCAAACAAAGGTGAGCCTAAAGATAAAGAGTAACAAATATAAATAGCAGCAATAGAATTATAAGGACCTGGTCGTTTCCCATTTTTTGTGTAAAATCTGATTCGCGTTTTCCAATTAATTTGATCATCCTGTAAGATTGATTTATCAATGGGTTTAATATTAACCTTTCAATACTTAACCGGTTAATACAAGGTATCGCTCTTTCCAGATATTTATTTATGAAAACATATATTAAAACACCGGCTATTACAATTGCAACAGCATTTATCAGCCCGGTTACCGAGTAAACAGCAGGCGATGTTCCATGGGGCAGGAGAGGAGCAGCCAGCTGGGGGTAGATGCCCATAATTATAGCTGTTAGGGAGGCTAAGACAATAGCAAAATTCATAAAAAAAGAGGGGCTCCTAATAGTAGCAGCACGATTTTTCAAGAAACCCAGATAAATAAACCTACAAAAAGCGATAACTGTCCCAAGACCGGCGATCGACAGGGCTGCTGCCATGAATTCATAACCATAGAGGGCATCTCTTAACAAGGTTTTACTGACGTACCCGCTCACAGGTGGAATTCCCAGAGCTGATAAAGATGCTATAACTGCTCCTGCTAAAGCGACTGGATACGATTTCCATACAGGTTTTTTTAATCGGTCCTGATGAAGATTCCTTTTTTTAGTATTTGACAGCTCTTCAGCACCTGTAACATGGATTATTGTGGCAGCACACATAAAGAAAAGCGCTTTATAGACCATATGGTTTACAGCATGGAGCAAAGCGCCATCAACTGCCAGAGGCGATCCGGTAGCTGTCCCAGCAACCATGTATCCCACCTGGCTAATTATGCTATATGATAACAGATCTCTCATTTTTGTTTGCACCATAGCCAACCCTGCCCCGGCAACCGCCATAACAGCTCCCATATAGACTATAAAATCTAACGGGGGCAGAATCCTGGCAATAGCGTATACTCCAATTTTTGTGCTTATGCTGGCCAGAATAACGGCAGAATAGATAGAAGCGGCAGGATATCCCCAGGCTACCCAGAGATGAAGCGGTATAAAGGCTGTTTTAATGCCTAAGGCAAGTATAAAAAAGATCATGCCGCCCTGGGGCATCCCCAGGGCAAGAGAACCAGTCTCAGCATAATGCAGGAGTATGCCAAATAACAACAGCAATCCACCCAGTAAATGCATGAAGAAAAAACGCATGCCGCTGTTTAAAATCCTTTTTGAGGCTTTCGCATGGAGCAGGATTAATGCAGATGACGATATGGTTACCAGTTCCCAGAAAAGAAAAAGGGTTCTAAAATCATTGGCAAAAGTTAAACCAAACGCACTGATTATGGTTAAAAATCCAAGCAGTTGCTCTTTAAAACCTGAGCGGTTTAACCCGAACAACAACCCCAGGGCTCCAGACAGGGCCAAGCCAAAGACCAGAATGCGGCTGTAAGAGTGAGCAGAAAAACTAAATGGGAAAAACATGTCCGGAAAGAATGACACATCATCCAGTTCAGGCCCGGTTAACATAAAGTAAGCAAGGCTAAACAAAGATACAACAGCTAATAAAAACAATAATTGTTGCTTTGTTTTTAACATTGCCTCTCCCAGCTGCGATCATCAACAGCATTTAGCGGGTAAATTATTATTAGGAGGTCTTTCAAATGTCTACCTAACTGATGTATGGCAAGTATAACCCCGGGTCACCGGGAAAGATTAGCCGTGAAAGGACCGATAAAACCTATAAGCCTTTTAAACCCGTAACCATGACCCGATCAATCTCATCTCCATCTTCCACCGTAGTGAAAGATAAGATCTAACAATATTTACTGGCGACGCAGTTTTAATGTGAACAGCACTGACAAGGCCAGTAAAAAGATTGCAATAATGAGGCTAAAAATGCTTCCCGTTTGAATAAAAGCTACGAGATTTAAGCCAGCTATGATTAACATGGCAGCAACCATAAATTTGCTTGTCATTCTAACTCTCCTTCGAATAACCTGATTTCATAGCTATAATTAAAAGTTCCATAGCGCCAATTTTTATTCGACAAAACAATAGGCTGAGTGGTCAATTATTTTTTTTTAATCCGCCCGCCTGCATATACAGCACCTGCAATAAAAAGCAAGAACAATACAGGGGTGAGTATTCTAAATACTTGCGGGAAATTCTCCATTATATAGCCCCCGGAAGATAATTGGTTTAGATTGCTGCCAGTAATATAAACAATAATTATTTAGCACGCACAACTGAGTGCCAGGCTTGATTTTGAAAGATTCTATGAGTTTAGGAACCGTTGCTGTATAAACCTAATTATTCCTCACTTTTTTGGTGAAAGAAGGAAAACGCAATGGCCGCAAATAGCGAAACCCCAAGCGGCCGGAGCTGGGTTACTCCAAAGTAGGGCGGCACTATCAGCAAAACAAGCGCAAACACCGCTACAACAAGCAATCCGATCAACCTGCCCGGTTCATTGATTTTGGCCTTAACCTGTTCAAGCATCTTTACTACTAGACCCCCTAAATAGCATAAGTCCTTTTATATTAAGATTCCGCAGTAATCCGCTCCCGGCCATTAAAGTAGGGCCGCAGCACTTCCGGGATAATTACACTGCCGTCTTCCTGCTGGTAATTTTCCAGGATGGCGGCGACCGTTCTGCCGACAGCTACCCCCGATCCATTCAAAGTATGGACAAACCGGGTTTTTCTGCCGCTTTCGGGGCGGTACCTGATCCCGGCCCGGCGGGCCTGAAAATCAGTGAAGTTGCTGCATGACGATATTTCACGGTACGTCTCATATGCAGGCAGCCATACTTCCAGGTCATATTTTTTCGCCGGGGCAAAGCCAAGATCGCCGCTGCACATTAACATTACCCGGTAAGGCAGCCCTAAAAGCTGCAGAACTTTTTCCGCATCGCGAGTCAGTGATTCCAGCTCATCCATCGATTCTTCCGGACTGACAAATTTAACCAGCTCCACCTTGTTGAACTGGTGCTGGCGGATCAAACCCCTTGTATCGCGGCCGTGGGCCCCGGCTTCAGCCCTGAAACAGGCGCTGTAGGCACAGTAGTAAAGGGGAAGCTGCCCGGCATCTAGGATCTCGTCGCGGTGCAGGTTGGTCACAGGCACTTCCGCGGTGGGAATCAGGTAGAGATCTGTGCCCTCGACCCGGAAGGCATCTTCGGCAAACTTGGGCAGCTGGCCGGTCCCGGTCATACTGGCCGCATTGACCAGGAAGGGAGGAAATACTTCCCGGTAACCGTGCTCAGCGGTATGCAGGTCAAGCATGAAATTGAACAGGGCCCGCTCCAGCCTGGCGCCGGCCCCGTAATAGAGTGCAAAACGGCTGCCGGTAATTTTTCCAGCCCGGGGGAAGTCAATAATATCAAGGTTGGCCCCGATATCCCAGTGGGCCAGGGGGGCAAACTCAAACTGGGGGCGTTCTCCCCAGGAACGGACTTCAACATTGTCAGTCTCATCGCTACCCCGGGGCACTACCGGATCGGGAATGTTGGGCAGGTTTAACAACAGCTGCTCCATATCGCTGTCAATTTGTCGCAGCTGCTCATCGAGTGCTTTTATCTTTGCCGATACTTCTCGCATTTCCGCTTTCTTGGCTTCTGCAGCAGTACTGTCCCCACCAGACTGGCCGATTTCCTTTGAAACGCGGTTGCGGATCTGTTTCAATTCTTCAGCTTCTTTGAGCAGGCTGCGCCGCTCAGAATCCCTGGCCAAAAGACCGTCGAGATCGCCTTCCTCACCTTTGAGCTGCATCGCCTGGCGGACCAGGTCCTGGTTGTCCCGGACAAATTTTAAATCCAGCATGGTTTTGCCTCCCCTTAACTGCTACATTTCTTCCGGAGCTGTAATTCCAAGCAGGGCCAGGCCGTTAGCCAAAACCTGCCTGGTAGCATTGATCAAAAGCAGCCGGGCCTGCTGTATTTCCGGTTCACTGCTCAAAACAGGACAGTTGTGATAGAAACGGTTAAACTCCCTGGCTACATCAATCAGGTAGCGGGCCAGGATAGAAGGCTTAAAGCTTTCAGCAGAGTCGATAACTTTATCCGGCAGCCGGGCCAGGGTTTTTACCAGCGTAATTTCTTCTTCCTTTTGCAGACAGCCCGCTGCTTCATCATTCCAGTCCATGAGACCCGGCTCCGCTTTACGGATGATACTGCAAATCCGGGCGTGAGCATACTGAATGTAGGCCGCCGTTTCCCCTGAAAAGTCGAGCACTTTTTCCCAGTCAAATTCAATATTTTTAACCCGGTCGTTACTTAAGTCTCCAAACCGGACCGCCCCCAGCCCGACCGCTTCAGCGGCACTCTCTTTATCTGCCAGGTCCGGGTTTTTCTCTTCGATAATGTCCCGCGCCATCGCCACGGCCCGGTCCAAAACCTCTTCCAACAGGATTATTTTGCCGGCCCTGGTAGACATCCGGCCTTCTTTAAAGCGGATCATACCAAAAGGCACGTGGACACACTGTGAGGCCCAGTTGAACCCGAGCAGCTCAAGAACTTTAAACAGCTGCTGGAAATGCAGGGTTTGCTCCGCCCCAACCACGTAGAGCGAACGGGCAAAGTCAAAGGTCTCTTTCCTGTAGATTGCCGCCGCCAGGTCCCTGGTGATGTAAAGGGTGGCCCCGTCCTTTTTGCGCAGCATGACCGGCGGCAGGTTATATGGCTCCAGGTCAATAATCAGGGCGCCTTCGCTTTCCCGGGCAATTTGCTGTTCCTGAACCATGTTGATTACCCGTTCCAGCATCTGGTTATAGTGGCTTTCTCCATGGTAATATTCAAACTCTATTCCCAGCCGGCTGTAGATTGAAGCATAAGCATCCAGGCTGAGCTGCCTGAAATGCTCCCAGTAGGATACTGCTTCTTTTTCGCCTGATTCCAGCTTCTTGAACCAGGACCGGGCTTCATCATCAAGGGCGGGATCTGCTTCTACCTCCTGGTGAAATTGCACATAGAGGCGGTAGAGGTATTCTACCGGATCGTCTTTCAGCTTGTCTTCTTCTCCCCAGCGATTAAAAGCCACGATCAGTTTCCCGAACTGGGTTCCCCAGTCTCCCAGGTGATTTATGCCAATACTGTTATAGCCAAGGGCCCTGTAAATGAGGTAAAGTGAGTGGCCGATCACCGTAGAGCGGATATGGCCCACCCCAAACGGCTTGGCAATATTGGGCGAAGAATAATCAATAGTTACATTTTGCCCATTACCCTGGTCGGAATGTCCGTACTGATCCTGCTCTTCCCACGCCTTTTTCAGTACTTCATGGCTGTATGCTTTTGGGGCGATATAAAAATTGAGGTACGGGCCTCTCGGTTCGGTTTTGTCCCACAGCCGGCCGGTTTGCCCGGACAGCTTTTCACTTAATTCTTTAGCGATAACCGGGGGAGGTTTTTTCAAGGTTTTGGCCAGGGTAAAACAGGGGAAAGCCAGATCCCCGAACTCGGGCTCCGGGGGGATTTCAAGCAGCCCCAAAACCTGGTCTGTTTCCATTTCGACAAGAGGCGCTAACACCTCTCCAATCTCTTCTCTTAATTTCTGCATATATAGTTATCTCCTTGGCGCTTTATCACTTATTTTAGCTTAAAGAGAAGTAATTTACAAATTTTATTTTCTAATTATGACCTGGGACTGCCTTGATTGGAAGGGTCTGCCTTATTACTGTTCCGGGTTGATAAAATAGGGGCGGTGGCGGAAACGGCCCAGGGAAGGATACCCGGCCGGCGGCTCCCACGCTTCACCTTCTACCAGGATCTCAACCCGCTGGGCCCTGCTGTTTTCAAAAACAGTCATAAGCAGCGCATCCAGCAGCAGTTCTGCCTGCAGCTTCTTCTGCTCCCCGACTTGCTCCGGAAAGATCCTCTTGAAGGATTGAGTCAGGTTAATCTGGATTTTCTCCCTGGACATGCGTAGATCAACCAGGTCCAGGTTGGAGGGAACAAATGGAAGGACCCGGCAGGCAAGGAGGGTCTGCTCTACAAGATGCTGTAATTCGGTTTTTTCATCATTTTCCGGGGCTGCTTCCAGTATTTTGAGGTAGTAACGATTGCCGCTCATAACCGGAATATAAACGGGCTTCTCCCACTGGTAAGGGCTCAGGGGCTGGTCAAGCGCTAAATCCTCTCCAAACACTTCCAGGGGCTCTCCGTCGACGGTAAGGATGATATCTTCAACCTCAGAGAAAGAGCTTACAGTCAAGAGCATTGAATCAAGCGCAGTTTTACTCTGGTTCATACCGCTTAATTCAGCCAGTTCAGCAGGCAGTTCCAACCTGAGGCGCCCGTCTTCCTCAGAGAAATCAACATCTATAGAAATATCTTTCTGGGGTATGGTCCGGTAAAGAGCGCTTCCCCGGGCCGGGCCGCGGATTAACTCTTCCACTGCAGCCTGGATCGGGTTATCGGTATCGTTAAAAGTCCTGGTTACAGGTACCAGGTTGGAGTTTTCATCGATAAAATAAAGGGGGGCTTTAATTTCATCTGCTCTATGCTCGGTGGAAACCGGGTTATAGATGGGCACCGTGGCCACATCATTTTCTGTCTCAGCAAGAAGCGGTTCCAGGTTGATCAGGTCGATATAGCCATCTTCACCGCCCACCACTACCAGGTGCGGGTGCCCTGATTTAACCAGTTTTTCCACCCGCATGGCAACTTCCCAGTTGTTCACTTCTTCACCCTGCCGGTTCAATATTTTCATCTGGGTATAATCTTCCCGGTAATGACGCCAGGAACTGCTAAGAATGTACTGGCCGTCGGCAGTAAAAGAAAAGAGGGAACCATCAGCAACTCTCTTGCTCCACAGCAGAAGATCAGTAAGATCATAATAAAACAGGTTTTCATCCGCCCCTTCCTGGTTTCCGTAAACCAGGAGGCGGTTGTAATTTTGGGGATTGAACAGGACCGTTTGCGGCTTGAAAGGAAGTTCATTTTCCCATAAAGCCTGGCCCTGGGAATCGTAAACTGTCAGGTTTTTACCATCTGCCGCCGCCATCCGGCTGCCATGCCTGGAAACAGCAGCCAGGTGTTTCCCTTCATAAGCCCAGAGTTCCTCACCTTCCAGGTTAACCGCGGCAAATACCGGCTGCTCCTCCTGTATGTGAGTAAAGTAAATGCTGGCCTGGTCAAGATACTCACTGGAAAGATGCAGGTTTTTAACCGGGCCGCTTTCTAGCACCCACTTTAATTCCCCATCCCGATCATAAAACTCGATATAATGCTTTTCTTCCTCTTCATCTACTCGGGCGGCAGCCACCCAGTTGGCATTAGGGGCAATAGCAACATGTTCGATGGGAAAACCGTCATGTTCCCAGCGAAATTCCTGGTCGGTGGAGGTAAAGTAAAGCAGGCCGCCTTCTGTGCCGGTTACCACGTAATTACCGCAGGAAGATAATTTAGCCTGCCTGGGTGCGGTGGAAAAACTCCTGTCCCAGCGCAGCTTGCGGTCCTGGTCCAGGAGGCTGATCATTTTTTCATCGGTGCTGAACAAGATCCCGGTGAGGTTATGATCGACACTAAGATCATAAATCTCCGCGCTGGAAAACCAAAAATCGTAGAGGGAACCGCCCTCGTCGGGGCTCTGTGGTTCTATAGTCACACCGGTTTGCTCCGGTGCAGGCATTAACTGCATGATTAAAAGGTATAGCCCTGCCAGCATAAACAAGCCGGCCATCGCAATTATATAGTAAAAAGGCTGAATGTTTTTCATCACGAAACACCCCCGGATAAAAACCAGAGTGTTGAATATTGTATCATAATCAGAGCTTCTTGCGAAATCATAAATATTTAAAAATTATTGAAGACCCGTTAATTTTTTGTAACAATTCTATTCGTCAACAGCAGGCAGAGCGAAGTAAAAACTGCTTCCCCGGCCTTCTTCACTTTCCACCCAGACCCTGCCGTTATGTTTGGCTACAATTTCACTGACAATCGCTAAACCCAGTCCCGTGCCGCCACCTTCCCTGGAACGAGCCCGGTCCACCCGGTAAAAACGTTCAAAGATGAAACTCTGATCTTCCTCGGGAATGCCGCTCCCCGTGTCTTCCACGCTAATGATTATTTCATCGCCTTCCCGGTAAAAAGAAAGTGTAACCGAACCGCCAGAAGGCGTATAATTCAAAGCATTATCGAGCAGGTTGGAAACGACCTGGCGAAGCTGCATGGGGACGGCCGATACTTTTAACATTTCATCCGGGATAAAACCTATCAAATCAACCCCGGCCTGCTTAAACCGGTATTTGTTCTCACCGATCATGTCCCTCAGCAGAAAATTCAAAGTTACTTCTTCATATTCAACCTGGTTTTTCTCCAGCTTGGAAAGCTCCAGCAGGTCATTGACCAGCTGGACCAGGCGGTCCAGTTCGTTATCCAGGTCTTCTACAAATTCTTTCTGCTGCCGGGGATCCATGTCGTGCTCCTTAAGGGCCTTGGTCAAAAGGCTCATGGTGGTTAAAGGAGTGCGCACTTCGTGCGCAACATCGGCGGCAAATTTCTTCAAGTTGTTGGTATAGTAGTTGAGCCGCCTGGCCATAACGTTAAACTGGTCTGCCAGACGGCCAATTTCATCGCCGGAAGTGAATTCAATATGCTGATCCAGCTTCCCTTCCGACATTTTCCTGGCAGCGGTAGTGAGTTCTTCCAGGGGTCCGGTAAAACGGCGGGCCAGGGCAATAGAGCCGCCTCCTACTATGGCCATGGCCAGCACTGTTGATAAAAACAAGAATATGCGTATATCAGCCAGGGTTTGGTGAACATCTACCAGCGAAGTAGATAGGAAAATAACCCCGATTATGTCGCCGTTTTCTTCCCGCACCGGAATAGCCATTTGTTTAATCTGGTGTTCTATTCTTTCGCTGTAGGTAATACTGCTGCTAACCTCACCGCCAAGGGCCTGCTTGACATCCTCGTGCTCAAGGGTTTGGTTGAGAAGGCCGCCCACCCGGACCGAGTCCCCCACGACCGTACCCTGGTCATCGATGAAGACCACCCGGGCCCCGGCCTGGCGGCTAATATTTTCAGCCAGTGAACTCAAACGCACGGTATCAATCTGTCCTCTTAAGTGTCCAACCAGGAATTCGGAAGCTAAAAACCCGGTGCGCTGCAGGTGGACCATCAGGTTGTTCATATGATAGCGTTCCAGGGTGGAATATAAAAAGAGGCTGATAATCAACATAACAGCGAGGATAATTGCCAGAAATACAGCTGTCAAGCGAAACCGAATGCTGTAAAACTTCGACATTAAAGGTCCTCCCTGAGTTTGTAACCGGTGCCCCAGACCGTGATAATATATTCCGGATTGGCCGGATCGTTTTCAATTTTTTCCCGCAGGTGCCTGATATGGACATCTACGGTACGCACATCGCCATAATAATCATAGCCCCAAACCTGGGCCAAAAGCTGCTCGCGGGAGTAAACATTTCCGGCATTGAGGGCCAGGAAACTGAGCAGGGCAAATTCTTTTGAAGTTAAGTTAATATCTTTATCGCCCAGGCGCACGCGGTGCTGCAGCAGGTCAATTTGTAACTTGCCAATTTGAATCTGTTTCCTGGACTCTTCCTCCGAAGCGGTGCTGCGCCTGAGTACCGCCTTGATCCTGGCTACAAGTTCGCGGGAATTAAAGGGTTTGGTCAGGTAATCATCGGCCCCCAGTTCCAGGCCTAGCACCTTGTCAATGTCTTCACTGCGGGCTGTAAGCATGATAATGGGCACTTCCAGTTTTTTGCGGATCCGGCGGCAGACCTCAAAACCATCAACTTCCGGCAGCATTAAGTCTAACACCACTACATCCGGTTTCAAGGAGAAAACTTTCTCCAGCGCCTCTTCTCCGTCATAAGCAGCTTCAACCCGGAACCCTTCTTTTTGCAGGTTGAAGGTTAAAGCTTTAACCAGTGTCTTTTCATCATCTACGATCAAAACCTGTTCATTACTCATGGACCGACCCTCCATTTTCGGGTTTATGGTAAATTTTTATCACTTCTTTAAAATCTTCCCACACATATCTCTTTTTACCGGGATCCCTGAGCAGGGCGGCTGGATGGAATGTGGCCATGTAACGCCTGCCGTCAATTGTGTGCCAGCTCCCGCGGGTCCGGGTAATACTGGCGTTTTTGTCGATTAGCGTTTTTGTCGCCAGCGACCCGAGGCAAATAATTATTTCAGGATCAATTAAAGCGATCTGTTTTTGCAGGTAAGGCAGGCAGGCGTCAATTTCCGGCTGAACCGGAAGCCTGTTGCCGGGAGGGCGGCATTTGACTATATTGGCAATATAAACCTCATCACGCTCGATCCCGGCCGCTTCAAGAATCCGGTTCAACAGCTGCCCGGCCCGCCCGATAAAAGGTACGCCCTGCCTGTCTTCATCGCCGCCCGGCCCTTCTCCTACCAGCATCAAGCGAGCGCCGGGGTTACCCACCCCGAAAACGACCTGGCTGCATCCCTGCCGCAAAGAACAGCGCTTACAGGCCAGGGCTTCCTCTTTTAGGCGGTCGAGTTCCATCCTGTTATCCTCGTGTTTTGCCCGGGCAGCCCGGTGCTCTTCTCTGGGAGGGGCAGTTTCCTGGCTGTTCATAATATCTATAAGCGACTGCTGTTGCTCTTCCTTGATTATAACCACCCCGCTATTTAATTATCTTATTCTGGCGGAGAAACCATCAGGGCACGCCTGCGCTGGAAACGAGCCTCAGCAAACTCAAGGAGCATGCTGACCAGCCGGTCATAACTAACGCCGGTCGCTTCCCATAGTTTGGGATACATGCTTATGCTCGTAAAACCCGGTATAGTATTGATTTCTATTAAAGTTACAGTTTCTGTCATGGTGTTGACAAAAAAATCAACCCGGGCCAGCCCGCTCGCCTCGACCGCCCTGAAGGCCCTGGCGGAATAATCCCTGACTATACCCTCCAGTTTTTCACCCAGTTCAACCGGTATCACCAGCTCGGAGCGATCATCGATATACTTGGCCCGGTAGTCATAGAATTCGTTGCAGGGAACAATTTCCCCCGGCCGAGAAGTATGGGGCTCTAGATCGCCGAGGACACTGCACTCGATCTCTTTTCCTTCCAGGAAAGTTTCTATGATCACTTTTTCATCATACAGGAGGGCTTCTTCAACGGCGGAAATCAGTTTGTCCTCTGTATGAACCTTGGTGATGCCAACGCTGGAACCCAGGTTGGCCGGCTTAACAAAACAGGGGAAACCGATCTCTTCTCTTACCCGGGCCTGCCACTCTTGTTCATTACCGCTCCATTCCCGGCGGTAGAAATAGACAAAGCGCGCCACCGGCAGACCGCATTCTTTAAACAGCGTTTTCATCATCACCTTGTCCATGGCTACGCTGGAGGCAAGCACTCCAGAACCGACGTAGGGAATGCCGGCCATTTCAAACAGTCCCTGTATTGTCCCGTCTTCACCGTATGTGCCGTGCAGGACAGGGAATATAATATCGAGTGGCTGGTGCAGCCACTCTGATGGGGAAACAGCCGACTGGATAAGCAGCCCGGGCCGACCGGGATCAGTCAAGAGCACAGCCGCGGTAGCCTCCCGGGGCGGGCGGTTTTCCCACAGGGCCAGCCAGGCATCAGGGCCGGTTAACCAGGCCCCTTCCCTGTTTATCCCGACAGGAACTATGTCATATTTTTCCTTATCAACCGCTTCCATTATTGAAGCCGCAGAGCGCAGAGACACAACATGTTCTCCGGAACGTCCGCCAAACACAACCGCTACTTTTTTACGCTTCATTTTGGCCAACAACTCCCCGGCGCAGGCACACTTTGCCTGATTATTTGTTCATTATGATTATATCATACCCGGGGAATCAAAGTAGAGGGCAATATGCAAAGAAAACCACCATATCCCGATCAGGTACGTTATAATCATGGAATGGAAGCACCTTTCCCGGAGACAGCATCCTGTTACTGGATCTTGAAAACTCTGTATATAGACCCGGTTCGTAAGGCCGGGGTCAGGAGGCAGCAAATTGAACCGCCTGAACGAGACAAACCTTGAAGATAAGAACAGTGTAGCTGCGGTTATGCTGGGAGCTAATTTTTATACCGCACTGGGGGCAATCCGGACCCTGGGGCGCAGGGGTGTGCCGGTTTACGCCCTGGATTACCATTTTCCACCTGCTTATGCCCTGGCTTCACGCTATGTGACCCAAAAAATCCTCTGCCCGAACATCAACACCGAAGAAGAAAAGTTGGCTCACTTCCTGGTTGACCTGGGCCGCAAATTTGATCAAAAGCCGGTTTTACTGGCCAGCGCCGACAGCTACGCCCTTTTAATATCCCGTTACGCCGAAAATTTGGCTGATTATTATATTTTCCCGGAAAACCCCCCGGGCCTGCTGGAGCAGATCATTGCCAAAAACGGCCTCCACCACCTGGCCCAAAAACACGGCCTGGACACCCCTCAGACTGCCGTTGTCGACGAAACAGTTGATTTAATCCGGGTGGCCGAAACTATGCCTTATCCCTGCATAATCAAGCCGGCTCTTTCTCACGAGTTTGTGAAAGTATTCCGCCAGAAGTGCCTTTTTGCCGGCAGCAGGGAGCAGTTGTTAAAAGCACTTGAAACTGCCCGTGCCAGCGAACTGGAAGTCATGGTCCAGGAAGTAGTACCCGGCTTCGACGACCAGATGTACGTTTTTGATTTCTATGTCAATCAAGAAGGCCGGATCACCCATACCCTGACAGCCCAGAAACTGCGTCAGTTCCCGGTTAATTTCGGCTCCTCAACTTTGACCCACCACCTGCACGAGCAAGCCCTGGTAGACCTGGGTAAAAAATATATTGAACGCCTCGGTTACCGCGGCTACGGGGAAATAGAATTTAAAAAACACCCTGAAACCGGCCAATTTTACCTGATTGAGATTAATGCCCGCCTGAGCACCTTGAACGTACTTTTTGACAAGTGCGGCCTGGAGTTTACTTATGTAATGTACCGGGACTTAACTGGCAAACCCCTCCCGGAACATCACCTCCGGGAAGACCAGCCCTGGGCTTTCTGGCATGCCTACGAAGATTTAATCAGTGTTTCATCTTACTTGAAAACCGGCCAGTTAACCCCGGCCCAGGTTCTTCGCCCCTTGCTGTCCCATCGCAAAGCCCATGCTATCTTTGCCGCAGACGATATCAAACCGCTGTTTTCATTCGCCTGGCTGATTGTAAACAAGGTTTTCGGTAAGCTGCGCCGGGTAATAGGAACTAAACTTAAAGGGGCTGCCCAGTAAGGCAGCCCCTTTGCTTTTAATCACTGCTTGAGTGTTTTCGAGTTCATTCTTCTAACTTCAAGCCGTCTTTTGGAATTTTATTGGGCCTCTTCTTCTTTTTCAGCCCGGGCCTCAGCTATGATTTGTTCAGCCACGTTATGTGGTACTTCTTCGTAATGGGAAAACTCCACGCTGAAAAAGCCGCGCCCCTGGGTCATTGAACGGAGGTCTATTGAATACTTGAACATTTCCGACATCGGGACCTGGGCCCTGATTTTTTGCATGTTGCCTTCCGGCTCCATGCCCTGGATCCGGCCCCGCTTACTGTTCAAATCTCCCATAATATCGCCCATGAAAGCTTCGGGAACAAGTACTTCCACGTTCATGATCGGCTCGAGCAAAACCGCTCCTGCCTCATCCATACCCTTGCGGAAAGCCTGGGCGCCGGCAACTTTGAAAGCCATCTCGGATGAGTCGACAGTGTGATAAGAACCGTCAACCAGCCTGACCATAACATCCACGACTGGGTAACCCGCTACCACACCGGCTTCCATCGCTTCCTGGATCCCCTTTTCAACAGCCGGGACGTACTGCTTCGGGACAGCCCCGCCAAAAATCTTGTTCTCAAATACCAAGCCCTCACCGGGCTCAGAGGACTCGAGTTCGATATAGACATGGCCGAACTGGCCACGCCCGCCAGACTGTTTTTTATGCTTTCCTTCCACCCGGGCCTGTCCCTTGATGGTTTCCTTGTAGGGGACCCTGGGCGTTGAAAGCTCCACATCAACCCCGAATTTTTGAGCCAGGCGGTTTACGATAATATCCAGGTGCAGTTCGCCCATGCCGGAAATAACGGTTTGCTTTGTTTCCACGTTTCTCTCCATCCTGAAAGTGGGATCTTCTTCCAGGAACCGGGAGAGCCCGCTGCCAACCTTGTCTTCATCACCCTTGGTCTTGGGCTCAACCGCAAAGGAGATAACCGGCTCGGGAAATTCAATAGCCGGGAAAACAACCGGGTTGCCCTTGTCGGAAAGGGTATCGCCGGTGACGGTATTCTGCAGTTTGGCCGCGCAGGCAATATCTCCGGCAACAACTTCTTCCATCTGGATCTGGTTCTTGCCGCGCATCGAGAAAACCTGCCCGAAGCGCTCTGTTAAATCTTGCGTAGAATTGTAAACCTGGCTGTCCGGTTGAATATTGCCGGAAAAGACCCGGAAGTAATTGATCCGGCCCACGTAGGGGTCGGCGAGGGTTTTGAAAACAAAGGCCGCCATCGGCTCATCATTGCTGAGCTTGCGGGTCACTTCATCTTTACTGCCGGGTATATAGCCCTTGATTTCTCCTTTATCCAGGGGGGTAGGAAGATAACGCTTGATTAAATCGAGCATAGGCTGGATCCCGAAATTTTTGGTGGCGGCACAGCATATCACAGGGATAGTTTTTCCCTCTAAGACTCCCTGGCGCAGCCCGTCATTAATCTCTTCGTCGCTCAGCGCTTCGCCTTCCAGGTATTTTTCCAGGAGGCTGTCATCGGCTTCGGCAATGGCCTCGACCAGTTTTTCCCTTAACTCCTGGGCCTGATCTACAAGATCGCCAGGTATATCCTCTTCTGTCGTCTTCATCCCGTCATCGGAAAACATGATCGCTTTCTGCTTGACCAGGTCGACGACTCCTTTAAAGTCTGCTTCTTTGCCGATAGGCATCTGCAGCGGGGCCACGTTGTGCCCGAAATTGGTCCTGAGCTGTTCCAGGGTCCCTTCAAAATCGGCATTTTCGCGGTCCAGCTTATTGATGGCCACCAGGCGGGGCAGGTTATAATCATCGGCATAACCCCATACCTTTTCGGTGCCGACTTCAACGCCGGAAACAGCGCATACAACGGCTAAAACGCTGTCGGCGGCCCGCAGGGCTCCCAAAACGTCTCCAATAAAGTCAAAGTAGCCCGGTGTGTCAAGCAGGTTGATCTTAATCCCGTCCCATTCCAGGGGGGCCAGGCCCAGGTTAATAGTGACCTGTTTTTTAATTTCATCGGGATCATAATCGGTAGTGGTGTTTCCCGATTCAATTTTTCCCTGGCGGTTAATTGTCCCTGACGTAAAAAGCAGCGCTTCGGTAAGTGATGTTTTTCCGGCACTGCCGTGGGATATTAATGCCAC
>SL_5KL_010_SEDDRAFT_10001050_pt1 | contig 17296 bp, 16 predicted proteins | sample SodLakKL_010_SED_FD_9118 | JGI IMG/M metagenome (IMG submission 9118)
ACTTTTACCTTTTTTACAAAGCCTGTTTTATTTGTTCTTGTTTACATTTTTGTAGAAAATTTATTTTTAAGCCATGCTTTTTTATGTCTTTTTATACGTGAATGTATTTATTTTTTATATAGTTATTCTTCAACATACACTTAAAAATTTTTTCTACAGGTTGCATTTTTTTTTATCCTGGATAATATCTGCGGATGGCCTGGCTGAAAGGCCAGGCGAAATTTTTTGGGACAGGCAAGAATGATTCTAACACTGCTCAAGTTTTCCAGACAGATAATTCACCCAGTATTCGACTCAAAAGAAACAAGGTACTGCTGGCAGGTGAACATGCAGCAATACCTGGACGAAGACGGCGGGCTGAATCCTTTAATTTCCAGATCGTCAGCCATCATGGCCGGATATTTCGGGAAGATAGTGGAAGCAGCCACCAGGGATGCTACTTTTGGACCCATCTTCAGCAATATCTGCTGCCGTAGAAGACCGCACAGATATCCCTGCCGTGGGAGGCTGGAAATCATTTATGTTGATTATCTGCAGAACGGAGAGATCTACTGGCATTGCCCGGCATGTAGTGACAAAGGGATCATCTTCGGATGGGAAGGCTCATGCTGGGATTTTATGGCCTCTGACTCCAGGTTTGTTACTCAGGCGGCCAATGATGGGTGAGGTGAAGAACAGGCATACAAGCTTCTCCCAGGAATTCATAATCAATGTCTGTACAGAACATGCTCCCCAGGGACAACTACCACGGATTCCCAGCGCTTTTTAAGCCCCATAAATCTCTTTGTATTTCTGCAGAAGTCCGGCCAGGCTTTGCTCTTTTATGGCCAGCCGGGCCTGTGTTCCGATCCTGACAAAAAAATGCAGGTTGTGGATGGTGTTCAGACGGTAAGAAAGCAGTTCTCTGGACATGTAAAGATGCCTCAGATAGGCTCTGGAAAAATTCAGACAGGTGTAACAGTCGCATTCCGGATCCAGGGGCGAATCGTCTTTATTATATTCAGCCCTCTTGATATTCACTTTGCCTTGGGAGGTATACATGGTACCATTGCGGGCGTTTCGAGTGGGCAGTACGCAGTCGAACATGTCAATTCCCGCGCTGATGCCTTGAAGGATATCCAGTGGTTTGCCCACCCCCATGAGATATCTGGGTTTTTCCCGGGGCAGAAGAGGTGCTGTAAAATTCAGGATTTCCAGCATTTCCTGTTTGGTTTCTCCTACACTCAATCCTCCCAGAGCATAACCATCCATGGGGATTGTCGTCAACTGATCCACGCATTGCTTGCGCAGGTTTTTGAAGAAGCCTCCCTGGACAATGCCGAATAAAAGCTGGCCGCTGCTGCCCGGGGGATGAAACTTGCGGCTTTTTTCAGCCCAGCTTGTGGTCAGATGCATTGAATTAAGGGTGTATTCATAATCTGCCCCATAAGGCACGCATTCATCCAGGACCATCATGATATCAGAACCTATATTCTGCTGGATTCTGATCACCTTTTCCGGAGTAAAAAAATGCCTGGACCCGTCCAGGTGAGAAGCGAACTCTACGCCCTGCAGGTTGATTTTTCTGAGCTTGGAAAGGCTGAAAACCTGAAATCCACCTGAATCGGTAAGGATGGGACCATGCCAGTTCATGAACCTGTGCAGACCTCCCAGATCCGACAGAAGCTCGTCACCAGGCCGCAGATACAGATGATAGGCGTTGCCCAGAACAATTTCAGCGGAAATGTCCTGGAGGTCCCGGGGGCAGAGACTCTTGACGCTGCCCTGAGTGCCTACAGGCATAAATACCGGCGTTGACACTCTGCCGTGCAGCGTATCAAACCAGCCTGACCTGGCGGAACCATCAGCATGTTCCACAACAAAGCACCCCATTTTTCCCATGTAAAAGAACCTCTCCATTTATATCATGTCTGTCGGCTGGGGCAGATGTCGGCGAGAAAGCATGCAGAGCAAGATGGTTTTCTTGCCCTGCAGAGTTCCCGCCCGAAAAGTACCATAAAATGGTTGATTTCGCCCCAGTGCTGTCTGGGAAAAAGGGTCATGAGATTGCGCTCAATAACAGCTGGATTGCTGGAACCAGTGAGACCCAGACGCAAACTTAAACGCCTGACGTGGGTGTCCACGGCTATACCCTGGTTCAGGCCGAATGCATTGTAAAGGACTATATTTGCTGTCTTGCGGGCTACTCCAGGCAGGCTCAGAAGCTCATCCATGCTTGCCGGGACCTGCCCTTTGAACTTGTCAGCGACTATAAAAGCAGTTTTAGTGAGATTGCTGGCTTTGGCTCGGAAAAATCCAGTCGGTCTGATCACCTTCTGCACCTGCCCGGGATCAGCCCGGGACAGAGATGCTGCATCCGGCCATAAGGAAAAGAACTCCGGAGTGACCTTGTTCACCTGCTTGTCGGTACATTGGGCCGATAATACAGTGGCTACCAGAAGTTGCCAGGGGTTTTTCCAGTTCAGGGCTGACAACGGTTTGGGATAGCGGAGTTTAAGTCGCTCCAGAAGCTCCAGAGACATGTCCGGCTTGTTCAGCTGGGACTGATCCATGCTTTTAACAGGCCCGATCCACAATGTACTGCGCTAGGTTTTCCAGAAATTTTTTTTGCTGTCCGTGGTAGTTTTTCAGGCGATATTTGGCTGTGTCAGCGGATTCCTGGGCCAGCTTCCTGCTTTTTTCCAGGCCCAGAAATCTGGGGTAAGTGGATTTATTTCCCGATTCATCACTGCCTGCTGGTTTGCCAAGAGATTTTTCATCACCTGTAACATCCAGAATGTCATCCACTATCTGAAAGGCCAGTCCAATGTATGTCCCGTATTCTGAGGCATTTTGAATATTAGTGGGTGTATTCTGACCGTGACTGGCCAGGATGGCGCCGCTTTTGCAGGAAGCGCGGATTAACGCGCCTGTCTTCATGGAGTGCATCTTTTTGAGGGCCTCAAGATCCATGTCCCCTTTGCCCGTAGCCATCACATCCAGGCACTGTCCCCCTACCATTCCCCCGGGTCCGGCTGCATCCGCCACCTCTCTGGAGGCAGCGATGAGTTTATTATCAGGCAGGCTGCACCCCAGCATCATGGAAAAAGCCTGAGTCAGAAGGGCGTCTCCAGCCAGAATAGCCACGGCTTCCCCAAAGACCTTGTGGCTGGTGGGCAAGCCCCGGCGCAGATCATCGTTATCCATGGCAGGCAGATCGTCATGAATCAGGGAGTATGTATGCACCAGCTCCAGGGCCGCTGCAAAAGGAAGGACCTCATCTCTGGATGCGCCAAGCATCTGGGCCCATGCAAGGCATAACACAGGTCTGATTCTTTTTCCCCCTGCAAGAAGACTGTACTCCATGGCTTTTCTGAGTTCCGGAGGGAAGTAGTCCATCTGCAGGCAGCCTTGAAGATAACCATCCACTGCCCTGGCCTGCTCAACGAGATCCGACTTGAAGCCTTTAACCATCGGGGTTCTCCTGTATGTCTGAATCTTTTGAGCAGATGCTCAGTTCATGCCGGGCCTTTTCCAGCTGCTCCCGGCAGGATCTGGTAAGCTCCATTCCTTCTTTGAACAGTCTGACACCCTTTTCCAAAGGAAGGTCCTTTTTTTCCAGTTCCAGAACGATCTTCTGCAGTTTCTGCATTTTCTTGTCGAACTCAACGTGTTTGGCGGGCATGGGCATGTTCCTTTATATCATGCTGAACAGTTCAAAGCAGTTACTATCAACGAATAGAAGTCACAAATGTAATTAAGCTGTAAACAAAAGTAAAAAATTACTCTAAATCAGTTTCTGGAATTAATCAGGATTTCTGGCCAGCCTGATCTGCACGGTTGATTTTCCTTCTCTGTCAGCCAGCTCAAGCAGAGAGCTCATCTCCGGCCTGATATAGGCCTGGTCCCTGAACATTATCTCTTTGGCCCTGACATGCATCCGGCCCAGTTTTGTCCTGGACTCTCTACGGGGCAGAAGAACTCTCTGGGCCCGGCTGATTCTTATTCCCAGGGTCAGCGTTTGTTGGAACAAAGCATCCTGAACCCTGTTTAATTCGTTGTCCCTGCACATGACTTGAATCTGGCTTCCAGGCCTGCTTTTTTTCATGATTCCCGGCAAAAGGATCACATCAAGGGCGCCTGCATGCATGACCTGTTCCATGAACGCTCCCATTTCTTCACCGGTCAAATGATCCACATTAGTGGTCAATACCCAGATGTGATCCCTGGTAAATTCACCCGGTTCGGCCTCGTAATCATATAGGAAAGTTCTGAGACAGTTAAGACTCTGTCTTTCTTTTCCAAATCCCGTCCCGGAGCCCAGCAGAACCCCCTCAAAACCGCTGCAGAATTGATCAACCACCTGATCCAGGATCAGTGCCCCTGTAGGGGTGATAATTTCATACCCATGATCCGAAGGACGGATTTTTTTATTGCGCAAAAGGACAGCTGTAGCAGGTGCAGGCAGGGAGAGTTCACCATGGGCTGTTTCGACCTTCCCTCTGAACCAGGGCACGGGAGAAGCGGTCACCTGTTTAACACCAAGTTGATCCAGCCCCCAGAATGCGCCTGTTATATCTACCAGGGTATCCAGGCCCCCAAGTTCATGAAAATGCACCTCATCCATACTCTGACCATGCACCACTGCCTCAGCCCGGGCCAGCCTGGTAAAGGCTTCCTGGCAACGGCCCTTAACTTTATTGGAAATATCGAGGGTGTTTACAAGTTTTAAAAGGTCTTTGAGGTTCCGTAGAGGCTGTTGGCCGGTCCATTTTATTGTTGCTTTACTGCCCAGGAAACCGTTTCTTGATTCCGGGACAATCTCGACAATAATATTTAAACCAAGATCATTGAAAATCTCCTGCAAGGGAGTATAATCTACACCAAGGTCGGCAAGGGAGGCCAAAAACATATCCCCGCTGATTCCATATTCAAGGTCCATATATAAGCTGTGCATTACTTTTTACCGCCTTGACAGGACTGGCCGGCTGATCCTCAAATTAAAAAAAATGGTTTTTTTCGGCCAGAGCTGCCTGATACATGTATTCCGCTATGTGCTGCATACGGAGTTAAGCGGCCGTATTTTTCGTTAAACGGACAGACATCTCTCATTCGCCCTGCTATATGCTGAAATTGACTTGACACCCTTTTTTTGACCGCTTGCCAAAAAGATGGTGCTCTGGTCATCACTGGCCATATATTTAAAATAATTTAATCACGTAAAATCACCAGGGTCCCAATATTTAGCCTTGATAACTGAATAAAATCTCTTCATATAAGATTTTCAGAGAACCAGGCATATTATTGACTTGAAAGCTGGTCATGAATTTTGGATAATTAATCAATCCTGGATTAATTTAATTAATAACCTATGCAACACAATGCCCGATTGTTAAAATTGTTGGAACACCATTTACGTAACATATTAAATTAAATTCTGAACAAAGGGCAAAGAGAATGTTCGGACAAAAAAAACAGGTTTTGCAGGCTCTGGATACGGATCTGGTTGTGGAATTTCTGCAGAAGACCCTCCCTTTCAACGAACTGGATTACTCCACTCTTAGTGACCTGGCCAAGCACGCCAGTATAGATTTCTACCCCAAGGGGACCAGGATACTTGAACAGGATACATCCCAGGTGGACTTTATTTACTTGATACAGACAGGTGGGGTCAAACTATATCTGCAGGACAAAGCCGGAGAGATAACCCTCAAGGATTACCGCGGGGAGGGCTCCACATTCGGGGCTCTGGCCATAATCCAAGGCAGCAAGTCCAGTATGACCGTGGAAGCGGTGGAAGACACCTTCTGTTTTTTGTTTCCTAAAAAGTCTTTTTTAAATCTTCTGCGGACCCACCCTGGATTTTCCCAGTATTATCTCAAGGTTTTTTCCCAGAATTATATCCAAAAATCCTTTGATGAGCTTCGCAAGGAAAAGCTGTCCCCAAAAACCGAGGGATCGCTATATCTGTTTACAGTCAAAGTCAACGACATCATCCGCAGAAAACCTGAGATAATAACTCCTGTTCAGAATATTCAACAGGCGGCCCAGCGCATGTCCGACCTGGGCATAGGCTCCTTGCTCATCAAGGATGAGTACGGGAAGATAGCCGGTATTATCACGGACAAGGACATCAGGTCCAAGGTTGTTGCCAGAGGGCTGCCCTACTCTACCGAGGTGGAAAGGATCATGACCAGTCCGGTGAAGACAATATCAGCACATAAAGTATGCTTCGATGCCCTGCTGGATATGATGAGCAACCGCATCCACCATCTTGCGGTCCAGGATGGAGAACGGATCATCGGGTTGATAACCAGCCATGACATTCTGGTGCTGCAGGGAGAATCCCCTGTTTATCTTTTCAAGGAGATAATGCATCAGCACCGGATCGAGAGACTGTATGAAATATCCATGAAAGTTCCCCTAGTGGTCCGACCTTTGATCGAGGAAGGGGCCAAGGCTAATAATATTACCAGGATGATCACAATTCTCAACGATCTGATTCTTGGCCGTCTTTTAGCCCTGCTTGAAGAAAATCTGGGTCCCCCGCCAGTACCTTACTGCTGGCTGCTAATGGGCAGTGAAGGACGAAAAGAACAGACCTTTCGAACTGATCAGGACAATGCCCTGATTTACCAGGATCCTGAAAATGAGCAGAAAAAAAAGGAAGCTGAGAATTATTTCAATATATTCAGCCAGGAAGCCATCAATCACCTGGTGAAATGCGGCTATCCCCTTTGCCAGGGAGGCAACATGGCCTCAAACCCCAAATGGTGCCAGCCCTTGTCCGTATGGAAAAGATACTTTTCCAACTGGGTAAACAAACCCGAACCACAAGAAGTGCTCAATTCGACTATCTTTTTTGATTTTCGCCCTGCCTGCGGCAGCATGTTCCTGGGGTATGAACTCAAGGAGTTTCTGCGCAGCCTGGTTCAGGGCAAGGACCTGTTCTTGCGGTACCTGGCCCAGGATTGTTTCCGCACCAGACCGCCCCTGAGTTTTTTCAAAAATTTTATCGTGGACAGGGATGGTGTTCACAAAAACCGCCTGGACCTCAAAGCCAGAGGCCTGGTGCCTTTCTGGGACTTTGCCCGGGTCATGGCCCTTAGGCACGGAATCATGGAAACCAATACCCTGGAACGGATGGAGATGTTGGACCGGGAGGGACACATTCCCCACAGTCTTTTTGTCCGGGCCAGAGAATCCTATGAATTTCAGATGCAGCTCAGGTTCATCAATCAGCTGAAACTTATGGAGGCCGGGGAAGCTCCGCATAACTATATTAATCCTGCAGAACTTACAGACCTGGAAAAACAGACACTTAAAGGTGCTTTCTCGGTTATCAGCGACCTTCAGAGTTTTCTTAAAGAAACATTCAAGCTGTCCATGGCCTGAAATAATAGGTGAAAACATGCCCTCATTGCTCACTATACCCTCCATGCTTCTGGCCAGCACTGCCTGGCCTTTCGGAATATTCAGCGAAGACAAGCCTGCACACCCTTTGTTGGCCCAGAGCAAGGATTACTTTGACCGCCTGGATAAAGACAGGCCTTTGAAAGACTATGAGTTTGTGGTTATGGATACTGAACTTACCGGCTTAAACGTAAAAAAGGACGAGATTGTGTCCATGGGGGCTGTTCGCATTCGTGCAATGCGCATTGACGTGGAAAGCAGCTTTTATTTCTGCGCCAGCCCTACCAGAGATATCCCCAAGATAAGCACCCTTATTCACGGAATAACCCCCTCAGAGGCGCAAAAAGCTCCACCTTTGGAAGATGCGCTGCTGGAGATGCTCGATTACTGCGGCAATTCAATCATTGTTGGGCACCACATCAGCCTGGACACAGGGGTATTGAATAGAGAGCTGAAAAAGCATTTTGGTGGAGTTCTCCACAATCTGTGCATAGACACTATGCATCTGGCCAGGGTTTACAAGGAAGGACACTGGACCGGATCGTATGAAGGCTACAATATGGAATTTTCCTACAACCTGAGAAATCTGAGCAGAGAATATGGTCTTCCCTTGTTTGCCGAGCACAATGCCTTAACCGATGCACTGCAGACAGCTTATCTTTTTCTTTTTCTGGTTCATAAACTGCAGGAAGACTCTGTATGGACGCTCAAGGACTTATGCAGGGCCGGATGCACCAGGCGTTGGGGGCTGTAGAATAAACCTGCCTGACTTGTTTTTTCCCTCAGGAGGAGAGGAAGATGGAGATAAATACAACCTGGGTCTGGGTTTTTCTTTCCCTGTACATTGTTTACTGTTTTTACTGGGGGCTTAGAGGTTACTTTACCGAAACCACTTCCTACGGATATTCCATCGGAGGCAGGCAAATCCCCATGATAGCCTTTCTCATGGCAGCCACTGCCGCCTCCTTCAGCGGCTGGACCACTGTAGGACACCCCGGACTCATCTGGAAGTATGGTCTGGCTTATGCCTTTGCCTCCTTTTATGTCCTGACCATACCCATTACCGGAACCTTTTTTGCCAAAAGGGCTTGGCTCATGGGCAAAAGATACGGGTTTGTCACTCCGGGAGACATGTTCTCCTACTACTACAACAAGGAGGGAATACGCTGGCTGGTTGTACTTACCGCAATACTTTACGGGGTCTTTTATTCAGCGGTGCAGCTTATAGCAGCCGGGGCCCTGTTCCACTGGGTTACCGGCTTTCCGTTTTCCTGGGGAGCCATTCTCATGGCATTTATTGTCTGGTTTTATGTTGTAACCGGCGGACTTCGGGCCAGCACCTGGGTCGGAGTGCTTCAGTTTTTTTTGCTGGTCTTGTCCATCATTCTTATCGGAATATATATCCTGATTCATTTCGGTGGCTGGAGCGTCCTAAGCCAGGAAGTAGCCAACCTCCCGGACAGGTATATGCAAATCCCTTCTATCATGGAATTTACAGTGGGCCAGGAGAAGTGGACCACGCTCATGATCCTGACTTATCTGTTTGCTCTCATGGGAATTCAATCTTCGCCTGCGTTCACTATGTGGCAGTTCGCCAATAAGAACCCCAGACCCTTTGCCTGGCAGCAGGTCTTTATGTCTACCTTTGTGGTTGGTTTTGCCCTGTTCTTTTTTACTGCCTTTCAAGGCCTGGGCGCTCAGATACTTGACATGCAGGGGCTAATTGAACCGGCATCGGACCGGGACGTGGTGCCCATTCTTATGGCAAAATATCTGCCGCCATTTGTACTTGGAATCTGTTTTATCGGCCTTATTGCGGCCATGCATTCCACAGCTGCACCCTATATTGGAACAGCCGGGTCAATGCTTCTAAGGGATGTGTGGTGGCTCAAAATACGCAAGAAAAAAGGCGGCCATGCCGAGCAGATCTGGTTTAACCGTCTGTTTGTGACCATTTTGACCATTCTGGCCCTGTTGGTAGGCATGTACTCCACAGCAGCCATAGTCATCCTTGGGGCTTTGGCCACAGCCCTGGGTTTTGTCATGTACATCCCCCTGCTGGGAACTCTTTGGGGGTTCCGCTGGCCTGCCATTGGTACCTTCCTGGGTATACTTGCCGGTGTTATAGTTGTATTTCTGACATACTATGTCTTTCCCAATCCCTTGACTATTCACAGTGCTGCCTGGGGCACCGGCACCGGCCTGCTGGTGGCTTATCTGTGCCGATGGTTCGGGAAAACAGATGATCCTGAAACCATGACAAGACAAAAGGAAATCCGGGGATGGCTGGACAGTATAGAGCAGCCTGGCCCCAGGGGACGTTCCTGGCGCAATTCCATGAAGATAGTGGTGCCGCTGTGGTACCTTTTTGCCATCGGTCCTCTGGCCATCCTGGGCAATTACGGTTTGTTCTCCTTTGCCGGATTCCCATCACTTTGGTCCTGGCAGATCGCCTGGTGGATATTGGGGATCATTATGATGTGGGCCCTGTGCTTCAAGGCGGAAATGGCTACCATAACCGATGAACAGATCCGTCGGGCTGAAACTGAGTCACACATTGTTGTGGAAGAAGTGACCAAAACAAGCAGCTGATGTTTTTCAAAACCTTTTGAACAACCGGTATGCCGCTTATCCGGACTCTGAAAACCGGATATGAGCTGGTTGGAGATGAACAAGGAGTAGATGAAATGAAATCAGAAGATATATGGCTCTTAGTGGTTCTGGCATTTACCATTCTATGGCTGGTGCTTTTGGGAACCGGTGTACTTGGCTAGGATTATCCGCACAAATCAATTGAACTAACCGGTTGTTTAAGAGGATCAGGTAATCCCTATATCATGGGTCAGATCCATGCGCATTTTGCTCTGGGCAGTCCTGATTCTCTTAAATGCTTCCTTGAGACCCTGACGATTAATGTAAGTCAGCTCCCTGGGCATTATAAGGTTGTCTGGTTCTCTTTCTTCCTTCACCAGCATGATGGCCTGATGTGAAAGCCGGACAAGCATCATGAAGCTGTAGGCATGGGCAAGCTCATCATAATCCCGTCTGTCCAACACCTCCAGATGCACCAGCCTTTCCATTCTGTCCAGGGTGTTGGTTTCTGCTATTCCGTGCCGCAGAGCATAAACACGGGCAAAGTCCACCAGAAGCTGCATGGGCTTTTTAATATCCAGAAAACCTTTTTTATCTTTTGCATTTTTCAGGGCCAGGTTTCCGAAGATATCCAGGGGAGGTTTGAAGCGCAGGGCATTTTCAGCAAGATGTCTGAAAAAACCCCTCCAGTCTCCCAGGGTCTGGAACAGATACTTTCTGAGTTCATTCACTAGTCTGCCATCCCCATAGCCTGTCCGAAAGTCGAAAAAAATGCTGGAATGCAAAAGGTCTTCAGGCTCAGCATTGTGTATCCACTCCCAGAAATATTTCTTCCAGATACTCATGGGCTGGCACCATTTGGGATTCTGGGCCATGACGTCAAATTCGCAGAATGAATACCCCACCTGATCCAGCCAGGTGCATATTATATCTCCCAGCTGCAGAAAATAATCCTTAACCTCTTCATGCCGTGCGGAATCTACATCCTCATATATAATGGCGTTGTCCTGGTCAGTCTTAAGGGTCTGCTCCTTACGGCCCTCGCTGCCCATGATCATGAACACGAAAGGCACCGGCGGTTCTCCCACTTCTCTCAAGGCGAACCCGGCGATTCTATTCAGAACAGCATCAGAGACCTCGGCAATAATGCGGTTGAGATGCCCTGCCCTGGCTCCGCTGTCCAGCAATGACTTGATCAGTCCAGGCAATTGTCTGCATCTGGCCTCCAGTTCATGTATGGTCCCGGCCAACTGGATTTCGCGCATCAGATACACAGGGGATTTTCCCTGGGCAAGCAAAAGATCCCTCTCAGTGGCTATTCCCTGAACATTACTGGATTCATCCGTGATCACCAGATGTTTGATGTTGTGTTTCATCATCTGCATTACGGCCTCAAATACCTGGGCATGAGGAGTCTGGGTGATCAAAGGCCTGGAAGCAATGTCTATGACCGGTTTCTGAACCGGATAATTTCTGCTGACCACCTTCTGTCGCAAATCATTGTCCGTGAGCAGACCCACACTCCGTCTTTGTTTATCAAAGACCACAATGGAGCTCCTTTTTTTTTCGCTCATAATCCGGGCTGCATCCTGGATGGTGGTATCTTCCGAACAGGAGGCGAATTCTCTGGAAAAGATGTCCTGCAGGGAAAGATTTAAAAATCCTGGAGATCCGGAGGATTCTTCCACGTCGGCGCTGCGGGTTACGTAGGTCATGAAGGATCGCTTGTGCATCTGCCGGCAGAACTGCGCTGTGAAATACTGAATAAATTCGGGATAGCGCGAGCAGAGGTCGAGAAAGTGTTCTCTGGGTAAAAAATAAAGTGTGCACTGCTCCAGAGTCTTGACAGTGCGTATGGAGATGCTCCTGTTGAACAATATGGACAGGCCCCCATAAACGCTTTGCTTTTCCAGAACTTCACTCAGACTTTTGCTCTCATGCGCCAGAATATACTTTTCAAGCCTGCCCCTGAAAACAATGTGCACACCATCCAAGATTGTCTTGTTTTGAATAAAAAGTATCCTGTCGCGGGGATAGCTGATCTCAGACAGAGCCTGAGCGGCTTTCCTGATTTCCTGTTCAGGCAGGAGGTCAAAAGGTTCCACTTGAGCAAGGCACCCAGCCTTGTCCTTGTTCATTCCCCACTCCTATTCCAGAGCAAGTGTTTATGCCTCTCGTGTACCGGCTCCTGATTTGTCAGGACAGGCAAAAAAACGTCCATGGACGGCAACAATACCTGTGTGGTTGATTTCTGACTAAAACAGACCGGTAAAATTAATCCAATAAATCATAAACGGTTTTTATTCTCGATAAATGACCGTTTATGGTTTGTAAATGTCGCGCTGAATAACTTATTTTTTTATCTCATTTATTTTACCGCTTACCAATAATGAAATGCAAGATTCTTTTTTTTGTTTATTTAAGGATTAATTGAATCTGCATCCCCTTGAACCCGCCGTGTTCGCAGCCGCATCTACCCGGGGAGCGTTTCGGACCTGTGGTTCAGAGAACGGGGCGTGCAAACCATTATTTTAGAGGAGGGCACCATGTCCAAAAGCTTTGAAGAATACTGGAAAAAGAATCTGACTTTGATCGGGGTACTGCTGGCTGTATGGGCTTTTGTATCTTACGGGCTGGGGATTCTGCTGGTCCAGCCTTTAAACAGCATCTGGATAGCCGGCTTCCCCCTGGGCTTCTGGTTTGCCCAGCAGGGATCCATTTATGTCTTTGTAGTCCTGATTCTCATCTATTGCGTATTAATGAACAGACTGGACCGGGAGTACGAAGTCGATGAGCAGTGATTGCAAGTTAAAAAACTATTCAGGATTAACCCCTTAAGGAGGAAGTGATGTCCATTCTGGTCTGGACCTATATAATGGTCATATTCACATTTGGCTTATACATTTTTATTGCCTGGCGTTCCAGGGTCAAGGAAACCAAGGGATTTTACGTAGCCGGATCATCAGTGCCTCCGCTGGCCAACGGAATGGCCACGGCTGCGGACTGGATGAGCGCTGCATCCTTTATTTCCATGGCTGGTCTGGTTTCTTTTATGGGTTACGCCGGTACAGTGTATCTCATGGGCTGGACAGGAGGCTACGTTCTGTTGGCTCTGCTTCTGGCTCCATACTTGCGCAAGTTCGGCAAGTTCACTGTACCTGATTTCGTCGGGGACCGCTACTATTCCTCAACAGCAAGAGTAGTGGCCCTGATCTGCGCCATTTTCATTTCCCTGACTTATGTGGCCGGCCAGATGCGCGGGGCGGGCATTGTTTTCAGCCGCTTCCTGGAAGTCGAGGTCAGTACCGGAGTGGTTATAGGAATGACGGTTATCTTCTTTTACGCGGCTCTGGGAGGCATGAAAGGTATTACCTGGACCCAGGTAGCCCAGTATTGCGTGTTGATCATAGCTTTTGTTCTGGCGGCTGGAGCCCTCTCCTACAAACTCACAGGTATCCCCATACCTCAGCTGGGCTTCGGTTCTACCCTGGTAGAGGGAGAGCGGGCTGGACAATACGTTCTGCGGGCTATTGACGGCATCCACGAAGATCTTGGCCTGCACCGCTACACCGAGGCCTTCCATCCGGAAGGCATGGGCATGCTCTCGGTCTTCAGCATTACCCTGGCCCTGATGGTGGGCACTGCCGGTCTGCCGCATGTGATAATCCGGTTTTTTACCGTGCCCAGCGTCAAGGCGGCCAGAATAAGCGCGTTCTGGGCCCTGCTGTTCATTGCTATTCTTTACACCGCAGCGCCCACTGTAGCCGGTTTTGCCAGGTACAACATGATTGACACCATTAACGACACTCCCTACACAGAGGCCCCAAACTGGTTCAAGAACTGGGAGCAAACCGGGCTGGTTGCCTGGGTGGATAAATCCGGGGACGGCATAATCCGCTTTCGGGCCGGCAATCCTTTTGTGGGTGCACCAAGATTTACCGGCGAGCTCGGTGAATACGGCCAGAGACTGATTTCAAATGAGCTGACAGAGACGGACAACGAACTCTATATTGACAGGGATATAATTGTTCTGGCCAGTCCGGAAATGGGCAACCTTCCAGCCTGGATGGTCGGACTGGTGGCTGCTGGAGGCCTGGCAGCGGCACTATCTACGGCTTCGGGATTGTTGATAGTCATAGCTTCGTCAGTTTCCCATGATCTATATTACAGAATAATTAATCCGCAGGCTACTGAACGGCAAAGAATGCTCGTGGCCAGGATCATGATCGCCATCGCTGTGATTATTGCCGGATATTTCGGGATCAATCCACCAGGTTTCGTGGCTGAGGTTGTGGCCTTTGCATTTGGACTGGCCGCCGCATCCTTTTTTCCGGTAATTATACTGGGTATCTTTACAACCTGGGTCAATCGTGAAGGCGCCATAGCCGGAATGATCACCGGGATCAGCTTTACCATGCTATATATAATTCAGACCAAGTTTATGGGCATGGACCCCTGGTTCTTCGGGATTGTACCGGAGGGCATCGGTACTGTGGGCATGCTCCTGAACGTCATTGTCACCCTGGTTGTCTCCGCAGTGACCAAGTCGCCTCCGGAACATATCCGTGAACTGGTCCGCAATGTACGTACCCCGCGCGGCTCAGGCGAGGCTTCGGGACATTAGTCTTTGTTAAAAATCCCCAGGGATTGACTCCCATTCAAACCGGCTGCAGGAATCAGGCTGCAGCCGGTTTTTTTCATCTTTGCTGCTGGCAGGCATTGATCAGCCGAATGTTTTAGGTTAGGAGAATGGCTTATCTTGACTGCATGAAAACCTGTTCTTAATACATTCCTTTGGGAATGAGTTTCTTTCCGGTCCCTGAAAGAATAAGCGCCTAAGTCCGTTAATAAGAACATTTCAAGGAGATACCCATGGAAAAAAATGTGTTTGTTTATGCCTTGAGCACCTGTGTCCACTGTAATAATACCAAGAAGTTTCTCCAGGAAAAAGGCATAGATTTCGACCACTTGGATGTGGATAAACTGGATGGTCAAGAACGGGACAAGGCTGTGCAGGAAGTCAAGAAGTACAATCCCAAACTTTCCTTCCCCACTTTGGTCATTGACGGAGAAAAAGTTGTGGTGGGTCTGCAGAAAGAAAAAATCCTGGAGGCCTGCGGAAAATGACTCCGGAAGAACTGTATACAACTCTGAGCAGGATTCAGGAGCCTAAAGGCTATTTTTTCAACCGGGACCGGGAAATGGTCATGGAACTGCTTCAAAGCCTCATTTATAATAAAGAGCGCTTGGGCTACATGGCCTGTCCCTGTCGGCTGGCTTCCGGAGACCGTGAAAATGACAGGGACATAATCTGCCCATGCGTATATCGGGAGCCGGATGTACTTGAATATGGCAGCTGCTACTGCGGTCTGTATGTTTCCAGGGAATGGAACGAAGGTAATATTGACAGGGTTTACGTGCCGGAGCGCAGGCCGCCGGAAAAAATCGGTATGTAAAATGTTATGCATCATGAGGGGGTTTGAACAATGCGAGACAAAGTTCAAAAAGTTCTGGACAAGATCAGGCCTTCACTGCAGGCGGACGGTGGCGATGTGAAACTCATCGAAGTTACTGATGACGGGATTGTTAGAGTCCAGCTTCAAGGGGCCTGCCATGGTTGTCCCATGTCCCAGATGACTCTTAAAAACGGAATTGAACGCCTGGTTCTGAAAGAATTGCCGGAAATCAAGTCCGTAGAAGCAGTATAGGCATTTTATTCTGTCAGCTGTTGCTGAAGCGGGCCTGCCTGGCCCGCTTTTGTTTTGATGGGCGCTCAAGCCTTATGGAGTTAGAAAATGAGTGAAGCAATAACCACCAGATTTGCTCCGAGCCCCACCGGATACCTGCATATTGGAGGAGCAAGGACCGCTCTTTTCAACTGGCTTCTGGCGCGCAAAAATCAGGGCCGTTTTGTCCTGCGCATTGAAGATACTGATGTGCAGCGTTCTTCAGGAGAGATGACCAGGGCCATTCTGGACGGCATGCACTGGCTCGGCCTGGATTATGATCTGGGGCCTTTCTACCAGAGCCAGCGCCTTGAACTGTACAGAAGTTATATCCGGCAATTGATTGATCAAAAACAGGCCTATTATTGTCGCTGTTCCCCTGAAGATGTGGAAAACATGCGAAAAATCGCCCGGGAAAAGGGCCTTAAACCTAAATACAGCGGCAAATGCCGGGAACTGGGACTGGGTCCGGGCCGGGATACAGTCATCAGGCTCAAGGCACCACTTGAAGGTCAGACGATATTTCATGACCTGGTCAAGGGGGCGATGGCAGTAGACAACTCCCAGCTGGATGATTTTGTTTTGGAAAGAAAAGACGGTACTCCCACCTACAATCTCGCTGTGGTAGTGGATGACATTGAAATGAACATCACCCATATCCTGCGCGGTGACGACCATATCAACAATACTCCCAAACAGATTCTTCTTTACCGGGCACTGGATATGGCCCCTCCGCTTTTCGGACATGTGCCCATGATCCTGGGACCGGACAAAAAGAAGCTGTCCAAGCGTCATGGAGCCCTTTCAGTCACTGCCTACAGGGAAATGGGTTATTTGCCGGAAGCACTGATCAATTATCTGGTAAGATTGGGATGGGCCTACAGGGACGAGGAGATTTTTTCCATGGAAGATCTTTTAAAAAAATTTTCCTTGGAAAATCTGGGGTCTTCGGCCTCTGTCTTTGATCTGAACAAGCTCAACTGGCTTAACAGCCACTACATCAAAGAATCAGACGCCCGCAGACTGACTCCTATTCTCAAGGAGCATCTGAGTCCTGACCTTCCTCCGTATGATCAGGAATATCTGGAGAAAATCATTCCCCTGCTTCAGCCCAGGGCATCAACCATGCAGGAAATGGCTGAAATGGCCCAATTTTTTCTTGTTCCTGACCAGGAGCTTGTGCTGGATCAAAAGGCTGTGGATAAATTTCTGACCTCTGAAGCCAGACAATATCTGGGTGAAATTGGAGGCATGCTGCAGCAGGTTGAACATTTTGACCGCAACAGCCTGGAACAAGCCCTCAAGGATTACATTGAAGAAAAAGAGATCAGTTTCAAGGCTGTTGCCCAGCCCTTACGCGTGGCTCTGACCGGTAAAACAGCCAGTCCTGGCATCTTTGAAACCATGGAAGTTCTCGGAAAAGAGAGTTGCCTAAACAGGCTGTTCAGGTTGCACGAAATAGACTGATACCGTTTCATGCTCCTGCACTCAACCTGTACCTGCAAATGGTCAGCCTTCCCTGTACATGCCGTACAAACTTTTTTGTAATCTGTTCACTTATGCTTGAAATCTGCGTAATCTTCGTT
>SL_5KL_010_SEDDRAFT_10001051_pt1 | contig 17295 bp, 15 predicted proteins | sample SodLakKL_010_SED_FD_9118 | JGI IMG/M metagenome (IMG submission 9118)
GTCGGGATCGAGTTTTGTTATATGGGTCCATTTTCTCCAGTTCATACACGTGCCGCCTGTTCTTTCATCCGGGCAAGTTTCTCCCCCGGGATCCCGGCAATCTCGCCCTGTGCCAGGAGAAGGGTGGTTAGATTATAGATGCCGGCATCTGCAAGTGTCCAAAGTGTCGCCTCTCCTATGCCAGGTACCTGCAGGAGTTCCTGCCGGCCCTTCCTGAACGCCGCATTGGTGATCTTTTCAGGTGCAGGACGCTTGAGATACTCACAGATGAGTGATACATGTCTGATGACGGTTTCGATGGTGATGCCTGATGCATGTGCAATTCCTGCCGGATGGACCCGGATAAAGTCTTTGGGAGACGTAATCCCGGCTGACTGGTATTTCCCAAGAGATGCAGCAGGGATGCCAATTTCGCGCAGAAGCCGGGCATCACTCTCTCGCTTTGCTTCAATTGCGATCTCCTCTGCTTCGGCTGCGGTAAGTCCGGCCCGTGTAAGGAGTTGTGAACTTGCATTCCCGAGTGCAGAAATATCATCAATGCCTGCATCATGAAGCGCCTTTGCAATCTTTGCCGGGCTTCGTCCCTTCCTGGGGGTGATGTGGTCACGGACAAACTTCTTCATCTCGGTCCTTCGCCTGAGCGTTGCCACCACCTCCCCGGCGCTGGTGATCAGGGATTCGGCAGTATTCTGGGTGATCCCAAGCAATGAAGAGAGCTCTTCGGGCGTCTTCTGGGTAATATCGGTGATCGAGTAGAGGTGGTGTGCATGGAGCGCCTGGATCATCTTCCCATTACATTCAGGGATCATGGAGAGCGCTTCTGTATTTGATTGAATATGGGAACAGAGGGGACAGCCGATATCCCAGGGTCGTGCTCCTTTTCTCACAAGCCTCACATGAAAAAGAGAATGTTCAGGGCAGACATCGTTGGTTTTCACCGCACCTCCCCAGGTGCCCGGGGGCAGGCTGATGTTAAAGGTGCAGTCCGGGTAGTGCATACACCCGATGAACTGGGAGGTACCCCTCCTGCGGATCCGGAGTGAATGACCGCAGACCGGACAAGGTCCGATGATCGACTCCTCTACCGTCATCTCCATGATGTCCTCTCCGATCAGCGATTCGTTCTCTTCAAGCTGATTGAAGACGCAATTGAGCATATTCCGGGACTCGTCCAGAACTTCACCGGACTGGCGTTTGCCCACCTTGATCTGGTTCATATGCTCCTCAAGCTCCCGTGTCATATCGGGCATGGTGATGGTATCTGCATAGAGAGAAAGGGTATCAGTGACAGCCCGGCCGACCAGGGTGGGCCGAAGCGGGCTTCCTTCAACGTACTTTCGGGCGATCAGTTTCTGGATCACCTCGTGACGGGTGCTCTTTGTGCCAAGGCCAAGTTCTTCCATCCTCTGGATCAGGCGGCTCTGGGTATACCGTGCAGGAGGTTTTGTCTCTTTTTCGTCCAGGTGAACCGCATTGATCGGAAGGACCGACCCTTCAGCAAGCGGTGGAAGGATCAGCTCTTTTGCATCCGAATACGGGTATACTGTCCGGTACCCGGGGATTGCGAGCCTGCTGCCGGTTGTGGTGTAGGGCTCGCTGCCGGCAGTCAGGTTTACCTTCTGGGTCTTCCATTTTGCATCCGGAGAGAGTGTCGCAAAGAACCTCCTGACGATAAACTCATAGAGCTTCCATGCAGATTCCCCGATCTCTTCAGGGCTCCCATAGCTGGTGGGATGAATGGGGGGGTGATCGGTTGTCTCCTTCTTGCCACGGGTTGGTTGTGGGCGCATATTGGCAGACACCCATTTCCCATCAGCTGCAAAGACCCCCTTTGAGAGGGTGTTTACGATACTTTTGAGGTTGAGGCTTGCGGGATAGACGGTGTTGTCTGTCCGGGGATAGGAGATGTATCCGTTCATATAGAGATCTTCAGCAATCCGCATCGATTGTGCTGCAGAATATCCCAGGCGGCCTGCAGAAACGATCAGAGTCGTTGTATCCAGCGGGGAGGGGGCACGATCATTCTTCTCGCCCTCGATGACGTCTGTGACGGTAAGAGGAGGTACTGACCCCCTGACCGCTGCCTCCGCCTCATCTTTCTCCCGGAACCTCCCGTGCGTATGCCGGGCTTCTATCAGCGTAGAATCTTTCTCTGTATCGAGCCTGACCGTCCAGTACGTCTCGGGCACAAACGCTTCGATCTCTCGTTCACGCTCAACAATCATTGCAAGGGTCGGGCTCTGCACACGGCCCACAGAGAGGATATTGCCTCCCCCCCGTTTTGCCGCGATCGAGATGAACCGTGTGAGGGAGGCGCCCCAGACAAGATCGACGACCTGGCGGGTCTCTCCGGCAGCTGCAAGGTGAAAGTCAAGAGACCTGGTTTCTGCAAAGGCACGGGTGATCTCCTCCTGCGTGATTGCAGAGAAGCGGGCACGGTCGATTGGGACATCCCGGTTGACAGCCCGCACAAGTTCGTAGGCCTCTTTTCCGATAAGTTCACCTTCAGTATCATAGTCGGTTGCAATGGTTACACGATCGGCTTTCCTGGCAAGCTTCTGGAGGGTAGAGACGATCTTTTTTTCAGTCGGCCGCTTGATGGTGCCCGCATGAATCAGGCTCCGTGGCGGATGGGTGGCGCTCCGCCAGTTATCATAACCAGGCTCAAAATCCACCTCAACGACATGGCCCCGAAGCCCGATCACCCGGGTGTCTCCATATTCATAGATCGTTGCGGACCCATCCTTTTTTGTAGAGACCCTGGCTTTTCCGGCACGTATCTCTGCGATCCTCCGTGCGGCAATGTTCTTCTCTGCAATGATCAGGTGCACAGACTCCCTCCTCCTACTCCTGCAGGAGTGCTTCGATGATCCGGGCGATCTCTTTTGGATCTGCCCGTCCCCTGGTTGCTTTCATCACCTGGCCGACCAGGAAATTGATCGCACCGGCTTTACCGGCACGATAGTCAGCAACCGCTGCATCATGATCTGCAAGTACAGATGCCACGATCTCCTGGAATGACTCTCCCTCTTCCTTTCCAAGACCCAGGCGTTCAATGATCGCAGCCGGCATCTCGGGGCTGGAGCCCTCCTTCACCTGGTTGAGGATGGTCCTGAGCACCGCAACACCTGAAGAATCGGTGATCCGTTCCTGCTTCAGCTCAAAAAGGAGTGCACGAAACAGGGGAATTGGAACCTCTGTAACCGGCATATCCCGGTAGTAGAGCTCTCCAAGCAGGACGTCCGCGGTCCATGGTGCAGCGATATCGGGCATGTCGCTTGCAATCTCCTCGAAGAATTCAGCCAGCCTGATATCTCCAGTCAGCGTCCGGGCATGGTTTGCTGAGAGGCCGTACTCTTCCATGAACCGGTCCCGCCTGGCATCCGGGAGTTCAGGGAGCTCGATCGCATCAACCCACGAGCTGACCTGCAGAAGGGCCAGATCCGGGTCAGGGAAGTACCGGTAGTCATGTTCAAACTCTTTTGACCTGGCGGATGTTGTAACACCACGCGCCTCCTGGAAATGGCGGGTCTCCCTGGCGATTGGTGCATTCCTTCTGATCATTGCTCTCTGGCGTGTAATCTCGAACGTCAGCGCCTTTTCAACACCCTTATAGCTGGTAATATTTTTAACTTCAACCCGTTCATGCCCTTTGATCGAGATATTTGCATCGACCCGGAGCGAGCCTTCCCGATCAGAGTCATAGACGCCCAGGTACTCAAGTGTTGCCCGGAGTTTGTTTAAAAATCTCCGGGCCTCTTTTGGAGAGGTGAGTTCGGGTTCGGTGACAATCTCGATTAGTGGGATGCCGGAGCGGTTGTAGTCGACCAGGGTGTAGCGGCCGCGATCCGGAGATCCCATGTGCACAAGCCTGCCCGGGTCTTCCTCCATATGGATGCGGGTGAGGGTAATCCGCCGGGTCTTTCCCTCTTCAGACTCGATATCAACGTATCCGCCAACCGCAAGCGGCCTGTCATGCTGGGTGATCTGGTAGGCCTTTGCAAGATCAGGATAGAAGTAGTTCTTTCGGGCAAATTCAGATATCTCCGGCACTTCACAATGGAGCGCCTTTGCAACTCTGAGTGCATAGAGCACTGCCTGTCTGTTTATTGCCGGGAGCGAGCCTGGAAGACCCAGGCAGACCGGGCAGACATGGGTGTTTGGGCCATCGTCACGGTAGTCAGTGGAGCAGCCGCAGAAGAGTTTTGTCTGCGTATTCAGCTGGCAGTGGATCTCAAGGCCGATGATAACGGTCATGCGGATCCCTCCTCAAAGGCGAGTGCGGCAGAGAGGATCTCATCCTCAGCACCATGCCTTCCCATCAGCTGAAGGCCGACCGGCAGACCGTCTGTTCTTCCGCAGGGAACCGAGATTGCGGGAATGCCAGAGAGGTTTGCCGGAACAGTCAGGATATCTGCAAGGTACATCGAGAGGGGGTCGGTTACCTGACCAAGAGGAAATGCAACAGTGGGCATGGTCGGCCCTGCGATCAGATCGACTGTCTGGAAGATGCGGTCGATATCCGCACGCACCATCCGGCGTGCCTGTTGCGCCTTTGCATAGTATTTTCCCTTGTATCCGGCAGAGAGTGCAAACGTGCCGAGCAGGATCCGCCGCCGCACCTCTTCTGAGAAGCAGGACCTGCGGACTTCCGAGTATGCCTCATGCCATGGCCGTGAGAAGTCTGGTGCAGGGCCAAACCGGACACCATCATAGCGGCCAAGGTTCGAACTTGCCTCGGCCATCGAGATGACATAGTATGCGGCAAGTGCATACCGCATGCTCGGCATGGAGCAGGGGACGATCACAGCTCCGAGCCCCTGAAGCTGATCGATTGCTGCGGTCGCTACCGTTGCAACCTCTGCGCTGACCCCTTCGCCAAAGAACTCTTCAGGCACCCCGATCTTCTTCCCCTTAATCTCAGGGGTGACGGGTGCTGGCGCCGGGAGGTTGCAGCTGGTTGCATCCCGTGGATCGTAGCCGGCGATCACCGAGTACAGGAGCGCACAGTCCTCCACGCTCCTGGCCATGGGTCCGATCTGCTCAAAGGAGTTTGCATAGGCGATCAGCCCGTACCGGGATACCCGGCCATAGGTTGGTTTGAGGCCGACAATGCCGCAGAATGAGGCAGGGCACCGGACCGACCCGCCGGTGTCTGTACCAAGTGCCATCCTCACCATCCCGGACGCAACAGCGGCAGCAGACCCGCCCGACGATCCGCCCGGTGCACGGGTGGGGTCTGCCGGGTTCTTTGTGGGGCCAAAGGCGGAGTTTTCGGTGGTTGTACCCATCCCGAACTCATCCATATTGGTCTTGCCGACGATCGCAGCACCGGCAGACGCAAGGAGGGTGATCACATGGGCATCATAGGGAGGGATGTACCCGGCAAGGATCTGTGAACCACAGGTCGTCTGGATACCGGCAGTTGAGATGTTGTCCTTGATACCAATGGTTATCCCGGAGAGCGGGCCATCGCCATAGGCAGCCTCCTTGCACCTGGTGATGAACGCATTGAATGGGTCAGGCAGGTCAAAGACAACGGTGTTTGCCACTCAGATCACCCGTGGTGCCCGGATAAACCCGTCTTCGGGACTGGTCGAGTTTCTCAGGACCTCCTCCTGTGAAAGCGATGGGGCGACAGTATCCTCCCGGAAGACGTTATAGCGGTGATTGTCCCCTTGATCTCTTCCCCAAACCGCATCGAGTATATCGAAATATTCTAATATTGTATTGAACTGTTCGGTGAATCGTTCCAGTTCTGATGCATCGATTTCGATGTCAGCGATCGTTGCACTATGCGCAACTTCATCTTTGGATACCATCTTCTCCCCCACCTTCCTGCAAATAATTCATGTACCCTTGTACTGCCCTTTTAAAACCTCTTTCCCGTGCCAGATGGCCAATGACCTTCCAGATACCGCTGCCATACTGCATGGCCTTCTTCTCATACCATGCGATATCCTCGGCAAGATCGAGAGAAGCAGCCAGACGAAGGGGGTGTTTTCGCACACCTGATCGGATCATATCCTGCACCGGCACTGCATCTGCGGCGCGCAGAACCCGCATATCAAGGTAGGGAAACGAGAGCCGGACACCAAAAAGCCCTGCTACTGCCTGGTCCCGCGCTATCTGCTGCGGGAGACCGGCGATATCTGCAGCACGGTCAGCTGCAGGATCCCTGCTCTCACTGTACCGGGCATAGCCGCAGAAGAGTTCATCCGCCCCCTGCCCTGAGATGATCCGGCTGTATCCGAGACTGGATGCGGCACGGGAGAGGAAGAAGATGGTGGTCGCAATTCCTGCATCAACCGGGTTTTTCGATGGCAGCAGGGGGAGGATCTGGACCAGCGCCTCTTCGACCTGGCCGGGATCAATCTCGATTGGAGCACAATCACAACCGATCTGATCTGCCACAGAGGCCGCACGGGCGAGATCATGTGATCCCGCGACCCCAACAGCGATACAGGACCTTCCTGCGATCGCGGCAATAAGGCTTGAGTCCACACCCCCGGAAAGGGCAACCACGCTTTTGTCGCTGCTCCGCAACAGGACTGCTTCCCTGATTGCATCTGCAAGTGGGAGGAGCATCGGATCAGGCTTCACCCGGCAGACCGTCTTATTGTTCTGCTGGAAGGTGCCCGGAGGCGAGTCACCGGGGATGACCCCGAGATGATCCCGGATACGATATGGACCATATGCAATCGCAAACTCTCCTCCAAAACCGCAGACGCGGTTGTGGTCGTTGTCGATGATGGTCTGGATCTGGCCAGGCGTGAGGATATCCCCGCCATCTTCCACCCATCCGTCGATGAAAAGATCATAGGTCATGGTGTCTCCGTTGATCTCCTGTGATCGGTTTTGTTCATGCAGATCACCGCTGCCAAAACAGCGATCAGCTACGGTAGACTGCGGCCTCAATCTCGTCACGGACTGCAGACCGGATCATCCGCTCGATCGTTTTTTCGTCAAACGCCGACGCATTCTGTCTGCGGAGCTCATTGATGAGGGCATCCATCACCCTGATCGCCTCGGTTATGGTGGAGCCATATGAGCGTGCGATCTCATAAGCATCGTCTGCGATCCTGACAACTCTGGACATAATAGGCGTTATGCGGGAGAGGTGAAATAAGTTACATATTGTAACGTGGCATCTAAGATTATGTAACAATATGTTACAGAGGAGGAGGTGGAACGGAACTTTTTGTAACAAACAGATCTGCAGCGTTCTTTATTAGATCGGACCCCATGCAGCCGGAGATACTGGCAGGAGATGTGAGCACCGGTGTGGGAGACCGCGCTCTTTTCAGGTGGTGGGGCAAAAACAGAAGGCGACATCCAAAAAAAAAACTACTCTTCGAACATACAACATTATACAGGAGCATACAAACCATCTAGAGAATACCTGTAAGTACAGGCAGGATGGCTGCATGACACCTGGTGCTTGCGTCCTGTGCGGCCATGCAGCAGGGGGACCTGCGGCATCTAGGGAGAGAAGAATGGAAAACTGCATCCGACTTGACAATGTGCGACGAATCTACCATATGGAAGCGGGGGACGTCTACGCATTGAATGGAGTTACCCTCGATATCGATGTTGGGGAGTTTGTAGCGATCATGGGGGTATCGGGGTCAGGAAAGACCACCCTCTTAAACCAGATTGGATGCCTTGACCAGCCGACAAGCGGCGATCTCTACATCGAGGGAAAAAATACGCGTGAACTCTCTGATTACGAGCTGACGAACCTGCGACGGGATGCGATCGGGTTCATCTTCCAGAAATTCAACTTAATACCCCTCTTAACCGCCTATGAAAATGTCGAATACCCGCTCATCCTCAAGACCGGCGCCCGTGATACAACCGGCAGGCCCCGGGAACTCCTCGGGCTTGTCGGGCTCGAAGGAGGCCATATTCACCACACCCCAAACCAGCTCTCCGGGGGCCAGCAGCAGCGGGTGTCTATCGCCCGTGCCCTTGCCAACGATCCCAGGATCCTCCTCTGTGACGAGCCGACCGGCAACCTTGACTCAAAAACCGGCCAGCAGATCATGGATATCCTCACCGACCTCAACCAGCAGGGTAAGACGATCGTGATGGTCACCCATGACGACGAGATCGCACAATATGCAGACCGGCTGATCACCATCCGTGACGGGGTGATCCAGTGAAGCTGCTCGGGATAACATTTGAGCTTGCACAGAGGAATGTCAGGCTTCACCTCTTCCGGTCCATCCTGGCAGCGCTTGGGATCATCATCGGTGTGGTTGCGATCACATCCATGGGGATCCTTGGAGCAGCACTTGAGCAGTCGGTCGGAGATGAGCTCATGGCCATGGGCAACCAGATCATCGTCACCCCGGCAGCACCCTCGATCGAAGGTGAGAAGGCCGGGCTCACGGACAGAGAGGTCAGGCAGATAGAGATGGCTGCCGGACGAAACCCGGTGACCGCATTTTACCAGACATACGACCAGATAAAAGTGGGCGACGATCGGGGCTTTGCCACCGTCTATGGTATCGATCCCCATGAGATCCAGAGACTCACAGAGATCATCTCAGGACGGTATGTCTCCGGAACCGAAGGGGTGATGATGGGCCAAAACCTTGCCCGGCGTTTTGGGATCAGGGAAGGAAACTTCATCACCATCGGCGTCGGCAGGCACGAGCAGCGGGTGCGGGTCGTGGGCATCCTTGAAAATACCGGGTTCACCGGCGCAATTCAGACCGATAACGCGATTCTTGCATCTGAGCGGTTTTACGAATCACGGTATGGAGGACGGGGCAAATACGATCAGGTCGTGATCATTGTTGAAAACATCGATGATATCGATGGCATCATAGAGGAGATTGACAGACGGCTGAACCGGCGGGAGGATGTCGTCAATATTATTGACTTCCGTGGATTACTCGATGCAATAGGGGAGGCAATCGGTCAGATCTCCCTCTTCGTGATCGCAATTGGCGGGATATCGCTTGTTGTTGCGGCGGTCAGTATCCTGAATGTGATGCTCATCTCGGTGAACGAGCGGATCAAGGAGATCGGCATCCTGAGAAGTATTGGTACCCAGAAGATGGATATCAGCAAGATGTTCCTGTATGAAGCAGCCATCCTTGGCCTGATCGGGTCAGTCATCGGGGGGGTGCTGAGCGTTGTTGGAGGAGGCGCCCTCATCCTGCTGATCATGCATGATATCAGCTATCTTTTGACGATGTCAACTGTTGTCACCGTCATCTACGGGATGTGCATCGGGGTTATCATCTGTATTGCCGCCGGGGTCTACCCGGCGCACCGGGCAGCGCAGCTGAACCCAATCGATGCGCTCTCAAATGATTAGACCATCTCCCGGCGGTGATCGCCAGCCGGGAGTAACAAGACAGGTTCTTCCGATCACGAGGTGAGCGGAGCGAGCTTTTTGATCACCCGCTCAACCTGCTGCACCGATGTCCCGAGATACTGTTCGGGCTGGAGGGCATCATTGATCTCGGCAGGTGAGAGAAGGGCGGTCACACCAGGTAGCTCCTGGAGGATCTCAGCAAGCGGCCTCTCCTCTTCTAGCGCCCGCATGCTGGCAGACCGGATCACCTCATGAGCCGCCTGCCGGTCCATGCCCCGCCGGGTGAGTTCGATCATCACTGATTCGGCAAGATTGATCCCATGGAGGAGAGAGAGGTTCCTCCTCACATTCACCGGCTTGATGATGAGGCCGTCCAGTGCCTGCGCCATCACCTTGAGGCAGTGGTCGCAGAGAATGGTTGCTTCAGGAAAGATCACCCGTTCACAGGAGGAGTTGGTCAGGTCACGCTCATCCCAGAGGGTGTTGTTTAAGAGTGCAGGCTCAACCGCAGATCTGATCACCCGGGCAAGACCTCCGACCTGTTCGCTTTTAATCGGGTTTTTCTTATGCGGCATTGTGCTTGAACCAACCTGTTTCTTTGTAAATGCCTCCTCAACCTCTGCAATCTCGGTCCGCTGGAGCGACCGTATTTCAATACCGATCTTATCGAGGGTGGTGGCGATATTTGCAAGCAAAAAGAAGTACTCAGCATACCGGTCCCGTGCGATCACCTGGTTTGAGACATCAACTGCCCCGATATCGAGGTGGCGCATCATCGCAGCCTGCACCTCCATCCCCTCATCGCCAAATGCCGCCTGCGTCCCGACCGCACCGGTCAGCTGGCCAACGACGACACGAGGCCTGATCTCCCGGAGACGGATGATGTGGCGGCCGATCTCACTGGCCCAGATAGCAAACCGCAGCCCGTACGTGGTCGGGACACCGATCTGGCCATGCGTCCGCCCCGCACAGACGAGCGTCTTGGTGGATATGCTCCTCTCAATCAGAATACGGAGAAGAATCTTAAGCTTCTCTTCGATGCAATTGAACGCATCTTTGAGCTGAAGACCTGTTGCGGTATCCAGGATATCGTTTGACGTTGCCCCGAAATGGACAAACCGGCCTGCAGGTCCTGCAACCTCGGCAAGCGTCTTCACAACCGCCATCATGTCATGGTGGATCTCTGACTCGATCTCGTTTGCACGCCTGAGCGTTGCCTTTGGTGCGGCCAAAGCAATCGCTTCTGCAGCCTCTGCCGGGATAAGCCCAACTTCGGCCTCAGCCATTGCAAGGGCCACCTCGGCCCTGATGATCGCCTTAAATCGTGCCTCCTCACTCCAGATGCGACGCATCTCGGCTGTGCCGTACCGGAAGTCTATTGGATGGATCGCCATAGGTTTATATTTGATCTTGTGCAGGATTAAACCGATCCATACACCCCGCAATACGAAAACATCACCACTTTATAATCTTGGGACGAACCCATTTGAGAGATCCGAAGACGCGATCGCGAAAAAGCGAGGCACACATGAGCACAATAGATGACTGGTTCCCCTATCCGCACTACCGACCCCACCAGGAGACAATGCTGAACGCTGCCGCAGGCACCGCCAGAAACGGCGGCATCCTCATGATCGACGCCCCGACCGGCAGCGGCAAGTCAAGCGTCGTCTCAGCACTCCTTGCAGAAGCACATGGTAAGACGATCCTGATTGCTGTGCGGACCATTTCCCAGCTGAACACCTTCATCAGGGAACTCGATCTCATCCGCCAGAAGAAACCGAACCTGAAATTTTCCTACCTGATCGGCAAACGGAGCATGTGCCCGCTTGGCGGAATGGGCGATGTATACCGGCGGTGTGAAGGAGTGAAGACCTTCACAAGCGCCCTGATGCGGGAGCAGGCAATGAAAGGATCATACATTCCGGCAAAAGATCCGGAAATTGTCCGGCAGATTAAAAAACAGGACCGGGACCACCCCCTCATCTGCCCGTATTTTGTGCGGAGCAGGGTGTTTCTTGAAGGAGATGAAGGCTTCAGGCTTGTTCCGTCCCAGGAGATCCGGAAAAAAGCAGAACGAGCGGCAATGACCGTGGTGAATCCGGACTCCCTGCACAGCTATGCCGGGGGGCTCTGTCCATATGACCTGATGATGACAGCCGCACGGCATGCGGATGTGTTAATTGTCAACTACCACCATCTCTTCAATGATGAAATCCGGGAGCAGCTGCTCGTCTCGCTGAATATCGAGCCTGAAGATGTGATCCTGCTTGTGGACGAAGGCCACAACATCGGAGACGTGGTGCAGGGGATCCAGAGCATCGAACTGGAGGAACGCGAGATCCAGCATGCTTCACACGAACTCGCCTCCCTGAAGACAAAGGTGAAGGGGGCAGAAGCAGTACGGCACGTGCTCCCGCGTATCCGGGACTTTATGGACGGGCTCAGGCAGTCCAACGAGACTGAAGACTGGTTTGACCCGGCTATCTTTGACCGTCTCCTGACCAGAGGATCGCTCTATCCTTCGATGGCAGCGATCGTCGAGGAGACGATCGCAATCAGCGAGACGATCCGGGAGAAAAACATGCAGAAAGGAGAGTTCCGCGAGACCGCCATCGAACGGCTCTCCGAGTTTCTCTATCGGATCCACCTCTCTGGAGCAGATCCAGCGTACCTGACAATGTATCGACAGGAGGATGATGCGGTGATACTGGAGGTGAGAAATATCGACCCTGCAGAAAAACTCACCCATATCGCAGAAAAACACCATGCCTGCCTTCTCATCAGCGGCACGCTCTCACCGATAGAGAGTTTCCGCCGCTACTACTTTGGGAATGTGCTGGTTGACACCCTCTCGATCCCTAACGCGTTTCCCGAGAAAAACCGTCTCCTGCTCGTATCAAAGGACATCACCACTGCATTTCGGATGCGGCAGGATGCAGGCAATATCGAGCGGACAGTGAAGACGATCACAGCCTTTGCCGGGGCACAGGGAAACCTGGCAGTCTATTTCCCATCGTATCAGATTATGAGCGATTATGCCTGGAGATGCCGGATAGCGAAGAAAAAGGTCTTTGTTGAACCCCGTGATGCACGCGAGGCGCATGACCTTCTTGATGAATTCCTTGCGCTGCCTGCAAAGAAACGGTCCGGGATCCTCTTTGCTGTCTGCGGAGGAAAATGGAGCGAAGGGCTTGATTACCGGGGCGACCTCCTCTCCGGCGCCCTGGTCGTTGGTCTCCCGCTTGCCCCCTATACGCCGGTGCGGGCGATGAGCATCCAGTACTTCAAACGGAAGTTTGGAAGAGAAGGTGAATTCATCGCCTATACCCTCCCTGCGATCAACAAGGCAGCCCAGTCACTGGGCCGTGTACTCCGCACCCCTGATGACCGCGGTCTTCTCCTCCTTGGGGACAGCAGGTTCCTTGAGCCGCTCGTAAAGGGCGGGCTCCCACCATGGATGCAGCAAGAGATGACAGAGGTAACTGCAGATACCCTGCCAGGGGTGCTCTCCCAATGGCGATAAAAGAAGGTACAGGAAGATTTGGACTCTGGCCGGTCTCGGCTGCCTGGGATGACGAATACATCCACCGGGTCTGGTTTGGACGATCCGGATCGGCCAACCCTCTCCATCCCGCACTCATTGAGTACCTGGCAGGCCGGCGAAGAGCTTTTGATGATATCCGATCCCCGGCTGGAGAGGGCGACAGCGTCTCAGATGAGATCTACCGGGTTGTACAACAGATCCCCTATGGAGAGACCCGTACATATACAGAAGTCGCAGCCGCAGCAAGGACCCATCCACGGGTTGTCGGCGGTGCGCTCCGGAGGAACCCGACACCCATTGTGATCCCCTGCCACCGGGTTGTCGGGAAGAAGGATATCGGTGGTTTTACCCCGGACCTGCGGATCAAGTCTGATCTTCTGGCGCTTGAAGCAGATACAATACAAAAAGGCAGGCTTAACAGGGGCAACCGCATATAGTCATCAGTATTCAGATGCCGGAGAAGAGGACTGCGCTGATCCTGGTTGGTGGAGAGGCGAAACGATCAGGTGGTCAGGAGAAGTACTTTTTCACATACCGGGGCAGGTCCTTCCTTTCGTACCTGATCGAGGCGGTCTCACCGGTTGTCGGAGAGATCATTGTCGTTGCCCGCGACAGTGACCAGTGCAGCAGGTTTGAGGATATCCCTGGCATCAAAACAGCAACCGATATCATCAACGGAATCGGCCCCCTCGGCGGAATCCATGCCGGCATCAATTCCGCAACCGGCAACCTCCTCTTTATCACCGCCTGTGATATGCCCTGCATCAGGTCAGGAGTCGTTGATTACCTCTTTTCAGTGATTGGAGAGTATGATGCAGCTGTTCCCTGCTGGGAAAGGGATATGTTTGAGCCGCTCCATGCCGTGTACCGAAAAGATGCCCTCAAGAAATACATCGCCTCCCCTAGTTCCCTCTCGCTCCGGGCAATGGTCCGGGGGATCAACACGCATTTTGTCCCGGTAGATGATATCAGGGCAATCGATCCCGGACTTGCCACCTTCACCAATATCAATGATCTCTCTGATTTACATTCAATCAACGGATTCGATTGATATCAGGTTCTTTTCTTCTGCCCGCTGGCATCCCGGGCATAGCGACCAAGCTCTGAGTCCACCAGCCGATTGCCTGGAAAGACCGGGCCATCAGCACAGACACGCAGCCCTTCTGGATCGATCGAGCAGGACCCGCAGACACCGATGCCGCATTTCATATACCGGTGAAGCGAAAACTGCCCGCGATCGGCGATTTCCAGGGCGTCCAGACGGTCCAATACCGCTTTCATCATCAGCTCAGGCCCGCAGACACAGATGGTGTCAAATGCACAGAGATCAATCTGCTCATCCAGGACCCCGGTGACAAAGCCATGGTGCCCGGCTGATCCGTCATCAGTTGCGATCAAAAGATCGGTATGTTCATCGAGTGGACTGGTAAAAATGAGGTCATCCAGCGTGCGTGCCCCCAGGATGAAGGTATCAACGGACCCTTCCTTTGCAAGCGGCAGAAGCGGGGCAACCCCGAATCCACCGGCAATCGCAAGGACGCGCCCCTGCGGAGAGAACCCATTTCCAAACGGCCCCCGGATCCCGATCTGATCAGGATGAGCCATTGAGGTGAGGGCCCGGGTCGCCTCACCCACCCGCTGGACTGTAATCGAAGCAGGCGATGAAAAAGCCATTGGAACTTCATCAATACCTGGCACCCAGACCATGCAGAACTGGCCCGGGCGGATCTGGAAGTGATGATCGAAATACAGTGTTGCAACCGATCCGCTCTCATGGACCACATCTCTCACCATGACAATACGCGGCATACCATCACGCATGGGCGCACCCCACAATCTCATCAACCGAAGTTCCATCTTCAGAATACAGGCGACTGGCAATCTTGTGAAAGATCCCGATATCGTTGTAGACTGCAGATCCGATCTGTACAGCAGATGCACCTGCCATCATCATCTCGATGACCTGTTCTGCTGTTGAAACACCCCCGCACCCGATGACCGGAATAGAGCAAGCCTCGTACAGATCATAGACGCACCGAAGCGCGATCGGAAAGATCATACCCCCGGAGAGGCCTCCAAACCGGTTTCCAAGCACCGGACGGCCAAGTTCAATTGAGATCCGCATCGCCCGGACAGTATTGATCGCAACAATGGCGGTTGCCCCTCCGGCTTCTGCCGCACGCCCGATAGATGTAATATCGGTCACATTGGGAGTTACTTTCACCCAGGTGGGAAGCCCGAACGATGCCACCTCTTCTGTGCATGCAAAGACGCAGTCAGGATCAGATCCGATCGCCGCACCATAGCCTTCCGCATGCGGGCAGGAGAGATTCAGCTCATATCCAGCTGCAACATCCTCAAACCAGGAGGCAACCTCGTAAAACTGTGCCGGGGTCCCGCCATAGATGCTGACCACAACAGGTTTTCCAGAAAGATCAGAGATCTCTTCGACAAATGCCCGGGAGGGGTTTGGAAGTCCCATTGCATTCAGCAGCCCTCCGTCCAGTGGAACAAGGCATGGTCCGTGATGCCCTGATACCGGCTCAGGACCGATAGATTTGGTGACAACAGCGCCTGCACCAAGCTTCAGCATCCGCTGAAGCGATGCTCCTGTCGTGCCAAGGACACCTGCTGCCAGGATGAGGTGATTGTACAGCATGACCCCGCCGACCTCAACTGGAGCTGTCTCTCGCATGATCATGGAAGTGGATTGGCGCTGTTTAATAAAGAGCATACCTCATATATACACTATGACGAGTCTTGCAGTGCTTGGTTGCGGACGGATCGGCGGGGAGTGCGCCTTTGCGGCAGCCGCCCTCGGAATCGTTGATGAACTGATACTCACCGATATCTATGAACCGCTGCTCCGCGCCCAGGTCCTCGATCTTGAGCATACCCCGCTTGAGATCCCGATATCAACTGATCGCGGCCGCATCAGAGATGCTGACATCTGCATCTTTGCAGCAGGTTCGCCACGCAACCCGTCAGTACAAACCCGTGCTGAGCTCTTTGACGCCAATCTTCCGGTGGCAGAGACCTGCGAAAGATATTTTCATGGCTTTACCGGGACGCTGATTGTTGTGACAAACCCGATGGATGTCTTCTGCTACTATTTCTCGCGGGTGACCGGTATCCCGCAGGGGCATGTCATCGGTTTCGGCGGACAGCTCGATTCCCGGAGGTTTTCACGTGCACTCTCCAGACGCGGGATCAAAGGACCAGCCTATGTGATGGGTGAACATGGAGAACACCAGGTCCCCCTCTTTTCCTGCCTGGATACTCCTGTGGAACCTGCCGTGCGCGAAGAGATACTGACCGAACTCCGGAATGCCAGCATGGAGATCATCTCAGGAAAGGGGGGGACAGCCTTTGGGCCTGCGCTGCATATTGCTGATCTGATCTCAATGCTGACGGGTACTAAGAAGGGGACCATCACCTGCTCCCTCCCCCTGTATGGAGAGTACGGAATTGACGGCTGCGCGATGGCCGTCCCTGCAGCGGTCTCAAAAAATGGTGCAGAGATCATTGAAGACTGGCCGCTTGATGCATGGGAGAGAGAACACCTGGATGCGGCCGGAACATTTCTTCAGTCGCTCTGCAGGAGGCTGGATGTCTGATCTCGCCATCGCCGTCAACCAGGTCGAATACAGCAATGCTCCAGGCGGACCTCTGATCCATATCTTCGGCCGCAAAAAGGATGGGACAGCTGTTTCTGTTGAAGTCACCGGGTTCCGGCCGTACTTTTATGTCCCGGTCGAAGAGGCCATGTCTGAGCACCACCCGGATGCAATCGAGGTCTCTGACATCAGGTTAAAAACGATCAAAGGCGAGGAGGTAGTCCGGCTCTATACGCAACGGCCGGGAGATGTCCGGGATCTCCGTGACCGGTACCACCATTTCGAAGCAGACATTCCGTTTGCCACCCGGTTTATGATCGACTGCAATGTGACCGGTGGCGTTCTTGTGCCAGAAACAACTGTTCATTATACCGCACTTACGCCTGCTGAAGTCGAGGCACCGGCCCGTGTCTGTTTCCTGGATATCGAATGTGATGACCGGGACGGGTTTCCAGAGCCGGAGAAGCAGGCGATCTTCTGTATCAGCTGTTATGATTCTTTTGACTCCCGGTACACCACATTTCTCCTGGGATCACCTGATGCAGAGACCTCTATAGACCAGGAGAGAAGAAACGGAGGTTATGCAAACGGCTGCTTTTCCGAAGGCATGCATACAATCTGTTCGTATGATGATGAACGCTCAATGCTGACTGCCTTTATCTCTTATATCAAAGAAGCTGATCCCGACATTATCAGCGGCTGGAATGTGCTTGAGTTTGATATGCCCTATATTATGAAGCGGCTTGGTGTGCTTGGAGTGGACGCCACAAACCTCTCCCGCCTCCCCGGCCAGACCGAAC
>SL_5KL_010_SEDDRAFT_10001053_pt1 | contig 17226 bp, 16 predicted proteins | sample SodLakKL_010_SED_FD_9118 | JGI IMG/M metagenome (IMG submission 9118)
TTTTCCCGGGTCGAGAACAATTGACGGTTCAAATTCCGCATCTCAAAGCGGTCGTTGTCGACCAAGAGGATGCTGTCGACGCCCATGCGCACCAAGCCGTTGGCGATGTATCCTCCCAACCCTCCGGCGCCTACAATGAGAACGCGCGTATTACGGATGCGCTCCATTTCTTTTGAATCGAAGATTCCCAGGTTGCATCGGAATTGTTCCATCGTTATCCTCCTGCCGCCGGCGGCAGTATGTGGTAGGTGCTATCGTCTTGAACACCCACCTCCATTAACGGGGTGCCCGGCGGATACTCGTGGTTGCAAAACACGGTCAACGCCTTTTTTCGGGAGATGCCAAGTTCTTCAACCAAGTCGCCGATGGTCATGCCGTCGCGGTAGGAGACCGTGGTGGTGCGTCCGTGTTCTTTTCGCAGATAGGAGTACAGTTTCACCGTGATCATGCAATCACCTCAATGAGTGCGCCAAAACAGCGGGGTAAGGAAGTGTCGACTATTTGTGTTCCTTGTCGTGACGCCAAATGCGCTCGACAAGTTGCGCCTTCGTCAGGCCTGAGTAACCGGTGATGCCACGGCTTTTGCACATGGCTTTCAATTCGTCAACGGTTTTTTTCATCATGGCTTCGCGTTTGTCGTTTGCTTGTTGTGTTTTTTCTTCAGACGCCTTTTCCGATGGCTTGGCCTCATGCGGTTTTGTTTCGATCGGCGTTTCCTTGGGGGCTTGCGCCTTCTTCTTCTTGCGTTCATTCACGACGCTACGAATGCCAAATATAAGGAAAATCAAACCGTAGAGTGCCAAAAGGCCAATGACGATATAACGCAAGGCATCCTCAAACTCAAACGCGCTGAACACCAAAAACGCACCAAGGGTCACATACAGCAATTGCATCAAAAAACGCTCGAACTTGACGAGTTTTTTGAGCGCTTGGGCAATCAAAAGCCTAGTGGCGCCCTGGAGGTAGATGACGAGACCCAAGACGATGGCGATGGTGAAGAAGTCGGCGAAGATCAACAACGCCGCAAGCAAAATCACCAGCACAAACTCGACTGTTAAAATATAGCGGGCCTTTTGCGCCTTGTGCAATTTGAATTCCTTGTGAAAGCGCACGACGGCAAAGAGCGCCACAAGTCCGGCCGCCATATACAATATGCCTTCATCAAGCAAAGGCTGATGGAAAAGCGCCGTAATGCTCAAAGCCAGCAATAAGACGCCTAATACGATGTTCACGATTGGATGTTTCGTCACAATTCTTTTCACTGTTCCCCACTCCTTTTTTATTCTTCTATGTCCATAATAGCACACTCAAGTCGTTTTGCCTATATATTGACACATTTTCACAAGATATGAGCCGCTTCTTTTCTCTTTGTATTCTCTTGTCGAGTCCGCCATTACATGTTATATTAAATACTGTGTGAAAGAAAACGCTTGCAAATATCCGCCCGAACCCCAAACCAGAAGGAAAGGAGTAAAGATTCACTATGCTGAACCAGTATGGTGGCATCTTGAACGAAACTATGGACACTTCTAAGAAACACATGGATTTAGAGGCTCAATACGGAGCCCGCAACTACGCACCGATTCCCGTCGTCATCTCCAAAGCGAAAGGCATATGGGTGTGGGACCCCGAAGGCAAAAAGTACATGGACTGCCTCGCCGCTTATTCCGCGGTCAACCCCGGTCACCTTCACCCGAAAATCATCGAGGCCATGAACGAACAAAGCAAGGACTTGACACTCACTTCCCGCGCCTTCTACAACGACCGTTTAGGGCGTTATCTGAAAAAGCTCTGCGACGTCACGGGCTTTGAAGTCGCCCTGCCGATGAACACCGGCGCCGAAGCCGTCGAGACCGGCATCAAAATCGCCAGACGCTGGGGGTATCGCGTCAAGAACGTAGAACAAAACAAAGCGGAAATCATCACCGCGCACAACAACTTCCACGGACGCACCACCACCATCACCGGCTTTTCCACCGACGAAAACGCCCGCGCCGATTACGGCGCGTTCACCCCGGGCTTCAAGCACATCCCCTTTGACGACCCCGAAGCTCTTGAAGAGGCCATCACCGAAAACACGGTCGCATTCTTGGTCGAACCCATCCAAGGCGAGGCCGGCGTCATCATCCCAAGCGAAGGCTATTTGAAGAAAGTCCGGGAGATTTGCTCGAAGCACAACGTCTTGTTGATCACCGACGAAATCCAAACCGGCTTCTGCCGCACCGGCAAGATGTTCTGCTTTGAACACGACAACATCAAACCCGACATCCTTCTCTTAGGCAAAGCCTTAGGTGGCGGCGTCTTCCCGGTATCGGCCGCCGTCACGCGCAAGGACATCATGGACGTTATCACGCCCGGTTCGCACGGAAGCACCTTCGGCGGCAACCCTCTAGGCTGCGCCATTGCCGAAGCCTCGATCGATGTCCACATTGAAGAAAACCTCGCACAGCGCTCCGCCGAACTCGGCGAATACTTCCTCAAAAACATTCAAGCGATCGACTCGAAACATTTCAAGGAAGTAAGAGGTAAAGGGCTTTTCATCGCCATAGAACTGAAACATAGCGCCGGCAAAGCCCGAAAATACACCGAAGCGCTAAAAGAAAGAGGCCTGCTCGCCAAAGAGACCCACGACTACACCATCCGCCTCGCGCCGCCCCTCGTCATCACCAAAGAGGAAATCGACATGGCGCTCGACATGCTACGCGACGTATTCTCTGAATAAAATGCAAAAGAGCTTTTCCAAGCCGGAAAAGCTCTTTTTTCATGTTCTCAACGTCTCAAAATACGTATCCATGCGGCGCAAACCTTCAAGCAGCTGCGCTTTCGAACAGGCCAAATTCACCCGAATGAAACCGTCGCATTGCACGCCGTATCGCTTGCCTTCGCCGACGACGATTCCATGCGCCATAAGCCCTTCGTAGATGTCTTTGCCTTTGACGTTGAAAGCGCGCAAATCGATCCAAAGCAAATAGGTCCCTTGCAGGTCGGAAACTTTTGCTTCGGGCACGTTTTCTTCAAAAAAGCTTTTAGTGAGTTCATAGTTGGCGCGGATGTGTTCGTTTTGCGCATCGACCCAAGCGTCGCATTGTTCATAGGCCGTTTGGCAGGCGGTCAGCGCCAGCGCATTGGGCGTGCCGATGAAAAATTTGCGCATCGTCGCTTTCAAGGTGCGGCGCAAAGCGGGCGTTGAGACCACCACGTTCGCCGCGTGCAGCCCGGCGATGTTGAAGGTTTTGCTAGGCGCGTTGACGACAAGGATGTTTTCGTAGTCTTCGAAGAAAGTCCCCGCCGAGACAAACGTGTGGCCGGGAAGGATCAAATCCGCATGAATCTCGTCGCTCACCAAATATACATCATAAGCCTTGCAAAGTTCGACCAGCTTTTGGAGCTCTTCTTTTTTCCACACCCTTCCGACGGGATTGTGGGGGCTGCAAAGAAAGAGCATTTTCACGCCGTCTTGAAAACATCTTTCCAGATGGGCATAATCCATGGCGTAGCCGTTTTCATCGTCGAGCGGATTTTCCACGAGCTTTCTTCCGCTAAGCTTGACCACATCGAAAAACACGTGATACACCGGCGTCTGAATGGCGATTTTGTCGTCCGCGCCGGTAAACGCCTCAATCATCATGCTCATCGACGTCAGCACTTTCGGCGCCGGCACAATCCAGGGTTTTTTCACCGAAACATGGTGCCGGTTTTCCATCCATGTTTGCACGGCTTCGATGTAGCCATCCCCCGCCAAAGTGTAACCGAAGGCGCCATGGTCGACTCTTTCTTTGAGCGCCTTTTTGATCTCGGGCGCCGTTTCGTAATCGGAATCGGCCACGGAAAACACCAAATAGTCGTCGCGGCCGACTTTGTGTCTCGGGCCCTCCCACTTCGCGGAATTCGTTTGAGAACGGTCTAAGGTGTCGAATTTGTACATTGTCTCATCCTTTCGTTTCCGGCTTCCATGTCCATTATAGTGTCTATCGCGCAAGAACGCAACGGCCTTCGCATCGACAAAAAAAGACGCCCGCAAGGAGCGTCTATGAAAAGTTATTCGACAAGTTCAAACTGATCGGCATGCCCAATCACAAGCTGCGGTCCTTCATACCAGCCCACGGTCATGCCCGTGACGTTGATGACGTCGTCCTTTTCAAGTTCGGCGATGGCGTCAAACAAGTCGGAAGCGCCGGCGATGCGGTGGTCGAAGCGGAACGTGATCGTTTTGTCGTCCGAAGACCTTGTGAGTGTGATGTTGTAAGAAGATGAAGACGTGGCGCCATCAGGAAGAGGAGTGGTGACGACCATGTCGTTGAGTTCTACTCTGCGTCCCTGATACGGCAACATGTCGGTGGAGCTTGCTATGTCGACGTTGTCCAAGTTCGCCATTGCCGGAAGCGCAACACCGCTTTCAAGGATGGTCACCGAGCTCAGGAATCCGATTTGAATCAATCCGCTAAACGAGTCCCGTTCGCCAATGACGCGAACGCGGTCGCCAACTTGAGCGGTCCCAATCAAATCTTGGTTGAAATCATAGATGGCGATGCCGCCGGAATCATCTTCAATGTACAAAGATCGGTGGCTGACGATGTTGGAAACGATGCCTATTACGCCAACAGGTTCCCGGTGGTCGACACCATAAACCGCGGCAATGTTTTCAACCATCATGTCTTCGCCGGGTTCGCGCAAGACTTTGATGTCAAACGAACGAGAAAGTGATTCTTTGTTTTTCGTAATCGTCGCGGTCAAAGTCACCCAAACGTCCTCCGCGTCGAAATCCGGACGCGTCACGGAAAGCTTTGTCTTTCCTTCTGCCGTTTCGTCGGTCACCACGATATGGTCGGTATCGTCCGATACCCATGTGATGGTTGTTTCATGTCTGCCCTCGGCGGGCACCCAAAAATCTCCTGTCACTTCCGTTATCGTCAGAAGCAACGCATCACGAGCCGCTTGAACATCCGCTTTGTCCGCGGCGGCATCCCCGCCACAAGCGCTCAAGGTCATGGCCCCAATCAAAACCATAAATAACGCTAAAACCTTTTTCAACTACCCTTACACCTCCATATTTCACATGGCCATTTTTGTCGCCTTTGGCCCGTGATTCTTAGTTGCTTATATTGTACCACCGCTTCTGGTAAAATGTATAGTAAATCTTTATCGTTCCCCTCTTCATAGAAGTTTAGATGCACACAAACCGTCCCGAGTTGCGCATTGGCAATTTGATCTCCCGTTGTGCTATGATTAGGATATGGAGGTTGCTTATGACGAGAAAAGATTCCTCAACACCCATATATGCAAAAAACGGCATGGTCGCCACGAGCCAACCAAAAGCCGCACAAGTCGGTGTCGACATCATGAAGCAAGGCGGCAACGCCATCGACGCCGCCATCGCCACCGCCGCTTGTTTGTGCGTGGTGGAGCCGACCACGACCGGCATCGGCGGAGACGCTTTTGCCGTTGTATGGACCAAAGACCGTCAGATTCACGCGCTAAACGGCAGCGGAAAGGCCCCGAAAACACTCACCATCGATGCCGTAAAACAGCGCGGATACGAAAATATGCCGAAATACGGACTCGTTCCCGTCACCGTCCCGGGCGCACCCTCCGCTTGGGCGGAGCTATCGCGCCGTTTCGGGAAGCTTTCGTTTNAAGAAGTATTGACGCCCGCGATTCGTTCCGCGAGGGAAGGCTTCAAAGTCACAAAAGGCATCGCCGCTTCCTGGAAAAAAGCCCATGAGGCCTACCGGAAACGTTGGCAGGGCGAAGAGTTTGCCGCTTGGTTCGACCTCTTCGCACCCGGCGGCAAAACCCCGAAACCCGGAGAAATTTTTGCCTTTCCCGAGATGGCAAAAACGTTAGAGGCCATCGCCAAGACGAAAAGCGATGCGTTTTACAACGGGGAACTCGCCGAAAAAATCGACCGCCATTTTCGCAAATACAACGGTTTTTTGACCAAAAGCGATTTGCAAGCGCACTCTTCGCTGTGGGTAACACCTCTAAAAACCAAATACAAGGGGTATGACGTATGGGAGGTTCCGCCCAACACGCAAGGACTCGTAGCTTTAGAGGCCATCAACATCTTCAAACACCTATCGCCCGACGCCACCAAGCTTGAAGAATATACCCACAAACAAATCGAAGCCATGAAAGCGGCCTTCGCCGACGGCTTCGCCCATATCGCTGACGAAGCGCACATGAACGTCACCACCGAAGCGCTTCTTTCGGACGATTACGCCAAAATGCGCGCCCAAAAAATTGGCAAGAAAGCGCACGAGCCCAAACCATCAACCCCGCCTACGGGCGGCACCGTCTACCTTGCCACAGCCGACAGCGAGGGCAACATGGTATCTTTCATCCAAAGCAACTACATGGGCTTCGGTTCCGGCGTCGTCATTCCGGGTACCGGCATCGCCATGCAAAACCGCGGCCACAATTTCAGTTTGGAAAAAAACCACCCCAACGCGCTCGCGCCGGGCAAGCGCTCCTTTCACACCATCATTCCCGGTTTTTTAAGCCGCAATGGCGAAGCCGTCGGTCCCTTTGGCGTCATGGGCGGTTTCATGCAGCCGCAAGGGCATATGCAAGTGCTGCTTCGGACCGTGGATATGGGCATGAATCCGCAAGAAGTCTTGGACGCTCCGCGGTGGATGTGGCAACAGCGCAAAACCGTGTTAGTCGAAGAACATATGGACAAAGCCCTTGTCGAAAAACTCAGAGCACGCGGGCACGACATCCGCTTCTCGAAAACCATCGAACACTTCGGCAGAGGACAAATCATCTGGAGAAACCCGGAGAGGAAACATTATGAAGGCGGAACCGACAAGCGCGCCGACGGCATCGTCGCAAGCTTTTGACACTTTGCACACAAAAAGGCCACAATCTGCATTGTGGCCTTTAATTAGTCATTGTCGTTTCATCCAACTGTTTTTCCATCAAGACCTCGTTTTTGCCAAGGCGCGTCACTTTCTTGAAGCCGAGTTCTTCATAGAAAGCGACAGACCCGTTGTGATGGAACCGCTTCGGGTCGCCCCCTTCAAAATCGAAGGGCGCGACTTCCATCAATCCACCGCCTTGTTTGCGCGCATACTCGATGGCCTGTAGAACCGCTTGTTTGGCAATGCCTTTTTTTCTATGGTCTTTGTCCACGAATACGCAAGAGATGCGCCAAATCGTTTCGGGAGAAGGGCGGTTCAGTTTTTTGTATTCGCGGTTGCGGTTCAAACGTTTCAACACATCGCCTTTAGCGACTTGCGCCCAGCCGACAGGAAGGTCTCCGTCGTACAAAAGGATGCCGGTTGGACCATGTTTTTCGACCGCGACTTTATGGTGCGCATAACGGTCGTCACGATCGAGTTTCGCATATTCGCTCGCGTACGCCAGGTAAAAACTGCACCAGCATCCGCCTCGCACGCCTTTGTGCTTTCCGAAGAGCTGGCGGAAGTCTTTCCAGTTTTCTTCGGTCAATGCTTGATGCGTCAAATTCATAGGTATCGCTCCTATGTTTTAGGCTTGAACTCCCCTGCTTCTATCCTGTGTTTTAGTGTTTCGATTTTTTGTTCAAGTGTTTTTGCCGTTGACTCGAAAACACGCTTTGATTGGCCCGTCGGGTCGTCTATCGGCCAATCCTCGCGGTGATGAGAGGGAATGTATGGACACTCTACGCCACAACCGAGCGTAATCAGGAAATCCAAATCACTCGGCAGCTCTTCAAGCTTCTTCGGATACTGTGCTCGTCCCATGTCAACCCCGTAAAGACGGTTTATCGTCGCAACCGCATCGGAATTTATGGCATTTTTGGGGGTTGTCCCGGCGCTGAACGCTTCAAATGTCTCCGCAAATCGTGTTTTGGTGATGGCTTCCGCCATTTGCGAACGACAACTATTGTGCACACAGACAAAAGCGATTTTGGCTTTTTTCATAAACTTTTCTCCTCTCTATTGTTAAGGATGGATTCAAGTTCTTCACAAAGAATGGTATGAACATTTGGCGGAAACCCCGGCATCGTATATAATGGGTATAGACATTCTTAAGGAGGCAAACCATGATTATCAAAAACACTACATTGAACATTAAAACAGACGCTAGAGAAACCCTCAAAGACATCTCGGCAATGGTCCAGGAGTTTGTCCAAAGCACCGGCGTGCAAAACGGACATGTCACACTGTTTGTGCCGCACACCACCGCCGGCGTCACCATCAACGAAAACGCCGACCCGGATGTGGCCACCGACATGGTGCTTGGCTTTAACAAGACCTTCCCAAACCGCAAAGAGTTCCGGCATATGGAAGGCAATTCCGACGCCCATATCAAATCTTCCGTCATTGGCGCTTCGGAGACGATTTTGATAGAAGATGGAGCTTTGCGTCTTGGGACTTGGCAGGGGCTCTACTTTTGCGAGTTTGACGGCCCAAGAACCCGGAAGCTCGTTTTACAGGTTATGGGAGAGTGAGATCAAACGCATTAATCTAACGGCGCGGTTCCATCGCGCCTTTTTTATGCAATTTCTATATTTTCATTGTATACCTCCGGAAAACACATTGCAAGCATTCAGCCTGCCCCGGATGATGCATCGAAAATAGCACCTCTCCATGGAGGTGCTTTAAGGCGCATGAGTCATTCTAAGTCGTCGTACCTTTTCAAGCCTTGCTCGATCAACTCCCAAAAGCGCTCGGCGTCGATGTCGGTGGCGACATAGGCGTTTTTCTCTTGCTTCAAATAATCAAAAACGTCGCAATTGGTGCGGCCGTAACTGACTCCGTGGGAAAGGTCGATGTCGCAATGCACGTGTTTCATGGTGAGCATGTCGGGCGCGACAAGATAGGCAATCGTGACCGGGTCGTGCAAGGGCCCGCCTTCAAAGCCATACACTTTGCGCTGATTTTCGTTGAAGGCGTTCATAAGGTCCGCAAACATGCGGGAAGCCTTGTTGCCGATCGCTTCCATCCTTTTGACAACGCTTGGGAGGGCGAGGACCTTTCGCGTGACGTCAAGGCCCATCATGCTGACTTTCAAGCCGGATGTGAAGACGATGTGCGCCGCTTCGGGGTCGACCAAAATGTTGAACTCTGCGGCGGGTGAGACGTTTCCGTATCCGTACGACCCGCCCATCAACACCACTTCTTCAATGTTTTCGATAATCTTCGGTTCAAGCCGCATGGCGAGGGCCACGTTCGTCATCGGTCCTGTGGTCACAATCGTGATTTTCTCTTCGCTTTGTCGCAATATGTCGATGAGGAAGGTGACCGCGTGCTTGTCCGAAAAGTCTCTTTCCAAATCGGGAAACTCAAAGCCGTCAAGCCCGCTTTCTCCGTGAATGTCTTCGGCAATCTGCAACTCACGGACCAAGGGGCGGGAAGAACCCAAGGCGACCTCTACGTCCAAATCGAGGTATTGCACGACATTCAACGCATTTCTTCCGGTCTTCTCGAGCGTTTGGTTGCCCGCTTCCACCGTTATCCCCATAAGCTCCAACCCCGGATGGCGTCCGGCAAGCATGATGGCGATGGCGTCGTCGTGGCCGGGGTCGCAATCCAGCAAAATCTTTCGTTTTTTCATCAACGTGTCTCCTTTATGGTTGTGTGTGCTTTCAGGAACGCTTCCACTTCTTCTTTGGAAGGGATGGCTTCTTGCGCGCCATAGGACTGTACGGTAAGTGCCGCGGTTGCGCTGGCCAAGCGCATCGCGGCTTCCATCGTTGCATTTTGCGCGAGTGCGGCGATCAAAGCGCCGATGTAGGCATCGCCCGCCGCCGTCGTATCGACAGTGCGCACTGCATATGCCGCCATGTCCAAACGGCCCTTGCGGTCAAAATAGACGCTTCCCTTCTTGCCGAGGGTGAGCAAAACCGCGCCCGCGCCTTTTTCCATCAGCGCATTTGCGGCGTCTTGACCCTTGTTCGCCTCAAGGGCGATTCCCGTCAGGGTTTTGGCTTCGACTTCGTTAAGCACCAGCAAATCAACATGCCGATAGAGCACTTCCGGCAAAAGTTTCGCCGGGGCGGCATTCAGCACGGTTTTCATTCCGACTCGTTTGGCGTGAGAAAACGCCTCTTCAACAACTTCTATAGGCACTTCGAGCTGGGCCGCCAAATAATCGCCCGCTTTTGAACCGCTCAAGGCTTGTTTCATGTTCTCCATGTCGTGGCAACGGTTGGCGCCGGCGTCGATGACAATCCGGTTGTCACCGTCTTCTAAAAATATGCCGGCGACGCCGCAATGCTCGTCATCATATTCCTCGAGGTATCGGCAATCGACACCCTGCGAGTGCAACGCTTTTTTCAAGTCGGAAGACAAGGCGTCGCTTCCGACGCTGCCAATCATGAATGTCGAAACCTTTTGTTTGGCGGCGGCTACCGCTTGGTTGGCGCCTTTTCCCCCCGGCGAAAAGAAGAATTTTTCGCTTTCCACCGTTTCTCCGCGCTCTGGCAAACGCTTCAAAGCGAAAACCAAATCCATGTTGATGCTGCCTAATACGTATATATTCGCCATTTTCTTCCTCACAATCACGAGTATGGTGATGCATAGTGAATTTTATCACGAAAGACTGTGAAAAACAATTCCGGAGTAAAACGTCGCGTTCGATTCCGCTGTCGCATGAATGGCTGATTTAATCTTTTCAAATTAGCGAAGCCATAGATTCTCTCTACTAACACTGTTCATCCTGCTTGTGCTCTTTTCTTTTATCGGGTTTTATACTATAATAAAATGTTTGTGCAAAACTAAAGGAGGCTTACTCAATGAGCAAACAACTTGTCTTAGACGTACATGAACGACCCAAAACGATTGGTTCTTGGCTCTTTATGAGCTTGCAGCACGTGTTCGCCATGTTTGGCGCCACTGTGCTCGTTCCTATTTTGACCGGTCTTCCCGTCAGCGCGACGCTTGTCGCTTGCGGTGTGGGAACGCTGATTTACATCGTGATGACGAAGGGGAAATCGCCGGTTTTCCTAGGCAGCAGCTTCGCGTTCATTCTCGCAATCCAAAACGCCACCGTCACGTTGCCGGATGGGACCAAGGATTTCAGTGCGGCGTATTTCGGCCTGTTCGCGGTCGGATTGGTCTACATTGCCGTGGGCTTTATCATCAAATACGTCGGAAAAGACTGGCTGAAAAACCTTCTTCCTCCGGTCGTTGTCGGACCAATGATCATGATCATCGGATTGGTTTTGGCCCCAAACGCCATTGAAAACGCGGGCCTTATGGGCGGCGACGATTTGGTCGCGCCCATCATCGCGTTGATCACCTTTTCAACAGTCATCATCGTAAGCATCTACGCCAAAGGACTTTTGAAAATCGTTCCCTTTTTGGTGGCCATCCTTGTCGGCTATGTGGCCTCAATCGGGTTCAACGTTGTCGACCTTGGCGAAGTGTTCGCCGGCACCTCGATGTTTACGGTCCCCGATTTCCGTTTTGTCGGCACCTATCCTGCGAATTTTTCCGCTGTGCTGGTCTTCGTGCCCATTGCGTTCGTCACCATCGCCGAACACATCGGCAACCATACGGTGCTCGGCGAGGTCATCGACCGTGATTTGATTGAGGACCCTGGCATCGACAACACTTTGCTCGGCGACGGCATCGCAACCTTTGTGAGCGCGGGCCTGGGCGGCCCCGCCAACACCACATATGGTGAAAACACAGGCGTTGTGGCCATGACTAGAGTCGCAAGCGTCTGGGTCACCGGCCTTGCGGCCTTCATCGCCATCGGACTTGGATTTTTAGGCTACATTCAAGCGTTCATCCTAAGCATCCCCGACCCCGTCTTGGGCGGCATCGCCATCATTCTTTACGGTTTGATCGCCGGAAACGGCGTGAAAGTGTTGATTGAAGAACGCGTCAATCTATCCGACATGAAAAACCTAGTCATTGTCGGCGCGATGCTGGTCATCGGGCTAGGCAACGCCGAAATCAGCTTTACCGAAGAAATCTCCGTTAGCGGCATGGCCTTGGCCGCCGTTGTCGGAGTGTTGTTGAACGTCATATTAAGACCCGAAAAACATCCGCCGGTCAAAACGTATATGGAAGAACGGATGTAAACGACACACAAAAAACCGCACTTTGCCTTGGACTTCTTCCAAGGTTGAGATGCGGTTTTTTTGGCTTAACGAGAAATATTTTCTCAATCAATCTTCTTTTTGTATTTCGGCGATGAGCATGAACAAAACGACAAGCCAGACAATAAAGGCAAACATCGCAATCAACACGCCCTCATTGTCGTATATGTGGATTGAAAACAGTGTTCCGGCAATCATGAGAATGGGAAGGGCGATCATCATCGACCCAAGCGCAACCGTGCGTCTCATCTTTGAACCTCCTTAGTGGGTTGAAAATGGGAACGCCTGAAAAGCGTTCCCATCGTTTTATCGTTTTCCGGTGTCGTATGGCTCGCCGAGCGCTTCGGGCGCTTTCGAGGTTTTCGATGTGAAGGCGAGCACAAGAATGGTCAGTATGTAGGGCAACATGCGGAAGATTTCGGTGGGAATGTCGATGGCTTGAATGCCCATGATGGAATCCGATCTCGAAGCCACCACGCGCATCAACGCAAACAGTATCGAGATGACGAAGATGCGCTGCGGACGCCACTGACCGGAAATGAGAAGCGCGAGCGCTAAGAAACCAAAGCCGCGCACATCGCTTTCAAAGCGGTTTTGGAAGGCGACCACGAAGAACACGCCGCCAAGACCGGCCAACAATCCGGAGATGAGCACGCCGGCGTAGCGCATGCGGCCGACGTCCACCCCGAGCGAATCCGCGGCGTGGGGGTTATCCCCACAGCTGCGCAACCGCAGCCCGAAGCGGGTTTTATACAGGATGATGATGACGGCGATTAAAATTATAATGCCGATATAGGTGGACAAAAATGCACTGCTAAAGAGCAAATCGCCCAATATTGGGATTTCCGAGAGAACGGCAACATCGAAACGGTAGCTACTATCGACGTTGATGCGCCGGTATCCAAACACGGTGCGCGCGACAAACACGCCTACCGAAGCGGCGAACAGATTCAATGCGGTCGCGCTGATGATTTGGTTCGATTTCATCCGAATCGAAGCGAACGCGTGGAAAAAACTAAAAAGCATACCCGACACTGCGCCGGCAATCATGGCGATGAACACGGAGATTTGAATGTGCAAGCCTGTGTTGTTCAAAAGATAATGCAGCACTATCGCGCCGATGAATCCGCCCATGACCATGATGCCTTCTAACGCAATGTTGATGGTACCGCTACGCTCGCTGAAGAGGCCGCCCAAGGCCACAATCATCAACGCAATCATAACGGGAATGACATACGATATGACAGAAACAATTTCGTTGAAAACATCGACAATCATCCGACATCACCTTCCGATTCCTTCAGTTGAATCTCTTTTTTCGTGCGCCTGTTGATGTATTTGGCGATCATTTGTTGTGTGAAGAGGCTCAAGGCGCTGAAATAGATAATGACCGCAATGATGACGTTGACAATTTCTTCTCTATAAAGGCTTTGGGCAAAATATCCGCCGCGGTTGATCGCGCCGTAAAAGAGTCCCGCAATCAACACGCCTACAGGCGCCGACAAGCCTAGTAGCGCGATGGCGATGCCGGTGAAGCCTTGTTCGACGGGAACGTCCAAAATGCGGATGTACGTACCCGGCACAAGATACATCATCGCACCCGCCAAGCCGGCGATGCTTCCGGCGATGGTCATCGACAAGGTGATGTTGCGTTTTTCTTTCATGCCCGCATAGCGTGCGGCGTCACGATTCAAACCGACGCTTTTGAGCTCGTATCCGAACACGGTGCGGTTAAGCAAGATATGAAACAAGAATACGGCCGCAAGCGTGATGAAAATGCCGATGTTGATGCTTGAACGGGGGAAGATATTTTCCAAAAACAACGTCGGAATATGGGCGCTGCTTTCAGGGCCCAATGCTCGGTTCAGCGTCGGGTTGAAAATGAACGAACGCACCGCAAGATTCACAAGGTAGATCGACACATAGTTGAGCATGATGGAAACGACGACTTCGTGGACGTTTCGAAAAGCTTTGAGGAGGCCCGGTATGGCGCCCCAAGCGGCGCCGGCCAACATGGCGCCAAGCGAAGCGACCACCCAGTGAAAAGGGCCTAAAAAATCCCATTGGACACCGATGTATACGGCAACGAAGGCGCCTACGTACAATTGTCCGGAAGCGCCGATGTTGAAAAGGCCCGTGCGGAACGCGAACGCAACACTAAGCCCCGTCAAAATGATGGGAACGGCGTAGAAAATGGTATCGCCCACGCTGCGCATGCCTTGCTGGAAGGGACCCAATATGATGGTCAGAAATCCCGAGCCGGCACTCGAAGGATCGACCACAAGCATGACGATGAATCCGAACAACAAACCAAACACGACCGCAAGCAAGCTGGAAGCCACTTTGATCGTTTCGGGTTTCTCGCCGCTCCAATGCAGCACTTTGAGCCAAGCTTTGTCCAAGCGCTTGCCGAACCTCGTCGCGCCAATTTTTCTTTTCAACGCGACAAGTGCGCCAAAAAGCAGCGCAAGGGGATAAAGCAACCATCCGGCCAGTTTGCGCCAAGGAATGTTCGCAAAGAGGGTGTGCGTTTTACGGCCGAACACCTTGAAAGGATGTATGATTTTTTCCCAGATGCGTTTCATGCGTCCTCACTCCGTTTCGATCCAGACATATAAAGACCAAGTTCGCTTTCCGTGGTTTCTTGTGGATCGAACACGCCGGCGTTTTGGCCTTCGTACATGACCAAAATGCGGTCGGAAAGCATGAACACTTCGTTCAAATCGTACGATACAATCAACACGGCCTTGCCGGCATCCCTAGCGGCGATGATTTGTTTATGGATGCTTTCAATCGCGCCGACATCGAGGCCGCGTGTAGGTTGTACGGCAATCAAAAGGCTGTTGCCCCGGTCGATTTCACGCCCGAGGATGGCCTTTTGCTGGTTGCCGCCGCTCATCGACCGCGCCAAGGTGGCGGCGCCGCTGCTGGTACGGATGTCGTAAGTGTCGATGAGTCGGTTTGTATGTTCTAAGATATTGTGTTCTTGAAGGAACCCTTTTTGTTGAAAAGGGGACTGGAAATAGTTTTGCAACACCATGTTGTAACTGAGCGGGAAATCCAAAACCAATCCGTGACGCTGGCGGTCTTCAGGCACATGCGAAACACCGCGGAGACTGCGTTCACGGATGTCAAGGTCGGTGACGTCTTCGCCGTTCACCCAAATTTTGCCGGCGCTGACAGGGTTCAGACCGGTAAGGCCGTAAACGAGTTCTGTCTGACCGTTTCCTTCAATGCCGGCGACGCAAAGAATCTCGCCTCCGCGAACGTTGAAGTTCATGTTCTTCACGACGTTCTTTTTGCGGATGGGACTGTATACGCTTAGGTCTTCCACCTGCAAAACTTCGTCTTTCGGTTTAGAGGGCTCTTTGTCAATGTCGAAAACAACGTCGCGGCCCACCATCATTTTGGCAAGGTCGTTGTTGGTGGTTGTAGAGACTTCCACCGTATCGACGCGCTTCCCGTCGCGAAGTACGGTCACACGGTCCGCAACTCGACGTATTTCTTCAAGCTTATGCGTGATGAACACGATGGATTTCCCTTCATTGGCCAAATTTTGGAGAATGTCCATCAGTTCATCAATCTCTTGCGGCGTCAAGGCGGCCGTCGGTTCGTCGAAGATGAGAATGTTGGCGTCGCGGTACAAAATTTTGAGAATTTCAACACGTTGTTGATGGCCGACCGATATATCCTGCACACGGGCGTGGGGGTCCACGTTCAAATTGTATTGCTTCGAAAGGTTTTCAATGCGCTTGATTGCCGCATCATAACGCATAAAGCCCCGTTTGGTATCTTCTTCGCCTAATACGATGTTTTCGGCGACGGTGAAACGGTTGACCAGCTTGAAGTGCTGATGCACCATGCCGATGCCAAGGTCGTTGGCGTCGTTCGGGTTGCGGATTTGAACCTTTTGACCGTTGACCCGGATTTCGCCTCCGTCCGCCTGATAAAGACCGAACAGGACACTCATCAAGGTGGTCTTGCCGGCGCCGTTTTCTCCAAGAAGCGCATGAATTTCGCCTTTTCGTACCTTGAGAGTGATGTCGTCGTTGGCTTTGATGCCGGGAAACTCTTTGGTAATGTTCAACATTTCTATGGCATGTTCCATGGGATCACCTCATTTTCGTAAAAACGGGAGGGAAAGGGATATGTCCCTTCCCCTCCCCGGTATGTTTCCATTGGAGCACGAATGTCTCTTACGGTTCTACGGTTTCTGCTTCGATGTCGATTTCGTCAACACCGATATCGCTCAAGAAATCCGTCAAGTCGTCATAGTTGCTTGGCACTTCGATGGTGCTGTCGGCAAGTTCGTCAAAGATGGCTTCGTATTGCTCAATGGTGAACTCTTCGAATCTCCAAGCCTCATCGTCCGTCGGCAAGGCAACGCCATCTTCGGTAGCGCTCAAGTAATCGATTTGGCCGCCTGGGAAGTCGTCGTCTTGATAGTGTTGGTCAAGCACGAACTGAACGGATTCCGCTAAAGCTTTCTTCGCACTGGTCAGTACCGTTTCGCTTTCGGCTGATTGGTCGACGTCGACACCGATCATCCAAGCGTCCTCATCACCCGCAGCGCTCATCACGGAAGTTCCCGCGCCACCGGCGGCGGCGAAGATGACTTCGGTGCCACCTTCATACCAACCTGCGGCACGAGCTTCAAACTCGTCGCTCGGGTCGAAAGAATCCAGATAAGTATAACGGTTGTCGGGGAAGTTGATGGTAACGTCTTCTTCTTCTTCGGCCGCATAATAAGCGCCGGCGATGAAGCCAACACCAAAACGCACAACGGCCGGAACGGCCATGCCGCCCATGTAGCCTAGGTCGGTAAGTCCTTCTTTAACCGCCGCATAGCCCGCTAGGAAGCCGGACTCATGTTCGTCGTAATAAATGGCCGCAGTATTGTCGGCAATGTCCGTTTCCTCATCTTCGTCACGTGGTTCACCATCAAGAATGATGAACTTCACATCAGGATGGTTGTACTGTGATTCGTAAATGGCGGGCTCAAAGAGGAACCCCGGCGTGACAATGATGTCAAACCCGTCGGCTACGGCCATGTCGATGGAGTTGATGTACTCCGCATCGGACACTTCGCTTGGACGGTAATACTCATGACGAATGTCGTTTTCTTCCGCGTACTCTACGATGCCTTCCCAAGTACCTTGGTTGAACGACTCATCGTCAATGTCTCCGTAGTC
>SL_5KL_010_SEDDRAFT_10001054_pt1 | contig 17187 bp, 14 predicted proteins | sample SodLakKL_010_SED_FD_9118 | JGI IMG/M metagenome (IMG submission 9118)
GGTCCTTTCCCATCGACACCCTGCCAGTTCGGATCGGCAAGCCGGTTTCCGATATCCACTGCGGGCATCACCACGTCCGGGGCAAAACCCCGTTTCAGGAATTCACTGTTTGTACTGGCGGTTGCGACCACCTGGATACTGAATCTTCGTGCAAGATCAATAACATAATCGATGAGCTTCTTCTCCTCAAGGTCGATATCAGCTGCAATGCTCCCGACCACAAAAAGCGGCCGTTTTGCCCGCCTGATCATGGCATCAGCAATCTCGGGCTTGGTGATGACCGAAGCCCTTTTTGGCCCGGCCACCTCAGCAGTCAGCCAGCTTTCCTGGTTCATGAGGGAGCCTCCTTTTTCCGAATGAGGGTTGGATCCGGAATCTCGGTCTCTTTCCAGTCTTTGCTTTTCAGTATTCGCAGAATATCTTCTTTCATGGTGATCGGGATGTCCGCATCCATCCGGACGAACCGATGGATATCTTCGGGCATCGAACCGAGATGGCGGCGGTGGAGGTCGATATAATGTGTGAGTTTCAGTGCCCGGCCCCTGGAGGTGTCATTTGGACGCATGGAGAGCTTTGCGATCATCACCATCGCCTCCTCCTTCGTCTCGACAGCGATGAAGAGGTGTTCGGGGACAGGGCCGACATAGACCTTTTCGCCAGTCCGTGCATCATCAACATACCAGTCTTCGTCATGATCGGACCTGCCAAGGAGCATGCGGCGGTACTTGGTGCCATGGGGACCGACAATGACCGGGATGCCGAGCCGCCAGAATCCGGCTGCAATCGATGCTGCTTTCTGTGACATCGCACCCCATGCCATCCCTACGGCCCCGACACGATTATGCACATAATCTGCAATCTCCTCATAATTGCCCCGGAGGTTCCGGCGAGCAAAGATACTTGCAATCTTGATTGCTGCACCGGCGATATGTGCGTTGGAGACGCAGGATCCGACATTAACGATCCCTCCTGCCTCGAAATTCCCTGGATATATTTCGTAGGGTGACTTTCCATCCTCATTGCGGTGCATGCCGATAGTCATCGCCGAGCACCCTGAAGTGCAGACAATAAACCGACGGTTTGCAAATTCTATTGCCATCTCGGCAAGTTCGTGGCCGCCGCCTGGATAGTTGGCACAGCCGACGAATGCGACGATCCCTGGGATCTCCCCCAGGACGATTGGCCCACCCACCTGCCGGATTTCAATATCCTGGATTGCACCCCGCCCGGCCCGGAGCTTAAAGGCTTCGCCTTTGAGTGTTTCTCCGCCGGCACTGGTGATGAGGGAGTGGATGGGCATATCCTGGGTACAGGCCTGTTCGCACCGGATGCAGCCAACACAGGTATCATACACTTCTGTGAGCATCAGGGGATCATTTCGTGCAAATGCCTTGATGGCGTCGGGGATATGGAGGTCATTTGGACAGGCACGCCTGCATTCCCGGCATTGGGTGCATTTTTTCGCCTCCTCGATCGCTTCATCGGGAGAGAGGACATTCATCATCTTTTTCTTTTTCCGTTTCGGTGCCAATTGCATTGCAATCCTGACAGCGACTTCCCCGACCTTCTCAGGATCAAGGATCAAAGCTCCGTCAATGCTGCCGCTGATAAAGTCATCTATGATCTCAAGAGCAGGATCTTCAGTCCGGTTCTGGAGGCCCAGACAGTTTTTTTCACTCGTTGCAATCACCGGGATTTTCAGTTCTCGTGCCTCGTCAAGGACATCGGTTCTGATACATTGTTCATCGACAACGATTATGTCAGGAATGCCTGATCTGATATAGCGGATCTGCCATGAGATGGGACCAATGATCTTTGCTTTTGAGGAGTAACGGGACATATCGAGCCCGGTACAGCAGATGCCCGTTACCTCAATATCGCCTGCAAGCTCATTATCCTGCATATAATCCATGATCCCAACTGATGGAGGGACGTTGTGGCCTACAACCAGGATAACGGGTTTTGTGGTGTCGACAGTACCAAAGCCAATGTCGATCAGGGCTGTTTCAGGGTCTGCTTTTGGCAGCTGATAGGCTGAAACCTGCGCGATGTCGGCAACCTCCATAGAGAGATGATCAATCATCCCTGTATGGAGCACCTTTGATTCAAGATCGAGGGGACTGCCCTCCTGTCCGGTATGGGTGCAGGAGAGCAGTGTCGTAATCTGCTGCTCAGCATAGTCAAGCACCTGTTCGAGGTCGCCAAGTGTCTCAGGCTTCATGCCACAGACCAGGCGGGTGATCGGTGCTTCCACCTGGATATTATGGCCGCCAGGGTCAAGTGGTTCCTCTTCTCCACATTCTGCGATCAAATGAGTGACAAGTTCACGGGCATGGCTTGTGTGGGTGGCAGCACCGATACAGGCTGCCAGGAGGACAATGCGCGATTGTTGGGCAGGCATGGTGATGCCACATGCCCCCTTTTTGTCTCCGGTCAGGTCGCACTTCCCAAATGTGCAGAGGCAGCAGAGGTCACAGAATGGGAGATAAAACGGCCTGTACCGTTTCAAAAGGGTCATATCCCAGTTTCTGAGTGCAGTGAGTGAGGGGAACGGGGTTGGCCCCTGCGGCTCATCCCATGTCTCCTGTGCGAGCCTGCCAACGGAAAAACTGAGATCTTTGATCTGGCCTATCTCCGTTTCAAGCTCCTTTATACTGATATTAATCTCTTTTGTACCCATGATTACACCATTACCAGACTCTCTCTACAGGGTATTTGAGCACCTCTGGTGAGCGCGGTTTGAACCCTGTTTCTATCAAAATCAATCATTGGTGGGACTAAAATAGTTTCTGTAGGGGGCAATGGCCAGACCCGGGTGGTCTGGCTATCAGTATCGGGCAAACCGGCATCAGAACGGGCAATGGTGCCGGGAATGTCTCTGATAGTTAGGATCCTATTCCATGGTATTATTTGAGCAGGTTGTGTATCTCCTGCACATGCAGGTGTGCAGAGACTGTCCGGGTCAGCAGTGGACCGATCATCTGCTGTGAAATGCCAGCGGATGCGGCAACAATCTGAGTCAGTTCCACCAGGTCGGTATGGCCATCGGCACTGGCTGCTGTTACGGCTGCATGGATTGTCTGGATATACTCAAGCGCCCGGTCCAACTGGTGATATATCTCCATGCCTTCCACTGGTTGGTCCCATGCCGAAAAGAGGATGGCTATTTCTTCCAGCTCCTTAAGCCGCCTGATAGACGTAATTGATGCAACAGGATCGTCATAGATCGGGGGATTGCCCGGCACCGGTATCGCATCGCCAGAAAAAAGAATATCTGTTGCTTCCATGAAGAGTGAGATGGATCCCGGAGAATGTCCTGGTGTATGGATCACGGTCATCTCTGTCAGGCCACCTTCTGTTTCGTCAGGTATGATGCACTCACCATCATCAAGTTCCCATTCGATCTCAACCGGCCCGCTGACAAGTGACTCAAAACCGGGTACCGGCCGTTGCCTGTTCTGGAGATCCAGGTCTTCTATCCAGGCACGTTCAGCCGGGTGTGCTGCAATACTGCATCCGGTTGCCCGCTGTATTGCCCATGCCCCTCCGATATGGTCGGGATGGGAGTGGGTCAGGATAATCAATCCGATCTCTTTTGGATCACGGCCGGCGGTTCGAATAGCTTCAAAGATCTCTGTTCCGCATCCTGCCACGCCGGTGTCAATCATCGTAATCTTTTCGCCAAATATGAGGAAACAATATACGAACCTTTCATAAGTTACTCCGGGTGCAACCGGGATTGTATAGTTCAGCCTGAGTGCCTGGACGGAAGGTGTGATCGGCATAGCATCTCTGTATGAGGGTATAGGGAGGGGGAAGCTATAAAAAGTATCGGGGTTCCTGCTTTTCGATGGTGAGCTTGTAGGTCTTGAACTTCCGGGAGTTAGAATCTAACCCTGGGTGCTTTTGCTTCCCTCATATATTATTGCATATCCAGAAGTACGCCTCACCGTGAATACTCCCGGGCGGAGTCGAACCGCCGTCGCCGGATCCAAAGTCCTGCATGATTGACCGCTACACTACGGGAGTGAGAAGATACTCCAGTACATTTGTGTCCGGGGAATATAGGGATTTGGGAAATATTCCAGACAGAATCCGCTCTGGCATCTCTGCGGCATCCCGGAGAGATCCAAAAAAGCGGCGACTTTACGCCTTATGGTGCTTCATGCAGATTGAAATGAGATATACCGGCATGATATGCCGGCTCTAGTGAGACCATGAAGGAAATGATCTGTACCTTTACCGGCACCAGAAACACCCTCTCGGGAGCCCAAAACCCTGCATCTGCACCCTGGCTAACGTTTCTTGCTCCTATCGAAAGAGCGGGGGAAGAACGTACTCACCGGTCCGATCCAAATCCAGCTGATGCAATTGGCATTGCATTTTCGGTCCATTGTATGGATATGCCAGAAATCGCCCGGGAGTGGGTGGAAAAACTCACGATCAGCAGCAACCCCTATCTTCGGGAACAAAAAAATACAAAATAGCGATCTGTTGTATATCCACTACCTGATGCTACTGCTCAATTTCGGCAATAGCCTCCTCGGTCTTGCCGGCAAGCTCATGCTGGGCTTCAAGGTCCGCAACCGCACGGATCGCCTCAAGCCGGTGGACGGCGTCTTCAAGGAATGAGAGGATGTCGGCGGGAAAGAGGTCTATGCCATACTCATCAAGGAGGTGTGCATGGATCTCACGATGGTCGAGCCCCATTGTCCTGAGTTCGATGATCGTGAGCACGAACTTCTGCTCAGGGCATCCGCAGAGGGGGCTTCCTTTACAGCGGCAGTCAAGAAAGTCCTTCTGGAACCGGAGGAGCTGGTCCCGTGTTGTCGGGTCCAGGTGTTCATAATTGAGACTGCTCGCTATTGTCTCCAGGCTGGCGCCATGGAAGGCAAAGTCAGGGAGCCGGTACCCTGCTATCCGCTGGATTTTCCTGCTTGCACGAAGGCGGGCCCTGGCTGCGATCACGTCACTTCTCCGGGTTCCTCATCGAATTTCTTAAGCGACTTCATCGCTTCACCCATCTTTTCAATTGCGGCAAGCCACTCATCAAAGATTGTTGGTTCATCAGTATCCTTGACATACCGGCCGCAGCAAGCCGCACCCCCGATCACAGTGGATCCAATCTGTGATGCGATCTCAAGTGCTTCTTGTGGGTTTTTCTCCGCAGCCTTTCTCCCCTCTTTCACAAGCGCCTTGATGTCGGCTTCGGTCTCTCCTGCCAGATACTTCCGGCATGAGGCGAAAACGACTATCATCGAGATCTGAACCGATCCGATGATCTCACCCAGTTCACCTTCCGGTACCGGACCCATCACGATCTCTTCAACCTCGGCGAGCTTTAATTCGGCATCCTCATGGCTGATCCGTTCGTTCTGCCAGAGCTTGATGATCTTCAGGACAGCCAGCGTGATATCCTCGCTGAAGTTCTCAAGCATCCTGAACCCTTCCGGCATCTCCTCGCCATCGCCATCAAAGTCTGCATCCCCAAGCGTTGTAAGCCAGTTTTCCCATCGCTCCTGGTTATAAAATATATAGAAGAGCTTTGGTGTATCTTCTGTTTTTGCTGTACTCTTCTTCCGCGCCATTTCATGTACCATCATACTTATATCTTAAAGAGATTACCGCTCTCCTCATCTGCGATGAGTCCCAATAGATATCTATGCAGCAGCAGGTGATGGTGCGGTACGGGGAACTTTTCCTGAAGAGTGAATCGGTCATGCACCACTACATCAGGATTCTCACCCGAAATATCGGGCGGGCACTTGAAGCGGCAGGGCTTGTCTATTCAATCGAGGAGCATCGTGGGCGGCTTTTTATTAACTGCGATGATCCGGCTCGTGCTGCAGAAGCTGCCCTCGTCTTTGGTGTTGTGGATACCTCGGTTGTCATCCGGACAGAACCCGCGATGGAAGCGATTGCTGCGGCCGCTGTTGAGCACGTAACCAGATCAGGCAGGAGGAACGGCTCTTTTGCAATACGGCCACGGCGTGAGGGTGTCAAAGGCTTCACCAGCCAGGAGCTCGGATCATTTGTTGGATCCAGGATCCTGGATGTATATCCTGACTTCACCGTCGATCTCACCAACCCGGAGTATGAGATCTTTGTCGAAGCCCGCCATTACGGGGGATTTGTAAGCGACTATTTCTATCCCGGTCCAAAGGGCCTTCCGCTTGGCACGCAGGGAAAGGCAGTCTGTCTCATCTCTGCGGGGATCGACTCCCCGGTTGCTGCCTGGCTCATGATGCGCAGGGGGACTGAGCTTCTCCTCCTCCATATGAATGGCGGGAGGTACGCTGGGGCAGCCACGCGGGATGATTCCTTTGCCCATGCGAAGACCCTGTCGACACACTGCATGGGAACAGCGATCCAGTTCATTGAGATCGATATGGAGCCCTTCTTTTCAGTACTTGAAACACTGAAGGAGCCCCGGTACCGCTGTGTCCTCTGTAAACGGTTCATGCACCGGGTGGCGAGCCGGATCGGGGAAGAATACCAATGCTCTGCCATTGTGAATGGGGATAATCTCGGCCAGGTGGCATCACAGACACTCGAGAACCTGGCAGCCATTACTCCCGCCGCCACGCTTCCGGTTCTCCGCCCTCTCATCACCTATGACAAGGAGGAGATCGTAACCCTTGCCAAAAAGATTGGAACCTTCATCGCCCGGCCCGGAGATCACGCCTGCCGGATGGTTCCGAAGAAGCCATCCATCGCGGTGACCATCAGGGTGATTGAAGTGGAGGAGTCAAAGCTTCCGATCGGCGACCTGGTAGAAAAAGCGATCCAGAGCGCAGTCCAGAAAACCGCGCTATCAGGTTCAGTCATTGACTGTTAAGCCGTTCTCGCGTGCGATCTCGGTAAATGCAGCAGCTGTATGTGCAGCCTGTGCCCTTGTCATCCCGTATGTGTTGAACTTCCAGATTTTTGTTGCACCCGGGATCAACCCGGTAATCCCTTTCTTCGAAAGTGCACTGGATAGGAAAAACCCGCGTTTTTTATGCGTCTGTGCGACGGCATCAAACGACGCTCTTGTATCTACACGGGTGAGGGTATGCTGCCGCGGCATCTCTGAGAGTACTGCTGTATCTTCTATTGATCGGAGTGCGTCTACTACGATCCGGCTGTTTTCAAGCTCCTGGTTCCATTGGAGAGCGCGCTCCCGTACATGCGGAAACGATGCCATCATCCCCATCACCGTTACGCCCATCAGGGTGCAGCCCATCATCGAGATCTCTTTTATGCCAAAGGTCCTGCCGGTTTGATCCCCCCGGGCTGCGGTTGTTGCAAAGATGGTATCTGCATACTCATCAGTCGTTGCCAGGAGGCCGGAGGGTGCCGGTGCCGCCATCGACTTATGGCCGGATCCGATCACAAAATCAACACCCAGATCTCTTCCACTGACCGGCAGGATGCCGACGGTGTAGGCACCGTTATAGAGCACCGGGATATCGTATTTGTGAGCGCACTCTGCTATCTCACGGACCTCATGGTGGTTTCCGTACTGGTAGTCCACACCCTCGATAAAGAGGAGTGCCGGGGTTTTCCCATCTGTTCTGATCACACGTTCAATCGTTTCTGCTGCGGCATCAGCTGTTATCCGGTTCTCTGCGGTTTTTGGGATCTCCCTGGGCAGGCCCCCGGCAGATTCCACGGCAAGAAACTCGGTGTAGTGCGAGAGCGCTGTCAGGATGACCGGGTCACCTTTCCCGACCAGCCCCTGGCATACCGCCTGGAATCCGCGCCTTGCGCCGGGGACAAGGCGGCATACATCCATATCGAGCCAGGAGGCAAGATCGGCATGAAAATCTGCAATAGGCGGCTTTTTGATATAATCGAGGCGGAATGGCTTTCGGCAGTTGTCACAGACAGAATACCCGTCGCCATAGGCAATCACCGCTTTCATGGCATCGGCAGTGAGGCGGCCGCCCACCTGGATCGGATCGATATTGATGGTATTTTCATCAATCTGCCGGGTCTCGATCTCCCCGGCGCATCTCATCGCACCAGCTCCTCTTCAAGAATCTCTACCTGGCGCTTTACGCCTGAGAGGATCTTCTCTGCTTCTTTCTTCTCCTCGGCACTGAGCAGATGGAGCGGGGCAGTCTTCCGGAGTATCGCCCTGATATCAGTCAGGAGAAAGAGTGACTGGAAGAGAGCATCAGTTGCACGTTGTGACATGGTACAGGATCATTGTCCCCTCTTCCCTTTTACTTTCACCCTCCGCTCCCAGCACTTAATTCACCAGACGTCCAAGCTACTCATGATGAAGATCATCCATATCGCTGATACCCATCTCGGTGTCGCCGCCTTTTCGCGTATTGATCCTGAATCAGGCATGAACCTCCGGGAAAAACAGATCTATGATAATTTTCTGGCATCTATCGATGCGATCTGCAAAGAGAAGCCGGATGCTCTTATTCATGCAGGCGATCTCTTTGATTCTGTCAAACCCCGTACCCATGCATATATCACCGCATTTGAGGCTCTTGAGGCGCTCACGGATGCCGATATTCCCCTTATCCTGGTCGCAGGCAATCATTCCATCCCAAAGACCAGGTACACCCGCGCGCCATTCTCCCTCTTTGAATACCATCCTGGAACAGTCCATATGGCATATCGGTTCAGGTATGAATCATATGAGGTCGGGGATACGATTTTTCACCTTATCCCCAACATGCTCACCCCTGATGCATACCGTGATGCCTTCAGCCAGGTGCAGCGATCTGACCGTCACCATAATGTTCTTGTCACCCATGGCCTGGCAGGCGATATTCGCGATCGCAGGCTTGCAACCGTTGCCGAACATGAACTCGATTCCACGATCACGACAGCCGACTTCGATTATATCGCCCTTGGCCATTACCATAACCAGAGCCAGATTGGCCCTTACGCATGGTATTCAGGCTCTCTTGAATATCTCAGCTATGGTGAGATGCATGAGAGAAAAGGTGGGCTTGTTGTTGATCCCGGCCGCCGGCAGGTCAATTCGCTTCCGCTTCCAAAGACCCCGATGTATGATCTTGGTGAACTCTTTGCAGAAGACCAGAGTGCAGCCGAGATCATTGTAGAGCTCGAAGCAAGGATTGAAACATTGCCACGTGAGATTCCCCCGATGGCACAGGTAACCCTTCAGAATGTCAGAAAAGAGACCGCACGGGCTGTTGCCGGCCGTGAGCTTGCACGCATCCGCGAACCGCTTCTCGACCTGAGGATCAGGGTCTTCTCACCTGGGGATATCGTTCTGGAAAGAAGAAGCGAAGACTCTGCATTTAACATAGAGAAGGAATTCGTCTCATTTGTCAAAGCACAGGGGCTTGCTGAAAAGACCGAGTCATATGTCCTGCAGAAAGGATCCCATGTTCTCTCATCGGTTATCGGGGAGGGATATTCCAGATGATCATAGATGATCTCGTGCTGAAAAACTTCAAGCGATACAGGAACCAGACCTTCACCTTCAAAGACGGCATCACCGCTATCATCGGGAGCAATGGATCCGGGAAGAGCAGCATTATGGATGGGATCGTCTTTGCACTCTACGGGGTATCGGGATCAGGAATCGATGCGGATTTTGTTGTCAGCGCACATGCCGGGCCAAAGGAGAAGTGCGAAGTCAGGCTCACCTTCTCCACCGGAGGAGAGCGGTACACGATTGTCCGTTCATTTCGGAGGGGCAAAACCGACCATCATGATGCCCAGCTCCATTTTGCAGAAGACGGGCGGCTGATCGCAAAAGGAGTTATTCCGGTGCGGGATGCAGTACACCAAATCCTTGGGATGGGGCCTGTTGACTTTCGGACCACAATCTATGCACCGCAGCGTGACCTCCTCGCCCTCTTGCATGACCGCCCTCATGAACGCAAACAATGGTTTATGCGTGCTCTTGGAATAGAGCGGATACGTGATGGCTCCTGGGAGATGATCAAAACCGAGATCAGGGCGCTTGAAGAGGCGATCACCACACTTTCCGGAAGACTTGATGAAATTGATGCAAAACAGCTGAAGATCGACGATCTGGATGAACAGCAGAAAGAAGGGGAATACTCCGGCCTCCTGAAAGCAGTTGAAAAAGACATTGAGCATATCCGGTTACAGGAGGCAGATAATGCAGCAGATCTTGAGCGGCTCAGGCAGAAGATGCTTGAGCTTCGCGGACTGGAGTCTGACAGGGCGAACCTGCAGGAGCGGGTTGTCCAGCGAAAACAATCCCACCAGAGACTTGCTGGTGAACTGGCGGACCTTGAGAACGATCTGGCTGCGTTTGATCACTGTAGCAGACAGGAGGCATACTACGACGAGATCCAGGGATATGCAGAACAGCAGAGAAAAGCCCGTGAAGCACACCTGGATGTTCAGGTGCGTAAACAAGATACCCTGAGGAGACTTCATGAACTTCGGGAATCACAGGCTCAGATCGAAGAGCGGCTGAGCCTTGCGCGGCAGGCAGAGGAGACTGCATCCCGCCTTGAAGCAATACCAACAGAGCGAACACGTCTTCAGAATGAGCGGCGGGCTCTGCAGTCAGCTCAGGAGGCCTATTACCATGCAGGCCGCCAGCTATCCTCACTTGAATCTGAGATCAGGGTTATCAGGGAACAGGTAATGGAGGTGAGGCGAAAGAGAGAAGATCTATTGGCCCTTGAAGAAGAGTATGCAGAACTCAACACCCGGATTGCCGAATATGAAGGCATTTCTGAACTCTCAAAACGGTGTTTGGAAGCAGACAGGATCGAAGAGGAGTACAATGCTGTTTGGGATCAGATCTCACGTATTGAAGCTGATATCAGGGGGTTGCAGGAGAATGCTGCACCTTTCCGCAAGCAGGTGCAGGCAAAGGATGCTGCAACCCTGGCACTTTCCGGAGCACGGAGTGAGGCAGAGAGGATCCGCGAACAGATTGCCCTTTTGGGATCACAGATATCTCATCTCCAGTCAGCAACAGAGGAGGCAGAACGGCATCTGCTGGAACTTGACTGTGCCGGGGAGCAGAGTCCCTGCCCGACATGCGGCCACCCGCTTGAGAACCGGTTTGACGACGCACGCGCCCGGCTGATCGATCAGATCCAATCTCTTACAGCTGAAAGAGTGTCCTGTGAGCATGAATATTCGTCCTTCAAAGAGCAGCTGCACATACAGGACAAAACGATTGAGGCCAGGGAAGCAGAGGTGGCACGTGCTCTTGAGGCTGAAAAAAAGATGGCAGCATTTGATGCCAGGATCGGTGAGCGGAGACATGAACATGAACGTCTCACCATGGTCTCTACAGAGAAGCAGGCTATTCTTGCTGAACTGGATGTTTCAGGACTTGATCGTGCAGCTGTACACCAGCAGGCTGAAGCGTATGAATCCCTGGTTAAACAGAGGGATGAGATTACCTATGCCATCAGGCAGCTACCCGAACTTGATTCCAAACTGAAGAAACTTGCAGAACGTGCTGAGACCCTTTTTGTGCAACAGGATGAAGTGCAGGCCCGAATTGACTCTTCAGGATATTCAGAAGAGGCACTTTCAGAAATTGAAGCAGAACTTTCACGCATCGAACCTCTCTATGAACAGTACCGGGAAGCTCTGGTGCTTGCCAGGGAACGAAAGCAGCTTGAGTACACTCTAACATCTGTAAACGGGCAGATCGAACAGACAGATCAGATCCAGCATGAACTCTCCCGGCAGATTGCGGCAATCAGTTTTGATCAATCTGCATATGAAGAAGCCGAAGCAGCACTGGCCCGGGCAGTTGATAACCATGAGCGGTATCTTTTGCTGAAGGGAAGGGTTGAACGCATCCCGGAGGTTTTGGAGGAGATTGAAGAGATATCCCGGGAAATCAAAGATGAGGAGGCAAAGATCAGGAGAATTCTGGAAGAGATACAACTGTATGCATCTGTTCCACAAGAGCTTGAACTGATCAAAAGAGAGGCTGAAGCGCTCGCAGATAAGAAAAACAGGTGTGATGCCAGGATCAGAGAGGTAACAGGTCTTTTAGCTGGCGTCAGGGAGAAACGGGCACGTATAGACATGGGGATCAAGAAGGCTGAATTCTATGAAAACGAACGAAAAAATGCCATTTCAGAGAAATCCCTGATTGAATCGACCGGCACTATCCTGAAACAGTTTGCCGAGCACCTGATCGGGTCTGTCCGCGGCAGGATCGAAGAAGAGGTAGGTGAGATCCTCTCTCAAATCACCGACGGCCGATATGAGTATGTTACCATTGACTCTGATTTTTCTATCCGGGTTCATGAAGCAGGAGAAGATTATCCCGCTTCACGGTTTTCCGGAGGTGAGCAGGACGATATTGCGGTTGCGCTCAGGATTGCCCTCTCCCGCCATATTGCCGCAACCCACAGGATACGGGATGCAACGGTTCTCATTTTTGATGAGATCTTTGGCAGCCAGGATGAAGAGCGGCGTAAGCACCTGATCCGGGCTCTCAGAAAACAGGAACCCTACTTTCCCCAGATCCTGGTCATCTCACATATCGAAGGCGTCCAGGAGGAATGCCAGACAGTGATACGTGTTCAGGAACAGCCTGACTTCTCCAGTATCGCTATTGAGGTGAGTGAATGAATGGCACCTATGTGCAGGACATAATCCGGGTGGTTGCCGAGATCACGCGCCGGAGCAGGGAATATGACGGGATGTCGTTTATCTCTGCATCTGGTATCAGTAACGATAGTTTTGTTGGAATAGAACCTGCTCCAGACCGTCCGATTGCCGCAGTGGACGGAAGCAACGCTACGGTATATTCGGCTCCGTTCTTTTCAATTGCGGTCTATCGTGGTGTGATTACCTGGTACCGCAATCAGAAGAGGGAAGCGCTCAGGGTAACTCCATCGAGGGTTTTTCGAATTGGNGAGGGGCAGGATGAGGATTACTCTGAGNTATACCATGAGTTTTTTGGCAGGGAACCAGATATCCCCCTTGCGGCAGGAGATACGACTGCTTCGGAAGCAGCGTTTCGCGATACCATCGAGTATGGTCTTGCCCTGATCGCCGCACGCGAATCTGTTTCCGGGACACTTCTCCTCCTGGATGGTGCGCTCTATGCTGAGCACCCCTCCCACCAGGACATCCTCGATGAGATCATCAGGACATGCAAAAAGCGCGGCCTCCTCCTTGCAGCTGTCACAAAGAACGCCAGTGCGACCTGGGACGGGATTCGCCCTCTTGTACCTGCGGCGATGAAAGCCGGGGTTCTCCTCGGTGCCGCCCCTCCCTGGCGCATCAGGGTGCCTGAAGGCCATGTTGCCTGTCTTCACCAAAAATCGAACCGGGCATTCCTGGTGTCGGTTCCAGAAGACTATGGAGAGGATGACATATCTGCCGTCTTTTCGGCACTTGCTTCCTATGCAGGGGATGGCCGCATCATTGGCTATCCCTATCCACTGGTGGACGCTCACCGGCATGCAGCGATCCGCTCTGCCCAGGTACAGCGGATCAGGCATGATATTATTGCCGGATGTTCAACCCAGTCGATCCGGTCTTTTGAGTATGAAGAGATTCTTGGTGATTACCATGACGAACTTAATCGATATTGATACAACAGATGCGTCAAAGTTCCGCCTCATCGGCCAGACTGTCTCCAGCTACCGGTGTGCCGTTCCCTATACAAGTGAAATCTTCCTCGGGGATCTGCTTGTCATCCATGACCAGACAAAGCAGTTNACCTTCTATGCCAAGGTCACCGGGATACAGCATGCAAGCAACTTTGCAGATGCCAGCTGGGATACGCGGCCCCATACTGCCCATTTCTACAATCTTGGAGAGGATGTTTTCCTCCTCATTGAGGCCACACCGCTTGGGTATCTCAATTGGAATGGGAGATTCCATCGCCCAAAAACAGTTCCAACGAAGTTCTCCAGGGTCCGGATAGCAGAGGATGAGGACTTTGCCTTCCTCCGCGAGTACATGGGTAAAATCGAAGTCGGGCTCGTCAGAAACGGCACCGGCACGATAGAAACTGCAACAGTCGGTCTCCATCCCCATGATCTTAACCAGCATATGGGGGTCTTTGCCACTACCGGGATGGGGAAGAGCAACTTTATGAAGGTCTTCTCGGCATCATGCATGAGAGAGCAGCCCTTTGGCCTGCTGATGGTGGATCCCCATGGTGAATACCTGAAAGGATCCCAAACACAGGGGAGCGGAAAGAATCCCGGCCTCATCCATTACAGAGAAGGAAGAGATGGACTTGCCATCTTCTCGACCCGGGATGAAGCACAGCTTCGCCGCTATGGTGCGTCCACACTGAGTATTGCCTACGATGACTTCCGTCCCGGCGATCTCTATCCNATNTTTGAATTTTCAGAGCCACAGGTCGAGATCCTCGAGACCATCGGTGATATTGCGGGATCTCAGATGATCGATTTCTTCCAGTCCACTGACTTTGCAGAGGACTGGTATGACAGCTATGGAGGACACCATCCCCAGATCGCCCGTAGATTAAAGGAGTTTCATGAAACATCGCTTCGATCGATAAAACGGAAATGTGAGATCCTCACCAGGCAGAACCCCTTTTTCCGGCGATCGGGATCCTCTCTGAATACAATTCGATTGGCGCTGTCAGAGCGAAAAGTGGTCCTCATTGATATTCCAGGAATGCGTGAACAATCTGAACTTTTTATCCTCTCACTACTGACGAGAACCTTTTTGAATGAACGAAGGAACAGCGGTTTTGGTCTGGATGATGGCGAGCCCGCAGATCAGATCCTGATTGCTATTGAGGAGGCACAGCGGGTGCTTGGCCCCGGCAGAGGTACAGCTGTCTTTCGCGAATGTGCAATGGAAGGCAGAAAGTTTGGGATTGGCCTCTGCGTGATCACCCAGCAGCCGAAGAATATCGATCCCAGGATCCTCGCCCAGATCAACACCTATGTCGTCCTGGGCCTCTCTGACAGGTCAGATCGGGCAATGATTGCTTCAAGCGCAAAACAGGACTTAAGTCCCCTTGACGGGGAGATCCAGACGCTTGAACGGGGAGAGGCAGTGATCAGCACGCTCTCTGTTCCATTCCCGATAAGCTGCCGGATCCATGCCTTTGATCGATATATCAAAGACCTATCGGCAAAGAAGAGCGATTCGATACGGAAAGGCTTACAAAATAGGTTCTAGGATTACTTTTTTTTCTTCTCTTTCTTCTCACTTTCCACTGGTTTTTGAACGGTTTTTCGCCTGATGGAAACGCAGTTAATAACCGGATCCCCGGTAATGATATATCGTTTCATGATCTGGCCAAGAACTTCCACCACATCATCTTTGTTGACATCTTCCTGGGGAGACGTAAACATCTTCACCGATACTTCGCCGGTACGGTCCCCGATAAGGTACTGGGGTCGGTTCAGGAATTTGAAATAAACCCGCTCAACAACACCTTCGAATCGGACTGGTTTTCCCATCAGCTTCTCATTGATCTCATTTGCCCGCACCTTCCTAGCCTCAGCTTCGTACACTGGTTGAAGATTTCTGTACTGGCTCTGGCTCATGTAATTCATTGCGATTGGAATAGTAGCGATGAGAATCACTGTCGGGATGCCCCAGAGAAGCATTCTCCAGTCCCGCGTGTGATAAACCGAGAAGAAAAGAATTGCGGTGAAGAAAAGGAAGACGCCCAGATGGACGATCGAAAGCTTCACCGGGATGTTTCTTATCTTCATGTGTTGATGCTTCCAGTACTTACTTCAGCGCAGCCATCTCTTTGCGGAATGCAACCCAGTAGATAATAGCAACGAAGAAAATTGCTCCGATCATATTGCCGATAGTAACCATGATGATGTTGTTTGTCCACATGGTGACCCAGTTGAGCTGCACGGCATTGTTTGCAAATACTGCCATTTGTTCAGGGCTTGCATATGCCTGTGTGAAGACAGCCGCTGGCAGGAAGTAGATATTTGCGATACTGTGTTCCAGACCGCTGGATACGAAAGCCATGATCGGGAACCAGATACCGGCGATCTTGCCGATAGCGTCATCTGCACAGATACCAAGGAGTACAGCAAGGTTAACGAGCCAGTTACAGCCAATTGCCTTCCAGAGAAGGTCCCATTGTACCATGCCAACGAGTGGATAATTGACCTTGGCCCATCCTATAGCCAACGCTCGTTCACCAAATACCGTAACAGTACCAACACCTGCCGCATCAAATGCTGTCAGTGGGCCCATTGCCATCAGGTACGCATACAGGATCGATCCAATAACGTTTCCAATATAGACCCAGATCCAGAGATTGATGACAGCTCCCCAGCTGATTTTGTGGATAAAAGCAGCCATTGGAGCGAGCATTGCATCGCCTGTAAACAGTTCAGCACCCGTAAGGACGGTGATAATAAGACCGACAGGGAACACAGCTCCTGTAATGAGCTGGCCGAACCCCGGGCTGATAGCGGCAGCTACACCAGTACTACACATTGTAGCCAGTCCGCCACCCATGGCGATGTATGCCCCGGACATGAAACCACGAAGGATCATATTCCAGGCAGGGAGGCTCGTCTTATACTTGCCTGCATCTCCTGCCTTGGCAACTATCTGCACTGGAGGATGAAATACCATATTTTTTACACACCTCTTTTCTTTAGTCCCACCTATCACCGGAAAGTATTCATTACTTCGGAGTAGGCATAGTAGATGATTTTAAATGGCAATATTTATTGATTTCTAAATAGTTTCTGGTAACATGATTATTCGCTCTGCTAAGAATGAACATAATGAGTTAATTTAATATGTATGTTTGAAAAAACCTGAAAAAAATAACCATTTTGTTTATAATTGCCCATCTGAACCCACCAGTTTTCCCCATAAAACCTCATCTTCCCCATTGCTTCAGAGTGACGCGCAGATTGCCCCTCTCTGAACCAGAGATTATCTGGTCATATGCCCAATAGCTATAATGGTGAAAATTCCTTGGCACGGCACAGGATGATCCCCCCCTTCCTCTCTGAGATGGTTGTCTCTGTACTTACTCTCTTTGATGGCGTTGTTTTTGATGATATCCATGTATACTGCGGTCAATGCGGGGATCAGGTCCGCCGGCATGACATCAAACGTAAACGCTTTGCTATCCTGCTTGAGTATGGCCAGCCCCGTCCGCTCCTCGTCGGTGTTGCCCGGTACCGGTGCAGGGGGTGCGGCAGGCTCTGGTATGCTGATGAACCCTTCTATCATAAAACCCGCCATGGAGTGCCTGTTGTTGAT
>SL_5KL_010_SEDDRAFT_10001056_pt1 | contig 17170 bp, 15 predicted proteins | sample SodLakKL_010_SED_FD_9118 | JGI IMG/M metagenome (IMG submission 9118)
AACGCGGATCCCGCCGATCCCTATCGGCTCACCCGCTGGTCCGACGGCAGGCTCACGCTCCACGATCCCGTCTCCGACCTCAGGTTGGACCTGGCGGCCTACGGGGCCACCAACGCCGCCTCCTTCGCAGCCCTGCTCCCGCAGGGTCAATCCCTGGACCCCGCTGTCTCCGGTTCGCAGGATCCGGATGCCTAAGGACTGAATTGCATGGGACCCATTCTCCTCCTGGGGGGCGCCATTGCTCTCCTCTTCCTCCTCTTCTTCTGGTTTACCTGGCAGCAAAAGGTCACCGTTCCCTGCACCATCGATCTGGAGCGCACCCACGAACACCTCCACGCCCATGTGGATCTGGAGGGTGTATTCGTGGAGCCCGGCGACGCCGTCCTGGTGGAGGGCGCCCCTGACAGCATCGAGTACGGACAGGTGGAACGGCGGACCGGCCGGGCCACGGTGAAACGGGCCAGCCGTCTCCGCCGCTGGTGGGTCAGGACCATCGGTCCTTTCGAAGTCTACGAGCTCTACGACGTGGGCTTCGAATAGCCCCATAGATCCGCTGCGGGGTGTGATCCCCGCAGTCCACGGGCTCCCGCTTGCGCCGGTGCCCCACTCCCCCCTGTCCAGGAGTACCATTCCATGTATCCGGCCACCACATCCGCTCCGGTCAACGAGAGCACCCGGGTCGCCCAGGAGAGCGCCACCCTATCCCCTCGCTTCTACACCACCGACTTCGAGGCCATGGACCGGCTGAATGTGGAGAAGGTGCGGGAGGAGTGGGACCAACTCCTGGAGGAGTTCCGCAACGACCCAAACAAGGGACATTTCAAGCGGAATGAAAAGTTCGAGGGGGACTGGTCGGACATGCCGAACCGGGAACAGTTCGTGGACTTCCTGGTGAGTTCCATCACCGCCGAGTTCTCAGGCTGCATCCTCTACGCCGAGATCAAGAAGAGGGTGAAGAACCCCGACATCGTCGAGCTGTTCGGGCACATGAGCCGGGACGAAGGTCGTCACGCCGGATTCATCAACGGTACCCTGAAGGACCTGGGGATGGGAGTGGATCTCTCCTTCCTGACCAAGGAGAAGAAGTACACCTTCTTCAAGCCCAAATTCATCTTCTACGCCACGTACCTGTCGGAGAAGATCGGTTACGCCCGGTACATCACCATCTATCGGCAGCTCGAGGAGAACCCGGAACTCCGCTTCCACCCCATCTTCGAGTGGTTCAAGGACTGGTGCAACGACGAGTTCCGCCACGGGGAGGCCTTCGCCGCCCTCATGCACTCGAACCCCGAGTACATCTCCGGGCGGAACACCTACTGGATCCGCTTCTTCCTCCTGGCCGTCTTCTGCACCATGTGGGTGCGGGACCACCTTCGTCGGGACTTCTACGCCCAGATGGGCTTCGACGTGAGTGAGTACGACCTGGAGGTCTTCCGGAAGACCTCGGAGATCTCCCGGCAGTGCTTCCCCCTGGTTCTGGACTTCGAGAACCCCAAGTTCATCGCCCGCATGAACCGGATGGTGGAGAATACCCGGAAGATCGAGGAGAGCCGGCGGAAGGGCGGACCCATCCAGGCCATCCGGCGCTTCGGACTCCTGGCCTCCAACGCCCTGACCTTCGGCCGGCTCTACGCCATGCGGGTCCACAAGAACGAGATCCCCGCCGACTTCCGGTTGACCCCGGCCTACTGACGCTCATGGATGCGTGGGCTCCGTGTCCTCGTATCCCCACGGAGCCGGAGGTGTCTCATCCAGGGGTGAGCCCAGGTCGAAGTCGAAGCGCACCAGCCATTCGGTGCCGTCGTGGTTGCCGTAGGAGAGGCGGTCCTCCTCGGGCACGATCTCGAACATCCAGAAGCCCTGGCTTCCGTCGGCGGCGGAGTCACGGGTGAAGTCCTGGCGGAGGGGGTCGCCGGGCTGGGACGTCTCGGCACCGTACCCGGTCACATCGGCATCGGAGCCGTCGGGGTTCCGGTGGTCGTGGTAGAGGTCCAGTCCACGGCCCGGCACCGGCGTGATGATCCAGGTGCGACTCCGGTCATCATCGATGTGGGCGGCGATGCGGATCTCCTCGTCCAGACATTGGCGGAAGTGGGCCACGAAGTCCCGATCGGCGTAGAGCTCCTCCCGGCGGGTGTCGCCGTCGCGGATGATGGCGGCAAAGCCCGGATAGGCCTGGCCACAGTGCTCCCGGAGGTTGTCCCAGAATTCCTGCTGCTGCCAGGCGAGTCCCTGAAGCGCGATGGGAAGATCGTCCCGAACTTCCACTACCTCATCGGCCAACTCTTCCGGCGGACCCGCCCGCTCGTCCACATCGCCGCATCCGGCCGGGATGAGAATGAGAAGTGCGGCGAGGGGGACCAGTACGGTGCCGAGGGTGATGTTGCGTCTCATGAACGAACTCCTCGCTGGATGGCGTGCAATAGTCTGTAATCCTGCCCTGTTAGTAGACCCGAAGTCCAGCCGGAAGGTCCGGTCCGGTGCTCCTGCTCCATCTCTAGGGGTCCTGCTCCATGCGCCGGGCCTCGTCAGCGACGAGGTGCTCCCTGAGGCGGGAGATGGCGGCCTCATCCCAACCAGCCGGCTCAGCCAGGGCGAGCCAGGCGTCCAGGTAGTGCTCCACGGCGAAGGTGTGCCCGAAGCCCGGAGGGGCGTCGCCCACCATCATGTCGGCAGCGAGCTGAAGCATGGTGACCACCGGGTACCAGCGGAACTCGGGGAGCACATCGGGTCCCCGGGGATCCTCCAGCCATTCGGGGCGCTGGAAGAAGGAGTCCACGCTGAAGAAGGTGATGGGATCGCTGGCGTACTGGAGGTAGGCGATCCGGAGGGGCCCCCAGGGCCCAGGGAAGGCCTCCAGCCCCCCCTGCTGGTTCATGAAGCGGACCACACGACCGTCCCGGTGCCGGGGGAGCCACGGAGGCGACGCCGGATCCCGGTCCCGAACGGCCCGTTGCCACGCCTCGCTCCGGAAGGGAGGGCCGCTCCAGAGCGCCCCCTGGAAGGGATCGGCCAGGATGTCCTGGAGATCGAAGGAGAGACTCGAGTTCAGCGATCCCAGGCTCACCCCCTGGAGGTAGAGCTCCGGGCGTTGGTCGCCGGGGAGGGCGGTCCAATGCTCGTAGACCTCCAGGAAGAGGGCCCTGGCCATCTCGGCACCGTAGGCTCCCTCGGCCAGGAGTGCCAGGGGGCTGGATAGGTAGGAGTACTGGGCCGCCACGGTGGCCACATCGCCGCGGGTCAGGAACTCCATGGGGAGGATGGCCCCCGGATCGATCCATCCGGTCCCGGTGGGGGTGACCAGAAGGAGGACCGATCGCTCGAAGGCGCCGGTGCGCAGGAGTTCATCCATGGCAATGCGAGCCCGGTCCGCAGGGTCCTCCGCTGCCGCCAGCCCCACATAGACCCGGATGGGCTCCATGGCCGGACCGCCGCTCACCGCCTGGATCGCTGCCGCATCGGGGCCGGATGAGACGAAGCCCCGACCCTGCCGGCCCAGCGCTTCCCACCCCACCATGGAGGCAGGGCTCCCGCTTTGGAGTGGTGACTGGGGGCGCTCCAGCTCATCGGTTCCCAGGCCGTCCAGCGCCTGGTACGAACTGTCCGCCAGTCTCAGGGCACCGGAGACCACCACCCCCTCACCCAAGGTCCAGAAGACGCTGGCGGCCAGGAGGACGGCCACTGCGTTGGCAACGCGACGGGGGATGTTTCTCTGGAGGCGCCGGGAGACCTCCACCGCGAATTCCCGGAAGAGCCGGCCAAGGACCAGCACGGCGCTGAAGATGGCCAGGGTCACGAAGCCCACGCTGAATCGTCGCACCCGGGCCTCCTCCTCCATTCCCATGAGGGTTCGGAGGCTCGTCTGCCACTCCGACGCGTTCCAGAGGAAGAACGCCGCCACGAGAAAGGAGATCCCCGCCGATACCCACCAGATCCATTTGCCCGTCCGCTCGCTTGGCTCCGGGAGTTCCAGGTAGCTCCAGAGCCATCGCCCGAATGCCCCGAAAGCGTACCCCAGGGTAAAGGAGACGCCGGAGACCAGCCCCTGGAGGAGGAAGGGCCGCGGGACGAGGCTCGGAGCCAGGGAGAGGGCGAAAAGCACACTTCCCACCAGGAGTCCCGAGGTGCAGGGGGGAGCAAAGATTCGTTTGGGGTTCAGGGGCATGGCGTGAAGTGGGTCCGGACGGTGGGGGATTTCGGGGGATCCCTGGTGATCATGGTCGGCCCCCGGACATCGGGCAACGACCATGGCCGGAGCCTGCCGCTCTGGCGCAGGCGCCTGGGGATCCTTCTTTTCAACGGTAAAGGAAATCCAGGGGAATCCCGAAACCAGGACGCCACCATGAGACTCCCGCCGCTCCCGTCAGCTCGCCTCGTCCGTGCCCTCCTCCTCATCCTCGCGCCCCTCATCTTCACGGTACCCAGCCACCTGGACGCCCAAGAACGGACAGTGCCGGGAGACCATCCGATCCCCCAGGAGTTCGACTGGTACCTGGAGCGGGGGATCCCGGAGCTCACCGAGTGGGGTACCGTCATCGACCACGAGGCGACGCGGCAGATCCTGAGCTGGACCACCAAGCCCGAGTTCACCAGCCCCCTGGTGGACTACCTCCCGGTTGGCAACGGAGTGGTGTCACCCTCGGAGCACTTCGGCCAGGCGGTGGGCATGCCGGGCCATCTCCGGGGGGTGGAGGCCCACTACGGATACTACCGGGCCCTGGCCGCCAGCTCCGAGCGGGTGAACGTCCTGACCTTCGGGGAGTCGGAGGAGGGGAACGACTTCCTCCTGGTCCAGATCGGATCTGCCGAGAACCTGTCCCGCCTGGACGAGATCCGGGATGGGCACCAGGCCCTGGCCGACCCCAGGCGCACCTCCCGGGAGGAGGCCAGGGAGCTGATCCGGGGTCTCCCCACCATCTTCATGCTCTCCACCTCCCTCCATTCGCCGGAGACGGCGGGCTCCGAGACGGCGTTGGAGTTGGCGTACCGGATGGCGGTGGCGGAGCACCCCATGATCCAGCGGATCCTGGACGACGTGGTCCTCTTCCTGGTGCCCCTGGTGGACCCGGACGGCCACGACCGCATGGTGGACTGGTACCACCGGAACGCCCACTCCGTCTACGACGACGCCGACGCACCCCCCAACTCGCCCTACTGGGGCTACTACGTGGGGCACGACAACAACCGGAACGCCCTGCAACTCTATCTGAACCTCACCCGGGCCATGCTGGACCTCTTCCAGGAGTGGAGGCACCCCATCAGCATGGACATCCACGAGGCCGGCGACGCCACCACCTACCACTACTTCTCCACCGGTACGGGACCCTACAACGAGTACATCGATCCCATCACCATCAAGGAGTGGCAGTGGATGGCGAACTACGAGTCCGCCGCCCTGGAGCGCTACGGGATGCCCGGCGTCTTCGTCCACGACTTCTACGACGGGTGGTTCCCCGGATACCTCTTCTGGATCACCAACAACCGGAACGGGATCGGCCGCTTCACCGAGACCTGGGCCCAGTTCCGGAGTCTCCCCTGGACCCGGATCCGGGAGCCCCGCCCCGAGATGATCACCCGGGAATGGTTCCGCCCGAACCCTGGGTATCCCCGGGCCCACTGGTCTTTCCGGAACGTCATCAACTACATGCAGAGCGGCATCATCCACTCCCTCTACTGGACCGCCGTCAACCGGGAGGAGGTGCTGGAGCAGTTCTGGGTGAAGTCGGTGAATGCCGTGGAGCGTGGCAGGGAGGAAGCGCCCTTCGCCTGGATCGTTCCCAGGGACCAGGAGCGCCCCGCCGACGCCGCCGTCATGGTGAACCTGATCCGCCGCCACGGGATCGAGGTCCATGAGGCCCGGGAGGCGGGCACTTTCCAGGGGCAGTCGGTGGTGCCCGGCGACTTCGTAATCCGACTGGATCAGCCGTACCGCAACCTGGCACATATGCTAATGGACGTGCAGCGCTATCCGTCCGAGGGGGAGGAGGTGGCCTACATCCGGGGCGGGATGGCGTGGACCTTCCCCCTCATGCACAATGTCCGGGCGTGGCAGGTGGATGATCGCCACATCCAGTCTCTGGCGGTGGCGGAGGTGGTGGACGAGGTGCGGCTGGAGGGGGAGATCCTGGCATCCGTCGATGCGCCGTGGCTTGTGGTGCACCCCCGAGCCTCGTCCCGTTCGCTGCGAGCCCGGTTCGAGCTGGGGGATGTTCCGGTGGAGGTGGCCCGGGAGCCGGTTCGGACCGGGAGCGGAGAGCTCCCTGCCGGGGCCTGGCTTCTTCCCACCGGCGGGGTGGATCGGGCCCGCGTCGAGGCGTGGGCCCGGGAGTTCGGCTACGACCTCCACGGAGCCGACGCTGCGGCTGTGGAGGTGGTGGAGCGCAGTCCCATGCCCCTTCCCCGCATCGCCCTTCTCCACACCTGGCGCGAAACCCGGGATTCGGGAGCGGTGCGGTACGCGCTCAATCACCTGCAGATCCCCTACACCCTGGTGGCCGAGACCCAGCTCCGGGAGGGACGCCTCCGGGACCGCTTCGACGTGATCCTCTTCCCTGAGCAGGGACGGAACACCACGGGTCGACAGATCTTCGAGGGGGTGGATGACCGGTTCGGCCCTCTCCCATACACCCGGACGGCGGAGTGGCCCCGGCACGGGATCCCCAACGGAGCCGAGGACATCACCGGCGGGATGGGCTTCGACGGCCTCCGGGAGCTGGAGGCCTTCGTGGAGGGTGGGGGGACCTTCATCTCGCTGGGGTCGGCGAGCCGCCTCCCGGTGGAGTACTCCCTAACCCGCCGGGCCCATCTCTTCGAACCGGCCGGCCTCATCGTCCCCGGCTCCATCCTGAAGGGGGAGGTGACGGACCCGTCGAGCCCCATCACCTGGGGCTACGACGGCCACATTCCCCTCTGGCACAAGTTCGGCCCCTACCTGGAGACGGTATCGGGGCGGGAGGTGGGGACCCCGGTACGTTGGGCGGCCGAGTCCGAGGAACTCTTCATGAGTGGGGTGGTGGTGGAGCCGGCTGAGCTGGCGGGCCGGCCGGCCATTGTGGACCATCCCATGGGCGCCGGACACCTGGTCCTCTTCGGATTCAACCCCATGCACCGCTACCAGCCCCACGGGAACTTCGCTCTGGTGTGGAACGCTATCCTCCACTGGGACGCCCTGTGATGGGACGAATCGTGGTGAGTCGCCGGATTCCCGAGGCAGGGATGGCCCTCCTGGCGGTGGAACCCGGGGTGGAGGTGGAAGTCCTGGAAGCGGCTCAGGACAGGGGGCCGACCCGGGACCGGCTCCTGGAGGCCGTGGCCGCGGCCGATGTGCTGCTCTGCCTACTCACCGAGGCGGTGGATCGGGAGCTGCTCTCCGCCGGTCGGCGGCTTCGGGGGGTGTCCCAGATGGCGGTGGGGGTCGACAATGTGGATATGGCCGCCGCCACCGAGCTCGGCATTCCGGTGGGGCATACCCCCGGGGTCCTCACTGAGACCACCGCCGATCTGGCCTGGGCCCTCCTCCTGGCCACGGCTCGCCGCATCCCCCAGGCCCACCGTTACCAGGTGGAGGGGCGCTACCGGATCTGGGGGCCTGAGCTCTTCACCGGCGCCGATGTGGGGTCAGGGGGGAGCGGGCGGCGGAAGGTGCTGGGGATCGTGGGATTCGGACGCATCGGCCAAGCGGTGGCCCGCCGATCCGTGGGGTTCGACATGGAGGTATTGGCCCATGATCCCCGGAATCGGGACCGGGTGGAAGCGGTCCCGGGGGTGCGGTGGGCCCCTCTGGACCATCTCCTTTCGGAAGCCGACTTCGTGAGCCTGCACACCCCCCTCACCCCCGAAACCCACCATCTCCTGGGAGAGGAGGAGCTTCGAACGATGAAGTCCACAGCCATTCTGGTGAACACGGCCCGTGGGCCGGTGGTTGACGAGGCGGCGCTGGTTCGGGCCCTCCGTGAGGGGTGGATCGCCGGGGCCGGTTTGGATGTCTATGAAGACGAGCCCCGGATGGCCCCGGGGTTGGTGGATCTTCCGAACGTGGTGCTCCTCCCCCATGTGGGGAGCGCCTCCATCGACACCAGGGACCGGATGGCTACCATGGCGGCCCACAATGCCGTTGCGTTTCTCCAGGGGGAGCGGGCTCCCCACACAGTGGACCCGGGGGTCTACGACACCCCGGCGTATCGGGAACGTACCGGTGGCTGACTCCCCCGTGCGAGACGCGACGCGGGCCCGGGCCCGGGCCGTGGTGGAGGAGCTCTTCGGAGCGGCGCTGGGGGCAGTGGAGCCCGCAGGTCTCGTCTTCCGCTGGCTGGAGCGAAATCCCCTTCCCCGGGTGGACGGGTCGCTGGTGGTGGCGGGGCTGGGGAAGGCGGCCCACGGGATGGTCAGAGGAGTTCGGGCGGCCATGGGACCTGAGATCTCCCGGGGGATCGTGGTGGTCCCCCGGGAAGGCGGCCCGGTTCGGGGCCGGGCTGACGGCGGTGGATCGGGGAGGGCCACTTCCGATCATCCCCGCTTCCGAACCATGGAGGGCGGACACCCCCTACCCGACCTGGGGAGTGTGGAGGCGGGGGAGGCGCTCCTGGCCATGGCCAGGGAGTTGGAGCCCTCCGACCTTCTTCTACTCCTCCTCTCCGGCGGCGGGTCGGCGCTGGCCACCGTNCCCCTTCCAGGGATCAGCTTGGATGACCTGNCGCGCACAACGGAGCTCCTCCTTGGGTCCGGAGCCCCCATCTCGGAGGTGAACGCGGTACGGCGGGGGCTCGACGCCCTGAAGGGCGGGGGGCTCGCTCGGGCGGCATCCCCGGCCCGGGTGGTGACGCTGGCCATCTCGGATGTGGTGGGGGACCTCCCGGTGGATGTGGCGTCGGGCCCGGCTGTTTCCCGCCCGGACACGGACGACGAGTTGCTCCGGGGTCTTGCGGCGCGGGGAGTTGGTGATCGCCTGCCGGATGCGGTGCGTCGGAGGCTCGGTCTCGATTCGGATCCCGCCGTGGACTCGTTCGACCATGAAGCGGATCCACACCGACCCAGGGATGCGGTGGACCGGAGCCGGGTGGAGTGGCACCTGGTGGGGAGCAACCGGCAGGCGCTGGCAGGTGTTCGGAGTCGGGCGGTGCGTCGGGGTTGGCTCGTTCATGTCCTCCCGGATCCCCTTACCGGGGAGGCCCGGGAGGTAGGGCGGGTCCTGGCCGGAATCGGAATGGAGGTTCGTCGCGAGTTGGCTCCGGGAGGCGATCCGGTCCTGGTAGTGGCAGGTGGTGAGACCACTGTGACCGTGCGGGGCCCCGGCCGCGGAGGCAGGAATCAGGAGGTAGCGTTGGGTGCGGCGCTGACGCTTGCGGATGGGGAGGCGGAGCCTGGGAGCACCGCCGGTGTCACCATCGCCTCGTTGGGAACCGACGGGGTCGACGGGCCCACTGACGCTGCCGGGGCGGTGGCCGACGCCTCCACGGTGGCTAGGAGCGAGGCACTGGGGGCCTCTGTGGAAGAGGCATTGCGGTTGAACGATTCCTACCCTCTCCTCAGGGACCTGGGGGATCTGGTATTCACCGGCCCCACCGGGACCAACGTCATGGACGTGTTCCTGGTGCTGGTGGATCCTTCCGTGGAGTGAGGCGGGGAGGGGAACCGGAGGCTGACCCCTGCAGGTGGGGATGGCCGCCGATGGGGTGGAAAGAAAATCCTTGCGCTGGATGTACAACCATGTGCATAGTCAACTAGCTAGTAATACATGTGGCGAAGAGATGCGTCGACCACCGGGCCCCGTCCGTTGGGTTGGCGCCGGACCACCCCTTCCCTGGCACGCCATGAGTGATTCTTCCGTTCCTTCCGCCTCGCCTCTCCCCGGCGCGACCCCACCCTCTTCCCAGGCTACTGACCCCGACTCCGGGACCACGGCGTCGGCCCCGGTCACCTCGTCGGGTGATCCCGTGAGTGGTGAGATCCTCAGGAGGCTGGATGCGCTGGATGCCAAGCTGGACCGCCTCTCTCCCATTCTGGACATGGGGAGTAGCGGGTCCGGCGCGGTGGCCGCCATGGCGGATGTGGCGGACGAGGAGGTCCGACGCCTGGCCAATCAGGGTGTGGATGCTGACGCCCGACTTAAGAAGGTGTTCCATCTCCTCCTGGAACTCACCCGGGAAGACACCCTGGAGCGGCTGGAAGAGGTGGTGAAGCTCGCCCGGGACCTTCCCGGGATGATGGCGGCCGGGGTCGATGTCCTGGATGTGGAGGCAGGCCGGCTCCGCGACGACGGGATCGACCCCATGCTGGCTGTCACCAACGGCGCCCGGGCGGCCATGGAATTCGGGGTGGCCGTGGGGCCAAGGGAGGTGCGCTCCCTCAAGGCCATCCTGGCCTCAGACGCCCTGGCGCCGGAGGCCATCGAGGTGGTTTCCAGCGCCGCCAACGCCCTGGTGGCCACCCGGAGCCGGGGGTGCCGGCCCATGGGCGCCTTCGCGCTCCTGGGTGCGCTCCGGGATCCCCAAATTCAGAAGGCGCTGGGCTTCCTGGTGGAGGTGGGGCGGAGCTTCGGGGCGTCCATGGAGAAGCCCCCTGCGGTTCCGGCTCTGCTCCCGGAGCTTCCGGAGGACCCGTCCTGAACGGAGGCGTACGCACGGAACCTGGTTGCGCCCACCCCGGCGCATTCGCGTCCAGTGTTTGCCGGGGGCCGATCCCCTCGGCGGCCTGTCACTCCGACCCTGGGAAGACGCCGACCTGCCTCACTCCCTCACACCCAGAGACACCCGGACCATGAACCAGAACCCCTCGTCGGATCATCACGAAGTTCTCATCATCGGTGCCGGCGCCGCGGGAATCAGCGTCGCCGCCCGGCTCCTCGACGCCGACACCCCTCCCCGGGTCACCCTGCTGGACCCGGCCACGCGCCACTACTACCAGCCCCTCTGGACGCTGGTGGGTGCTGGGGTGGTTCCCAAGGNGGAGTCCATGAGGGAGATGGCGGAGTTGATTCCATGGGGCGCCCAGTGGATCCAGGACACGGCGGTCCGGTTCGACCCCCATGCCAACGTGGTTCTCACTGAGGGTGGGCGAACCCTAACCTACGATTATCTCGTGGTGTGCCCCGGACTCCAGATCAACTGGGAGGCGGTTCCAGGGCTCCAGGAGGCCCTGGGCACCGGCGGCGTCTGCTCCAACTACGACTATGAGGAGTCGGAATACACGTGGACGGCGCTCCAGGAGGTGGCCAGGAAGCCCGGTCCAATCCGTGCCCTCTTCACCCAACCGGCCGGTGCCTTCAAGTGTGGAGGTGCACCGCAGAAGATCATGTATCTGGTGGCCGATCACCTCAGGCTGAAAGGGCGCCTGAAGGATGCAGAGGTCCACTTCTTCCACCCAGGGACCATCATTTTCGGAGTGCCTCAGTTCGCTCGGACCCTGAACCAGGTCATCGAACGCTACGGGATCCAGACCCACTTCGGACACGAGTTGGTGGAGGTGCGCCCGGAGGCCAGAGAGGCGGTGTTCCGGATCACGGGTGAGGATGGAGAGACGGTGGAGCGGGTGGAGGCCTTTGACTTCCTCCACGTGACCCCACCCCAGGGCCCTCCGGATGTGGTGCGGCAGAGCGACCTCGCCGATAGGGAGAGCGGGTGGGTCGAGGTGGATCCTCATACCCTCCGGCATCCGCGATTCCCAAACGTCTTCAGTCTGGGCGACGTGTCCGGCTCACCCAACGCCAAGACCGGAGCTGCCATTCGGAAGCAGGCTCCGGTGGTGGCCGAAAACCTCTTGGCCGTACGGGCGGGGCGGTCCCTGGATCCGGCAGTGCGTTACGACGGGTACGCCTCCTGCCCCCTCATCACCGGGTACGGGAAACTTGTGCTGGCGGAGTTCGATTACGACAATGAGCCGGCACCGAGTTTCCCCTTCGATACATCACAGGAGCGCTACTCCATGTGGGTCCTGAAGAAGGATGTTCTCCCCCGGATGTACTGGCACGGCATGCTGAAGGGCCGGGCATGAGCGGATCCCTGCGGACCATCTATCTCCTCCGCCACGCCAAGTCCAGTTGGGACAACCCCGGGCTGGCGGATCTGGATCGGCCACTGGCGCCCCGGGGGCGGCGGGCGACGGCGGCGATCGGCCGGCATCTTGAGGAGGAGACGATCCTCCCGGATGTTGTCCTTTGCTCCCCGTCCCGCCGGACCCGGGAGACGCTGGAGGGGATCGCCGAGGCACTGGATGGAGTGCCAGTGCGGGTCGAGGACGGGATCTACTTCGGCGGGGAGCTGGCGGTTCTTGGGCTCCTCCGGAGCCTACCGGGAAGCTGCGCCTCGGCCATGGTCATTGGCCACAACCCCACCCTGGAGGAGTTGGTCATGGAGCTCCTGGACCCGGATGCAGACCACCACCCGTCGCTCCGGCGGATGTCGTCGAAGTATCCCACCGGGGCGCTGGCCACTCTGGAGAGTCCGGCTTCCTGGTCCGAGCTCGAGCCGGGCCGATGCCGGCTGATCTCCTTCGTGCGTCCCAAGGATATGCCGGGATACTGACCATGCTCCACCTACCTGCTGAATCACCTGTTGGATACTGCCAGGCACGTCGCTAGGGCCTTGTTCGTGGATGCTGTTGGGCGGGGATGCCCCCTCTGGCGGCACCTCTGAGGCCGGACCGGCCCCACCAACACCGTCTACGAACGGACGCGAGGGGGGAGCGGCTGAGGGTGTCGGAAGAGTCCTNCCCAAAAAACAGAATCCAGATTCGGTTTTTGGGGTTCTCCTGGCCGCCCGACATAACACGGCTTCCAAGTGGAACGGTCGTGCTCTGTGCCTCCCCACCCCCGGGTGACGAGCCGGTGCTGGAGGAGGAGGTCCGAGAGACCGATGTGGTGGCGCAAAGGACCCTCAAGGCTGGCACCTCTCTTCACATCTTCGGTGCCCACCGGACATGGAATTGTGACACGGTGCCGGTAACTTTCCATGTTCCAGGAGCCGAGGGCGTCCATCTTCCCGTGACGGAGCCCAGCCCGTTTCCCGCAACCGAAGCCAGCCGCGCGCATCATGCCCACCCTCCGCACTGGAATCGACTCGAAGATGCGCATTGGCCACGGATCCATCAGGGCCATCTCCTTACTCCTCCTGGTTCTTGCAACCCTTTCCGGTTGCCGAGGGGGAGCTCCTCCCCCTTCCATCCCGGCTGGCCCTCTGGAAGGGGAGCGTCATCGGGTCATCTTTCTCCACGACAACGATCACCACTTCCACCGCAACTTCCCAGACGAGGTGGAAGCCTGGATCCAGGCGGTCCGCGGATCCGAGGAGCGGGTCTATCTGGTGAACGCAGGGGACGTTCTGGTCCGACATCGGGATCGTTGGCCCGAGGGGGCCGACGAGGTTTGGTACCGCGATCGGGGTCGGGAGCTGGTGCGGTGGATGAACCATCTGGGCTACGACGCCATGACGCTGGGGAATCATGATCTCTTCGCCATCGGAGGGTCCACACGGGAGATCATGGATGAGGCGGCGTTTCCCCTTCTGTCGGCAAACGTCACTGTGGATACTCCATACCTCCCCGACCCTGAGCCGTACATCGTTCTGCCCGGCAGCTCTGGTGACCCCAGCATCGTCCTGGTGGGTCTTTCCGTAACCAACAGTCAGGACGGTGTGGCGCTGGTCCAGCGCGACCCCATTGAGGTGGCCGGTGAGTACCGCCACCTGGCCGAATCCCATGACGCCGTTGTATTCCTCACCCACATCGGGCACCGAGTGGACCTGGAACTGGCTCAGGCTCACCCCTGGGTGGCGGCCATCCTGGGTGGCCACTCCCACACGTTGGTTCCCCAGGCCATACGCGAGAATGGGGTTCTGGTAGCCCAGGCGGGGGGCCATCCTCACGTGGAGCGCCCCGATGCCCCCATGTGGATGGGGACGGTGGTTCTCGAGTTCGTGAACGGGCAGCTTGTGGGTGGATGTGGCTGGGTGGTGGAGATCGATGCCGCTGGGGTCCGGGTCGCCGGAGGCGAGGACGGCGTTGAAGGCTCCATCTCCCCGGACGACGTGGTGCGCTGTCCGGTGGCGGCCTGATCCACTGGATTCACCGCCCGGGGGACTCTCACCCCGGCGGTACCGCCGCCCCAGGTGCTGGGCTCCGTCCCGGGCCGCGGGAAGGAATCTGGTACTCGGGTCGTAAGCTCAGTACTCCGGCTCGTCCCGTCACCGTCGCGACCGATCGCCCATGGATACCCTCCACACCCTGAGCTTCCGGCTCAACTCCATCCTCTACGTGGCCTTCCTGGGGTTTGCCTGGCAGCTCTGGCAGAGGATGCCCGAGCGCTACCCGGCGCACTTTAGCCTGGGGGGCGAGGTCAATCGGTGGGCCGAAGGTCCGGGCGAGTGGGTCCTCTTGGTCGCCGTCTGCAGCATCGTCTTCGGACAACTCCACCTGTTTCAGAGGTTCGTGGTGGTGGATCCGGACACGCAGCTCCTGAACGTGCCTCACAAGAAGGCCTTCCTGAAGCTCCCCCGGGAGCGCCGGATTCCGGTGATCCGTCGGGCGAACCGCATGCTCGGGATCCTCAACACAGCGACCCTTGCCCTCTTCGCCCTGATCATGACCATGGTCTTCCTGGCCGCCACCTACCCCGGTTCCCTCGCCGTGACCCTGGCGAACGGCGGTCTGGTCCTGGTCATCGTCCTCCTCGTGGTGGCACCCATCGCCGAGGCGCTGGCCATGGGACGGATGATCCGCCGGAAGCTGGAGGAGGAGGGGATTCCCCTTACAGATTCCACCTGAGGTGCCGGGCGTAGTCGTGGAGGAAGTAGTCGATGATCTCCTCCCGGTCGGAGTCCGTCACATCCTGGTGGAGGGGCCGGTCCCGGAGGTGGATCTCGGCCCGGTAGGTCCGTCCCTCCCGATCCCTGAGGGGGAGGACCGGGAAGGCGAAACGCTTGGTCTGGTAGGCCTTCACCCGAACGGCATAGAAGAACTCCTCCTTGCCGTCTCGGACGACCCGGATGGAGGCACTCCGCTCCCCGAACTCCACCTCCACATCCCGGCCATACTCCTGAAGCTCCTCTGCCACCGCCTCGAAGGCCGGTACCACCACGTCCGAAATGAATCCCCGCACCGGCATGGGGCTTCGGGGAAGGGGGGGTTGGTCGCCCCCGGTTTCGTCCATCAGGTCTCTGAGGCGTGTCTTCCAGTCATGATCAGTCATGGGTTTCCTCTACTACGGGGGAAACGGATCGGTCGTGTTCGACGTGGGCGGGGAGAACGGACGGGCGGCGGCCCCTCACCTGTCCACGTCCGGTGCAATGGGGCGGGCCGGAGCGTCGTCGGACGGGCCATGCTCACGTGCCGCAGCGAGGCCGGCTACGGAGCTTTCGGCGGCGGTCTCACCTCTCTCCGGCCGCCGCGCCGGGAAAACCTTCTTCCGCCGGGTCTCGGCTTCCCGCTCCGATCGCAGCGCCTTCAGTAGTGCGAAGCACATGAGGGTCAGGACAAGAGCGAAGGGAAGCCCCGTGGCGATGGCGGCGGTCTGGAGCGCGCCGAGCCCACCGGCCAGGAGGAGCACCGAAGCCACGACCCCCTCAAGGAGGGCCCAGAACACCCGCTGCGCCTTGGGCGTGTCTGGGTTGCCGCCGGAAGCCAGCATGTCGATGACCAGCGATCCCGAGTCGGACGAGGTGACGAAGAAGGCGATGATCACCAGCATGGCCACAATGGAGGTGATGACGGTGAGGGGCATCCCCTGCAGGAGGGCAAAGAGCATCTGCTCCGTCGCCAGGTCTGAGATCACCCCGGCGTCGGCCCGCTCCGCCGCCAGCGCCGTGTTCCCGAAGGTGGTGAGCCAGAAGGTGGTGAAGGCCGCCGGTACCAGCAGGACCCCACCCACAAACTCCCGGATGGTGCGGCCCCGGGAGATCCGGGCGATGAACATCCCCACGAAGGGAGACCAGGCGATCCACCACCCCCAGTAGAAGAGAGTCCACCCTCCCTGCCACGCACCATCACCCCAGGCGTCGAGCCAGAAGGTGGTGGCGGGAAGCTGTTGCAGGTAGTTGCCGGTGTTCTCCATCCAGGAGTTGAGAATGAAGACGCTGGGGCCTGCCACGAAGACAAAGAGGGCCAGCGCCACGGCCATCACCATATTGAAATTGGACAGGCGCCGGATCCCCTTGTCGACCCCGGCAACGACCGAAACAGTGGCCACCAGGGTGATGGCGGCGATGAGCCCGATCTGGATCCAGTCGCTGATCCCCACATCCAGTAGGAAGTCGAGCCCCGCGTTCACCTGCATGACCCCAAGCCCCAGCGATGTGGCCACGCCGAAGAGCGTCCCGAAGATGGCAAAGATATCGATGAGGTGCCCGATGGGTCCGTAGATCCGGTCACCCAGGAGCGGGTGGAAGGCCGATCGGATGGAGAGCGGAAGTCCCTTCCGGAAGCTGAAGTAGGCCAGAGAGAGCCCCACCACGATGTAGATGGCCCAGGCGTGGAATCCCCAGTGGAAGAAGGTCAATCGCATGGCGTCCACCGCCGCCTCCTCCGTTCCCCCCTCCATGAGCGGCGGATCCACGTAGTGGAAGATGGGCTCGGCCACCGAGAAGAAGACGAGGCCGATCCCCATCCCGGCGCTGAACAGCATGGCGAACCAGGACAGGTAGGAGTACTCGGGCTCCGAGTCGTCGGGGCCGAGGCGAATTCCCCCATACCGGCTGAAGAGGAGGAAGATGACGAAGCCCAGGAAGAAGGCCACGCTCAGGATGTAGAACCAACCGAAGTTGGCGACGATCCCCTCCTGGACGGTGTCGAAGACGGCTGCAGCCGTCTCAGTGAACCCGGCCCCGAAGATGATGAATACGGCGATGACCAGGATGGCGGGGAAGAATACCTGCGGGCTGAGATCCAGCTTGTCGTTCCAGTCCATGGCGAGCGGACCTGTCGGTTCTGGGGATCAGGACATGTGCGGATTCCTGGGTGGGGAAGGTCAGAAGTAGTAGCCCACGTTCACATTGAAACGGTGGTTCCACGGGGCGTCCGGGACGCCGGGACCCAGACCGGTTCCGAAGTTGTCGGTGAGCCAGGGGTGGTTGTTCCCGCTGGCCAGGTCGAAATAGGTGAAGAGCCCACCGGCTGCAATGGAGAAGCCCAGGACGTTCTGGTGAGTGGGTTCGAAGCCGGTCTCGGCCTTCTCCATGTAGCTGTA
>SL_5KL_010_SEDDRAFT_10001058_pt1 | contig 17136 bp, 13 predicted proteins | sample SodLakKL_010_SED_FD_9118 | JGI IMG/M metagenome (IMG submission 9118)
TGGGACCCACCAGCGGCTCGCCGCTGAGCGACCTGGGAAGCCACTGTGGTTTTAAAGCCGTACACGACAAAAGGCCGGCTTCCTGCAGCGCCCTTTTTGCCACCATAGCTTCTTTCGGTGCGGGGCGCCTCTATAATTTTGCAGCCTGTCTCTACAATGATCAAGGCAGTGTATACTTTAAAAACCCGCAGTCAAGAAACATCCATTTAAAACCCTACTGTATAGAAGAACAGGCCCGCGACGGCAGCTTCATCTTGAACAGCAGGCTTTATTTCGTGCAGCATAACCTGGCTGTGTTTGAAACCGAATGGGAATTGGAAGATACAGCAGGAAGTAGCGCAGCCACGGTTAAGCCGGCCTGCTTTATGCTGCCGACCCTGGGGAGGGACTTGGAAAATCCTTACCCCCACTTTAACGGGTTCACTTTTTTCAAAGCAAGAGGCCGGGGTCTGCAGCTTTCAAGCTGCCATCGTCTGCCCGGTTTGAAAATGTACGCTTATTTCCTTCCTTCTTCCGGCAGCTATACCGGTAAAAAGGAAATGCAGGGTGAATGGGTGGAGTTGAAGCCGGGCCAAAAAGCAACCTGGTCGGTGTTGATAGCTTTTTCTGCCGATGGTGATTATAGCCTGGTTAAAAGGGCTGAAAGGGCCTGCCGTAACCTGTATCGCCTGAAAACTGGAACTCAAAAACGCTGGGCCCGCTTTGAAGAACGCCTGCCAGTGCCCTACGAGGCAAACAAAGAGCCGGCCAGGGCAACATTGAAGCTGGCGGCCTGGGCGTTACAAAACAGCCTTTATTACCCGCGGGCCAATATGAAAAGGTGGGGTTCTGTTCCGGCCAAGGTTTATTTTCCCTTTTTCTGGGGATGGGATACTCCCCAGCATGTCCTGGGCTTGAGCGAGTGGAATCCGCGTAAAGCGGGTGATGTTTTACTGACCCAGCTGGACGGGAACTGTTTTGCTCCCCGGAAGGCCCGGTTTAAATTGAAGATAAAAGGAATTACCTTTTTATCAGGAACCCAGTCCAACCTGATCCCGAGCAAGCTTAATGATTACCTGCGCGGGGTACTTGATTTTTACTCCCAGCCTCCCCTTCAATCCTGGGCGGCAGTGCGGGTATATGAACGCTTTGAAAATGCCGGGTTTAAAAACGAGTTTTTAAAAGAGGTCCTGCCGCCGCTGCGGGAAAACCTGGCCTGGTGGGAAGAAAGCAGGCAGCTAAAAAACGGCTTTTTCTCGTACATCAACGGACTGGAATCGGGGCTTGATGACAGCCCGCGTTTTTATCCACCCAGCTTTTTGCCCAGTTTCATTATCGGGCTGGTGCCCCGCTTTTTCAGTGCGGTGGACTTGAACTGCTGGATCTTCCAGTCTTATACGAATGTTGCGTACCTGTGTAAAAAAGCGGGCCTGGAGAAAGAAGCCAATGAATACCTGGAGCGCGGCAGTGTATTAAAAGATAAGATCGACAGCGAGTTATGGGACCCTGCTAATCAAGCCTGGCTGGACCGCCGGAACGGTAAGTTTATCGAGGTTTTTACCCCTGCGGTGTGGTGGCCGGCCTTTGTTGGATCTGTAACCAGCCTGGACAAGATTCGTAGTGTGATTGAAAAATACCTGTTGAATCCCGATAAGTTTTGGGGACCGCACGGTATACCGAGTGTGGCCTTTGACGATAAGTCATATAACAGCCGTAAAGACGGCTATTACTGGCGCGGGCAGATCTGGATGATCAATAATTATACCGCTCTTGAAGTGCTTTTCCGTTTTGGCTACGTGGAAGAAGCCCTGGAGCTGCACAAACGGATTATTCGCACCCTTTATGCGTCCAGGGGCCTTTATGAAACCTATAACGGCAGGACAGGGGAGGTTGGCTGGAGTTCACGCGGTCCCGGCGATCCTGCTGTAATGCAGTTTGGCATGTCCTCAGCCTGGGCAACACAGATCAGTTTTTGCCGTTACCAGCACTTTCGCTACCTGTTTAAAGATACTAAAGAGTTAAAAGGCCATATTCAGTGGGCGACCACTTTTGATCACGACCCGGGTCTTTCTCCACCAAGTGTGGAAGAGTCACCGGAAAATGCGGTTTTAAAAGTTAACATACCCGGAGAGCAAACTTATGATGTGCCAATGCTGTGGTTGAAGAGCAACGATGGCCGGCCGCTCTTAGAATCCTCTTTTTTGAGTCTCAGGTTTGAAAACCCGGCCGGTTGTTTGCCCCGGGATTGCTCTATAGAGTTTACCTGGCGGGGTGACAGGTACACGGTCAGGTTGAATACAAATTACCAGCTGCGGCCCTTCGCCCAATCCGGAAAGCTCAGTTCAGCTTGAGAAAGGGTTGCAGATGATAAGAAATACAGCTGCCGGCGATTTAAGTCACCGAGGAGGTTGCGATTTGCTTATTGATTTATTTGTACGAGGCCTGATCATGATGATCTTTGTGTCAGGTTCTGTTGTGATCAGCTATTATACTACCCGGTTGATAGCTTTCCTGGTGCCCTTTGCCAGGATCAGTGAAATCTTTCTATGGTCCGGGACGGTTTTCATTTCAGCCGTACTTTTGATGAGTATATCCTATTATTATGTTTACCATGGTTTTGGGGTTCAAACTGACATCATCCGCCGCAAACCTTCTGCCGGCAACAAGGTGATATTGACTTTTGATGATGGGCCGAGCGAGGCTTATACACCCTATATTTTGAAAGTGCTGGCTGAAAAAGGAGCCAGAGCTACTTTTTTTATGGTTGGCAGCCATGTTGAAAAATACCCAGAAATTGCAAAACAGGTTGTTGAGGAAGGGCACGAAGTGGGCAACCATACTTACGGGCATATAACTGTCCCCAACTCGCCGCCGCCCCAGCTGGCCGCCCAGATCATGAGAACCAACCTGGTCATACTGCAAACTACGGGGGTTTATCCCCAGTACTTAAGACCCCCCAGGGGCTTGTACGATATGCGGATGCGCCGGATTGCCAAGCTGCTCGGGCAGGACCTGGTTTTGTGGAGCCTGTCTTCCCAGGACTGGCATTCCCGGGCCAGCAAGGCTTCAATAACCAGGCGGGTCGTCGAAAAGGCTGCAGGTGGAGATATTATCCTGTTTCATGACAGCGGATCCCTTTTGAGCAGCGAAGGAGCCAACAGGAAGCCGACGGTTGATGCTCTCGGTCCGATCATCGACGGCTTAAGGGCCAGGGGGCTGGAAATAGCCAGCCTGCAGGAATTTATGGACTACCCGGCTGAGCAGACCAGGCGCCTCTCCGGCTGACATTTAATGGTATGGCTTTGCAGGGAATATTTGCTATAATAAGAACCATGGAACCAGATTGGAAATTGCAGGTTGCCCGATATAAAGCACTATATAACAGGTTTTCTGGAAGGGTTGGTGCAAGATGAAATTTGAAGAACTGCTGCAGCAAAGAAAAATAGCTTATATCGATGGGGGCATGGGATCCCTGCTGGCCTCCCGCGGTTGTGATACAAGCGGCATAAGTAACCTGAAAAACCCGGAAGCTGTCCTTGAAATTCACCGGGAATACAGTGAAGCCGGGGCGGATATATTGATTACAAATACCTTCACCATGAACCGGGTCAACATAGAATCAACCGGGCTGGACATTGATGTTGAAGAGGTTAACCAGGCCGGCGTCAGCCTGGCCAGGCGGGCCGCCGGAACAAAGAAACTGGTTTTTGGCGACGTGGGACCTACCGGTCAGCTTCTTAAACCTTACGGGACTTATACTGAAGAGCAGTTTTATAATAATTATGCTGAGCAGGCTGAAATACTGGCCGGTGAAGGGGTGGACGGCCTGATCATTGAAACTTTTACCGACTTACGGGAAGCGGAATGCGCCATCAAAGCTTGCAGAGACAAGACCGGTTTGCCGCTGGTGCTCTCGCTTGCTTATACAACGGCCGAAAAGGGCGGCAGGACCATAATGGGGAACAAGGTTGAAGAGGCGGCTGCCCTTGCTGAAAAATATGGCGCTGCTGCAGTTGGAGCAAACTGCGGTGACCTCGATCCATCCGGAATGGCTGATATAACCAGGCTGTACCGGCAGGCTACTGCCCTGCCTTTGATTATCCAGCCCAATGCCGGCAAGCCTAAACTGATAGGCAGTGAAACTACTTATGATATGGAGCCTGAAGAATACGCACAGGGAGTAACGAAGTGTATTGAAAATGGGGCTTCGATTATAGGTGGCTGTTGCGGGACTACTCCCGCCCATCTCCAGGCTGTAATAATAATAACTCGGGATCGCCAGTAAACCTGGTCCCATTGAGATTATATATAATTATAACTATGCCGGCTGGGTAAGGTGGTGTCTATGCGTAAAGTAACTGTTGAGCAGCTCGAGCCAGGGATGATGACCAAAAAACCTGTTCTTGGCTTTTTAGGCCAGGTTATGCTCAACGCGGGTATAGAAATCAAGCCGAAACATATTTATTATTTGAAACAGCTGGGCGTAAACGCAATTTACGTCCATGATCCCCGCCTGGAGGATCTCGAAGTCAGTGATCTGGCCACTGATGAACTGCGCAGCGAAAGCAGGGCCCTGATCGCCCAGATCATGAAAGATATTGATTCGGCAGGTGAAGCAAAGAAAGGCCTTGCTTTCAAGGAAAAAGAAATCCAGGATATTATAGCAAAGATAATTACCCAGGTCACAAGGGTTAAAGATATCCCGGTGCAAATCAGTGACATTAGGACTCAGGATGGATATGTATTTTCCCACAGTGTAAACTGCTGCCTGCTTGCCACCCTGATCGGGGCCAGGATGAATTATGAAACAGGTGCTCTCAAGATCCTGGCTGCGGGAGCTTTACTGCATGACATCGGCCTGGTTGCCGTTCCCCAGGCTATCCTGAGAAAGCCCGGAGCCCTGACAGATGAAGAATACAATGCTGTTAAACAGCATCCTGCTGAAGGCTACGAAATCTTTCGCCGTTCAAAATTGTTTTCTGAACGGATAGGAGAAATAATCTTGCGTCATCACGAGCGTTACGGGGGGCAGGGTTATCCCGGCGGATTAAGAGAAAAGGAAATACCTTCCCTGGCACGGATTGTAATGGTGGCTGAAGTTTTTGATGCCCTTACTTCAGATAAGGTTTACCGCCGGGCTTACCCGGTTCATAAAGCAATGGAGATGTTGAGAGGGTGGAGCGGGGAGTTGTTTGATCCCGAAGTGATAGACATTTTCCTGGAAAGCCTGGCCGCCTACCCGGTTGGATCGCATGTTATTTTAAACAGCGGGGAAAGCGGCCTGGTGGTAGCCAACAAACCCGGTTATACTTACCGTCCCCTGGTTCGCCTGCTCTATAAAAAGGACTACGACCCCCATCCGGCACCCTATGATCTGGATTTAAGCCGTGTCACAGGTATGGAAATAACCGGCCTGGTCGATGAATATGAAGCACCGACCTGTTAATCCCCGGCTGGGTCTACTATTCACCACTGCTCTGGTCTTCCAGGCGATAAGTCCTGTCCAGGTAATCAACGGCAAACTGCTGTAAATCCGGTTGGTGACACACGGTGCCCATCATGGCATACATGGCCGCGATTCCTTCACAGGCTTCCGGGTTGCTCCCTTCAACCCGGTGGAGTGAGTCTTGCAAATCGGCCAGGAAGGTATCGCCAATCTTAGCATGAGGCGGGGTAACAATCAGGTGCAGGGCCGGTGGGAGCTGCTGGCGGCCCAGCTGCCAGCCTTTTTCAGCCATGGTGTCGGCGAGAGCATATATATCGACATGGCTTGAAGCAACAGAAAAAACGCTCATGACCGGGTCTCCGAGTATCTCCAGCTTCCCCGTGCTTTTTATTCCTTCCTGCAGCACCCGGGTGGTTTCCATGACTTCTTTTACCAGGCGGGTATAGCCTTCTTCCCCTAAATAGTTAAGAACCGCCCAGGCAGCGGCTATAGGCCCGCCGGGCCTGGTTCCGGTTACCGTGGAAGAACCAAACAGGCCGCCAGGCCAATTGGTGACTACGAAAAACTGGTAGCGGCGCAGATCCGGGTTGCGGTAGATGATCGTTGATGCCCCTTTTGCGGAATAGCCGTACTTGTGCAGGTCGGCAGACATGGAGGTTACACCCGGGACCCGGAAATCAAAAAGAGGGATCCGGTAGCCCAGCTGTTCAAGAAAGGGAAGGACAAAACCGCCCAGGCAGGCGTCAACATGTAAATTGAGCCCTTTTTCGAGCGCTATTTCCCCCAGACCTTCAATAGGATCGACCACTCCATGCGGATAGGCCGGTGCTGATCCCACCAGCAGAATGGTGTTGTCGCTAACTGCTTCTCGAATAGCATCCAGGCTGGCCCGGTAATCGCTGTCCAGGGGTGTGCGCACGCTCTTTACTCCCAGGTAGTGAGCGGCTTTATCGAGGGCCGGATGGGCGCTCTGCGGGATAATCATTTCCGGTTCTTTAATGTGCGGTTTTAAATCTCGGGCCTGGTCCCTGCTGGATTTGACCGCCATGAGCAGGCTTTCCGATCCACCCGAAGTCATTGTGCCGACAGCATCACTGCCGCCGTTAAGCAGGAAGTTGGTTTTAGCCACCACTTCAGTTTCAAATTTTTTTAAGCTGGGGAAGGCCCTGGGGTCGAGTCCGTTGCCGTGGGCAAAAAGCTGGTATGCTTCCCTGATGATCTCATCCACATCTTCGCCGGCATGGTATACCAGTCCCCACGATTGGCCGCTGATCCAGCCCACGTCTTCAAGCCGGGCTTTATTCAATTCAGCAGTGATTGCTTCACGGGGCATCCCTTTTTCCGTAAACTGCCCCGGTTCAGGTCTTGTCATAAATTTATTCCTCCCCTCAATAAACCGAACTACTCGTTAGTAAGCCTTTGGATTTTAACAACCGGTTTATGAACGGTTTGTTGGAGCCTGGCCGGTCGGTTTCTTTAGCGGTTTGATATACTCAAAAATATGGCTGACAATTATCTTAAGCACGGTAAATGTCGGAATGGCCAGGATGATCCCCAGCAGGCCGCCCAGGCGCCCGGCAACCAGCACCAGCAAAATGATGGTCAGGGGGCTCAGGGCCATTCTGCGGCCCATTACCTGGGGAGATATTACCAGGCTTTCAAGCTGCTGGACGATTACGATGACGATTATCACCAGGAGCATGGTAAACGGTGAATCAAGCAGGCCTACAACCACGGCGGGGATGGAGCCGATAAACGGGCCCAGGAAAGGGATGATATTGGTGATTAAGATAAACATGGCCAGGATCAGGGCATAATCCAGGCCGATGATTGAAAAACCGATATAGGCAAGAATACCCACGAATAAGCATACTACAGCTAAGCCCTGTACATAGGTTCCAAGAAGCTTGTTCATCTCAGACAGGGCTCTGTGAACATTATCCTTATATTCTTCAGGAGAAAGGCGCTCGACCAGGTTGGAAATGAAATCCCCACCTTTTTCTTTAAGCATGTAATATAACAGGAATGGAATAATGATGATCGTCATAAACAGCCCGGTCAATACATCGACCAGCGTGGCCACACTGACTGCCACCTGGGATATGGCCCTGCTCACAAACCCGGCCAGGTTGTCAATTATTTCGTCAATATCCAGGGCCTCCAGGTCCAGCAGGGCATTGAAGATAACGCTTTCCTCCAGCTCCCTGATGATCTGCTGGATCTCCCTGATCCCGGCGGGGATGCTTACGGCCAGCCTGGTAAATTCGGCCTGCAGGATGGGGCCGATGGTGAAAAATAAGAGGACCAGCAGGCCGATAATTAGCATAAAAACAACCAGGATGGCCAGCGGCCGCGGTACTTTATGGCCGTGCATCCAGTCGACAAAAGGGATGGTAAAATAGTAGAGGACACCTGAAACCAAAAACGAGATAAACAGGGCTTCAAATGCCACTACGATGGGGCGAAAGATAAACGAGATCTGGGTCCCCATGTAGATTATTAGAAATAGAAGTAAGATGCCTACCCCGGTTTTAAACAGTTTTGAATCCCACATACATGCTCCTTATCTATGGTCGAGTTTTAATATCGAGCAGTGCCGGTTCAGGTATCTTTATTAAATCATATATTTGAAAAACTAACAATAAACCGCGGTGGACCCGGCAAAGGCAGGTAAAACCGGGAAGGAAAACTGCAGGGGCACATGGAAATAAAGTTAAGGATCTTTATTTTGCTTAAAGTTTATGGAAAAAATAATTAGCAGTTTTAAGCTAAAAGTAGGAGTGGTTATATGTTTAAAAGCGATCAAGTCAGGGCAGCCATGAAAATAAAGCTTGATGACGGCTGGTATGAAAAGCCGGAATTTGTAGAAGGGGTGCGCAGAGCCCCGGCCAGGGATTTCACCCTCACCCAAAAGCAGACAGAAGTGGCCTTGAAAAATGCCCTGCGCTACATACCCGAAGAGCACCATGAAAGGCTGGCCCCGGAATTCCTGGATGAACTGCTTAACAGGGGGCGGATTTACGGGTACCGCTACCGCCCGCCGGGCAACATCAAGGCAAAGCCTGTTGATCAGTACAGGGGTAAATGCCTTGAGGGCAGGGCCTTCCAGGTCATGATTGACAACAACCTTGATTTTGACGTAGCCCTTTATCCTTATGAGCTGGTCACTTACGGCGAAACCGGCCGGGTATGCCAGAACTGGATGCAGTACCGTTTGATCAAGAAATATCTGGAGGAGTTGACGGAAGAGCAAACCCTGGTGGTCGAATCAGGCCATCCCCTGGGATTGTTCCGTTCCCGTCCCGATGCCCCAAGGGTGATTATAACCAACGCCCTGATGGTTGGCATGTACGATAATGCTGAAGACTGGAATGTGGCTGAACAGATGGGGGTGGCCAATTACGGCCAGATGACTGCCGGCGGTTGGATGTATATCGGTTCCCAGGGCATCGTGCACGGTACATTCAATACTATCCTTAATGCCGGGAGGCAGCAGCTGGGAGTCAAAGGCGATGAAGACTTAAGGGGTTACATCTTTGTATCCTCTGGCCTTGGCGGTATGAGCGGCGCCCAGCCGAAAGCGGTTGAAATAGCAAACGGGGTGGGCATTATTGCCGAGGTTGATTACTCCAGGATTAAGACCAGGTATGAGCAGGGCTGGGTCAATAGAGTATCTGCGGACCTGGGTGAAGTGTTCATGGTGGCCCGGCAAGCGGCGGATCAGAAAGAGCCACTTTCCATAGCCTATCACGGGAATATTGTGGACCTGCTGGATTATGCCGCCGGCAATAATATTCACATTGACCTGCTTTCCGATCAAACTTCGTGCCACGCCGCTTATGACGGTGGTTACTGCCCCCAGGGGCTTACCTTTGAAGAGAGGACGGAACTGCTTCAAAAGGACAGAAGAGAGTTCAGGAAAAGGGTAGATCAGTCACTGCTCAGGCATTTTGAATTGATCAGGACCCTTACTGAACGGGGCACCTACTTTTTTGATTACGGCAATTCTTTCTTAAAAGCAGTTTTTGATGCCGGGGTAAAGGAAGTATCAAAGAACGGTATTGATGAAAAAGAAGGCTTCATCTTTCCTTCTTATGTCGAGGATATCATGGGACCGGAGCTGTTTGATTACGGATACGGACCTTTCCGCTGGGTTTGCCTGAGCGGGAGCGCCGAAGATTTAGGGAAAACGGACCGGGTGGCCATGGAATGTATTGATCCGGACCGGCGTGGGCAATGCAGGGACAATTATGTCTGGATCAGGGATGCTGAGAAAAACAACCTGGTAGTTGGTACCCAGGCCCGGATTTTATACCAGGACTGTTCAGGGAGGACCAGGATCGCCCTCAGGTTTAACGAGATGGTCCGCAAAGGCGAAGTTGGTCCGATCATGCTCGGCCGGGACCACCATGATGTCAGCGGTACCGATTCGCCTTTCAGGGAAACGGCCAACATCAAGGACGGCAGCAATGTTATGGCCGACATGGCCGTGCAGTGCTTCGCCGGCAATGCTGCCCGCGGGATGTCCCTGGTGGCCCTGCATAATGGCGGTGGGGTCGGAATCGGCAAAGCGATCAACGGCGGTTTCGGGATGGTCCTCGACGGCAGTGATAGGGTGGACCGGATCTTGAGTTCAGCCATGCCCTGGGACGTTATGAGTGGGGTGGCCCGGAGGGCCTGGGCCCGTAATGAACACTCGATTGATACCGCTGTAGAGTACAACCAGGAAAACAGTGAAACCGACCAGATCACCCTGCCCTACCTGGCCGATGATGATCTGGTAAAGGGTTTGGTCAAGAAAGCTTTTCAGAAATAGGGCAGCTTTAGTTTCATGCTAATCAGGTAATCCGGACTTTTATAAAAAGGTTAGCTGCCATGGGCCGGATCATCCTGCGTTAAGAAAAAGTATTGATGCAAGAAAGGACTAATAATATGAATACTACACTGCTTATTAAAAATGCCAACCAGGTGGTTACTTCCCGGGGCGCCTCTAAAGAGCCTTTAACCGGGAAGGCTTTTAAAGAATTGCAGGTCATCACTGACGGAGCTGTTGCCGTCAGCGGCGATAAAATTACCGCGGTGGGGCCGACGGCAGAAGTGCAAAAACAGGTGAATGTGGATGAAAAAACGCGGGTTGTAGATGCTTCCGGAAAAGTAGTCCTGCCCGGCCTGGTTGATCCGCATACTCATGTTGTTTTTGGAGGTTCACGGGAACATGAACTGACCTTAAAGCTGCAGGGGGTGCCTTACCTGGAGATCCTGGCCCGGGGCGGCGGGATCTTGAGCAGCGTAGAAGCAACCAGGGCCGCTTCGAAAGAAGAACTGGTTGAAGCGGGAAAGAGGTACTGTCGCCAGATGCTGGCCCAGGGGACAACAACAGCCGAGTCTAAAAGCGGTTACGGCCTTACTGTAGAAGATGAAATAAAAACCCTGGAAGCCATCCGGGAGGTGGACCGGGCCCAACCGGTGGACCTGGTGCCCACTTTCCTGGGTGCCCACGCGGTGCCGAAAGAATACAAAGAAAATCCCGATCGTTATCTCGACCTGGTTATTGAAGAAATGCTTCCCCGTGTGGTGGAGCAAAACCTGGCCCGGTACTGTGATGTTTTCTGCGAGGAAGGAATTTTTTCTGTGGCGCAGTCAAGGAGGGTCCTGGAGGCGGCCAGGGAAATGGGCCTGGGCCTTAAGATGCATGCCGACGAGATCGTTCCTCTCGGCGGTGCTGAACTGGCTGCCGAGCTGGGGGCTGTTTCAGCCGATCACCTGCTGGTTATTTCCGAGCAGGGTATCGAGAAAATGGCTGAAGCCGGCGTGATCGGGGTTATTTTACCGGGGACCACTTTTTACCTGTGCGAGGACCATTATGCCCCGGCCCGGAAGATGATTGAAACCGGCGTCCCGCTGGCCCTGGCTACCGATTTTAACCCGGGCAGCTCACCGAATAATAACTTGCAGGTAGTTGTTAACCTGGCCTGTCTTTACCTGCGGATGACCCCTTCCGAGGTAATTAACGCTATTACAATCAATGCTGCCCATGCCGTAGGCCGCCCTGATAAAGTTGGAAGCCTGGAGAAAGGGAAAAAAGCAGACCTGGCTATTTTTGAGGCTCCTAATTACGAATACCTGGCTTACCGTTACGGCACGAACCTGGTCAGTTCGGTAGTTAAAAATGGAGAAATTGTAGTGGAGGTGTAAAAAACAATGGCTAAAGTGGTGGAATGTGTCCCGAACTTCAGCGAAGGACGCAACCTGGAAGTGATTGAAGAAATAATCGGGTCGATTAAAGCAGTAGCAGGTGTAAAGCTGCTCGATTATTCCCATGATGAAAGCCACAACCGCTCTGTGGTTACTTTTATAGGGGAGCCCGGGCCGGTGAAAGAAGCCGCCTTCCAGGCCGCAAAAAAGGCAGCATCCTTAATTGATATGTCCGGCCATGAAGGCGGCCATCCCCGGATGGGGGCTACAGATGTGTTGCCTTTTGTCCCCATCTCAGGCATCGATATGAAGGAATGCATTGAAATGGCCAGTGAAGTGGGCCGGCGCCTGGCAGAAGAGTTAGAGATACCGGTTTACCTGTATGAGGAGGCCGCTACCAGGCCGGAAAGGAAGAACCTTTCCGATGTCCGGCGCGGTCAGTATGAAGGGCTGATTGAAGGCATTAAAGAACCGGGACGCGAACCCGACTTTGGGCCGGCTGAAGTAAATCTCAAAGCCGGCGTTACCGCCGTGGGGGCAAGGCCCCCTTTGATTGCCTATAACATTAACCTTGACACGGGGGATGTGGAAATTGCCAAAAAGATTGCCCGGGCGATCAGGGGAAGCAGCGGAGGTTTTCCTACAATTAAGGGTTTGGGGATTTATATTGAAGAAACAGGTCAGGCCCAGGTTACGATCAATGTTTGCGATTATAAGAAAGTGCCCCTGCACCGGGTTTTTGAGCTGGTCAAGCTGGAGGCTGCACGGTTTGGGGTTGCAGTAACCGATAGTGAAATAGTGGGGTTGACCCCGATGGAGGCCCTGGTTGATGCAGCCGAATTCTACTTGCAGCTTGCCGGGCTTGAGCCGGGCCAGATTTTAGAGAACAGGTTACTGGAGTGATGATATCGATGGATAATTATTCTGGAGGCGATTTCAAACCCGGTGATGAAGGACATAGAGGAGATCCAGGCAGTCCACTTACCGGGCCTGGCAACCCTCCTGACTTAAAAGCGGTAATGAAGCTATATGTAGTGGTTTTTTTGCTACTTTTGGTTTTTGGGTCGATCGCCCAGGGGCTCCACTTTGAAATTGGCATGATCATTACCCAGTGGGTGATTATCCTGATTCCGACGCTCTGGTTTTTACGCCGCTACCGGGTTGCCCCGGTCAGTTTTGTGCGTTTTAAAGCCCTGGACTGGTATTTTGTCCCGGTTATTATCCTGCTTTCGGCCTCTTTTTGGCTGCTGAATATGGCTGTTGCTGCCGGTCTGGTTACCAGCTTGATGGAAATTGGTTATGAACCGGTCATGGTTATTGAACCGCCGCAAACTTTGCAGCAGTACCTGGTATACCTTTTTATCCTTTCCATCTCTGCGGGGATTTGTGAAGAGGTCATGTTCAGGGGAGCATTGATGCCATCCCTGGAAAAATACGGAATCGTGCCGGCTGTTGTATTCAGTTCGCTTCTTTTTGCCCTGTTCCATGTTTCCTTTTTAAACCTGTTCAGCACCTTTGTGCTTGGCGCTGTGATGGCAGTGGTGGTTATTAAAACCGGATCTTTATGGGGCGGGATCTTGTACCATATGCTGAATAACTTTTATGCAGCTACCTACCTCTACCTGGCCGGGCAGGAAGAAACCGCGGCTGAAATTACACCCCAGGACCTCTGGGCTTTGCTGCCCCTGGTAATCATGGCTGGAGCGGGCGCTTATGCCGGGCTTAGACTTTTGCAAAACCGTTCCAAAGTTGAACCTTTATTGGAAAACAGGGAAAGCGGGTGGCTTCCCCGGGGCTGGTTTAACTGGCTGCTGGTTATTTCCATTGTTTTCTTCCTGATACTGGCCGTTTTTGAGCTGGCTATCGGTTTTGGGTGGCTTGGCGAGCTATTTTAAGCAGTTGCGCATGATCAAGTTGATTAAAGAATCGCTGTGTGGTTGCCGGGGATTTGCTGTTCACTGGCACCCAAGAAAAAAGTCTTAATAGATAAGGAGGAAGTAGTTATGAGCCTTGAAGGCAAACATATCGCCGTGTTACTGGAAGAGCTTTATGAAGACCCGGAATTCTGGTATCCCTATTACCGGTTTCTGGAGGCAGGGGCCGGAGTAACGGCAGTAGCGCCAGAGAAGAAGGAGTATAAAAGCAAGCATGGTTACCCGGCGAAAGCAGACCTGGCTGCAGCAGATGCCCGCGCTGACAGCTTTGATGCTGTAATTATCCCGGGAGGTTACTCACCGGATCACATGCGCCGCTCAAAGGAACTGGTCGCTTTCCTGCAGGAGGCATATGACCAGGGCAAAGTAATTGCTGCCATATGCCACGGCCCCTGGATGCTCGCTTCAATTGGGGCGGCAAAGGGGCGGAAAGTAACCGCATTTTTCTCGATTAAAGATGATCTTGTTAATGCCGGGGCAAAATTTATTGACGAAGAAGTAGTTCGCGACGGGAATATCATCACCTCCCGCACTCCTAAAGACCTGCCAGCTTTTTGCCGGGAAATCATCGCTGCTCTCGGCGGTTAAATAAATGCCCGGTTGCAAGTGAATAATAAGCCACGGGGACGGTTGCCCTGGCCTTGCCTCCGGCCTTCGCTGTGTTTCGGAAGGCTCGAACCGCCCCTGTCAGTTTTTTCCGTCTTTGTTATTTTTGATCTTCAGGAAGATCCCCCGCTCCTGGTGGTCAATTTCGATTTTCCCCTTGCTTAGCAGGTGGTTGATGTACTTCTGAATTTCTGCCGGCCTTAAATTCAACAGGGCTTTCAGGTCGGCTACCGTGCAGGGCCTTCGTTTAAGGGTCTCATAGATCTGCCTGCTGTGAGAGTCGTTGAAAGTGCTGATTTTGGGACCCGGTTTGAACTTGCCGATTATCTCGGCATTACCCAGGTAGAAGGCAATATTCTGCATGGTATGGTAATCAGCCGGCTCCAGCCATTCTTCAGTTCCGGGCCTGTCCAGGGTCCCCAGCTGCACCCGGTCGGGTTTAATCCGTTCCAGGGCAGACTTAAGGGCCGCTATCTCATCCGGTGTGTCGTTTAAACCCGGGGCTATGAATATTTCCACCAGTATTTCACCGCTGTACTCACTGCGTAATTTTACTAACCCTTCAATAACATCCTGGCATTTTATACCGCGGTGCGGACGATTTAAGCGTTTGAAACATTCTTCTGTAGCCGTATCCAGGGAAGGCACGATTAAATCGATCGGTTTGATCTGTTCCCTTACTTTGCTGTCGTTTAAAAGAGTGCTGTTTGTTAGCAGGCAGAGCTTGTATGCAGGGTATTTTTGCTTTAAATAGCTTACCACATTCCCGATCCCGCTGTGCAGGGTTGGTTCCCCGGAACCGGAAAAGGTAATGTAGTCGAGCTCCGGTTGTTTTGCCAGGTAATCGTTTAACTCTTCGTATACTTCTTCCAGCGGCACGTATTCTTTCCGCTCCAGGGTGCAGTTGTTGGTTTCTCCACACTCACAGTAAATGCAGTTCAGGGTGCAGGTTTTGAGCGGTACAAGATCAACCCCCAGGGATACTCCAAGCCGCCTGGAGGGGACGGGGCCAAACAAATGCCTGTATCTCATATAAAGCGCCTCCTAACATTTTTATAATAACAAAATTTTGTTATTGATGTATACCCAGGGGGCACAGTCATGCCGATCATTATTGAGGCTGCATGTAAATGCTTGATATGCAGTAATTTTATAAACGACCCTGCTACATTATAGTTGTCTTACGGGTAAATTTCTGCTACAATAAATGCAACTAAATGAATAAGATTAGGGGAGTTTTGTTATGCCGCGACCACATAAACCGCGCCGGGTCAGCACAATGCCCCGGTATACATATTTTAAACCAACCGGCATTCCTATGCCTTTACTTGATGAAGTAGTTCTTACCGTGGATGAAGTTGAAGCGATCAGGTTAAAGGATCTGGAAAAACTGGAGCAGCAGGAATGCGCTGCCCGGATGAATATAGCCCAGAGTACCCTGCAGCGTATACTTGTTTCTGCCCGGGAAAAGATCGCCCGTTCGTTGATTGAGGGTAAAGCGATGCGTATACATGGAGGACCATTCGCATTAGAGGGAGAACCCGTGTGTCCGCGCTGCCGGCGCCGCAGGATGGGGCAAAAAGGGCCCGATAACGGGATGCCGGATATTATGTTCGAAAATTGCCCGGAATGTTCCGGTGATGAAGAAAAGTAATTAAAGCTTTTTGCAAGCCCTTGCCAGTTAAAAAGTTTAGTTATAAGCTATGGGTATCATGGATAACCTGGCCCAAAAAATTGATGATAATACGGCAGGGGTTTTCTACGGTTCCTCAGCTTTTATTTTGTGGGGGCTTCTACCCCTGTATTGGAAACTGCTGGAAGCTGTTCCGGCAATAGAAATCCTGGCCCACCGGGTATTCTGGTCTTTCGTGGTGGTAACCCTGGTTGTTGTATTGACCGGGGGATGGAAGACTTTATTGTTATCACTGGCCAACCGCAAAAAGCTTTTGTTGATTTTCAGCTGCGGCTTTATAATCAGCCTGAACTGGTTTACTTATATTTATGCCGTAAACAGCGGTTTTGTTATCGAAGCCAGTATGGGTTACTATATTAACCCCCTGGTAGTGGTCCTGCTGGGGGTAACTGTATTCAGGGAAAAGCTTGGCCGCTGGCAGCTGACAGCCCTCCTGTTAGCAACTGCCGGTGTTCTGCTTATAACCCTGCAGTATGGCCGGATTCCCTGGATAGCCCTCCTGCTGGCCGGCACTTTTGCCGCTTACGGTTTGATTAAAAAAATTATCCGCCTCGATCCGGTTTCCGGCCTGGTGCTGGAAACCTTCATAGTCATGCCCATCGCTTTGCTTTATATCGTCAGCCTGGAGCGCTCAGGAACAGGCGCCCTGGGCACAATGCCTTTATTTACAGTTTTTATCCTTGCCGGAACGGGGATTATAACTGCTGCTCCCTTGTTTTTCTATGCCCGGGGGATAGAAAAGACTACTTTTTCCATGATGGGATTCCTGCAGTATATCGCGCCGACAATTAACCTGCTGCTTGGCATTTTTGTATTCAGGGAGTACTTTTCGCTCATTCACCTGATCAGTTTTTGCTTCATCTGGGTGGCCCTGATCATTTTTACTCTTTCCAATGTCGGTATTTTAAAAGAACCCTATGGTGTTAAAACCGATATGGCAGATCTTTAATCGAAGTGGTTGAGGCTTTTTTTGTACAATGGACAAGAACGGGACGGGATGCTATAATAGCAGCGGTAATCAATTAAATAAAGGCTAGTCAGGTGTCAGAAGACTGAAAAGGGAAGCCGGTGAAAATCCGGCGCGGTCCCGCCACTGTAAGTGGGATGTGCCCCCTTCAAGCCACTGGTTTTAAAAGCCGGGAAGGCGGAGAGGCACTGTGAACACGAGCCAGGAGACCTGCCTGACAGCGCGCTTAACCCCTTCGGGTGAAAGGGTAAAGCGGGTGAAAAGACCACGTTTTGCCGTGGTTTTTTGTTTTAAGTTCCCGAAAATTTATCACTTC
>SL_5KL_010_SEDDRAFT_10001060_pt1 | contig 17120 bp, 11 predicted proteins | sample SodLakKL_010_SED_FD_9118 | JGI IMG/M metagenome (IMG submission 9118)
GTGGACGTTCTCGGAGGGTGTGAGGGGGCGGCGAGTTCACCTCGTCACCCCCTCCACAGGTTTCGGCCACCCCCGGTCAGCGCCGCACCGCCTCCCCGTCCACCCGCTGCCACTGGCTGTACCAGTCGTCCATGTAGAGGATGGTCCGCATGGCGTTGGAAGGGCGGGTTCCGGTCCCGTGGTACTCCTCGTTGAAGCGGAGCATACGCACCGGGACCCCCAGGACCTTCAGCGCCGCGAAGTACTCCTCGGTCTGGGGCATGGGCGTCCGAAGGTCCAGTTCGCCGGTCATGAGGAGCGTGGGCGTGGTGACGTTCCCCACATACATGATGGGCGACTGCTGGAGCCACTGGGTGGGATCTTCCCAGAAGGGCTCGTGGAAGAAGCTCATGGTGAAGAAGGGGATGTCGGTCTGGCCGAACATGCTGATCCAGTTCGTCACCGGACAGCGCACCGCGGCGGCGGCGAAGCGGTCCGTGTGGCCGATAGCCCAGCTTGAGAGCACCCCTCCTCCAGAGCATCCCCCCACATACTTCCGGGTCGTGTCGACCCACCCGCGCCCCACCATCTCGTCCACCGTGGCCATGAGGTCTTCGTGGTCCACCCCGGGGTAGCGGAAATTGATGCCCCGGGCGAACTCCTCCCCATAGCTGGTGGAGCCCCGGGGATTCGTGTAGAGGACCAGGTACCCCATGGCCGCCCAGGCCTGGTAGTTGAAGTTGAAGGCCACGGTGTAGTCGGCGAAGGGTCCACCGTGGATCTCCATGAGGAGGGGGTACTGCCGCGAAGGATCGAAGTTCGGGGGCTTCACCACCCACCCATGCACCGGGGTCCCGTCGGCGGAGGTGGTCCAAAACTCCTCCACCTCACCGAGCCGCATGGAGCTGAGGAGGGCCTCATTCACCGAGGTGAGTTGCTCCACCGCCGAACCGGGCCGCAGAGCGAAGCGCACCACATCCGGCGGCGCCTGGGGCCCCGTCCGCACCCCCACCCCGAACGCGTCCCGCCCTCCGGGCATGGAGTTGAGTGAGATCAGGTGCTCACCGGAGGTCACCTCCTGGATGTCCCCCGACAGGGGGATGTAGCGAATGTTCCGGGTCCCGTGGTGGGTCACCGCCGCATAGAGGCCGGCGCCGTCCGGTGCCCAGGTCACATCTGCCACCAGCCGGTCCAGCTCTTCGGTGAGATTCCGCATCCCGCTCCCGTCCAGACCGATGACGTGGAGATAGGGCTGGGAGTAGGTGTCGGGCTGATCCGGATATCCGATGAAGGCCACCTGGCGCCCGTCCGGCGACACCACGGGATTCGTCCAGAACCCATCGATGGGGGTGATCTGGCGGATCTCCCCGGAGGCCCGATCCAGGGCGTAGAGGTGGGAGCGGCGGTACACCGAATCCCAATCCCCCGTCCACCCGTCGAAGACGATGGTGGCGCCGTCCGGGGTGAAGGAGAAGTTCACCGCTCCCACCAGACCATCGAACCTGGACCCCACGTTCCACTCCCCGTCCGTGAGCTGGCGGGCCGCCCCGCCTTGCTCCGGGACCTCGAAGAGGTGCATGAAACCTCTACGCATGAACCCCTGGAAGTCCTGCCGGTAGTGGAGGTCGTCGATGACCCGGGGTCCCTCGGTCCAGCGAGCGCCCTCCGGAGGCGCCGGCAGGGAGACCTCCCAGCGGCTGGGGTTCGGAACGAGTGACGCGAAGACGATGTGGCGCCCATCCGGGGTCCAGCGTGGGTCCCGTGGCGGCTGCTCCATCCGGGTCACCTGGCTCGTGGCTCCCTCGGCGTCCATCCAGCGCACGAAGACCTGGGGCGTCCCCTGGTCCCCTTCCGCCAGATAGAGGACGCGGGTCCCGTCCGGCGACCAGCGGGGCGAGCTCCCCCGGGTCAAGAGCCGCTGCCGGGAACCGTCGGCGTCCATGATCCAGAGAGAGGTGTCCCACCGGTCTTCCCTGGTGTTTACCCAGCGCCGGGTGAAGATGATGTGACGCCCGTCGGGTGACACCTGCGGGTCCGCGACGGTCTCGTAGCGAAGGAGGTGGGCTGCGGTGAGGAGGGTGTCCGCGGTCGGGGGAGCGGGGGTCTGGGCCTCCAGGGCTGCGGCTCCCGTGAGGACCGGGGGCCAACTCCCGGAGCCGATGGGATCCACGGGGATCAAGAAAAGGGCAGCCGTCAGGAGGCAGAAGGCTAGTCGAGTCATGGGAGCTCCGAAAACGGGTGAGCGGTCGCGCCAAGAGATGAACCGAGAACCTCCGGGGGGTGGGGTCCGGTTCTCGGGGAGGGGGTGGGGGCTTACCCTCGCTGCGCGGGAGAAGCTAGTCGCCGATCTCCCCCGTGTCACATTCCCTGTTGCTTTGCCGATACTGGAAGGTGACCAGTGCCTGCGCTGCACGCCGCCTCGACCCCGCTGCGAGACATGCCCACGCTACCCTCCTCTCCGACGGAGAAGCACGGCTTCGGTAGTGGGCGCGCCCGCGCCCCGCAGCTTGTCGGGACGCTTCTCGCCCTGCTCCTTCTCCTTGGCGGCCAGGAGGTCGGTGTCGCGGCCGCCTCCCCAGGAGGCGATCCGGCACCCACCGAACGGGCGTTGGGCCTGGCACCGGCCGGGGCGGTAAAGCCGACGCAGGACGACGCCTCGTCTTCCGGGAAACCGAGCGCCGACCCCAGCGACCCCTTCACCCGCGGAGCCGAGCTCCGGGAGCTGGCTCAAGCCCTTCGAGTTGGTGGCAATCCGGTGGAGGCGTTGGAGCCGGCCATGGAGGCCGAGGCGCTCCTCAGCCAGGCTCTGCGCCTGGCCCGAACAGCCGCCGACTCTCTCGCCGTGACGCTGGAGCTGGCTGAAGCCCGGAACCAACTCGGATTGAACCTCTGGATCCTCTCCCGCTTCCAGGAGGCCGTTCAGTTCCTTGAGGAAGCTCGGATCCTATGGCTCCCCCTGGATTACGCGGAAGGGCTGGGCCGGGTCCATAACAACCTGGGCGTCGTCTACTACCAGTGGGGCAGCTACGACTTGGCGCTGGAGAGCTTCCTCGAGGCCCTCCCCTACCGGGAGACGCAGGCGGACACGGCCGGTATGGCGCGCGTCTTGTCGAACATCGGGCTGGTCCGTCTCGACTGGCGCCAGTTCGACGAGGCGGAAGAGGCGTTGGAACAGGCCGCAGCCCTCGCAGATGCTACCGGCGAGCCGGGCGTTCGGGCCTATGCCTGGTAGACGCTGGCGAGCCTTTATCTGGACCGGGGCGATCTGGACGCCGCAGAACAGGCCTATCGCCTCTCCACATCCCTCGCCCCGCCAGGTGCCGTGACCCAGGGCTCCGTCGGGCTGGCCCAGGTATACGGCGCCCGGGGCGATTACGCCGCCGCCATCCACCTGCTTCGGGAGGTGGTGGAAGAGTCGCGACGCTCCCGGCAACCGCGGATCGAGGCGAGGGCCCTCCGCCACCTGGGCGAGGTTCACTTGGCAGCCGGCGACCTCCACTCTGCCGACACCTTCCTCAGGGAGGCGCTGGCTGTGGCGGAAGCCCAGGAACTCCGTCCCATCCAGGTCTCCATCCTGGAGAACATGGCACAGGTCCACGAAGCGCGGGGAGACCCCGAGGCGGCGCTGGCGTCGCTCCGCCGGCACCAGGCGGTACGGGACAGCCTCTTCTCTCAAGGAACGGGGCAGCGGCTGGCCTCCGCCGACGCGCGCCTGGAGGCGGATAGGCGGACGCGGGAGAACCTGGAACTCCGGATGGTCCAGGCTCACCAGGAAGAGCAGATTGCCCGGGGACACCTGATCGTGCTACTGGGAACGGCCCTCCTCCTGACCCTCCTGGTGCTGATGCTCGTCCTCGCCCACTTCAACCGGCGTGGGCGGGAGCGCCAGAGGGCGCTCACCGAAGCCAACGCCAAGCTGGAGACCGCCAACCACGAGCTAACCCTGGCCCTCTCGGAGAACCGCACCCTCCAGGGCCTGATCCCCATCTGTTCAAGCTGCCGGAAGGTGCGCGACGACAAGGGATACTGGGAGGCGCTGGAGACCTATGTGAGCGAGCGCTCCGAGGCGAACTTCAGTCACTCCATCTGTGCAGACTGTGGGCCCCGGGTGTACGGCGAATACTGGTCCGATGAGGAGGCCTCGGCGGCTCCGACTCCCTGAAGGGCCTCCGGTGAGAGACCAAAGGCCGCAGTCCGGCGGAACCGGCACCATCCCCCGCTGCACCTGGCAGCGGCGTCGGTGGACCCCACACCGCGGCGCAGACAGGCCCCTCACCGGAGCGCCGGCACGAGCCTCCCGTCCTCGTCCACCCTGAACGACCACTCCCCGGCACCCTCGGCGGGCTCCCCGCCCATCTCCCGAAGGAGCCCGGGCCACCCTTCCGGGTGGTACACGCCGTGCTCCTCCATCCATCCCTCGGGGTCGAAGGGGAAGGGGAAGGGGATGGTGATGATTCCGGCCGGCGCCCCGCCGCCGGAGGGGGCGACCGCGGTGCGGGGTTCCAGCATCCGCTGGATCTCGAGCTCCACGTCGTGGAGGTGGAGTCGGGTCATCCGGTCGCTGGTCCGCCCCTGGGCCTCGGCCACCGCCTCCCGGAGCTCCGCCATCCCGGCCCGCACCAGGGGCCGGACGTCGGCGACGGCGCTCCCGTTCCCCGACGACAATAGCCGGTCCGCAGCCGAGAGGTACGAGCGGTGGAGGTGCCGGCGGAAGACGTCGACCCGGGGATCCCGGTCGTCCACCTCGCTCCACACGCTCCGGCGGAGATCGTCCAGCAGGTCACCCACGGTGTACACCTCCGCGCCATTCGCCAGCGCCTCGTGCTCCACCAGGCGCTGGAGCCGGGCCGTGCTCAGGAGCCCCGACACGATCCGTCCCTGCTGCGTCCCGATCCGACCCACCGCCCCCTCGGACTCGATCCGCCGGAGGAGCTCAGGCTCCAGGAACATCTCCGGAGTCCGGAAGCCGTGCATCTCGAGGAAGAGCATGGCGGCCCGCTGCTCGTCCCGGCTCACCGGTTCGAACCGAGGCCCGGTCCCGTAGAGCTGGCGGCTGTAGGCCCCGCCCACCAGCGCGCTCACATGCCCCATGTAGCGGCCCCACTGGCTCACGGCGTTCCCGTAGAGCTCTTCCAGCGCCGAATAGTCCTGCCCGGCCCGCTCCGTCATGGGAAGAAGCATCCCCATGACCCGCTCCAGGTTCAGGAGGGCCAGCGTCGACGAACGGATGGCGTCTTCGTTCCCCACCGCCTCGGTGACGTTGTGGGGGTCGCTGGACGCCCCCGGCGTGCTGAAGCGGAACCAGGGGGTATCGTCCTGCATCCGGGCCCACTCGTCCAGTACCGGGCGCTCTTCCTCCGGCGTCGTGGCCCCGGGAATGGGCTTGTGCCCCCACATGACGGCAAAGCGGTCATAGGGACCCACCCGGGGGATCAGGAGCTCCGGCGGGATCCCGTCTTCGGGCTGCGCCACGTAGTTGAAGCGGGAGTAGTCCATGACCGAGGGCACATGCCCCCCCATCCGCTCCAGGAAAGTCCGGGAGCGGAGCGAATCGGCCGGCACCGTGGCGCTGGCCTTGAAGTTGTGGGGGAAGCCCACCGCGTGCCCCACCTCGTGGGCCACCACGTACTCAACGAGCGCCCCCATGAGGTCGTCCGGAAGGGGGAGGGCCTGGGCCCGCTCGTCCAGCGGCCCCACCTGGATCACGTACCAGTTCCGGAGGAGTTCCATGACGTTGTGGTACATGTTCACTTCGGCCTTCAGGATTTCTCCCGTGCGGGGGTCCACCACCGCACCCCCGGTGGCGTTGGCCACAGGCGAAGGCCGCCAGTACACCATGGAGTGCCTGGCGTCGTGCATGGACCAATCCGGATCCTCCTCCGGGGTCGGCGCCATCCGCGCCTCGATTGCGTTGGAGAACCCGGCCTCCTCGTAGGCCTCGATCCACTGGTCCACACCCCGCTCCACCCAGGGCACGAGCCATTCGGGGGTGGCGGGGTCGATCCAGAAGACGATGGGCTCCACCGGATCGGACACGGCGGCGGAGGGATCCTGCTTGTCGAGCCGGAAGCGGCGGATGAAGCGGATCTCGTCCGCCCCGTGCTCCGGGCTGGAGTAGTCCACCGTGGAGACGGTGAAGAAGCCCACCCGGCTGTCGTGAAGGCGGGGCATCATGGGCTCCTCGGGGAGCTTCACCATGCTCCAGTTGGCACGCCGGGTGCTGGTCCGGGCCGGCGTGCCGGGAGAAGCCCCCTGGGGGCTCGCCACCCCCGTCTGCACCACCTGCACCTCCACATTCGTGGGGAAGGCTGAGAATCCGTCGACGAAGGAGCGGTTTCGCTGAAGCCCACGGAGCGGCGACATCTCGGGGGGCCCGCTCACGAAGAGGTCCGTCACCTCCACCACCGCCGCCGAGTCGGGCCCGAAGGTCTCGATGTCCCAGGTGGCGATGAGGGGGCCCCGGGTCATGGCCGCCACCGCACGGGAGATGGCCCGCTCCCCATCGGCCCGGGCGCTGAAGTCCATTCCGCGGAGGTGGATCTCCTTGCCGCGCCGCTCCCACCGCACCACCTGCTGACCGATCCGGCCGGCGGACCAGCCGCCGAGCCCCTCGCCCTCATCCACCCGACCCAGGAGGAGCATGTCCCGGTCCAGCTCGTGGCGCGGGATCTCGAAGTAGAGCTTGTCGTCTACCTGATGGACGGTGAAGAGGCCGTAGGCGGTCTGTGCCTCCTCGGTGATGACCTCGTCGTACTCCTTGGGCTCGCCCCGACCGGGGCGGCGCGGGGGTGAGGCCGGTGCTCCAGGCTCCCCGATGGTGACCTCCACCTCGGGCGGATCCCGCACCTCGGGCTCGTCAGGGGTGTCGGGGTCATCTCCAGGCTCATCCACCGTGTCAGCGGCCGGTGCCTCCGTCGGGACCGGCGCCCCGGGCCCTTCGCCGCGCACACCACAACCGACGAGGGTCGACCCACCCAGGAAGAAGAGGACCACCGCCAGGGTGGGAAGGAGGGACGAGCGGAACGAAGCGTTGAGACCGAAATCCATTAGAAACCGGAAGAAGTGAGTAAAGAACGGAGGGGCGGCCAGAGCGAAGACGCCAGCTGGGTGGACGGTCGGGTGCGTAGAAGGTCAGGCCTGTGGATGGAACCCAGGTGAAGGTGGTCCGGTGATCCGGAATCGGCAAACACCGGGGCCGCGCACCGTCAGGCACGGAGTGCACCGACGCTTCACCTGCAACCCTGCCCCCTGATACTTTGCCCCTGCTCCGTCGAACCGCTTACGGACGGGCCTGACTCCAGACCCACTACCCTACTCCCATGCCCCAGGTAACGATCCCGCGACCCTTCAGCTTCGTCCTTCTCCTTCTTCTTCTGGCTCCCCTACCCCTCAGTGCCGCCGGCATCCAGACCGTAGCCGGCATCCAGACCGTAGCCGGCATCCAGACCGTAGCCGGCACCGAGACCGTAGCCGGCACCCAGGCCAGCCTCCCTGACACCCAGGTGGTCATCGGCACCCGAGTGGTGGCCCCCTTCGTCATGCAGGACGACGCCGGGCGCTACCACGGCCTCACCGTGGCCCTCTGGGAAGAGGTGGCAGGGGAACTGGGGCTGGACTACCGCTTCGAGGAGACGGACATCGCCGGGATGATCGAAGGGGTGGCCGACGGGCGCTACTTCGCCTCGGCGGCGGCCCTCACCATCACCAGCGAGCGGGAAGAGCTGGTGGACTTCACCCACCCCTTCTACGTGACGGGGCTCGGCATCGCCGTGGGGCGAGAGCCGGCTGGGCTCGGTCGGGCCATCCTGGCGCTCCTGGACCCCGAGTTTCTCTGGGTCATCTTCCTCCTCCTGGCGGTTCTCCTCTTCTGGGGGTTCCTGATCTGGTTCTTCGAGCGAGAGCGGAACCCGGAGGAGTTCGGCGGTACCCCGGCCCAGGGGGTGGGCCACGGCTTCTGGTGGGCGGCGGTCACCATGACCACCGTGGGCTACGGCGACAAGTCGCCTCGCACCATTGGGGGCCGGGTGGTGGGGTTCCTCTGGATGTTCACCGCCATCATCCTCATCTCCTTCTTCACCGCCTCCATCACCTCGTCGCTCACGGTGACCCAGATCGACAGCCGGGTGTCGGGGCCCGGTGACCTACCCCAGGCCCGGGTAGGTGCCCTGGATCAGTCGGCGGCGCTGGCGTTCCTGGCGGATGACGGGGTGAGCGCCCGCCCCTTCCCCATCCTGGCGGCGGGGATGGACGCTTTGGCCAGGGGAGAGCTGGATGCCTTCGTCCACGACGCCCCCATCCTCCGCCACACCGTCCGCCAGGAGTGGGAGGGAGATGTGCGGGTGCTGGCCGGCACCTTCGCTGAGCAGTTCTACGGCATCGCCCTCCCCCGGGAACACCCGGAGCGGAACCGGATCAACCGGGTGCTCCTGGACTACCTGGCCAGCCCCGAGTGGGAGCGGGTGCAGGAACGGCTACTTGGGAGGTACTGAGGGCCGCGGCCCCGTTGCTGGAAGGGCCGCCGGCCTCGGTCCCGGAAGGATCCTGGTCACGCCTACTGAGGGCCCGCACCCTCAGTGCCGGAAGAGCCGCCGGCCGGTGAAGACCATTGCGATACCGTGCTCGTTGGCCGCCGCCACCACCTCCTCGTCCCGGACCGATCCGCCGGGCTGGATGATGGCGCGCACCCCCTTCTCCGCTGCGGCGTCGACCCCGTCCCGGAAGGGGAAGAAGGCGTCGGAGGCCAGGGCGGCCCCCTCTACCTCAAGGCCTGCGTCGCCGGCCTTCTGCACCGCCAGCCGCGACGAATCGACCCGGGACATCTGACCGGCGCCGATCCCCAGAGTGGCGCCGCTACGGGCCAGGAGGATGGCGTTCGATTTGACGCCGAACACAGCCGCCCAGGCGAAGGCCAGGTCGTCCATCTCCTCCTCCGTGGGCGCCCGCTCCGAGACCACCTTCCACGCCGGATCCTCCACACCGTAGAAGGGCGGGGTGGGCGCCGTCTGGGCCAGGAGGCCCCCGTAGATCCCCCGGAGGAGGAGGGGATCCGGGAGGCGGCCGTGGACCGCCAGGAAGTGGGCGGCCCGAAGTGCGGCCTCGGCGTCTGCGTGTCCCTCAACCGCCGCCTCGAACCCCTCCACGACCCCCCGCTCCCGAAGCTCCGAGGGCAACGCCTGCAGGGTCCCCTCCACCGGGGTATCCGGGAAGGTGAGAAGGCGCAGGTTCTTCTTCTGGGTCAGCTGCTCCAGGGCAGCGGGCGAAAAGGCCGGTGCCACCAGGCACTCCACGAAAAGCTCGGAGATGGCCGCTGCCGCCGTCTCGTCCACCGGCCGATTCACGGCGATGATGGAGCCGAAGGCGCTCACCGGGTCGGTGGCCAGCGCCTTCCGGTACGCCGCCTCCACCGTCTCACCGGTCCCGATTCCGCAGGGTGTGGTATGCTTCACGATGCACACCGCCGGCCGGGGAGAGAAGGCAAAGGGGGCCAGTGAGAGGAGGGCGCCGTCCAGGTCTAGGAGGTTGTTGTAGGAGAGACTCTTCCCGTGGAGCTTTGCCAGGGCGCCGATCCCTGCGGCCCCGTGGCCCCGGGGTTCGTAGAGGGCCGCTGCCTGGTCGGGATTCTCGCCGTACCGGAGGACCTCGCCCCGGGTCCAGGCCCGCTCCAGGTGGGATGGGAGGGCGGCCGGGGCCCCGTCCTCGGCAGCGGCCGTGTCAGAGCCGGTGGCGACCCCGAGGCCCGAGGCGGATTCCGCTGCCGCCGACGCAGCGTCTTCGGCAGCGGAGGCAGCCCCACCTGCGGCCTCTCCCTCCAGAAACTCAGCCACCGCCTGGTCGTAGCCCGAGATGTGCCTGAAGACCTTGGAGGCGAGCCTCCGCCGGAGCTCCCCTGCGCCCTCCGAAGCCACCCCGGTCCGGCTCTCCGACTCCAGCGCCGCCACCACCTTCCCATAGTCCGACGGATCCACCACCACGAAGACGTGGGCGTGATTCTTGGCGGCGGCCCGGATCATGGTGGGCCCTCCGATGTCCACCTGCTCCATGGCCTCACCCACCTCCACCCCGCCCCGGGCCACCGTCTCCCGGAAGGGGTAGAGGTTCACCGCCACCAGGTCGATGGGGCGATACCCGAAGTCCGCCAGCGCCTCCACATCGCCGGGAACGTCCCGCCGGGCCAACAGGGGCCCATGCACCGCCGGGTGGAGCGTCTTGACCCGTCCCTCCATGATCTCCGGGTGCCCGGTGATGTCGGCCACCTCCGTGACCTCCAGACCATGGTCCCGGAGGGTGCGGGCGGTGCCGCCGGTGGAAATCAACTCAAACCCCAACTCCACCAGAGAACGGCCCAGCCGCTCGATCCCGGTCTTGTCGGAGACGGACAGGAGGGCACGGCGCTTCAGCGTCATGGAAAATCCTCGGGGAGGTCCCCCGTGAGGGTGAAGGTATCGTAGGAAGGGCCGCCCCCGGGGATGGGGACGGGCTCGTGGCCCCGCTCGAGGGCATGGGCCAGCCGGTCCACCACGGCGGGGAAGAGGCGATGCTCCACCTCTGCCACGCGGCGGGCCAGGCTCTCGGGAGTATCGGCAGGGTCCACCGGAACCGGCCACTGGGCCAGAATGGGTCCATCGTCGTAGGAGACGCCCACCTGGTGGACGGTGACCCCGGTGACCCGGACCCCGGCTGCCAGGACGGCGGCGTGGACATGGCGCCCGAACATCCCCTTCCCCCCGAAGGCAGGGAGGAGCGCTGGGTGCACATTCAGGATCCGGCCGTGGAAGGCCTCCACCACCGGAGCAGGGACGAGGCGCAGGTACCCGGCCAGGAGGATGAAGTCGATCCGGGCCTCCTGGAGCAGGGCGAGGATCTCGGCGGCCGTCTCCTGGTAAGGGCGCCCCGCCGCCACCACCCGGTGGGGAACCCCGAGACGCCGGGCCCGCTCCACCGCCGGAACGTCGGCCCGGTCCGTCACCAGGAGGGCCGCCTCCCAACCGGCAGCCCGGTGCCGGGCCAGCGCCTCGAAGTTCGTCCCCTGGCCCGAGGCGAAAACCGCCGCCCGAAGGGTCAGGCCCACGTCCCCGGGGCCTGGGAGATGAGGAAGGGGTTCCCGGTCCGTTCCCGCACCACCGTGGTGGCTGGGCCGTGCCCCGGGAAGAGCCGCACCTCATCGGGGAGGGAGAGGATCTCGCGGCGGATGGAGGCCAGAAGCTGCTGCATGTCTCCGCCGGGAAGGTCGGTGCGACCGATGGAGCCGGCGAAGACCACATCGCCCACCAGCGCCGTCCCGTCGGAGGGGACGACGAGGATCACGTGCCCCGGGGCGTGGCCCGGCGTGAAGCGCACCTCGAGCTCCACCTCCCCAACCTGGACCGGGGAACCGGGCTCGAAGACCCGGTCCGGCTCCGGGAGGGGGGCGGGAAAGCGCAGCCCGAAGGCCTCGGCCTGCTGGGCGGCCCGGTCGTAGAGGGGCCGGTCGGCGGGGTGGAGGTAGATGGGCGCATCCACCGTCTGCCGGAGCTCGGGCAGCCCTTCCACATGGTCCAGGTGGGCGTGGGTCAGGAAGACGGAGGTGATGGTGAGCCCCTCCGCCTCCGCCGCCGCCAGGAGTTCGCCCACGGCCGCGCCGGGGTCAACCACAGCCGCCTCCCCGGTAGCCTCACACGAGATCAGGTAGGCGTTCTCGGAGAAGGCACCACCGGTGAAGCTCCGGATCCTGAGGCGCCCCGGTTTCCGCCCGGGGTCTTCCTGGTCCGGCGTCATCCGCACCCGCATCCCTTGGGGCGGACACCGGCCAGCTCCAGCTCTTCCTGCTCGGCGGTAGGGGCCGTCCACCCGCCCGATACCTGGAGCATGCGGCGCAGCGAACGCTCGGCCCGGGAGCGGACCCCTTCCTCCAACACCACCTCGTGGCGACCGTGATCCAGGCACCAGGCCAGCTTGGCCAGGGTGTTCAGCTTCATGTTCCCGCACACGGCGGCGCCGGAGAGGGGCACGAAGGTCTTGCCCGGGTAGCGGGCGCGGAGCTGATCCACGAGCCCCCGCTCGGTGCCCAGGATGAGGGCGTCGTGCTCTTCGGCCATCCGGACCATCCCGCCGGTGGAGGTGATGTGGTCCGCCTGGTCCAGGAGCTCCTGCCGGGCCTCGGGGTGGATGACCACCAGCGCCTCCGGGTGGGCCTTGCGGGCCCGGTCCAACTCTTCCAGCACCAGATCATCGTGGACGTAGCAGTAGCCGTCCCAGGCGATGATGTTGGTGCGGCCCGTGCGCTCCTGGACGTAGCGGGCCAGGTTCCGGTCAGGCACGAAGAGGATGGTACGGTCCGGATCTATGGTCTCCACCACCTGCACCGCGTTGGACGAGGTGCAGCAGATGTCCGACATGGCCTTCACCTCGGCGGTGGAGTTCACATACGCCACCGTCACGGCGTCGGGGTGCTCTTCCTGGAGGCGGCGCAGGGCGTCACCCGTCACGAAGTCGGCCATAGGGCACCCGGCCCGGGGGTCGGGCATGAGGACCGTCTTCTCCGGCGACAAGACCTTCGCCGTCTCGGCCATGAAGTGCACACCGCAGAACACGATGGTGTCTGCGTCGGTGTCGGCGGCCTCCTGGGAGAGGGCCAGGGAGTCGCCCAGGAAGTCGCTCACCTCCTGGATTTCCACCCGCTGGTAGTTGTGCCCGAGGATGACCGCGTTCCGTTCGGCCTTCCGGGCCAGGATGCGGTCCCGGAGCTCCTCCCGGGGGAGGGTGGTGTAGTCGAGTGGGGTGGGAAGCGCGTCCCGGGTCTTCAACGTCATGGCGCCAGGGGGGCCGGGGTCGTGATGGCCCGGAGCACGCTCCGGGAAAATGAGATGCCTCCCCCGGCCGGCGTCGAGGCCGGTGCCGGAGGAGGCCAGGGTGCCGCCGGGATCAGATGGTAAACGAGCTTCCGCACCCACAGCCACCACTGGCCGCTGGGTTCTTGAAGGTGAAGCCCGACCCCATCATGGTGGTGACGTAGTCGATCTGCACGCCCTCTAGATACTGGGCGCTGAAGGGATCCACGAACACCCGAATCCCATCCTGCAGGTCGAAGATCTCGTCGTCCTCCTCCGGCGTATCCTCGATGTTCAGACCGTACTGGAAGCCGGAGCATCCACCGGGGAGTACCGCAACCCGGAGGCCAGCTCCTTCGTCGGCTCCATGCTCCTCCATGAAGGACTGGACCTTCGCCGCGGCGGCGCTGGAGATCTCGATCTTGATACTGGTCTGCATACGATTCCTCTGATGCTCTGGAATGGTGTACCGCCTGACCCGGACCCAGCCGGAAGCGGCTCACTTCGAAGGTAGGCCGCCTACCGGAAAAGGGTCAAGGATCCGTAACACCTGGGGGTCCGCTCGGTTCCGTACCCTGTAGGGAGAAGGTGGATCCGACGGGGCACGCTCGGTCAGCCGGCGCGGCGTGGGATGCCGGGTCACCTGGGTCGTTCGGATCGTCTGGATCACCGGGCGTCGTCTGGATCACCGGGCGTCGTTCGGATCGCCCGGGTCGTCCGGATCATCCGGATCATCCGGGTCATCCGGGTCATCCGGGTCATCTGGCTCCTCCTCGGGCTCCGGCGGCACCTCGAAGAGGAGGTCTCCTCCGCCCCCGGGCACCCCGTTGATGTTGGTCACCGCCTCCACCGTCACCACGTAGCCCGTCTCCGGAAGGAGGGGCGCGTCCAACCGGACGAACACCTGGGTGCTGGGGAGGGGTTCAGCGGGCTCCTGGGGAAGCTGGGCGCCGGCCTCCTCGGCCTCGGTCCCAGGCGCTCCCGGTACCGCCCCTGGCGCCGGATCCCCGGGCGCACGGGCGGCGCCAGGGTCAGTTGGATCCCCCCCAGCCGGGTCATCCGGGTCCACCGGATCATCCGGGTCCGCCGCCTCGAGCTCATCCCGCAGCGCCTCCTCCGCCTCCTGAACCGCCTCCCATTCATAGGAGTGAAGCACCTCCCGCACCCCGGGGGCCGGCCCATCGGGCATGGGGCCCTCCGGATCCCGGGCCAGCGTCACCCGAACCCCCTCCAGGGACATGCGGGGATCCAGGTGGTCATCGAACTCGAGGGCCAGGGTCACCGAATCCACCACCTCCACCCCGGTGAGGACGGCCGCCGTGGTGTCGGGAAGCAGGAGCTCCAGATCCATGACGATGAGGGTGTCGCCCCGGGCGAGCTGGACCTGGGTCGAGTCCTGGCGCTCCATGAAGTCCGGCTCCCGGTTCCGGTTCAGGTCGTCGTAGGCCCTGACCCGGTAGCCGTCCGCCGGGAGGAAGGGGAAGGTGAACACCCCGGTGGAGTCGGTGACGGTGGAGTGGACGAGCCCCCCCTCCACCGGCTCCGCATCGACGCGGATATCCCGCACCTCCCGCCCTGTGAGACGATCGGTGATGATCCCCGCCAGGACGTTGGGCTCGAACTCGGGGCCGGTGGAGAAGAAGAGCTCGAAGGGCTCCTCCAGACGGTTCCGCCAGAGATCCTGGAGGGTGGGCCGGAGGAGGATCCGGTACACGGCCTCCTCGGTGAACCCACCGTCCATGCGAACCTCGATCCCATGGCGCCGATGGCGCACGCTCACCTCGCCGGTTCGGGGCGAGACCACCACGGCATCCCGGAGCTGCCCGTCGGTGGGCCGCTCGCTGGGGCGGCGATCGAAGGTGAAGCGGATCCCATCGTCAAAGGGCTCCACCATCTCGAAGGCGCCGGGCGAGGTCTCCACCACCACCATGGGGGTTTCGGGCACAGGCCCGCCCCGGGGCTGGGTGGCCCGGGCGCACCCCCAGGCCGAGGCCAGGATGGCCAGAACCGCCAGAGCCGCCGTCAGCCTCACGCTCCCTCCAGCGCCGCCAGCTTCGCCGCCAGCTTGTCCCGCTGATCCATGAAGGTGGCCTCCTTGGATCGCTCCTTGTCCACCACCTCCGCCGGCGCCCGGTTCACGAAGGCCTCATTGCCCAGCTTCTTTCTGACCCCGGTGAGCTGCCCGTCCAGGCGCTGGATCTGCCCCCGGAGGCGCTCCCGCTCCTGATCCAGATCCACGAGCCCGGCCAGGGGGAGGAAGACCTCCACCCCATTCGTGAGAACTGCCGTGGCTCCCACCTCGCCCTCTGCCGGGCGCTCGAAGCGGATCCCATCGATGCGGGCGAGCTGNTGGAGCTGGGGGCCCTGCCCGGAGATGCGCCCCCGGAAGGCCCGGGAGGCCCCGGAGAGGACCACCTCCACCGGCGCTCCCTCGCCCACCCCGTACTCCTTCCGGAGTCGCCGNACCACCGTCACCAGCTCCTGGAAGGCACCCATGGCGGCCTCGGCCTCCGGGTCTTCCCGGGACGGATCCGCCTCCGGCCAGGGGGCCACCAGAAGGCGCTCGGGACGCGCCCGCTCCCGGGGCCAGGGGATCCGGTCCCACAGGTGCTCAGTGACGAAGGGGACCAGGGGGTGGAGAAGACGGAGGATTTGGTCGAAGACGTGGACCAGCACGGCCCGGGCCGCCTCTCGGGACTCCTCGCCCGAATCTCCCCGCAGCCGGCTCTTCACCAGCTCCAGGTACCAGTCGGCAAATTCGCCCCAGAAGAAGTGATGGACCCGCTCCACCGCCTCATGGAGGCGGAACCGCTCCAGGGCCCGGGTCATCTCGCCGGTGGTGTGGAAGAGGCGGGAGAGGATCCACCGGTCCGCCACCTCCAGCTCACCCATGACCTCTTCCAGACGTCGGACCGGACCGTCTCCCACCGACATGAGGGTGAACCGCCCGGCGTTCCAGAGCTTGTTGGCGAAGTTCCGCCCGGGGGCGAAGGCCGCCTCCAGATCCTNGTGGTCCAGGTGGATGTCCGTGCCNACCCCNCACATGGAAAGGACCGTGTAGCGCAGCGCGTCGGCACCGAACCGGTCCACCACCTCCATGGGGTCGATCCCGTTCCCCAGGGACTTGGACATCTTCCGCCCCTGGGCGTCCCGCACCGTTCCGTGGAGGAAGACGTCCCGGAAGGGCGGCTCCCCCTGGAACTCGTAGCCCGCCATGATCATGCGGGCCACCCAGAAGAAGAGGATCTCCGGGGCCGTCACCAGGGTGTTTCCCGGATAGAACGCCTTCAGATCATCGGTCTTCTCGGGCCACCCGAAGACGGAGAACGGCCAGAGCCACGAGCTGAACCAGGTGTCCAGCACGTCGGGATCCTGCTCGATCCGGTCGCTCCCGCAGTGGGCGCAGGCGTCGGGGTCGTCGCGCACCACGGTGAGGCCGTCGCAGTCCTGGCAGTACCACACCGGGATCCGGTGGCCCCACCAGAGTTGCCGGGAGATGCACCAGTCCCGGATGTTCTCGAGCCACTCCTCGTACACCTTGGTCCAGCGCTGCGGATGCAGGCGGATGGTGCCGTCCCGGGCGGCCTGGAGCGCCGGGCGGGCCAGGGGCTCCATACGGACGAACCACTGGTCCGACAGGCGAGGCTCCACCACCGTGTCGCACCGGTAGCACTGGGGAACGGCGTGGCGGTGGGCCTCGGAGCCGGCCACGAGCCCCAGCTCGTCCAGGGCCGCCACCACCCGGCGGCGGGCGTCGAAGCGGTCCAGGTCCCGAAACGCCTCGGGGACCGCGTCGTTGGTCACCGCCTCGGGGGTGAGGATGTTCAGCACCTCGAGGCCCGTGCGCTGGGCGATGTCGAAGTCGTTGGGGTCGTGGGCCGGGGTCACCTTCACCATCCCGGTCCCGAACTCCGGGTCCACCCACTCGTCGGCCACGATGGGGATGGGCCGGTCCGCCAGGGGAAGGATCACCTGCTTCCCCACCAGCGGCCGGTAGCGTTCATCCTCCGGGTGCACGGCCACCCCCGTGTCGCCCAGCATGGTCTCGGGGCGGGTGGTGGAGACGGTGAGGTACCAGCGGCCGTCGTCCAGGCGCCCCACCGCCTCGGCCCCGGCCTCCCGTGCGGCCTCGGCGGCGTCCCAGACGTCTTCCGGGAGGAGGTAGCGGAGGTGGGTGAGCCGTCCCTCGGACTCCACCCCTTCCGCCTCTTCATTGGATAGGGCCGTCGCGCACCGGGGGCACCAGTTGATGATGTACTCGCCCCGGTAGATGAGCCCCTTCTCGTAGAGGCGGACGAACACCTCCCGGACAGCCCGGGAGAGCTCGGGGTCCAG